>Ga0310695_10008737_pt1 | contig 15498 bp, 9 predicted proteins | sample RumenRJG_04DNA_FD_203882 | JGI IMG/M metagenome (GOLD analysis project Ga0310695, IMG submission 203882) | Bovine rumen microbial communities from Lethbridge, Alberta, Canada - RJG_04 (v2) (version 2) | ecosystem: Host-associated > Mammals > Digestive system > Stomach > Rumen | place: Canada...
TGCCTTCGCAATTGACGCTATAGGCGCCAAAGTGATCTTGGCTCGCGCAGATGTTAATAATGATTTTCTTTTTCATAGACATGGTTATTGGTTATTGTTAGTTGTTCTTTGTTTTGGCAGGTAGTGAAAGGGGGTTAAATTCCCATCTGTTTCGCTATTTTCTTTCTTAGTGGCTCAGGAATTTCCTTCGAGCCATGGTAGGGAACAGGTACTGATAACTGACCGTTCTTAATATAAAAGTAGTGGCTGCCTTCGGCATGATCAAACTTCCATCCAGCAGCGACAATCTTGCGGTGAAATTCTTTATATTTCATATAATATAGTCTTGTTTATATCATGTTTACACTGCAAAGATAGAAATTTTTCTATTGTCTGCCAAATAAATCATAGAAAATTTTCAATTATTTCATTTGTTCAATTGCCATTGTATTATGAAAAACGAGTATCTTTGTGGTTGTAAATGGTTATATGGTACATAATTTGGTCGTTTTGGGGGCTTTATGGCTGACTATAAGGCTGTTGCAATGGGGCAAGTTGTTCTGCTTGGATGAACTGCCCGAGTTCAATCGCTCCGTTTTGGAGGTCATGCGGCAGCCGTTGGAGGACAGGGCTACCAGTACCAGTAAGGCGAAATACTCGATTGAGCATTCCGCCTTATTTCATGCTGGTGGCGCTGATAATATGCGCCTATATCCTTGTGGACGGGGGTCAGAATATCTTGTAGGCGATTTTCACCTGCAGGTTGGGCCAGGCATTGAGCCACGACAAGACTTGGGTGACGCCTGCCTCTTTGCCGGACGACTTGATTTCCTTGCCGTTGTTGAGCACAAACTTTGGGGCACCCCAGAAGATGAGTCCCAGGTCGAGGGCGAAACTGAGGCGGTGCTTCTGGGCGATGTGCTTGCCCACACCGACTCCCAGATAGGGCTTAAAAACGTTGGTCTTCATTCTCACGTCGATGTTACCATGCTCGTCGGCGGTAAAGACGTAGTCGCCGAACTTGAGACCGATAGGGCTGAACCGGGTGTCGAAGGCGTTGTTGTAGTCTGAAATCTTGTTGTTGGCATCATAGAGGAAATCGAGGGCTCCCTCGTTGGTGTTGCGGAAGTGAATGAAGTTCTTACTACCAACGTAGAAACCGGCGGTGAAGTGGAAACTGTCGTTGGTGAAGGGATGCACCTCGGCCAGCAGGAACACGTTCCAGAAGTTGGGCTTGGCGGCGAGTTCAATCTTGTCGGCCATCTGAGCCCTGCGCACGGCGTCGTCCTCGACCAGTGCATAACCTGCATAGTCCTCGGCCGTGTTGATGGCTTTGAACTTGATTTCACCAAAGTGGACTCCCGAGTAACCGGTGCGCACGGTAACGAGCCGGTGCACGGGCATGGTGACGTCGATGCCCGAGCCCGCGAGCCCGGTGTGGATACCGATGGACAGATGGTTGAACAATCCGTCGGGGGAGTGAAGTTTATTGTCTTTATCGGTTTCGCTCTGAGCGGAGGCGTTCATCGCGCCAAGGAGGGCAGCGAGAATCGCGAGGGTGAATATCTTGATTTTCATGAGAGGGAGTCCTATTTGAAGAATTTTTTATTTGATTTAACGAGGAGGTTGGTGAGCGACTGGGTGAGGGGGCGGAAACCGTAGAGGTAGTCGCTCGTGTAGGGGGTACCGCCGTTGACAATGGCGTGAACATAGTCATGGCAGGCCATGTCCATCGGCATGATACCGACGGTGCCCTCGTTGGCCAGCAGGTCGTCAATCACCAGCGGGTGAACGTTGGTTGCATTGGTGACGTAGCCGCGGGGCGACACCTCGGTGTAGGCCGAGCAGTGGTTCACGATCCAGATGTTCTGGTCGCTTGCCGTTGCCTCGCGCGCACTGTGCATCATGTTGATGACAGTTTGCTTCTTGGTCTCCATGCGCTTCTCGGAGGTCGTCTTGTAGTAGTCCTGCTTGTAGAGCCTGGCCTTGATAGTGGTGTCTTCCATATTATAGATGGCGCAAGAGCGTTGAGCCACCGGGTCGATTTCCTCGTTGACATCGGGGTCCTCGTCGGGCCAGTCGCAGTAGGCGATGGGGTAGTGGAATGCCGCGTTGAGCGGGACAAGGTTGTACCGGCTGAGGATCAGCACCTTTCCGCGCATTTCACCCACGGTGATGTCGGGCCGCCAATTGTTGACAAAGAGGCCGTCATACTTGGGCTTGTCCAGGAGTTGATGCAGGAGTACTGTCCAGTTGTGCTGGCTTTCCATACCGTTATCGGCCTGGATCTTGATGATAAAGAACTCTGTGGGGTGTTTGACAAGGAATTCCTTCATCCAGTCGAGCGACTCCTCAAACTTCACATTGATCTCGGTAAAACCGTGTGCGAGTCTCAGGACTTGGCGCTCGGCGGGGGTGGTGGCGAGCGTGTCGATCGACACCACAGGGCGCAGGTCAAAGAACCGGATGCCGTTGTTCATCTGCTCGTCAAAGGTACACAGTTGGCTGATTGCGGTCATGTTTGAGACGCTCTTCAGCCAGGGCTGGTAGAATCCCATTCCGGTCATCGAGTCATGCGTGCCAGGAATGCTGAGTTTGCACACCTTGGTGTCATCCTTAATCATTGATAACCAATCGGATAACGGTGTACTGAGGTCGTAGGGGTGCTGGATTGTGTCCTGATAACCCTCAGAGAAGAGGAACGGGATGTTGAGCGTCTCCTCGTTGAAGGCGGTTTCAGGGTCGTCACAACTGCTGATCATTGCCGCAGCCATGAGTGCCCAAACAATAACGGTAATGTTTCGTCTCATATATTTGTTGGTTTTTTAGTGTGGTCTATATTGAAACTTGAATATTTAACGCGTGGCGCCACCCAGGGCGATGTAGAGTGCGATAATGCCTTGGGCACCATTGTACATGTTGATGGCCTCGTTGAGTTGCGCATTCAGGAGGGTTTCCTGGGCAGTGAGCACCTCCAGGTAGATTGCCTTGCCGTTGTCCATGAGTTCATGTGTTCCCTGGTAGGCATCTTTCAATACCTGCACTTGGCGATGATAGTAGTCATGCTTCTCGATAGCGGCTTGGCAGTCGGCCAGTGCTTCATTCACCTCATTGCCCGCATCGATGACCGTCTGCACATACTTGTTCATCATGTCCTCTTGTGCCAACTGGTTGATCTTCAGGTTGGCCTTCAACTTGCCCTGAGCATAGATGGGCTGGGTGAGCGATGCCATGGCATTGAGCAGAATCTTCCCGGGGTTGACAATTGCGCCGCCAGCGTCATTGGTCCATCCGGCTAGGCCTTGCAGGCTGATAGAGGGATAGAATGCTGCTCGGGCGGCTTGGGTGTCGTAGTAGGCAGCAGCCATGGCATAGTCGGCCAACTTGACATCGGGGCGGTATTGCAGCAGCATGGCCGGCACGCCCGTTTTGAACTGTTGCGGCAAGGCGTAGGAGCCCAGGTGGCTGCGCTCGATGTGTTGTGGCGTGATTGCCAGCAGGCTGCAGATGGCGTTCTCTACTTGACGGATATTGCGCCGCGTGTCCACGATCGACGTTTTCACGTTCAGGTATGACGCCTCCATCTGGTTAACAGCCGTGGAGTAGGACTTGCCGTTCTCCCACAGTGTCTTCTGGGTCTCGAGCGAGATGTTCCACAGGCTGTCGGTGGCCATGAGGATTTCCAGTTGCTGGTCGAGAAGCAGCAATGTGCAGTACTGTTGTGCTACAGCCGATATGATGTTGGCCTTGACTGCCTGTTCGGCAGTCTTGGCTTGCAAGAGCATTACCTCGGACTTGCGCTTGTTGCTCTTGATTGAGCCGAAGGCGTCAATATCCCAGTTGACCTGCAGCGGCAGGTTGTAAGTCTTGGCCGCCGCGCTGCCACCGTATGACGAGATGGCGCCAGAGGGTGAGAAAAACACCGACGGGAAAAAGGCTTGCTTGGCAGCGGCGAGCGATGCTTCGGACTGCTGAATTGCGATACGCGCCGAGTTGATGTCGGTGTTGCGTATCAGGGCCGTGTCGATGAGCCGTTGCAGCAGCGGGTCGGTGAAAAATTCGCGCCAGGACAACTGAGCCATCGAGGTGCTGTCTCCCGTCAAGGTGACATTCTCACCGAACACGTCGGCAGGCACTGTCGCTTGGGACTTATACTCACTGTGCAAACTCTTGAGGGTGTTGCAGCCCGCGAGTGATAAGGCCGCAACACACAAGATGATGATATTATTGAATGATTTCTTCATATTCCAATTATCATATTCTTATATATAATCATTCCTCATTTTTCACTTCTAACTCCTCAATTTTCCCGCCTTGATACTTCTCATGTAACCGCTGGAAGAATATGAAGAACACAGGTACCACATAGAGCAGTGCGAGCGTACCCACTGCCATACCAGCGGTAACGCCCAGAGCGAGCACGCGGTTACCGTTGGCACCGGCGCCACCGGCGATGATGAGCGGAATCATACCCGCAATCATCGAGACGACGGTCATCAAGACGGGGCGCAGACGCTCCTCACAGGCGGCAAATGCCGCATCACGGATGCTCAGACCCTGAGCACGGCGCTCCGAGGCATACTCGGTAATCAGGATGGCCGTCTTGGCCAGCAGACCGATGAGCATGATGACACCCGTCTGCAAGTAGATGTTGTTCTCCATGCCAGGCAGTTGGAATCTCGATACCAGCCAAATGGCGCCAAACGATCCCATCAAGCCGAAAGGCACGCTGAACAGGACAGCCCACGGAGTAAACCACGAGTTGTACAGTGAAGCCAGGATGAGGAAGATGAGAATGACGCAGATGACATAAATCAGGGCCGTGGCATTAGAGCCAGTGGTCTCCTCCACCTCACGGGACATGCCGCCGTACTCATAGGTGTATCCGCTGGGCATCTCATTCTTGAAGACCTCGGCAATGGCCTTGTGGGCGTCACCCTCCGAGAATCCGCTGGCGGGCATCACGCCACAGGTGATGCTCTGGAACAGGTTGAAGTGCTCGACCGATGCCGAACCCACGACCTCGGTCAAGGTGACAAACTCGGATATTGGCGCCATCTTGCCGCCCTGGACCCGAACGAAGATGTTGTTGAGCGACGAGGGGTCGAGGCGGTACTCGGGCGCCGCGTTGGCCATGATGCGGTACACTTTGCCAAACTGGTTGAAATTGCCCACATAGGCTCCGCCGCAGTAGGCTCCCAGTGTGTTAAGCACGGTGGCGGGTGTCACACCGGCGCGGTCGCACTGTGTCGCATCAATATTGACTTCATACTTGGGGAAGCGCTCGGAGTAGGCCGACATAGCCATCATGATTTCAGGCCGCTCATTGAGTTTGGCAAGGAACCTGGTGGCGTCGGCATTAAATTCCGACATCGGGCGGTCCTGAATGTCTTGCAGTACCAGATTCACACCGCTGTTAGAGCCGTAGCCTGGTACCTGAGGCATCTGGAAGGGGATGACAATCGCATTCTTGATATCGCTGCAGTCCATGGCGAAGCGACCATAGACCAGCATGATGTTGTGGTTAATGCCTGGGCGGTCTCCCCAGTTCTTCAGGCGGATGATGAACGTGGCATAGCAACTGCTGGTGCGTCCGGCCATCATGCCGTAGCCACTGACCACAGCATAACTCTCGAGTTCGGGAATCTTCTTCACCTTCTCTTCCACCTTCTTGACAATCTCCTGGGTCTCGTGCAGGGTGCAGCCCTCGGGGGCACGCACCTCGGCAAAGAAGACGCCCTGGTCCTCTTCGGGCACAAGGCCCGACGGCAGGCCACGCATGAAGATGACAAGCAGCACGGCAGCGACGGCAAGCAGCGCCCAAGCCAGTTTGGGGCGCTTGATGAAGCCGCCCACGCTCTTCTTGTACTTCTTGAGGATGGCGTTATAACTGGCGTTATAGGCCATGGTGACGTAGTAGTTCAGGTTTTTCTTCTCCTTGTTGTCCTTGGAGTAGCGCATCATAATGGCGCACAAGGCAGGACACAGCGTCAAGGCCGACACGCATGACAGGCCCACAGACGATGCCAGCGTGACGCCAAACTGGGTGAAGAACGATCCTGATGTGCCTGGCATGAAGGCCACGGGGATGAACACCGCCATAAACACCAGGGTGCACGAGATCACGGCAACGGACACGTCGCTCATGGCCTCGCGGGTGGCGCGGCGGGCATCGGTGATGCCTCCCTCCATTTTGGCCATGACCGCCTCGACGACCACGATGGCATCATCCACCACAGTACCGATAGCCAGCACTAGAGCGAATAGCGTGAGGATATTGAGAGAGAAACCTGCGAGTTTTACAATGGCAAACGTTCCCAGCAATGACACGATGATCGACAACGAGGGAATAACCGTCGCCTTGAAGTTCTGCAAGAAGAAATAGACCACGAGGATGACCAGGATGATGGCAATGACGAGCGTTTCCACCACATTGTGGATTGCGGCAAAGAGGAAGTCGTCGCTGGTTTCCAGAATCTCAAATTCCAGGCCGGCCGGCATCGTCGGCTTCAATTCCTCGTAGAGTTGATTGATGCGGGCATTTACCTCGGTGGCATTGGCACCCGGCGCCTGGAACACCATGTAGATGGTGCCTGGCTGGCCGTCAATGCTAGATGTGAAATTGTAACTCACGGCACCAATCTCGACATCGGCCACATCACTCAGGTGCAGCAGGTGACCGCCCTCGCTGGAGCGCAACACAATCCCGTTGAACTCCTCGACGGTCTTCAATGTGCCCTTGTACTCCATTGAGTACTGGTAGGCGTTCTCGGACTGCTCGCCCAGCGAACCCGTGGCGGCAACAAAACTCTGGCCACCGATGGCGGCGAACACGTCGTTGGGTTCCAATCCGTACTGCGCCATTACGTCGGGCTTGAGCCAAATGCGCAGGGCATAGGTGTTACCCAGCGACATCACGTCGCCCACGCCGGTGATGCGCATCAATCGGGGGCGCACGTTGATATCTATGTAGTTGGCGATGAAGTCAGCATCATACCTGCCGTCAATACTCTTCAATGAACCGATGTGCAGGATGTTATTCTGCTGTTTCATCACCTGCACACCCACCTGTGCTACCTCAGCGGGCAGCAGGGCGGTTGCGCGGCTCACACGGTTCTGGACGTTCACGGCAGCCAGGTCTGGGTCGGTACCCTGTTTGAAATAGACTTGAATTGTCACATCACCCGATGATGATGCCGAACTGGTGATATAGGTCATGCCCGGCACACCGTTGATGTTTTCTTCGAGGGGTTGGATCACCGACTTCATGATCGTGTTGGCGTCAGCACCAGTGTATGAAGTGGTGACCTGCACGGTCGGGGGTGCAATGTTGGGGTACTGTTCGATGGGCAGTGTGGCTATGCAGATGGCGCCCACGAGGGTGATGACAATCGATATCGCACATGCCATCACATAACGGTTGATGAAGATATTGTTCTTCATAATCCTTATTTCTCTTTTTTAGGTTCAGTGGGGAACAGGACGCGCTGGCCTTCCTGGACGTTGTTGGCCCCGACGGTCACGATGCGGTCTCCAACATTCAGGCCCTCGGTCACGATGACATCCTTGCCATTGCCGGTATCGGTTGTCGTGACGGTAACGGCTGTCACGGTGCTGTCGGCCTTCACTTTATATACCAGTGACTTGTCTTGCAGGCGCACCACTGCTACTTGGGGAATCACCATCACGTCCTGGACGCTATAGGGCAAGACCACTGTACCCTGGATGCCCGAGAACAGATGCCCCTCGGGGTTAGGAAAAGTGGCTTTACAAGCCAGTGAGCCCGTGGTGGCATTGACCATGCCGGTCAAGGTGGACACGCGGCCCTTGTGCTGATACTCGGTGCCGTTCTTCATGATAAAAGTCACATCAGGTATTTGGGCAATCAGTTTAGCCTTTTCACTTTGAGACACACCCGATGAAGCCATCTCCTCGATAATGGACTCAGGAACAGAGAATTCTGCCTCCATCTGCCTGTTGCCGCTGACGATGGTCAGTTGAGTCATCGGTGTCACCTGATCGCCGGCAGAGACCGAAATCTCGCCGATAACGCCAGACACGGGCGACGTGATCGTGCAGAAACCGAGGTTCACCTTGGCGTAATTTACAGCGGCCTTTGCCTGACTGACAGATGCCTTTGCCTGGCTGACGGTGGCCTGTGCTTGCTTGTAGGTGTTCAAGGAACTTTCCAGCATGTAACTGCTCACAATCTTTTTATCGTACAGATTCTTGTTGCTCTCATACTCCAGTTTGGCGCTGTTGGCCTGGGAGATGGCGGCCTGGAGATTAGCATTGGCGGCTTGTAGATTGGCTCTCGCCGATTCCAATTCATGCTGGGCATTGCGGGAGTCGATGACAAAGAGGGTCTGGCCCTTGCGTACTTGCTGGCCCTCGGTCACATAAATCTTCATTAATTGACCGCTCACCTGCGGCATGATGGTCACATCGGCCTGGCCTTTCATCTTGGCGCTGAATTTCACGGGCACCTCGATATTTGATTTCTTTACAGTCAGCGTTTCATAGGATGACTGCTTTTCCTTGGGCATATCGGCGCCACAAGAACTCACAAAAAATAATACCGCGATTAGACACGTCCATTTCCAGATAGTGTTCCTATTCATAATGATAATATCCTCATTGATAATTATTAACCAAAACCTATTAAAAAATAAATGCAAAGTAAATACATTTTTTATAATTTTTCTTGGTTTTTTTTGAAAAAACGCTGGAATGGCATTCTATTGGCGGCCTATTAGCGGAAAATAGACGTCTGATTGTCGTCTGTTCCCGTTATGGGCCTTTTGTCGGCAGGGTGCAATAAAGTGAGCCGGGGGCCCGATGGGGTTCCCGGCTCAAGTATTATCTAGGGGAGTGTGCGCGGCTTACTTCTCGGGACCCATGACGATCTCGATCTTGTTGCCGGCGCCGTAGAGTTGGCGGGCAAACTCGGCGATGGTGGCGGGCGTCTGGGCCTTGACGATCTGCTCATAGCCAGTCACGCCGTCATAACCATGCATCAGGTAGTCCTGGATGGCGCTCAGCCAGAACCAGTTCTCCTTGCTGTTGGTGGCATAGTCCTTGAGCATCTGCTCCACGGCCTCGTTCAGGGCGGTGGCATCGATGGTGGTGCAGGCATTCTTCATCTCGTCGTTGATGATGTTCAGCGCCAGTTCCTCAAACTCGGGATTGACGGGGCACACGGCGAGCACCATCGTCATGGGCTTGTCGCCGGCCATGTCGGCCTGACCCATGGCCTGGGTGGAGTAGGCCGCTCCGGCATCCTCACGGATCTTCTGGAGATAGACGCGGCTCAGCGCCTGTCCCAGCATGTCGACCTTCACCTCGTTCTCGAGGGTGCGGGGCAGGTCGTTGTTGTGCCAGATGACTACCTCATACTCCTTGGGAGACTCCATCTTCTTGGTGAAGTGGCAGATCTTCTGTCCCTTGGGCATGTCGGTATCGTTGACCCAGTTGCTCTTCTTGCCCTTCTTGGCGGGCAGGCTGGCGATGTACTGCTCAATGAACGGGCGGATGGTGGCCTCGTCGATAGCGCCCACAAAGGTGAAGGTATAGTTGGCGGCATTGGCCGTGCGCTCCTTGGCAATGGCGAGAATGCGGTCCAGGTTCACCTGCTTGAGGTCCTCGACGCTGAAGGGCTTGTTGCGCCAGTTGTAGTTGGTCATGATGTACTGCAGCGAGTCGCTCAGTGCGCTCTCGGGCATGAGGTCCTTGTTCTTGAGTTGGGTCTCCATCAGGCTCATGGTCTGGTTGAACTTCTTCTCATCCTTGTTCATGGCGGTGAACTTGAGGTAGATGAGTTGGAACATGGTCTCTAGGTCCTTGACGGTGCTGTTGCCGCTCAGTTCATCGGTGTGTGTGCCGATGTTCAGATAGACGTTGGTCTGCTTGCCAGCGAGGGCCTTCTGCAGGTCAGAGTTGGAGAAGTTGCCCAGACCGGTGATCGAGTTGATCGAGGAGAGCATCTGCAGGTTGGCCCAGTCCTTCTCGCTATAGAGCGACTGGCCGCCGCGCTGGAAGGCGCTCATGCGGATTTCGTCCTGCTTGAAGTCGGTCTTCTTGAGCACGACGCGTGCGCCGTTGCTCAGTTCCAGCACCTTGTAGCCCAGGGTAGCGTTCTCGCTCTCCTTGACAATCTTGCCCTTCTTGGGCATCTTGGTCATCAGGGGCTCGGTGATAGCGTTGTCCACATAGGCCTCGATGGGGGTATTATTGGCAGCGTCAAGCGCGGCTTGCAATGCCTCGACGGTGGGATAGACGGCGCCTTCCTTCTCCTGGTTGAAGTTGGTGATCACCAGGTTCTTGCCGTCGGTGCTGATGAGTTCGGGCAGCAGCATCTGGTTGATGATGTCAACGGGTACCTGCGGGGCGACCATTGCCATCATCTGGTAGAGTTGCTCGACCGAGGGGATGGGCTCACCGTCCAGGTAATTGCTGCAGTACTGGCGGCCGTAGTTCTCATTAGAGACCTTGTCACGCTCGTTATAGCGCTTCTCCAGGCGGCTCAGGTACTCGTCGCGGGCGCGGTCATACTCGCTCTCGGTGAAGCCATACTTGGCGGCGCGCTGGGCCTCGACGAGCACGGCCTGGGTAGCGGCCTCGGTCATGCCCTCCTTGGGCATGACATCGATGGTAAAGGCGTCCATGGTGTTGGCCAGGATGTAGGGACCATCATAACTGTAGGCCATGTCGAAGGGGCACTCGGGCTCCTGGGCCATGTCGCTCAGGCGCTGGTCAAACATGCTCACGACCATGTCCTTCATGTAGTCAAACATGAGGTAACTGATGTCCTGCTTCTCCTCGCGGGTCGCTGCCTCATGCTTGAACATCACGCTCACCTCGCTATATTGCTGCTCCTTGTCCTTGTCAACGACGATGATGGGCTGCTCATTGTCGGGAACGGCCTCGGGGGTTACCTGGGCAGCGTTGGGATCGAGGGTGTAACCCTTGTACATCTCCTTGATCTGGGCCTCGATGTGGTCAACATCCACGTCACCCACGATGACCAGGGCCTGGTTGTCGGGGCGGTACCACTTGTGGTAGTAGTCGCGCAGCACCTGATAGGGGAAGTGGTCCACCACGCTCATCAGGCCGATGGGAAGACGCTTGCCGAACTTCGAGTCGGGGAACAGCGTCTCCAACTGGCGCTCCAGCATGCGCATCTGCGCACTCTGGCCCAGTCGCCACTCCTCGTGGATGACGCCGCGCTCCTTGTCGATCTCCTCGTCGGTGAGCAGCAGGCCGTTGCTCCAGTCCTTGAGGATGAGCAGGCACGAGTCGATGGCGCTCTGGCGCGTGCTGGGCACGTCGTTGATGTTATAGACGGTCTCGGCAATGCTGGTGTAGGCATTCAAGTCACCACCGAAGTTCACACCCAGCGAACGGGTATAGTCGATAATGCTCTTGCCCTCGCCGTTGAAGTGCTCACTGCCGTTAAAGGCCATGTGCTCCAGGAAGTGGGCCAGGCCGCGCTGGCTCTCCTCCTCCTGGATGGAGCCCACGCGCTGGGCGATGTAGAAGTTCACACGGTGCTCGGGATAGTCGTTGTGGCGGATGTAGTAGGTCAATCCGCAGTCCAGTTTACCGATGCGCACGGCATCGTCCACGGGGATGGGCGGCATCTCCTGAGCCGTCAACACGTTGAAACTGAATGCTATCAGCATCAGTAACAAGAGTGAAAAGATTTTCTTCATGTTCATAATCTTCAAGATTTAATGGTGATAAAAAGTATATTGTATTGTTGTTTTATTGATTTCTATTCATTTGACGCATCCCATGTCGCAAAAACTACGCAAAAATACAATTTTTGCACAATTTCAAGGTATTTTGACCGAAAAAACACATTTTTTCATCATGTAATGGTCCCATGTGAGAGAAAAAATAAGATAATGAAATAGATGTTGGCCTGAACCCTGCGGTGCTAATGCGAATTTCACCAATTAGTTTTAAATTTTTTTCGTGAAATACGTTTTCATTAGCGAAATGAGCATTAAAAATCTTTTAGGGACAACTGCGTCACTATTCCCCCAAAACGCCTTGACTGCAAATCACGCAAAGTCACAGAATAGATACCCAACTGCTATATCGTTCCCCATAAAACAATCGGGAGCGACGGAATTGCCAGTACTCTCGCTCCCGATGATGTCGTGGCCCCGGTTGCCGCGATCTATCGCTTGCCGTCGATGACGTCCATCAGGTACATGGGGATGGTGTTGTCGTCAAAGTTGTAGCGCTTGTAGTCCTCGTAGGTGGGCATCAGGTCGGGCGTGAAATCGTGGGCCCTCGGGTCATCCACCGGCAGGAACAACTGCAGCGAGTTGGAGATGGAGCCTTTCAGTCCAGTGCGTGGCAGTTCAAACGGTGTCATTTCCATGTAGGTGTTGGGAGCCTGGCTGCAGGTGACGCCCACGATGGTGGCACCCATCTTGGACAGGTAGAACGCGTAATGGAACGCTGCACTGAAGGTGCCTGGGTCGGTCAGCACATACACATGCTCGGGCGTATAGACGGGCTGGCCGTTCTGTGCCATGAGTTTGTCCTTGACGCTGCTCATCATCTGGCTGATGACCCTGTTGCGGTACTGCTCGGTGACCTCGGGCACTTCCTGTCGCTTGTTAGAGTACTGATAGTCACCATACAGGATGGGCACGGGAGACTCCCGGTTGATGTCTTCCAGGCTTGCATTGTATTTCTTTGCCAGCAGCGGTGAGATCATCGTGTAGAATTCGGTCTCAAAACCGCCCATTTCCTTAAGATACCTGTCACCCCACATCTGGTACAGCGTGGGCAGGGTGATGGGCGTGAAGCCACCGTCATTGCCGCGCAGGTCGATAATCAGGTTCTTGCTGCGGTTCTGCTTCATCAACTGCAGCATTTTCTCAAATTCCTCGCTGAAGGATGGTATCTGGGCGATGGCCTGCTTGGGGTCGGCGGGCATTTCCTTGCCCTGGGCATTATACATCCGCTGGAGTTGTTCCTGATAGTTCCATCCGTTGGACTGCATGTACTCAAAGCAGTCGCGGGCCATGATGCTCTGCAGTTTCAGGTACATTGTGTTCTTGCCCTTGCCCACGAAGTCATAGGTCAGGTCCTTGTCGGGGAAATTGGCCTTGGTCACCGTGTGCTGCTGGGCGGCATACCATTGGCGCGCTTGCTCGACCGGCATGAGCGGCAACTTCAGATCCGTGCGCTTGCCCTTGGGAGTCTCCACCTGGTAGGTGATGTATTCATCCCCCACGCTGGGAATCACCTTGCGCAGTGTGACGGGCTGCATGCCGCGATAGCACACCAGGAGCATCTTGCCAATCTCGTTCTCGGCAGTGTAATGCTTGGCCAGACCGTCGCAGACCTCCTTGACAGGCACATTCTCGATGGCCAGCAGGCGACTGCCGATGTAGTCCTTGTATTCGTCGGGCAGGCGCGAGATGATAATGCCGTCATTGATGGCCTCAAACATGATGGGAGCCAGAAACTTGTGATCGGGGCCCTGTTGGCTGCGGACGCCCGTGTGTCCGTCCTGCAACGGGGCAAGGAATTCGCGGATGCGATTTGCCAGTTCATCGGCGGTCGTCACCGAGTCCATCGCGAGCCCGAAGCGGGTCTCCATGGCCGCCTTGCGGAAGAACGGCCTGCCCCCGTAGTTGGAGTAGGGATCGGGGTGCGTCTCCTCGAGCAGCCTGACAAACTCGTTAAAGTCGGCCACAATCGAGTCGTTGGGTATCTGGGCATTGGCACAATTGGCAGCAATCGCCAGTGCCAGTGTGAGAACCGACAAGTTCTTGGAAAAGATGGATTTAAGAGTTGTCATGACTAGGAAGTTATGATTAAACGGTTTTCATTGATTAGCGGGTGACGTCTTGCAGCCAGTTGACGATATCCTCCAGCACCTGGGGCGCCATTGTCTCGCGGATAACGGCATACTGTGTGCTGCCCACCCATCCGCTGCACGTCTGGAAGAAGTGGTTCAGTCCCTCATAGGGCTTGACCGTGGCATGAGGCACGAGCCGCTTGATGGCGCTCAGGTTCTCCTCGCATGCCACTTGGGCGTCGAGCGTGCCGTTGATGGCGAGCATGGGACACTTGACGCGCTTGAGGTTCTCGGTGGGGTCATACTGGAAGATGCAACTCGTGATGAGTGTCATGTCCACAAGTTGGTCGATGGTCATCTTGTCTCCTAATTCTTCCAGTTGTTCGGGATGGCTCTGATAAAAGGCAATCATCTTGTTGCGCAACGTGACAGAATCTTTCTCGGCAGCGATGATCTTGAACAGTTCCTCATTCAATCGCAGAACTGCTGAATCGGGATCCTTGCCCATGGCTTTATTCATCAGCCTGACTTGCTGCATGCCCAGTTCAACGCCATCAACGCCAGTTCCTGCCAGCGACACGATGAAGGGGACTTCGTCAGGGTGCTTGGCTGCGTTCATGATGGCGATCATGCCGCCCTCGCTGTGGCCCATCAGGCCCGCGCGTGTGGCATCCACCTCGGGGCGTGACTTGAGGTATCGCAGGGCAGCCATGGCGTCGGTAGCCAGCGGTTCGGTGGGAGCAAGCGGGTTGCCGCCGACCGTGGCACCCACGCCACGCTCGTCATAGCGCAGCACGGCAAATCCGTTGCGGCTCAGTGCATCGGCCAGCAGCAGGAACGGCTTGTGGCCAAAGACTTCCTCATTGCGGTCATGTGGACCAGATCCGGCAATCAGCACCACAGCCGGGAAATGGTTGCCGCTGTTGGGCAAGGTCAGTGTGCCGGCAAAGGTGATGCCGTCGTTGGTGAAGGTCACCTCCTCGGCATGATAGGGCTTGTTGTTGTCGGCCTCGATGGCGGCTTCCTGGGGACGACGGTTGTTGTCGTCCTTGCCCACCTTGCGGGTCAAGCGCAGGGGCAAGTTGGTACCCATTTGGGTGAATACACCGTCCAGCGTGTTGCCTTCCAACGTACCCTTGTACTTGGCATAGGAGTCTGGAATGTCCACATCCAGTTCATTGCCTGTGATGGTGGCAGTTGCCGGCAAGTTGAATGCGCCCTGGTCGGGTGAATCCCACGTGAAGGTGACGCCTTGGTCGGTCTGCTCAATGTGGAACACCAGTGTCAGTGAATAAACGCCTGCCTCCACGGTGCCCTCCCACGTACCGTTGAAGTCCTGGCCGTGAGCTACGTTGCTGAGGCTTGCCACCATCATGATGGCAAGGCCAATTATCGATTTAAAACTTGTTTTTTTCATTGCTATTAAGTTTTTATGGGTGAATTAATGATTATTGTCAAGAGTTATTATCGCTCTGTGGTGATGGCGTGAGGTTGTCGGCTTCTCCGACAGTAAGGCCGGATATAGTTTCGGTGTGGGTGAATGATGGCGCAGCCCACTTGTTTTACTTGTCGGTCCAGCAGGCTGGTCTAACTTTCAACTTATCGCCACGTGAGCCCGATGTAACCAGGTAGCAAGTATGATTGTTGCTGGTTTCACGCTTGTAGGCCTGGCGGTCATTGTAGATATCTATGAT
>Ga0310695_10008738_pt1 | contig 15497 bp, 10 predicted proteins | sample RumenRJG_04DNA_FD_203882 | JGI IMG/M metagenome (GOLD analysis project Ga0310695, IMG submission 203882) | Bovine rumen microbial communities from Lethbridge, Alberta, Canada - RJG_04 (v2) (version 2) | ecosystem: Host-associated > Mammals > Digestive system > Stomach > Rumen | place: Canada...
CTGACACTCACCATGGGGCTCGTGTTCCAGCTGCCGGTGATAGCTTTCTTCCTGACCAAGCTGGGATTTGTCAGCTCATCCATGCTCACACGCTACCGCCGCCACGCTTTTCTGCTGATAATGGTGGTCGCAGCAGTAATAACGCCTCCCGACCTGATGACCCTGGTTCTTGTCACGATACCCCTCTACCTGCTCTACGAGCTGAGTGTTCAGATAGTGAAGAGGGTGGAGCGTGGGTAAGGCTTTTCTTCCGCGCTTGTTCATGGCTGTTTTGTGTGGCTTTTTACGGCTGTTTGCGGTATGGTTTGGCAGCTTGCTGTTGCAGCGGCTGCCTTGCGTTCAGCAAAACAACTTGTTTTGCCTTGCAATTTGGTACTTATTGCATTGCAATTAGCACCAAATTAGAGACCAATTCAACTTGTTTTGGTTTTCGGTTGAGTATCTGCTAATTACGGTCAGGCTGTTTCGACGGCTTCTTTCAGCATATAGCTCTTCATCGCAACGCAAAAAATAAAGAATGAAAAATTTGGCTGTAATTTAAATTAACCGTACCTTTGCAGCCGCTTATCATGCGTGGAACAGCGTAAAGGCGAGCGAGATACGCAGATGGCGGTTAAAAATGAATAAGTTTAACAATTAAAACATATAAAGAAAAACATGATTATCGTACCAGTAAAAGACGGTGAGAATATCGAGAGAGCACTCAAGAAGTTCAAGAGAAAGTTTGAGAAGACAGGTATTGTTAAGGAGCTGAGAGCTCGTCAGCAGTATGACAAGCCGTCTGTGCTGAAGCGCCTGAAGATGGAGCACGCCATTTACGTGCAGAAGCTTCGTCGCGAAGAGGAGTAAAATCCTCTCGTAAAATTTGGTAGATTGGATTTATCTTTGTAAATTCGTTGCCGAAAGCCGTTGCTGATAGTTCAGAATGGCATAATAATAAGTGGCAATCGTATTTAATGATAGATAAATTCCAGGATTACCTAAGATTGGAGCGCAACTACTCAATGCGCACGGTCGAAGAATATGGCAAGGACTTGAGACAGTTTGAGTCGTATTTCACATCGTTGGAAAGCGGGCTCTCTTGGACGGAGGTGGACTCCGACATCATCCGAGGCTGGATGGAGAGCATGATAGATAGAGGAAACACTGCCACTTCAGTGAAGCAAAGACTGAGTGCGGTGCGTTCCTTTTATCGTTTTCTCCTATTCAAAGGGTGGGTGAGCAGTGATCCGTCGCGTGGCGTGGAGAACCCTAAGACTCCAAAGCCGTTGCCCACGTTCGTCAAGGAGAAGGACATGGAGAGGCTGCTCGACCTGCAGATGTGGGGCGACGACTATCGTGACGTGCTCACGCATACCATCCTCGTGATACTCTACGACACGGGGGTGCGCGCCTCGGAGCTAATCAGGCTCAATCTGGGTGACGTGGATATGGCTCGCATGGAGGTGCGGGTGACTGGAAAACGCAACAAGCAGCGCGTGTTGCCATTCGGCGACGATATGCGGTCGGCCATAGAGCGCTATCTCGTGGCGCGTTCCGGGCTGTCGGTCGTGGATGACGGTGAGGCTCTGCTGCTGACGGTGAAGGGCAGGCGGCTGGATTATTTCCAGCTGCGGCGGATAGTGAGAGATGCTCTGGGGCGTGTGACGGCGCAAAAGAAACGTTCGCCCCACGTGTTGCGGCATACCTTTGCCACGGCTATGCTCAACCATGACGCGGCACTGCAAGGAGTGCAGAAACTGTTAGGCCATGAGAGCATGGCTACTACCGAGATATACACCCACACCACCTTTGAACGGGTGAGGCGCGTCTACAAGACGGCTCATCCCAGAGGATGAATGAGAACAATATCGGTTGCCAGCCTACTGTAGGCCAGTGCATCCGGGAACCCAATTATTAACCTTATTATAATAGGAGGCTATTATGGAAATCAAAATTCAAGCAATCCATTTCGATGCAACCGACAAGTTGCAGTCGTTTGTCAACAAGAAAGTAGAGAAACTTCAGAAGACGTATGAGGATATAACAAAGGCCGAAGTTCAGCTGAAGGTAGTGAAGCCTGCAACCTCGCTGAACAAGCAGACGAGCCTCACTGTGACGGTGCCGGGGACAACTCTTTTCGTCGAAAAGACCTGCGACACGTTTGAGGAAGGCGTAGACCTTTGCCTCGACTCAATGAAAGTGCAGCTCACGAAATTCAAGGAAAAACTTCGTGACAGATAAAAAAACTCCAGAAAAAATTTGGAGGTTCGGAAAATAGTCGTATCTTTGCAGCCGTTTTAGAACAAGTCCTAAATCAAAGGCCTTACGGCTGCAAGGATTTGCCTCTTTAGCTCAGTTGGCCAGAGCACGTGATTTGTAATCTCGGGGTCGTTGGTTCGAATCCGACAAGAGGCTCAGCGAAAGCGAAGGAGGAAGGCGCTTCGGAGGAAGTTGCTGATGAATATGACAAGGGTGGTTACCAGAGTGGACAAATGGGGCAGACTGTAAATCTGCTGGCTACGCCTTCGGTGGTTCGAATCCATCACCACCCACTCTCAAGTAGACGAAGCGGAGTTTTGGCTCGTTTTAGTAAAGAAAGTTTTTACTGGAAGCGCGCCGAAAAGCCGTCAACGCGGAAATAGCTCAGTTGATAGAGCACTAGCCTTCCAAGCTGGGGGTCGCGGGTTTGAGCCCCGTTTTCCGCTCTTCTTTGCTGTAATAGCTCAGTGGTAGAGCACTTCCTTGGTAAGGAAGAGGTCCTGAGTTCAACTCTCAGTTACAGCTCTACTGTTGAGAGATTTTGTGTTGGAAGCAGAAACAACCAAAGAATTTTTTACGAAAATTAAAACAATAAAGCTATGGCTAAAGAACAATTTGTGCGCACCAAACCGCACGTAAACATTGGTACTATCGGTCACGTAGACCATGGTAAGACTACTCTGACAGCTGCTATTACTACCGTTTTGGCAAAGCAGGGTCTTTCTGAGGTTAAGTCTTTCGATCAGATTGACAACGCTCCCGAGGAGAAAGAGCGTGGTATTACTATCAACACCGCTCACGTAGAGTATGAGACCGCTAAGCGTCACTATGCTCACGTAGACTGCCCGGGACACGCTGACTATGTAAAGAACATGGTTACTGGTGCTGCCCAGATGGACGGTGCTATCCTCGTTGTTGCTGCTACTGACGGTCCTATGCCTCAGACTCGTGAGCACGTTCTGCTCGCTCGTCAGGTAAACGTTCCCCGTCTGGTAGTGTTCCTCAACAAGTGCGATATGGTTGACGATGAGGAAATGCTCGAGCTCGTTGAGATGGAGGTTCAGGAGATTCTCGCTCAGTATGAGTTTGAAGATGACACTCCTATCATCCGTGGTTCTGCACTCGGTGCTCTCAACGGTGTTGCCAAGTGGGAAGAGAAGGTTATGGAGCTGATGAACACTTGTGACGAGTGGATTCAGGAGCCTCCACGTGACACTGACAAGCCCTTCTTGATGCCTGTTGAGGATGTATTCTCTATCACAGGTCGTGGTACTGTAGCTACTGGCCGTATTGAGACTGGTGTTATCCACGTAGGTGACGAGGTTGAGCTGCTCGGTCTTGGTGAGGACAAGAAGTCGGTTGTTACCGGTGTTGAAATGTTCCGCAAGCTGCTCGACGAAGGTCAGGCTGGTGACAACGTAGGTCTGCTTCTCCGTGGTATCGACAAGAACGAGATCAAGCGTGGTATGGTACTCTGCCATCCGGGACAGATCAAGCCTTTCAAGAAGTTCAAGGCTTCTATCTACGTTCTGAAGAAGGAAGAGGGTGGCCGTCACACTCCGTTCGGAAACAAGTATCGTCCTCAGTTCTACCTCCGCACCATGGACTGTACAGGTGAGATCCATCTGCCCGAGGGTGTTGAGATGGTAATGCCTGGTGATAACGTAGAGATCACCGTAGAGCTTATCTACGCTGTAGCACTGAACAAGGGTCTGCGTTTTGCTATCCGTGAGGGTGGCCGCACAGTAGGTTCTGGTCAGATTACAGAGGTATACGAAGACTAAAGTCTATAGTTCCTGTCAGAGATAGGCTGGCCGTATAAACACTGTCAATGCTTACTCTGAAGAGCTAATAGAATATAAACAAGGCTCCCGCTCATGCGGTGGGAGCTTTCTTACGGGAATAGCTCAGTTGGTAGAGCATCGGTCTCCAAAACCGAGGGTCGTGGGTTCGAGTCCTCCTTCCCGTGCTAAACGAAAGATAATATGTTCAAGAAGTTTGTAGATTATTGCAAGGCTTGTTACGATGAACTTGCTCACAAGACAACGTGGCCTACACGTCGCGAACTGACACATAGTGCAATGGTTGTATTATCTGCTTCCCTAATCATTGCCCTGGTGGTGTTCGCAATGGATTCGTTGTTTAAGTTTGTTATGACTGCCGTCTATCCAGGTTAAAATCAAACAATGATGGCTGAGAATAGTAAGAAGTGGTATGTGCTAAGAGCTGTCAGCGGAAAGGAAGCTAAGGTAAAGGAATATATCGAGGCTGAATTGAAGCACAACGTCAAGTTGCAGAACAGCGTTTCACAGGTGCTCATACCTATGGAGAAGCACGCATCTTTGCGCAATGGCAAAAGGGTGGTCAAGGAGAAAATAAGTCTCCCTGGCTATGTTCTTGTTGAGGCTGACTTGTCGGCTGAGATTGCTTCGACTTTACGTTTTATGCCAAACGTGCTTGGTTTCCTTGGCGGAATGAGTACGCCGACACCTGTTCGTCAGGCTGATGTCAATCGCTTGTTGGGTAATGCAGAGAACTCCGAACTGGAGGACATTGCAGACATACCATTCGAGGTTGGCGAGTCGGTGAAAGTTACGGATGGGCCTTTCAGTGGTTTCCATGGTATCATCGAAGAGGTGAATGCCGAGAAGCACAAGCTGAAGGTTATGGTTATGATTTTCGGACGACAGAATCCCTTGGAGCTTAGTTTTATGCAAGTCTCAAAGGAAGAGTAACGCTATATTGTTACGGATAGTGTTATTTCTTTCATAAACTTTAAATAAATTATAAATCAAAATGGCTAAAGAAGTTGCTGGATTAATCAAGTTACAGATTAAAGGTGGCGCTGCTAATCCTTCACCCCCAGTTGGTCCTGCCCTTGGTTCTAAGGGTATTAACATCATGGGATTCTGCAAGGAATTCAACGCCCGCACCCAGGATAAGGCTGGCAAGGTATTGCCTGTCGTTATCACTTACTACACTGATAAGTCATTCAGCTTTGTCATTAAGACACCTCCTGCTGCTGTTCAGCTGATGGAGGCTGCCAAGGTAAAGGGCGGCTCTGGCGAGCCTAACCGTAAGAAGGTGGCAAGTGTGACATGGGATCAGGTAAAGGCCATTGCCGAAGATAAGATGGCTGACCTCAACTGTTTCACTGTTGAGTCGGCAATGAAGCTTATCGCTGGTACGGCGCGTAGTATGGGTATTACAGTAAAAGGGGACTTCCCTGGTGAATAATTAAAAACTTCAATTAAAATGAGTAAGCTGACAAAAAATCAAAAATCAGTAGCTGATAAGGTTGAAGCAGGGAAGTTGTACACACTGCAGGAGGCTTCTGCCTTGGTAAAGGAGATTACCACTACCAAGTTTGATGCTTCCGTTGATATCGATGTACGTTTGGGTGTTGACCCTCGCAAGGCAAACCAGATGGTTCGCGGCGTGGTATCACTGCCTAACGGCACTGGTAAGGTGACACGTGTGTTGGCTCTCTGTACTCCCGATCAGGAAGAAGCTGCAAAGGCTGCTGGAGCAGACTATGTTGGTCTCGATGAATATGTAGAGAAGATTAAGGGTGGTTGGACTGACATTGATGTCATCATCACCATGCCTTCCTGCATGGGTAAGATTGGACCGCTTGGTCGTGTACTCGGTCCTCGTGGACTTATGCCTAACCCCAAGAGCGGTACTGTGACAATGGATGTTGCCAAGGCCGTGAAGGAGGTAAAGCAGGGTAAGATTGACTTCAAGGTTGACAAGGCCGGTATCATACACACCTCTATTGGTAAGGTTAGTATGTCTGCCGATGCTATCTTGGGAAATGCCAAGGAGTTCATAGCTACTGTTATCAAGCTCAAGCCCGCCGCAGCTAAGGGTACGTACATTAAGAGTATCTTTATTTCTAGTACAATGAGTAGGGGCATCAAGATTGATCCCAAATCTGTAGAGTAACTTTAAAAGTTCAGAAAGATGAAAAAGGAAGTAAAAGATACAATAGTTGTAGAACTTGGACAGAAGCTTAAGGAATATCCTCATTTCTATCTTGTCGATGTGGCAGGATTGAACGCTGAGGACACAAGTGATCTTCGTCGCAAGTGCTTCAAGAACGAGATTAAGATGGTTGTTGTGAAGAATACTCTTCTTCGCAAGGCTTTCGAAAACTCTGAGATTGACTTTGAGCCCCTCTATGGTTCGCTGAAAGGCAGCACTGCTGTTATGTTCACACAGACAGCAAATGTCCCTGCAAAATTGCTGAAGGACTATACGAAAGCCGGCGTGCCCAGCTTGAAGGCTGCTTATGCAGAGGAGAGCATGTTTGTCGGTGCTGATAAGCTCGACGAGCTGGCTTCGCTGAAGAGCAAGAGCGAACTTATTGCCGATGTTGTGGCACTGCTGCAGTCGCCGATAAAGAATGTTGTCTCTGGTCTGAACACCGGTGGCAAGCTCCACGGTCTGCTTGACGCTATCGCTGAGCGTAACAAATAAGCGAAAAGAGTTTAAAATTAAAGTAAAACAAAATTAAAATCGTAATAAAAATGGCAGATATTAAAGCTATTGCAGAAGAGTTGGTAAACCTTACTGTAAAAGAAGTTAATGAGTTGGCAACAATCCTGAAGGAAGAGTATGGTATCGAGCCTGCTGCTGCAGCTGTTGCTGTAGCTGCTGCTCCTGGTGCAGCTGGTGAGGCTGGTGCAGCTGAGGAGAAGACATCGTTTGATGTTGTTCTGGCTGAGGTAGGTGCAACCAAGCTCCAGGTAGTAAAGGCTGTTAAGGAGGCTTGTGGTCTTGGTCTGAAAGAGGCTAAGGATCTCGTAGACGGTGCTCCTGCTACCATTAAGGAAGGTCTGTCTAAGGACGAGGCTGAGAACCTGAAGAAGACTATCGAGGCAGCTGGTGCCAAGGTAGAGCTCAAATAAGACCTTGCTGATTTACGGGGTTGTTGAAAACCCGTAATGACTTGCTGAATATTATTGGTTAGGATTTCCTAAGTAGGGAAATCCTAGCCTTTTCTTGTCTTTAATTGGTGATGACATAGCTGCATCCCAGCAGAATACAAATAGAATTTATAGATAATGGCTACAAAAATTGTTGAAAACAGAGTGAACTTTGCAAGCGTCAAGAATCCTATCGCTTTTCCCGATTTTCTTGATGTGCAGCTGAAGTCGTTCCGCGATTTCCTGCAATTGGACACACCTCCCGAAGAAAGGAAGAATGACGGTTTGTACAAGGTGTTTGCAGAGAACTTTCCAATTACCGACACCCGGAATAACTTTGTCCTTGAGTTCTTGGACTATTTCATCGACCCGCCGCGCTACTCTATAGAGGAATGTCTGGAGCGTGGTCTTACCTACAGTGTGCCCTTGAAGGCCAAGATGAAGCTTTACTGTACCGACCCCGACCACGAGGACTTCGGTACCTTCATTCAGGACGTCTTCCTTGGTACCATTCCCTATATGACACAGAATGGCACATTCATCATCAATGGTGCAGAGCGAGTAGTCGTTTCTCAGCTCCATCGTTCACCGGGTGTGTTCTTTGGTCAGGGTGTCCATGCCAATGGAACTGTTCTATATTCTGCGCGTATAATTCCGTTCAAGGGTTCGTGGATTGAGTTCGCTACTGACATCAACAATGTGATGTACGCTTACATCGACCGTAAGAAGAAGCTGCCTGTTACCACTCTGCTTCGTGCTATCGGTTTTGAAAGCGATAAGGATATTCTGAAGATATTTGACCTTTGTGAAGAGATAAAGGTCAACAAGAAGCAGCTCAAGGCCGCCATCGGTCGCAAACTTGCTGGAAACGTGATGAAGTCGTGGAACGAAGACTTTGTTGACGAAGATACCGGTGAGGTTGTATCTATTGAGCGCAACAAGGTTGTTGTAGAACGCGAAACCGAGATAACCTCTGATAACATAGAGGAGATACTCGACAGTGGTGCTACATCTGTGCTGGTGCATAAGGATCAAGAGGCCGCAAACAAATATGCCATTATCTTTAATACTTTGGCCAAAGACTCGAGCCACTCTGAGAAAGAGGCTGTGCTTTACATTTATCGCCAGTTGCGCAATGCAGACCCGGCAGATGATGCCAGTGCACGTGAGGTGTTCCAGAACCTATTCTTCTCTGACAAGCGATACGACCTTGGAGAGGTGGGCCGCTATCGTATAAACAAGAAACTTGGCTTGGAGACCGACATGGATATCCGAGTGCTTACGAAGGACGACATCATTGAGATTATCAAGTATCTCATTCAGCTTGTCAACTCTAATGCTACCGTTGACGATATCGACCACCTGTCGAACCGCCGCGTAAGGACTGTTGGTGAGCAGCTGAGCAACCAGTTCTCAATAGGTCTGGCCCGTATGAGCCGCACCATCCGTGAGCGCATGAACGTTCGCGACAACGAGGTGTTCCAGCCAACCGACCTTATCAATGCCAAGACAATTTCAAGCGTCATCAACTCGTTCTTCGGCACTAACCCTCTGAGCCAGTTTATGGATCAGACCAACCCGTTGGCAGAGGTTACTCACAAACGCCGTCTTTCGGCCCTTGGTCCCGGCGGTCTGTCGCGTGAGCGTGCAGGTTTCGAGGTTCGCGACGTACACTATACCCACTATGGTCGTCTTTGCCCGATTGAGAGTCCTGAAGGACCTAACATCGGACTGATTTCTTCGCTCTGTGTTTATGCGAAGATCAACGACCTCGGATTTATCGTTACACCATATCGCAAGGCCGCTGATGCCCGTGTTGATATGGACAACGACCATATTGTTTATCTTACAGCCGAAGAGGAAGAGGACAAGATTATCGGTCAGGGTAATGCTCCTCTCAACGAAGACGGTACATTTATCCGTAAGACCGTGAAGTGCCGCCGTGATGCCGACTACCCAGTCGTTTCTCCCGATCAGGTGGATTTGGTTGACGTGTCACCGCAGCAGATTGCCTCTGTATCGGCTGGTCTTATTCCTTTCCTTGAGCACGACGACGGACACCGTGCGCTCATGGGATGTAACATGATGCGCCAGGCCGTGCCTCTGCTCCACAACGATGCACCTATCGTAGGAACAGGACTTGAGAAGCAGGTGTGTGAAGACTCTCGTACCATGATTACTGCCGAGGGCGACGGTGTTATAGAATATGTTGACGCCACAACAATCCGCATCCTCTATGACCGCAGCGAAGATGACGAGTTTGTAAGTTTCGAGCCGGCCCTGAAGGAATACCGTATTCAGAAGTTCCGCCGTACCAACCAGAACATGGTTGTCGACCTGCGTCCTATCTGCAACAAGGGACAGCGCGTTAAGAGAGGCGACATCCTCACCGAGGGTTATGCTACTGAGAACGGCGAGCTGGCACTTGGCCGCAACCTTCTTGTAGCCTATATGCCTTGGAAGGGCTACAACTATGAGGATGCCATCGTGCTGAGCGAGCGCTTGGTACGCGACGATGTCCTCACTTCTGTCCACGTGGATGAATATTCACTCGAGGTTCGCGAGACAAAGCGTGGTGTCGAGGAGTTCACCTCAGATATTCCCAATGTCAGCGAGGAGGCAACAAAGGACCTCGACGATAACGGTATTGTACGAGTCGGAGCACGTGTAGAGCCGGGCGACATCCTGATTGGTAAGATTTCGCCGAAGGGCGAGAGCGATCCTTCGCCAGAGGAGAAGCTGCTGCGTGCCATCTTTGGTGACAAGGCAGGTGATGTTAAAGACTCTTCGCTCAGGGCTAACCCGTCACTCAGCGGTGTGATAATCGACAAGAAACTGTTCTCTCGTGCCGTCAAGACTCGTGAGAGCAAGAAGCAGGACAAGATAATCCTTGCTAAGATTGACGAAGAGTACGAGGCAAAGGTAGAAGACCTGAAGGACATCCTCGTTGAGAAGCTGCTTAAACTTACCAAGGGCAAGAGCTCTCAGGGTGTGAAGGACTATTCCGATGCCGAGATTATAACAAAGGGAACCAAGTTCACCGCTCCTATACTGAAAAACCTCGACTATCAGGGCGTGCAGTCTAACGGCTGGACCAGTGATGAGCACACCAACACCCTTATCCAGAAGCTCATAATGAACTTTATCCGTAAGTACAAGCAGATGGATGCCGAGCTCAAGCGCCGCAAGTATGCCATTACCATCGGTGACGAGCTGCCTTCAGGCGTTATTCAGATGGCAAAGGTTTATGTTGCCAAGAAGCGCAAGATCAGTGTCGGCGACAAGCTGGCTGGTCGTCATGGAAATAAGGGTATCGTTTCAAAGGTAGTAAGAATGGAAGATATGCCGTTCCTCGAGGATGGCCGTCCTGTAGACTTGGTATTGAACCCACTGGGTGTGCCTTCGCGTATGAACCTCGGACAGATTTTCGAGGCTATCCTTGGAGCAGCAGGCAAGCGCCTCGGAGTGAAGTTCGCAACACCTATCTTCGACGGTGCCAAGCTCGATGATCTTTCGGAATGGACAGACAAGGCCGGACTGCCGCGCCTCTGTTCAACTCACCTCTACGACGGTGAGACAGGTGAGATGTTCGACCAGCCTGCTACCGTTGGTATCACCTACTTCCTTAAGCTTGGCCACATGGTTGAGGACAAGATGCACTCGCGTTCTATTGGCCCGTACAGTCTTATCACTCAGCAGCCGCTTGGCGGTAAGGCACAGTTTGGTGGTCAGCGTTTCGGTGAGATGGAGGTCTGGGCACTCGAAGCCTTCGGTGCCAGCCACGTTCTGCAGGAAATTCTCACCATCAAGTCCGACGATGTTGTTGGACGCTCTAAGGCATACGAGTCGATTGTCAAGGGTGAGCCAATGCCAACTCCCGGTATACCCGAATCTCTCAACGTACTTCTCCATGAGCTTCGCGGCTTAGGTCTGAGCATCAAGCTCGACTAACGAAGTGTCGGTAGTATAATAATATATAAGGTAACAAAGAATAACATTTATAAGCATGGCTTTTAAGAAAGATATAAAAGTTAAGAGTAATTTCTCGAAGATTACCATCGGCTTGGCCTCACCCGAAGAAATCCTGGAAAACTCCTTCGGAGAAGTCACCAAGCCTGAGACCATCAACTATCGCACATATAAGCCCGAACGCGACGGCCTTTTCTGCGAGCGCATCTTCGGTCCTACCAAGGACTACGAGTGTGCCTGCGGCAAGTATAAGCGTATTCGTTACAAAGGCATCGTCTGCGACCGTTGCGGTGTCGAGGTGACAGAGAAGAAGGTGCGCCGCGAGCGCAGCGGACATATTGAGCTTGTTGTGCCGGTTGCACACATCTGGTATTTCCGTTCATTGCCCAACAAGATTGGTTACCTGCTCGGACTCCCCACCAAGAAGCTCGACTCTGTGGTGTATTACGAGAAATACATCGTCATACAGCCCGGTGTGGTAGAAGGCATGACCGACGGCGAGGGCAACGAGCTCAACGGCTCGCACAAGATGGACCTGCTGTCAGAGGAAGAATATCTTGACATCCTCGACAACCGTCTGCCTGAAGGTAACGAGCGCCTTGACGACAGCGACCCTGCCAAGTTCATTGCCAAGATGGGTGCCGAGGCTGTCTACGACCTGCTCGCAGGTCTCGACCTCGACCGTCTGGCTGGCGAGCTGCGCGACCGCGCCACTACTGACTCCAGCCAGCAGCGCAAGACCGAAGCTCTCAAGCGCCTGCAGGTGGTAGAGTCGTTCCGAGCTTCAAAGGACATCAACCGCCCAGAGTGGATGATAATGAAGATTATCCCCGTCACTCCGCCGGAGCTCCGTCCTTTGGTGCCGCTGGACGGTGGCCGTTTTGCCACTTCCGACCTCAACGACCTCTATCGCAGGGTAATCATTCGTAACAACCGTCTGAAGAGACTCATCGAGATAAAGGCTCCCGAAGTAATTCTCCGCAACGAGAAGCGTATGCTTCAGGAAGCTGTCGACTCGCTGTTCGATAACAGTCGCAAGTCGTCGGCTGTGAAGAGCGAGAGCAACCGTCCGCTGAAATCGCTTTCCGACTCACTCAAGGGAAAGCAAGGCCGCTTCCGTCAGAACCTGCTCGGTAAGCGTGTCGACTACTCAGCACGTTCGGTAATCGTTGTTGGTCCCGAGCTGAAGATGGGCGAGTGTGGTCTGCCCAAGCTCATGGCTGCCGAGCTCTACAAGCCTTTCATCATCCGCAAGCTCATCGAGCGCGGCATCGTGAAGACCGTAAAGAGCGCAAAGAAGATCGTCGACCGCCGCGAGCCGGTAATCTGGGACATCCTTGAGAACGTTATGAAGGGCCATCCCGTGCTCCTCAACCGTGCTCCTACGCTTCACCGCCTTGGTATACAGGCCTTCCAGCCCAAGCTCATCGAGGGTAAGGCCATCCAGCTCCACCCGCTGGCTTGTACTGCGTTCAACGCCGACTTCGACGGCGACCAGATGGCCGTTCACTTGCCGCTGAGCAATGAGGCTATCCTTGAGGCACAGGTGCTGATGCTCCAGAGCCACAACATCCTCAACCCTGCCAATGGTGCGCCTATCACCGTTCCTTCACAGGATATGGTGCTTGGTCTCTACTATATCACCAAGTTGCGCCCTGGAGCCAAGGGCGAGGGACAGATATTCTACGGTCCGGAAGAGGCCATCATAGCCTACAACGAAGGCAAGTGCGACCTTCACGCTCCTGTTAAGGTGGTTGTCGACGACATCGTTGAAGGCAAGCCCGTTCGCCGCACTGTCGAAACGTCTGTAGGTCGCGTGATTGTCAACGGCATCGTGCCCGACGAGGTTGGTTTCTTCAATGACATCATTTCTAAGAAGACCCTCCGCGGTATCATTGCTGACGTTATCAAGACCGTTGGTATGGCTCGCGCCTGCGAGTTCCTCGACGGTATCAAGAACCTCGGCTATCGCATGGCTTATGTTGCAGGACTGTCGTTCAACCTCGACGACATCATCATCCCGAAGGAGAAGAACGACATCGTTGAGCAGGGACAGGCTAAGGTCAACGAAATCCAGAACAACTATGATATGGGTTTCATCACCGACAACGAGCGCTACAACCAGGTTATCGATACTTGGACCCACGTCAACAACGACCTGGGCAACATCCTGCTCAAGCAGATGACCGAGGCCGACCAGGGCTTCAACGCCGTATACATGATGCTCGACTCGGGTGCCCGTGGTTCTAAGGACCAGATCAAGCAGCTCTCGGGTATGCGTGGTCTGATGGCAAAGCCCCAGAAAGCCGGTGCCGAAGGTCAGCAGATTATCGAGAACCCGATTCTGTCGAACTTCAAGGAGGGAATGTCGGTGCTCGAGTACTTCATTTCTTCTCACGGTGCACGTAAGGGTCTTGCCGATACCGCTATGAAAACGGCTGATGCCGGTTATCTTACACGTCGTCTTGTCGATGTAAGCCACGATGTAATCATCACCGAGGAAGACTGCGGCACGCTGCGCGGACTCGTTTGCACTGCTCTCAAGAGTGGCGACGAGGTCATCAGCTCACTTTCTGAGCGCATCCTTGGACGTGTTTCCGTTCACGATGTCATTCATCCCACCACTGGCGACCTTATCGTTGCTGCCGGTGAGGAGATTACCGAAGCCAAGGCCAAGGCCATCGAGGACTCGCCCATCGAGAGTGTCGAAATCCGTTCGGTGCTCACCTGCGAAAGCAAGAAGGGTGTCTGCATGAAGTGCTACGGTCGCAACCTTGCCACCGCACGCATGGTACAGCTCGGCGAGGCTGTTGGAGTCATTGCGGCCCAGGCCATTGGTGAGCCGGGTACACAGCTTACGCTCCGTACCTTCCACGCCGGTGGTGTGGCTGGTAACGCAGCAGCCAATGCCAGCATCGTTGCCAAGAACGACTCTAAGATTGAGTTCGACGAGCTTCGTACCGTTCCGTTCACCGAGCGCCAGCCCGACGAGACTGAACTCGACTGCGAGATGGTTGTCAGCCGTCTGGCCGAAATCCGCTTCATCGACCCGAACACCAACATCGTGCTCTCTACGATGAACGTGCCATACGGTAGCTCGCTCTACTTCAAGCATGGCGACAAGGTGAAGAAGGGCGACCTCATAGCCAAGTGGGACCCGTTCAATGCCGTAATCGTCAGCGAATATGCAGGCGTTGTGCGCTTCCACGACGTGCTCGAAGGTGTCACCTATCGTTCCGAGACCGACGATGCCACTGGTCTTGAGGAGCGTATCGTGATAGACTCTAAGGACCGCAACCGCGTGCCCACCTGCGACATCGTGCGCAAGGGTGCTCACAAGAACCGTGAGACGGGCCGCTACAATCCCGAGGATATTCTCGGAACATACATCTTCCCTGTGGGAGGACATATCGAGCAGCGCATCGTCGATGGTACAACCATCAAGACAGGTACCACACTTATCAAGATACCTCGTATCATGGGTGGTGCAGGCGACATCACGGGTGGTCTGCCTCGTGTAACCGAGCTGTTCGAGGCTCGCAACCCGAGCAACCCCGCTGTGGTAAGCGAAATCGACGGTGAGGTGAAGATGGGACGCGTGAAGCGCGGAAACCGTGAGATTATCGTCACCTCAAAGACCGGCGAGCAGCGCAAGTACCTCGTTTCGCTGTCTAAGCAGATCCTTGTTCAGGAGCATGATGCCGTGCGTGCCGGAACACCGCTCTCTGACGGAGTAATTACTCCTGCCGACATCCTTGCCATCAAGGGTCCCACGGCGGTTCAGGAGTACATCGTCAACGAGGTGCAGGACGTTTACCGTCTGCAGGGTGTGAAGATCAATGACAAGCACTTCGAGATTATCGTGCGCCAGATGATGCGCAAGGTTCAGATCAAGGATCCGGGCGACACCACGTTCCTCGAGCAGGAGATGGTAGACAAGCTCGACTTTGCTGAGGAGAACGACCGCATCTGGGGTAAGAAGGTAGTCACCGATGCCGGCGACTCCGAGACTTGCTACAAGGGAATGATTATCTCGGCCCGCAAGCTGCGCGACGAGAACTCGAGCCTCAAGCGCCGTGACCTCCGCACGGTTCAGGTGCGCGATGCCGTTCCCGCCACATCGGTGCAGATACTCCAGGGTATCACGCGCGCCGCACTACAGACCAAGTCGTTCATGTCGGCTGCATCGTTCCAGGAGACCACCAAGGTGCTCAACGAGGCTGCCATCAAGGGCAAGAGCGACCGTCTCGAGGGTATGAAGGAGAACGTTATCTGCGGACACCTCATACCTGCCGGAACTGGTCTGCGCCAGTGGGAGAAGCTTGTTGTCGGCTCGCGCGAGGAGTACGACCGCAT
>Ga0310695_10008739_pt1 | contig 15497 bp, 10 predicted proteins | sample RumenRJG_04DNA_FD_203882 | JGI IMG/M metagenome (GOLD analysis project Ga0310695, IMG submission 203882) | Bovine rumen microbial communities from Lethbridge, Alberta, Canada - RJG_04 (v2) (version 2) | ecosystem: Host-associated > Mammals > Digestive system > Stomach > Rumen | place: Canada...
CTTCTTCTCTGTCCCTATCTGGCTAGGACGTATGTTTATGCACTCCATTACTCTCATAATCGCATCAATTGCACGGTTATTCTCATTTTCTGAGAAAAAGCTTCTCAAATCTGAAATAATTGTTGTAACTTTGCTCACGGCTTCTAAGTTTGAACTTTACGGTTTGGCGATTGTAAAGTTACTCATTTTCAATGAGTTGAGCAAACTTCGAAGCTTTTTTTATTCCTTTTTTATGTTAAATTATGCAGGTGTCAAAACACTTGCGAAACTTTAGTAAATTATATAATACTACCATTATGGAAGAAAGAAAAAGAGAAAATTTGAAGTCGCTGGGCAACACCACCAAGTATGCCACCGACTATGCGCCCGAGGTGCTCGAGGCATTCGACAACAGACACCCCGACAACGACTATTGGGTGAGGTTCAACTGCCCTGAGTTCACCTCACTTTGTCCGATCACCGGCCAGCCCGACTTCGCCGAGATCGTGATCAGTTATATCCCCGACCGCCGGATGGTGGAGAGCAAGAGCCTGAAACTCTACCTCTTCAGTTTCCGCAACCATGGCGACTTCCATGAAGACTGTGTGAACATCATCATGAAAGACCTCATCAAACTCATGGACCCCAAATACATCGAAGTGACCGGACTCTTCACCCCGAGGGGCGGCATCAGCATCCACCCCTACGCCAACTACGGCCGCCCCGGCACCAAATACGAGCAGTTGGCCACCGAGCGCCTGGCCAAATATCCCTATTAGGAAAAATCACTCTATTTCATCCCACTTCGGAGGGTCGCGGTGCAGCAAGTGGCGCACGAAGAAGTCGAACCGCTTGTGCTCACCGTAGCGCTCGCCCATGGTATGGCTTGTGCCAGGAAGCGCCACCAACTCAAAGTCTTTCCCTGCCTTGATGAGCGCATTCACCAACTGGTAGGTGCTTGCCGGGTCCACATTGTCGTCCATTTCTCCAACCACGAGCATCAGCGGACGTTTCAGTTTGGCGGCATGATACACATTGCTGCATTCCACGTAGGAGGAATCCACCGGATACCCCATCCATTGCTCATTCCACCATATCTTGTCCATGCGGTTGTCATGGCAGCCACACGAACTGTAGGCCGCCTTGTAGAAATTGCCATGCAGATTTTTTTCATGACAAAACAATGGTTTCTAAAAAGATTTACGTATTTTTGTGGATTAGAATCCTAAATCAATTTATATGGCTAACTTACTACAAAAAGAAGAACTCCACCGCACCATTTGGAACATCGCTGACGAATTGCGCGGTGCCGTCGGCGGATGGGAGTTCAAGGCTTATGTCCTCGGAACGCTCTTCTACCGTTTCATTTCAGAAAACCTTACGGAATACATTAACTCCTTGCAGCATGACGCTGGCATGACCGACTTCGACTATGCAGAGATGGACGACGAGGAAGCAGCGCCAGCAAAAGACCAGATTGTAGCTGAAAAGGGATTCTTCATCCTCCCATCACAACTCTTCTGCAACGTATGCAAACGTTGTGAGAAAGATGAGAACCTGAACATGACGCTCTCGCAAATCTTCAGAGATATCGAAGGCTCTGCCATGGGCACTCCGTCGGAAGACGATTTCAGAGGTTTGTTCAACGATTTCAACTTAGACAACTCGCAACTGGGTGCGGACGTGAAGACACGCAACCGTCTCATTGCAAAGGTGCTTATCAAGATCAACGACATGGACCTCGGCGAGGACTTTCAAGATAATAGGATTGATGCTTTCGGCGACGCCTATGAGTTTCTCATGACGATGTATGCCTCAAACGCCGGCAAGTCGGGTGGTGAATTCTTCACGCCACAGGAGGTCAGTGAGGTCCTGGCCCGACTGACGGCTGCCGACGGCCACGAGATACGCAGCGTCTACGACCCTGCCTGCGGTTCCGGGTCTCTTTTGCTGAAATTCTCGAAGACCATCGGCAAGGAAAACCCGTCGTTGAAATACTACGGTCAGGAAATCAACCCCACGACCTACAACCTCTGCCGCATCAACATGTTCCTCCACAATATCAACTACGACAATTTTGATATTCAGTTGGGTGACACGCTCATCTCGCCCAAGCATCGCGACTTTGAGCCTTTCGATGCCGTGGTGAGCAATCCGCCCTACTCTATTCCATGGGAAGGCTCCAACAACCCGCTGCTCATCAACGACGACCGCTTTAGTGGTCCCGGCGTGCTGGCTCCCAACTCCACTGCCGACCTCGCCTTTACGCTCCACATCCTGCGCTCCCTCTCCGAGGGAGGCACGGCGGCCATCGTAGAGTTCCCGGGTGTTCTCTACCGAGGGGGCAAGGAGCGCACCATACGTCAGTGGCTGGTGGAGAACAACTTCGTGGACACCATCATCCAGCTGCCGTCGAACCTCTTCTTCGGCGTGGGCATCGCCACCTGCATCATCGTGCTGCGCAAAGGGGCACGCCCCGACAACAAGGTGCTGTTCATCGACGCATCGAAGGAATTCATCAAGAACGGCAATAAGAACAAATTGACGGAGGAAAACCAGAACCATATCTTCGAGGTATTCAAAGACCGCAAGGAAGAACAATACTTCTCTTGCCTCACTCCTATTGACGACATTCTCAAAAACGACGCCAACCTCTCTGTATCTTCGTATGTGGAACAAGAAGATACGCGCGAGGTCATCAACATCAAAGAAGTAAATGCTTCACTTCAAACGCTCATTGCTGAAGGCAATGCACTGAATGCAAAGATAGACGAAATCATCAAAGAACTGGGGGAGGAATAGTATGGTGGAGTGGAAGAAATTGGGTGAGATCGGTGATGTTTGTATGTGTAAACGGATAATGAAAAACGAAACATCCAAAGAAGGAGAAATACCATTTTACAAGATTGGTACTTTCGGGAAAAAAGCAGATGCTTATATTTCAAAGGCACTATTTGAAGACTATAGATCTCGTTTTTCATATCCAAAACAAGGAGACATTCTTATCTCCGCTGCTGGTACAATTGGCCGATCTGTTATCTTCAATGGCGAAAATGCTTATTTCCAAGATTCAAATATTGTTTGGATTAACAACAATGAAAGTATTGTATCAAACAGGTTTCTTTTTTATATTTACCAAGTTGTTGACTGGAAAACAGACGGCGGTACTATAAAACGACTGTATAATTACAATCTAAAGAATACAGAAATCCCCATTCCCCCTCTCTCCGAGCAAAACCGAATCGTTGGCATCCTCGATACTTTCACTGAAAGCATAGAAAACCTCAAAAAACAAATTACAGAAAGGAAAAAACAATACGAGCACTACCGTGACCAACTCCTCGACATTGAAGGAAAGCCTGGGGTGGAGATGAAGGCTCTTCTAGATATCCTATCACAACCCATTACTGACGGTCCTCATGAAACACCCAAGTTTTATGATTCAGGAATACCATTTATTTCTGCTGATGCTATTGTAAACAACAGAATCAATTTTACTAGAAAACGCGGTTACATTTCTGAGGAATATAATAACTTATGTAAGAAAAAATACAGTCCCCGTCTTTATGATGTATATGTTGTTAAATCGGGATCAACAACTGGAAAAGTAGCTATCGTGACCGAAATGTGTGATTTCAATATTTGGTCCCCACTTGCAGCTTTAAGAGCTAATGATAATAATAACCCTTTCTACATTTTCTATTGGTTACAAACTAAAAAAGCACAAAACCAAATTCTATTAAAATGTAGTAAAGGTTCACAACCAAATTTATCAATGAGAGTTTTAGAAAAATTTATAATTCCCGTTCCTCAGCTCTCCGAGCAAAATCGTATAGTCTCCATCCTCGACACCTTTGAGGCATCCATCGCCAACTTAGAGCAACAACTCACTCATCGCCAAAAGCAATATGAGTATTATAGAAATATGCTTTTAACCTTTGACGAATGATAGACGGTTAACAATCCATTGATAAAGAAAAAGATTAATAATGAAAGAGCCTGTACCTGAAAAGAAGTTTCAAGTGCTGAGACGGCAACGACCTTGGCGCACGGCCTACTATTACCTAAAAGCGGATGCGCTCTACCGCATGACGTATGTGTTTTGCCAACGCTTCCTTCCTGCCTACGGAGACCGAACGGTAGACCAGATGTTGCAGGCAGCCCGTTCTGGCAAGCAGAACATCATTGAAGGGAAAGAGGACGGTGAGACTTCTACCGAAATGGAGATAAAACTACTTAACGTGGCACGCTCGTCGCTGCAGGAATTGCGCGAGGACTATCGCGACTATCTGCACACACGCAACCTGCCCATATGGGACAGCACCCATCCGCGCTATGCTGCCATGCAGACCTTCTGCCGCAATAACAACAAAGCCGAAGACTACGAGCCCTTCCTGAAAAAGTGGGATGACGAGGAAATGGCCAACATAGCACTAACGCTCTGTTATCAGACCGACAACCTTTTACACAACGAACTAAAGCGCCTTGAGACCGACTTTGTGAAGGAAGGTGGAATAAAGGAGCGCATGCACGCAGCCCGCACCGGCTATCGAAAGGCTGAGATGGAGGAACTGGCCGCACTGCGACAAGAAGTGGCCCGGCTGAGAGCAGAAAACGAGCAATTGAGGAAGGTGATAGAGGGGGATAGAGGGGATAGAAATCTATAGAAGGCTATAGAAGGCTATAGAAGGCTATAGAAATCTATAGAAAGCTATAGAAAGCTATAGAAATCTATAGAAAAAATAAGACAAAAAAGAAGATATGGATAAATTCAACGTCATAGCCGAGCAGCAAAGTGCTACCGTGATGAGCCACTACGAGGCTCTGCCACGGGAGGCAAAGGAGTATGAATCGGAGCAGGCGCTCGAAAATGCTTTCATACACCAGCTCACCACACAGGGATATGAGAGGGTGAACATCACGACGGAGGCGGCACTCATTGCCAACCTTCGAGAGCAGCTATGCCGATTGAACGGTCTGACTCTCTCGAACAGTGAATGGAAGCGGCTCTTCGAACAGCATATCGCTTCGCCGCAGATGACCATCGAGGACAAGACGGAGCGCATTCAGCGCAAGGAAATCGTCAACATCAAGATGGACAACGGCGACTCGCAGAACATCCGGCTGATTGACAAGGCGAACATCCACAACAACCACCTGCAGGTGCTGAACCAATACGTGCCGGAAGGTGGAGCAAAGCAGAACCGATATGACGTGACCATCTTAGTCAACGGACTGCCACTCGTGCATTGCGAACTGAAGAAAAGAGGGGTATCGATAAAAGAGGCTTTCAACCAAATCAACCGCTATGAGCGTGACTCGTTCTGGTCGGGCTCAGGGCTGTATGACTACATTCAGATATTCCTTATCTCTAACGGCACGGAGACAAAATACTACTCGAACACGACGAGGTTTGCGCACACCAAAGCACAGGGCGGGGGACGTGTAAAAACACAGTCGCAGTCGTTCGAGTTCACGTCGTACTGGGCAGATGCGGAGAACAATCTGATTCTCGACATCCGTGACTTCACAAGGACGTTCCTGACAAAGGCTTCGCTGCTGAATATCATCACAAAATACTGCGTCTTCACCGTGGACAAAAACCTGATGGTGATGCGCCCATACCAGATTGCGGCCACGGAGCGCATATTGTTGCGCGTGCGCCAGGCCACACTGAACAAATGGCAAGGCACCATCAAGGCTGGAGGATACATCTGGCATACGACAGGTAGCGGAAAAACGCTGACTTCATTCAAGACGGCGCAACTTGTGGCGCAACTGCCCGACATCGACAAGGTGCTGTTCGTCGTCGACCGAAAGGACCTTGACTACCAGACAATGAAGGAGTACGACAACTTCGAGAAGGGTTGTGCCAACTCGAACACGTCGTCGAACATCTTGCAGAAGCAGTTGAACGACCCGTCGTCGGAAAAGCGCATCATCATCACGACATTGCAAAAACTCTCCTCGCTCCTGAAGAAAAAGAAGGAAATCAAGTGTGCGGACAAAAACGTGGTGATGATTTTCGACGAGTGCCACCGCTCGCAGTTCGGTGACATGCACGTGGCCATTACCAAGGCGTTCAGAAAATACTATATCTTCGGCTTCACAGGCACACCAATTTTCGCCAAGAACGCTGGTGCCGGGAAGTTCGCCAACCTGCGCACCACGGCCCAGGCTTTCGGAGGAGAACCTGATGAGAACGGACAGCCCACACGACCGCTGCACGCCTATACCATCATCGATGCCATCAGAGACAAGAACGTGCTGAAGTTCAAGGTCGACTACATCAGCACCATCAAGGCAAAGGATGACATCAGAGACAAGAAGGTATGGGGTATAGAGACCGACGAGGTGCTGCATTCGCCTCAGAGAATAGCGAACAACGTGGCGTATATCCTAGAGAAGTTTAAGGTGAAGACCAAGCAGAACGAGCGCTATGCCTACCGCGTGATATCCAACGTGGTGGATGTGGCGAAAGACAACAAGACAAAAGAGAACAAGCAGAGCCTGCAATTAGGAGGATTCAACAGCATCCTGTGCGTGGACGCCATCCCAACGGCCATCAAGTATTACTTGGAATTCCGCAAGCAGCAGGAGGAAATACCTGAAGCAAGGCGGCTGCGTATAGCAACGATCTTCACCTACTCGGCAAACGAGGAAGAAGACATCACGGGAACCATCGATGATGAGGACCCTGCTGGAACCGACAAGTTGGATGCCACTTCAAGGGATTTCCTCGACAACGTGGCCATCAAGGAGTACAACGACACCTTCAATACCAATTATTCCACCGACAGCGAGAAGTTCCAAAACTACTACAAAGACCTGTCGCTGCGCATGAAAAACCGTGAGATCGACATCCTCATTGTCGTGAGTATGTTCCTCACTGGTTTTGATGCGAAGACACTCAATACGCTCTGGGTGGACAAAAACCTCAAGATGCACGGGCTCTTGCAGGCCTATAGCCGCACCAACCGCATTCTGAACAGCATCAAGGACTGCGGAAACATAGTCTGTTTCCGCAACCTGGAAAACGCCACAAACGAGTCGTTTGCACTCTTCGGAGACAAAGATGCCGCCGGAGTGGTGCTCATGCGGCCGTTCAAGGACTATTACTATGGATTCGACGATGATGATGGCAAGCACATCTTTGGCTATGTGGAAATCGCTCAGCAACTGATATCGGAATTCCCGCTGCCTATCTGTCCGATGGACTTCACCCTCGAACAAAAAGTGGAGTTCGTGAAACTCTTTGGCGGCCTCCTGAAGATGCAGAACCTGCTCTCTGCCTTTGATGAGTTCACGCCCGAAATGCAAATCATTTCGGACTTCGACCGGCAGGATTACCAGTCGTGGTATATCAACCTGCACGAGGAACTGAAAAAAGAACAGCAAAAAGGCGAGAAAGACAGCATCACCGACGACGTGGAGTTTGAGATGGAACTGGTGAAGAATATCCAAATCAACATCCCGTATATCCTTCAGTTGGTGAAGCAATATCATGATGAGAACTGCCAGGACAAGACTATCATCGCCAAAATACAAAAGGCCATCACATCAAGTCCAGACCTGCGTGACAAGAAGGAACTCATCATGAACTTCATTGAAAAGATGACTCCAAATCCAGGGGTGAGTCAGGATGAAGAGGATGATGTGGTAAAAGACTGGAACAAATTTGTGGAACAAGAGCGCGACGCTGAACTGAGCAACATCATACGAGAAGAAGGACTCAAGCCAAAGGAAACACGCTCATTCATCAATCAGTCGATTGCCGACGGCTATGTAACATCTTCTGGTGTAGCCATCACTAAGGTGATGCCGCCCATGCCTATTTTTGGCAAAGGTGCAGAAAACAGAGAGAATAAAAAGAGAAGAATTTTGGAAAAGCTGACAGCTTTCTTCAATAAGTATTTCAATCTTTCGTCTGCACCCATGTCGCTCGAAACATTGCATCCTCTTGTGCTCAAAAACGTGGAGGACGACCAGGAAGTGCGCAACCGCATTTTTGACCGACTGCACGTGAATCCCGACACCACCGTTGCCGAATTGCAAAAGGAGGTATTAGAGGAATATGGCATGCGCTATCCCGACATGACCATCAACGAATGGCGCCACCTCATCGAAGACTACACGCCCATGGTGAAGGATGCCATCAAGAGCAAAGACGAGAAGGCCAAAACCATCCCCCTGTCGTTCGACAAGGCAGCGGAAGATTTGGATTTTGAATAGTTTTGAGCCACAAGAAAAAAGGGAGCCACTAATCTATGCCCCTGCACACCTCCTCCGACTCCCCCGTTTGACGGGGGAGAACAACCACTAATCAAGAGGGGGAAAAGTTTCCTTGGCTTCGGGGGTACCTTCCCCCGGCCCCTCCAAGCATTAAAAATGAAAAAAGCAAGCACTTTTTTATCATAAAAGTAGTAAATTTGCACATATCTTGATAAAACGATGTTTAAGATAACCGAAACTACCTATTCTACAAACAACCATTGAGCCTAACAAGGTGAATTCGGGCTATTGTCTGAACTCCTGAACTACAAGAAGTTGAGCGAATATGAAACTTAAATAGTATAACTTTGCATACCAACCATTACTAATTGATTATGAAGAAACTGACAGCATTACTGATAACGCTGCTCGTCGTGACAGCGGCGGCGGCACAGAGCGGGAAAGACGCACGTATCAAGGAGATTCGCGCAGCCTACTCACAGGCCAAGAAGAAGATTGACCAGAACGGCAAGGGCGGCAAGTCGCCCAAAGACATGACCATCGTGCTCAACCATCTGGAGGACGAGGATGTGCCTCTCTACATGGAGATGACAATCAAATACTACTTCGACGAGACTTACCCTGAGGGGGTAGCAGAGAAACATCCCTATTTTATCGTGGAAGACTGGGCATGCCACGGCCATCTGAGATACCGTGAGATACTGCTCAACCCGAAGGACCAACAGGTGATGTTCTGCTATATGAGGGGAGAAACCGACGGCGGATTTGTGGTGGAGTCGCGCTACTACTACGACACCAAGGGAAAGTGCATCGAAGAGAAGCATAACACCGACAACAATTGGACCGACGGCGGCAGCGAGAAAGGGAATGCGGAGTATTACCTCAAGATTTTCAACATGGTGACCAACAACGGCTACTTCTCTCCTCTTGAGCCCGACTCAACGGAGAGGTCGACCACGCCGAAGGCCCAGCGCATCGCCCAGATTCGTTCGGTCTACGCCCAGGCTAAAGACAAGATAGCGAAGAACGACAAGGCGGAGATGCCCAACGACTTGCATATCACCATTCACGACCTGGGTGTAAACGAGCCGCCGAGAACGATAGAAACCAAGATGTATTTCGACAAGGCCTGCTACTTCATCAGCCAAAATTCTTCTTCCATGTCGATGGAAGGCTATTCGGAGTATCTCTTCGACCCTCAAGGCGAGAGCCTCATCTTCTCGTACACCCGCGGCAGAGAAGAAGGCCAGGAATATGAATGGCGCTATTACTACGACGAGGGCGGCTACTGCATCGAGACAAAGAGCAACTCGGAGGAAACCGACGACGGATTCTACGACAAGCGTGCCGCAAAGGATTTTAAAGCCATCTTCAACACCCTGTTGAACGATAATCAAGAGTAGAGGGAGGGGGGGCGCTATAGAGGCTATAGAAAGCTATAGAAAGCTATAGAAAGCTATAGAGGCTATAGAGGCTATAGAGGCTATAGAAAACTATAGAGGCTATAGAAAACTATAGAGGCTATAGCCCCCCATCAGGCCCATCGACGTGCCTTCGGGCTATTGTCTGAACTCCTGAAACTCCTGAAACTCCTGAACTCCTATTAAAAAAACTTCTGATTACTCTTCCTGCAGCGAATCGGGCTTGAGCTTGAAGCCTTGCACCTTGTCGGCAAACTGCAGGACCAGGGTGTCGCGGCGCAGAATCAGGAGCGTGGCGGTGTCGTGGCTGAGTTCGGTGTTGGCCCCTTCCATATTCGAAATCTTCATTCCACCATACGAGAAGACAAGGCGGCCGTTGTAGACGTGCCACTCCTTGTAGCGCATGATGGGAGGATACTCCATGGGGGTCTGCGCGTCGAGCGAGGTCTTGCGGGGAGGTCCGCCCACGACAGAGACCGTGAAGTCGCGCTTCAGGTTGTAGCCATACTCCACGGGCACACGGTAGGAACGCATGATGGAGTCGAACCGCTGGCGCTCCTCATCGGTCAGTGTCTTCAAGACGGAGTCGCGACGGGCGGAGTCGGCCACGTGCCGCATCACAGGCATCTGCATATAGACCCATGTGCCCATGAGTTGCTCCAGATTGACGGCGGTGAGCAACTCGCCGGGATGCTCAGGGTCGACCAGCACGGCCATCTTGTCGCCAATGGCGGGACGGCCGAAAATCTTGTGGTTGCGCCTGGCGTTGAGAATGTTGTAGGACACGGGGTCGCCACCCGAGTCGGGCAGCAGCACGAGCACCGAGTCGTTGCACCCGGGGCACGCCAGTCCGTAAATCATCGAGTCGTTCTTGGCCAAGTAGTCCTTGGTCTGCACCTTCACCTCGTCGGCACCCTTCTCCTGCCTCTGGCCACAAGCCATGCAAATCGCCAACAAGGCAAGAAGCACCCACAAACACCTTCTGCTCATAATCGTAGAGTTTTGATATCGCTGCGCAAAATTAGGGAAAAAAAATGAAACTATTCCACCATGCGGACAAAAACCATCCCCGACGATGGCAATAATCACCGCCAAACGTTTTTTTTTGCAAAAAAAATAAGTGTTTATTTGATTTGATGTTTTTTTTGCCTATCTTTGCTTTCTGAAATCCTGCATACTATAAAAACGCCTTAATCGATAACAATCTTAAACTGATAGCAATGAAAAAGAAAATCCAATTCAGTCTCGTCTACAGGGACATGTGGCAATCGTCGGGCAAATTCCAACCCCGAAAAGACCAACTCGAGCGCATCGCTCCCGTGATTATCGAAATGGGATGCTTCTCGCGCGTGGAGACCAATGGTGGCGCCTTCGAGCAGGTGAACCTCCTGGCCGGTGAGAACCCCAACGACGCCGTACGCGCATTCTGCAAGCCTTTCAACGAAGTTGGCATCAAGACCCACATGCTGGACCGTGGCCTCAACGCCCTCCGTATGTATCCCGTGCCCGACGACGTGCGCAGACTGCAATACAAGGTGAAGCACGCACAAGGCGTCGACATTCCCCGTATCTTCTGCGGACTGAACGACACACGCAACATCATACCCAGCATCAAATGGGCCCTCGAGGCCGGCATGACACCACAGGCCACCCTGTGTATCACCACCTCGCCCGTGCATACCGTGGAATACTATAGCAAGATAGCCGATGAACTGATTGCCGCCGGCGCTCCCGAAATCTGCCTCAAGGACATGGCAGGAATCGGACAGCCCGCCATGCTGGGTAAACTGACCAAGGCCATCAAGGACAAGCACCCCGAGGTGATCATCCAGTATCACGGACACTCTGGCCCCGGACTCTCGATGGCTTCTATCCTCGAGGTGTGCAACAACGGCGCCGACATCATCGACACCGCCATCGAGCCGCTGTCGTGGGGCAAGGTGCACCCCGACATCATCTCGGTGCAGAGCATGCTGAAGAACGAGGGATTCGACGTGCCCGACATCAACATGAATGCCTATATGAAGGCCCGCACGCTCACTCAGGAGTTCATCGACGAGTGGCTGGGCTACTTCATCAACCCCGGCAACAAGCAGATGAGCTCGCTGCTCCTGGGCTGCGGACTCCCCGGCGGCATGATGGGATCGATGATGGCCGACCTGGGTGGCATTCACCAGATCATCAACAAGACCCGCGCGAAGAAAGGCGAGCCCGAACTCACCATCGACGACCTGCTCGTGAAACTCTTCGACGAGGTGGCCTACGTATGGCCTAAGGTGGGATATCCCCCACTGGTGACCCCATTCTCGCAATATGTGAAGAACATCGCCCTGACCAACCTGCTCACCCTGGAGCAAGGCAAGGGCCGCTACGTGATGATGGACGACGCCATGTGGGGCATGGTGCTCGGCAAGAGCGGACGCATCCCCGGCGAGATTGCTCCCGAAATCAAGGAACTGGCCGCCAAGCAAGGACGCGAGTTCACCGACGCCGACCCGCATACCCTCATCCCCAATGCCCTCGACGACTTCCGCAAGGAGATGGACGAGAACGGATGGGAATATGGACCGGACGATGAGGAACTCTACGAACTGGGCATGCACCCCGAGCAGTACCGCAACTTCAAGAGCGGACAGGCCAAGAAGAACTTCCTGGCCGACCTGCAGAAGGCCAAGGACGCCAAACTGGGCGCCAAACTCACTCCCGAGCAACTGTCGGAGTTCAAGCACGCCAAGGCCGACGCCGTGGTGGCTCCCGTCAAGGGCGAGATCTACTGGGAGTTTGGTGGCGACGGTGAGGCCGCTCCTACCGTGGAGCCCTACATCGGCAAGGAATATGCCGAGGGCGACAAGCTCTGCTACATCCAGGCGCCTTGGGGCGAGATTGTGGAAGTGCCAGCTGCCGTAGGCGGCAAACTGGTGGAAATCAACGCCAAGCGCGGCAGCAAGGTGATGAAGGGCGACGTGATCGCCTACATCGAGCGGCCCAATGCAGAATAATCCTCATGGATTACCTACGCATTATCGACAAGTATTATCCCGAGGACAACGCGCTGAAGCGCCTGCTCCTCGAACACAGCCAATCTGTAGCGCGGAAAGCGCTACAGATTGTCGCTTTTCATCCCCGCCTGCATCTCGACAGCCAGTTTGTGGAAGAGGCGGCGATGGTGCACGACATCGGCATCTGCCAGACCGACGCACCCGGCATCTTCTGCCATGGCACACATCCTTATATATGTCATGGCATCCTGGGCGCCGCCATGATGAGGGCCGAGGGATATGAGCGCCATGCCCGTGTGTGCGAGCGCCATACCGGGGCCGGACTGTCGCTCGACGACATCGTGAGACAGGGCCTTCCGCTGCCCCACCAGAGCCTGCTGCCCGAGACGCTGGAAGAGCAACTCATCTGCTACGCCGACAAATTCTTCTCGAAGTCGCACCCCGAGCGCGAGAAGACCATCGAGCAGGCTGAGCGCAGCCTGGCGAAGTTCGGCGAGGAGAGTCTGGAACGCTTCCGCGAATGGGTGAGATTGTTCGGATAGAGGACCTGAGACGGGGAAAAAGTGGGCAAAATAGCGCCCCAGCGGCACATTTCGATGTTAAAATTAGAAAAACAAGGGGCCGTTCATGATTTATTGAGTACCTTTGGACTCCAAAACAATGAAGGTAAAGTCAGTGATCATACTGCTCTTCGTGGCTTCCATGATGATGGTGGCCAGCAGTGCCATGTCGGTAAGAATGACATGGAGGGGACGTATGCCCCTAACCGACACCGTGCCCACCGACACCCTTCACCTCTCCAACATCCTCAACAACACCACGCCACACAGGGTTGTGGCCGCTCATGACTCCACTGCCGGCGACTCCATCGGCACGCTCGACGCCATGGCCGCCATCGACACCATCGCCGGACCCGACACCCTGCACATGGACTCGCTCACGCTGGCCATCTTCCACCACAACCAGGCGGTGGACGACTCGCTCAGGCTCGACTCCATCAACCGAGCACGCCCCAACGGCATCAACTCGCCCGTCAACTTCAGCGCGCAAGACTCGATGGTGTACGACGCCACGACGAAGGACGCCTACCTCTACGGCAACTCGAACGTGGACTATGAGGATATGAAACTCACCAGCGACAGGGTGCACGTGAACATGGAGAAGAACCTCGTCGACGCTTCGGGAACGGCAGACTCGACGGCTGCCAACGGACAAAAGGGCACACCCGTGTTCAAGATGGGCTCCGACGAGTATACGAGCGACACCATCCGCTACAACCTCAAGAGCAAGAAGGGTTTCATCGACAACGTCTACACCGAACAGGAAGACGGATATATCAGGAGCAAGCATGCCAAGCGCGACGATGAAGGCAACCTCTATCTTGAGAAAGGCATCTACACCACCTGCGACGAGGAGCATCCCGACTTCTACATCGCCCTCTCACGGGCCAAGGTGCGACCGGGCAAGGACGTGGTGTTCGGACCGGCCTACCTCGTGGTGGCCGACGTGCCACTGCCGCTGGCCATCCCCTACGGATTCTTCCCCTTCACCAAGAGCTACTCGAGCGGATTCATCATGCCTACCTACGGCGATGAGAGTTCGCGCGGATTCTACCTGCGCGACGGCGGATACTACTTCGCCATCAACGACAAGTGGGACCTGAAACTGCTGGGCGAGATCTACACCAAAGGCTCGTGGGGAGTCACCGCCACCTCCAACTACAAGAAGCGCTACCGCTACAGCGGCTCCTTCCTCTTCTCGTACCAGGACTCGAAGTCGGGCGACAAGGGGATGCCCGACTTCTCTGAGAACAGGAGTTTCAAACTGCTGTGGCAGCACCGACAGGACCAGAAAGCCAACCCCTACAGGTCGCTCTCGGCCAACGTCAACTTCTCGTCGTCGAGTTATGAGCCCAACAACCTGACGAGCATGTACAACCCGCAGACGAGGACCCAGACCACGCGAACCTCGATGGTGAACTTCGGCACCCAGTTCTCGAGCCTGGGCATGAGATTAGACCTCGCGAGCAGCGTGGCACAGAACATGCGCGACACCACCATCACCATGATGCTCCCCGACCTCAACATCACGGTGAGCCGATTCTATCCCTTCAAACGTAAGAAATCGGCCGGAAAGGGCCATTGGTATGAGAAGATCTACACCAGCTACTCCGGACACTTCAGCAACTCCATCGACACGAAGGAAGAAAAACTGATGAAATCGAACTTCATCAAAGACTGGCGAAACGGATTCGAGCACCGCATACCCATAGGGGCCGACTTCACGCTGTTCGACTACCTGACCATCAGCCCCAAGGTGAACTTCACCGACCGCATGACGGCCACAAAGGTGAAACGCTCATGGGACAAGGACCACCAGGTGGAGTTGGCCGACACCACATACGGTTTCTACAATATCTACGACTGGAACATGAGCCTGGGCCTCTCGACCACGCTCTATGGCTTCTACACCCCCAGCCGTAAGATCTTCGGCGACAAGATACAGACCGTGCGCCATGTGCTGACGCCCATGCTGAGCTTCAGCTACCACCCCGACTTCGGAGCCAGCCGCTACGGCTACTGGGACTCTTACGTGAAGACCGATGCCGACGGCAACGTGAGCATGGTGAACTACACGCCCTACGCCAACAGCCTCTACCTACCGCCATCGCCGGGAAAGTCGGGGGCTATCAACTTCAGCGTGAAGAACAACATCGAGATGAAGGTGAAATCGGACAAAGACTCCACCGGATTCAAGAAAATCAGCATCATCGACAATATCGGCGCGGCTATGTCGTATAACATGGCCGACAAGAATCGCCCGTGGAGCGACCTGCAGATGGACATCCGCCTGAAATGGTGGAAAC
>Ga0310695_10008740_pt1 | contig 15497 bp, 26 predicted proteins | sample RumenRJG_04DNA_FD_203882 | JGI IMG/M metagenome (GOLD analysis project Ga0310695, IMG submission 203882) | Bovine rumen microbial communities from Lethbridge, Alberta, Canada - RJG_04 (v2) (version 2) | ecosystem: Host-associated > Mammals > Digestive system > Stomach > Rumen | place: Canada...
TTCCCCGACAAGCCCGTCACCGCCAAGCCCGCCGAGACCCGTATGGGTTCCGGCAAAGGCTCCCCCGAGTACTGGGTCGCTGTCGTCAAGCCCGGCCGCGTGATGTTCGAGATCGCCGGCGTCTCCGAAGAGGTCGCCCGCGAGGCTCTGCGTCTGGCCAGCCACAAACTGCCCATCAAGACCAAGATCGTCGCGAAGGGCTCCGAGTCTGAGAACGGTGGTGAATAAGATGAAGGCAAACGAAATTCGCTCCCTGTCCGTCAGCGAGCTGGAAGCCAAGCTCGTGGATCTGAAGAAGGACCTGTTCATGCTCCGCATGCAGCATGCCACCAATCATCTTGACAACCCCACCAAGATCTCTGCCACGCGCCGTGACATCGCTCGCGTCAAGACCGTGCTGCGCGAGAAGCAGAACTGAGGAGGTAAGGAAGAATGAATACTGAAAGAACTACTTCCCGGAAGACCCGCGTAGGCAAGGTCGTATCCGACAAGATGGACAAGACCGTGGTCGTCATCGTTGAAGACCGGGTCGCGCACAAGACCTATAAGAAGATCATCGGACGTACCTATCGTCTGAAGGCCCACGATGAGAACAACGAGTGCGGCGTCGGCGATATCGTCCGCGTGATGGAGACCCGCCCCCTGTCCAAGGACAAGAGATGGCGCGTGGTCGAAATCGTTGAGAAGGCTAAGTAAGGAGGCGACAACATGATACAGCAGGAAACTTATCTGAAGGTCGCCGACAATACCGGCGCCAAAGAACTCAAGTGCATCCGCGTGCTGGGCGGCTCCAAGCGCAAGTATGCCAGCATCGGTGACGTGATCGTCTGCTCCGTCCGCAAGGCGGCCCCCGGCGGCAGCGTCAAGAAGGGCGATGTGGTCAAGGCCGTTATCGTCCGCACTGTGAAGCCCGTCCGCCGCGCCGACGGCACTTACGTCCGCTTTGACGAGAACGCTGCCGTTCTCATCAACACCGGCGATAAGAACCCCCGCGGCACCCGTATCTTTGGACCCGTCGCCCGTGAGCTGCGTGACAAGGAATACATGAAGATCCTGTCCCTGGCTCCCGAAGTGATTTGATGGAGGGCAACAGAGTATGAAGATTAAGAAAGACGATAAGGTTATCGTTCTGTCCGGCAAGGACAAGGGCAAGCAGGGCAAGGTCATGATCGCCGACCCCAAGGGCGGCAAGGTCGTGGTGGAAGGCGTCAACGTCGCCACCAAGCACCAGAAGCCCCGCCAGCAGGGCCAGGACGGCGGCATCATCAAGGTCGAGACCCCGGTGTATGTCAGCAAGGTCCAGCTGGTTTGCCCCAAGTGCGGCAAGGCCACCCGCGTCGCTCACAAGATCGTGAACGGCAAGAAGGTCCGCGTCTGCAAGCAGTGCGGCGCAGAAGATATCTGAGGAAAGGAGTAAACTGACATGACCAGAATGAAAGAAAAGTATGTGAAGGAAGTTGCTCCTGCTCTGATGGAGAAGTTCCAGTACAAGTCCCCCATGCAGATCCCCAAGATCGACAAGATCGTCGTCTCCGTGGGCTGCGGCGACTGCAAGGACAACGCCAAGGCTCTGGAAGCCGTCATCAAGGACATCTCCGCCATCACCGGTCAGCACGCCGTTGCCACCGTGGCCAAGAAGTCCGTCGCCAACTTCAAGCTCCGCGAGGGCATGAAGGTCGGCGTGAAGGTCACCCTGCGGCAGGACCGTATGTGGGAGTTCCTGGACCGTCTGTTCAACGTGGCTCTGCCCCGTGTCCGCGACTTCCGCGGCATCAGCGCCGACGCCTTCGACGGCCGCGGCAACTACAGCCTGGGCCTGAAGGAGCAGATCATCTTCCCCGAGATCGAGTACGATAAGATCGAAAAGCTGCGTGGTATGAACATCGCGATCACCACCACCGCTCAGACCGACGAAGAGGCTCGCGAGCTGCTCAAGCTCATGGGCGCTCCCTTCGTGAGCTAAGGAGGAGTAAGAAATGGCTAAGAAATCTATGATCCTCAAGCAGCAGGCTCCCGCGAAGTTCTCCACCCGCAAGTACAATCGCTGCAAGATCTGCGGCCGTCCCCACGCCTATCTGCGCAACTACGGCATCTGCCGTATCTGCTTCCGCGAGTTGGCTTATAAGGGACAGATCCCCGGCGTCAGAAAGGCGAGCTTCTGATTTTCCCTTATACTTCGCCGGCTCGGCTCGCAGTACTTTAGTACAGCGTCGCCTCGCCGTCATCGTCTAAGAAAAAATCAGCGCACTCGCTGCGCCGGCTTCTGATTTTCCGCAGCAGAGATTTGCGAAAAACCAGAACACACCACTTCAATTTGCCCGGCGGGGCCGATCTCCCCGCCGCGTGAATAAAAACGATGACGAAAGGCCATGGCCAATCAAGCATTGGCATGGAACCTCGCCACGAAAACCGCACAGCGGTAACTCTAAATCAGGAGGATAAACTCTATGCAGATCACCGACCCCATTGCAGATATGCTGACCCGCATCCGCAACGCCGGCAGCGCGAAGCATGAAACCGTTGATGTCCCCGCTTCCAAGATGAAGAAGTCCATCGCCGAGATCCTTCTCAACGAAGGCTACATCAAGAACTATCAGGTTATCGACGACGGCACCCAGGGCATCATCCGCATCACTCTCAAGTATCTCCCCGGCAAAGAGAAAGCCATTCAGGGCCTCCGCCGCGTGAGCAAGCCCGGCCTGCGTGTATACGCCGGCGCCGACGAGCTGCCCCGCGTCCTCAAGGGCCTGGGCATCGCAATCATTTCCACCTCCAAGGGCGTTATGACCGACAAGCAGGCTCGCAAAGAGCATGTTGGCGGCGAAGTCCTTGCGTTCATCTGGTAAGGAGGTTGCAGAATGTCTAGAATTGGTAGAACTCCCATTACCGTTCCCGCCGGTGTCGAAGTCACCGTCAGCGAGAACAACCACATCACCGTCAAGGGCCCCAAGGGCACCCTGGAGCGCGACCTGGTTCCCCAGATCAAGGTGAATGTGGAGTCCGGCGTCATTCATGTGACCCGCCCCGACGATACCAAGCTCAACCGCTCTCTCCACGGCCTGACCAGAACGCTGGTCGACAACATGGTCGTCGGCGTGACCAACGGCTTCGAAAAGAAGCTGGAGATCAACGGTGTTGGCTACCGTGCCAGCAAAGAGGGTAAGAATCTGGTCATGAATCTGGGCTATTCCCACCAGATCATCGTCCCCGAGACCGAGGACATCCAGATCGACGTTCCCGATGCCAACCACATCGTGATCAAGGGTATCGACAAGCAGAAGGTCGGCCAGTTTGCAGCTGAAGTCCGTGGCAAGCGTCCTCCCGAACCCTACAAGGGCAAGGGCATCAAGTACGACTACGAGACCATCCGCCGCAAAGAAGGCAAGACCGGCGCTAAGTAAACGGAGGTGTGCCTGAATGATTAAAAGACCTGATACCAGAGGACAGCGCATCAAGCGTCACAGCCGCGTCCGCGGCAAGATCTCCGGCACCGCCGAGAGACCCCGCCTGTGCGTATTCCGCAGCGAAAACCACATCTATGCCCAGATCATCGACGATGTAGCCGGCGTCACCCTGGCGTCCGCCTCCACCGTGGAGAAGGCGTTCGAGGGCAAGGGCGGCAACTGCGAAGCCGCCAAGAAGATCGGCGCCGCCGTGGCAGAGCGCGCTCTGCAGAAGGGCATTGAAGAAGTCGTGTTCGACCGTGGCGGTTATATCTATCACGGCCGTGTCAAGGCTCTGGCCGAAGGCGCCCGCGAGGGCGGCCTGAAGTTCTAAGGAAGGAGGAAACGAATCATGGCTTATAACAATGATAGACGCGATCGTCGCAATCGGGACGAGGCTCCTTCCGAATTCATCGAGAAGGTCGTTTCCCTCAACCGTGTCAGCAAGACCGTCAAGGGCGGCCGTGTGGCAAAGTTCTCCGCGCTGTGCGTAGTCGGTGACGGCAAGGGCCGCGTCGGCTTCGGCATGGGCAAGGCCAACGAAGTTTCCGAGGCCATCCGCAAGGGCCTGGAAGACGCCAAGAAGAACATCACCACCATCACCCTGAGCGGCACCACCATTCCTCACGAGGTCATCGGCGAGTTCGGCGCCGGCCGCGTTCTCCTCAAGCCCGCCCCCGAAGGCACCGGCGTGATCGCCGGCGGCGCTGTGCGTGCGGTCGTGGAGGCAGCCGGTATCCAGAACATCCGTACCAAGTGCCTGCGCACCAACAACCCCGCAAACGTTGTTGCCGCCACGATGGAAGGCCTCAAGTCCCTGCGCGACGCGACCCAGGTCGCCGCCGTCAGAGGCAAGGCCCCGGAAGAGATTCTGGGTTAAGGAGGGCGTGACATGGCTAATCTTAGAATCAAGCTCGTCAAGAGCCTCAACGGCAGACTGGACAATCACATTGCCACTGCCAAGTCCCTCGGCCTGCACAAGATCGGCAACGAGACCGTACAGCCCGACAATCCCCAGACCCGCGGCAAGATCGCCAAGATCGGCTATCTGCTGCAGGTAACCGAAGAATAAGGAGGGCAAGCGCATGTATATTCATGAACTTTCTCCCGTAGCCGGTTCCACCCATGTGGATAAGCGCAAAGGCAGAGGTCACGCCACCGGTAATGGCAAGACCGCAGGCCGCGGCCACAAGGGCCAGAAGGCCCGCAGCGGCGGCGGTGTCCGCATCGGCTTTGAAGGCGGCCAGATGCCTCTGGCCCGCCGCATCCCCAAGAGAGGCTTCAACAACATCTTCGCAAAGCCCCTGGAGGCTGTGAACGTGGCGGTTCTCGACAAGTTCGAGGACGGCGCCGTGGTCGACGCCCAGGCTCTGCTGGATGCCGGTATCCTCTCCAAGTGCAAGTATGGCGTGAAGTTCCTTGGCAACGGCGAAGTCACCAAGAAGCTGACCGTCAAGGCAGCTGCTTTCTCCGAGACCGCAAAAGAAAAGATCGAGGCGGCTGGCGGAAAGGCAGAGGTGGTATAAGTGCTTCAGACACTGCGCAACGCGTGGAAGATTGAGGAGCTCCGCAAGAAGATCCTCTTCACCCTGCTGATCGTTCTGCTTTATCGTCTCGGCAACGCCATCCCTGTTCCCTACGTGAATGTGGATGCCCTGCAGTACTACTTCACGCAGCTGCAAAACACCGTCCTGGGCCTGTACAACGTCATGTCCGGCGGCGCCTTCTCCCAGGCGACGATCTTCGCCCTGTCCATCCAGCCCTACATCAACGCCTCCATCATCATCCAGCTGCTGTGCATCGCCATCCCCGCACTGGAGCGGCTGAGCAAGGAGGGCGGCGAGGAGGGCCGCAAGAAGATCGCCTCCATCACCCGCTATGCTACCGTGGGCATCGGCCTGCTGATGGGCTTTGCCTACTTCATGCTGATCCGCAACAACCACCTTCTGGCCCCTGAGGCGGAGAACAACGTGTGGGCCGCGATCGTCATCATCCTGACCTTCACCTCCGGCTCCGCGCTGATCATGTGGCTGGGCGAGCAGATCACCGAGTTCGGCATCGGGAACGGTATCTCCATCATCCTGTTTGCCAGCATCGTGTCCCGTCTGCCCAGCAGCATCATCACCACGATCCGCAATGTCGGCAACGGCGATCTGGCGTGGTGGGTGGCGGTGCTCATGTTCCTGGGCGCCCTGGCCATCATCGTCCTCATCGTCTTCGTCAACGACGCCGAGCGCCGCATTCCCGTGCAGTACGCCAAGCGCGTGGTTGGCCGCAAGATGTATGGCGGACAGAACACGCATCTGCCCATGAAGGTGAACATGTCCGGCGTTATGCCCATCATCTTCGCCCAGTCCATCGCCTCTCTGCCCGCGACCATCGCGGCGCTGACCGGCAGCAGCTCGGACAGCTGGTTCATGCGGCTCTTTGACACCACCTCCATTGCCTATGCGACCATTTACTTCCTGCTGATCCTCTTCTTCGCGTATTTCTACTCCACCATCCAGTTCAACCCCGTGGAAGTGGCCAACAACCTGAAGAAGAACGGCGGCTATATCCCCGGCTTCCGTCCGGGCAAGCCCACCAGCGAGTTCATCCAGAAGGTGCTCAACAAGATCACCCTCTTCGGTGCCATCTATCTGGGCATCATCGCTGTTGTGCCGATCCTGGTTTCCCACTTCAGCGACGCGGCCGCACTCACCGGCATCTCCCTGGGCGGCACGTCCATCATCATTGCTGTCGGCGTTGCGCTTGAGACCGTCCGTGCCCTGGAGGCGCAGATGATGATGCGCAACTACAAGGGCTTCCTGTCCTGATCGTAAGGAGGAAATACTATGAGGCTTATCCTTTTAGGCGCCCCCGGCGCAGGCAAAGGCACCCAGGCGGAGATCCTGAGCAAGCTGCTGGAGATCCCCACCATTTCCACAGGCAATATCCTGCGGGCGGCCATGAAAGAGGGCACGCCCGTGGGGCTCCAGGCGAAGTCCTATGTGGACGCCGGCAAGCTGGTTCCCGACGACGTGATCATCGGCATCATCCGGGAACGGCTGGCGCAGCCCGACTGCGCCAAGGGCTACATCCTGGACGGCGTGCCCCGCACCATCCCCCAGGCCCAGGCCATGGAGGATATGGGCGTCGAGGTCGACCGTGCCCTGTCCATTGAGATCGCGGACGAGGTCATCATCGAGCGTATGGCCGGCCGCCGGACCTGCAAGGACTGCAGCACCACCTTCCACATCGTGGCCAACCCCCCCAAGAAGGAAGGCGTTTGCGACGTGTGCGGCGGCGAGCTGACCATCCGCAAGGACGACGCGCCCGAGACCGTCAAGGCCCGTCTGCTCACCTATCATGAGGAGACCGAGCCCCTGAAGGCTTTCTATGCTGAGCGGGGCAAGCTCGTCAGCGTGGAAAACCAGTCCACCATCGACGAGACCACTGCGGTGATCCGCAAGGCGCTGGAGATCTGACATGTCGGAAAGCATTTCGATCAAATCCCCCAGAGAGATCGAGATCATGCGCGAGGCCGCACGCATCGCAGCCGGCGCGCGCTCTATGGGACGTCAGGCCGTCCGCGACGGCCTGACCACCAGGCAAATCGACAAGGCCGTTCACGAGTACATCGTGAAATCCGGCGCTGTACCCAGCTGCCTGGGATACGAGGGCTTCCCCGCCGCCACCTGTGTGTCGGTCAACGAGGAAGTGATCCACGGCATCCCGGGTAAGCGGGTGGTACACAACGGAGATATCGTCTCCATCGACCTGTGCGCCACCTATAAGGGCTTTGTGGGCGACTGCGCGGGGACCTATCCCTGCGGCGAGGTCAGCGACGAGGCAAAGAAGCTGATCGAAGTCACCCGCCAGGCCTTCTTCGAGGGCATCAAGTTCGCAAAACCCGGCTACCGGGTCTACGACATCGGCGAGGCGGTGCAGGATTATGTGGAAAGCCACGGCTTTTCCGTAGTCCGGGACTTCGTGGGCCACGGCATCGGCCGGGGCATGCACGAAGCGCCTGAGGTCCCCAACTATCGTCCCCTGCGGCCCCGGTCCAATCCGCGGCTGGTGAAGGGCATGACGATCTGTGTGGAACCGATGGTCTGTGCCGGCGACTGGCGCATCCGCATCCTGAAGGATGGCTGGACGGTGGTCTCCGCGGACAGCTCCCTGGCCGCCCACTATGAGAACACCATTCTCATCACCGACGGCGAACCTGAGATACTCACAATGGCAGAGGATATTTGACAAACACGTCACCGACTTTGGAGGAATTGTACTTTGGCAAAAGACGATGTAATCGAGCTCGAGGGCACGGTGGTTGAATCCCTGCCCAACACCATGTTTCAGGTGGATATCGGCAACGGCCATACGATCCTGGCGCATATTTCCGGGAAACTTCGGATGAACTTCATCAAGATCCTTCCCGGCGACAAGGTCACGGTCCAGATGTCTCCTTATGACGTCACCCGCGGCAGAATTACCTGGAGAAGCAAGTAGGAGGTATAACAAATGAAAGTCAGACCTTCCGTGAAGCCCATGTGCGAGAAGTGCAAGATCATCAAGCGCAAGGGCAAAGTCATGGTCATCTGCGAGAACCCCAAGCACAAGCAGCGTCAGGGTTAAGCAGAACAGCAATCTTTTTGTAAGACAAGGGTCAAACCTGTCCTTATATCAAACAATCCCGCATGGAACAGAAGGCTCCCTCCGGCGGGAATAAGCCCCTGTCCGCAGTATGCGGGGAAAAATTATCGAAAGGATGATCGAAGAATATGGCACGTATAGCCGGCGTTGACCTGCCCAAGGACAAGAGAATCGAGATCGGTCTCACTTATGTCTATGGTATCGGCAGAACCAGCGCGAAGAAGATCCTGGAAATGACCGGGATCAACCCCGACACCAGAGTGAAGGACCTCACTGATGAGGAAGAAAGCAAACTGCGTGAGTGCATCGACCACAACTTTATCGTTGAGGGCGACCTGCGCCGCCAGACCGCGCTTGACATCAAGCGCCTGACCGAGATCGGCTGCTACCGCGGTCTGCGTCATCGCCGCGGCCTGCCCGTGCGCGGCCAGCGGAGCAAGACCAATGCCCGCACCCGCAAGGGCCCGAAACGCACCATCGCGAATAAGAAGAAGTAAGGAGGGATATGATTCATGGCACAGGCTAAGAAGAAAGTCAGAACTCGCAGAAGAGAGCGCAAGAACATTGAAAAGGGCCAGGTTCATATCAGCTCTTCCTTCAATAACACCATGGTGACCATCACCGACACCCAGGGCAACGCCATTTCCTGGGCCTCCGCCGGTGGCCTCGGTTTCCGTGGAAGCAAGAAGTCTACCCCCTTCGCCGCCCAGACCGCCGCTGAGACTGCCGCCAAGGCAGCCATGGAGCACGGCCTGAAGACCGTCGAAGTGTTCGTCAAGGGACCCGGCTCCGGCCGTGAGGCTGCTATCCGCGCCCTGCAGACCGCCGGTCTCGAAGTCACGATGATCAAGGACGTTACTCCCATTGCCCACAATGGCTGCCGTCCTCCGAAACGTCGCCGCGTATAAGAAAGGGAGGATAGACTGTTATGGCTAAGAACAGAGAGCCCATTGCGAAGCACGCAAAGGCCCTGGGCATCAGCCCGGCCGTCATGGGCTATAACAAGAAGAATACTACCCGCAACAGCAACAGCCAGGTCAGACGGAAAAAGTCCGAGTATGCCACCCAGCTGCAGGAGAAGCAGAAGGTCAAGTTCATCTATGGCGTTTTGGAGAAGCAGTTCCGCGGCTACTATGAGAAGGCCGTCCGTATGCCCGGCAAGGCCGGCGACAACCTGCTGATCCAGCTGGAGAATCGTCTGGACAACGTGGTGTTCCGTCTGGGCTACGCCGCGACCCGCCGTGAGGCCCGTCAGATGGTCAACCATGGCCATTTCACCGTCAACGGCAAGAAGGTCAACATCCCCAGCTACCAGGTCAAGCCCGGCATGGTCATTGCCCTCAAGGAGAGCAGCCGCGGCATCCAGCGCTTCAAGGACAATGTGGAAGTCAACTCTTCCCTGGTTGTCCCCAAGTGGCTGGAGTTTGACGCTGCCAACCTGATTGGCAAGGTCGTTGCGGCTCCCACGAGAGAGGATATCGACTTCCCCGTCGAAGAGCGCCTCATCGTCGAGTTGTACTCCAAGTAACAAAGACACCCTCAAATTGGTAAGCTGAATCACCGCGCTGCGCTACCACGCGCAAGATTAATAAGGAGGGTTATATAACTATATGATCGAAATTAAAAAGCCGCGCATCGAGTGCATTGAAACACCCGCAGACAGCTCTTACGGCAAATATATCATTGAGCCTCTGGAACGCGGCTATGGCACAACACTTGGTAACTCTCTTCGCAGGGTACTCCTGTCCTCTCTTCCCGGCACTGCCTGCACCAGCATCAAGATCGCCGGCGTGCAGCACGAGTTTTCCACCATCCCCGGCGTCAAGGAAGATGTGACCGAGATCGTTCTGAATGTCAAGAGCATCATCGCCCGTCTTCACAGCGACGGCCCCAAGACCGTCTACATTGAAGCCTCCGGCGAGGGCCTGGTCACCGCCGGCGACATCAAGGCTGACGCAGAGGTGGAGATCCTCAATCCCGAGCAGCCGATTGCTACGCTCGGACCTGACGGCGCCCTGAACATGGAACTGGTTCTCGACCATGGCAGAGGCTATGTGTCCGCCGAGAAGAACAAGAATCCGCAGACCGCCATCGGCACCATCCCCGTCGACTCCATTTACACTCCGGTGCTCAAGGTCAACTACACGGTGGAGAACACCCGTGTGGGCAACCAGACCGACTTTGACAAGCTGACCATCGAGGTGTGGACCGACAAGACCATGGCCGCCCGTGACGCTTTGTCTCTTGGTGCAAAGATACTTTGCGACCACTTTACGCTCTTCACCGACCTGTCCGACACCATCGGCAACAACTCCACCGTCGTTGAAAAGGTGGAGAAGGAGCCCGATACCGTTCTGAAGATGACCATCGAGGAACTGGATCTGTCCGTGAGAAGCTTCAACTGCCTCAAACGCGCCAATATCAATACTGTCGAGGATCTGGTCAACAAGACGCAGGACGAGATGATCAAGGTCCGCAACCTCGGCCGCAAGTCCCTGGAAGAGGTGGAGCACAAGCTCACCATGATGGGCTTGTCTCTGGCAAGCGAGGACAATCAGTAAGGAGGAAATGCAATTATGCCCGGAACAAGAAAACTCGGCAAGACCACCGCTCAGCGCATGGCTATGCTGCGCCAGCAGGTGACCGATCTGCTGGACAAGGGCCGGATGGAGACCACCATCACCCGCGCCAAGGAGATCGCCCCCATGGCCGAGAAGATGATCACTCTTGGCAAGGCTGCCGATCTGGCTTCCTATCGTCAGATGCTCAGCTTCATCACCCGTGAGGATGTGGCCAAGAAGGTCAAGGATGAGATCGCGCCCAAGTATGCCGACCGCAACGGCGGCTACACCCGCATCACCCGCATCGGCGTTCGCCGCGGCGACGCTGCCGAGATGGCAGTGATCGAGCTGGTCTGATCCGAAAACCAAATACGCAAACGGGACTGTCCATCGGACAGTCCCGTTAAGCTTTTTCTCTGCAGGAAGAAAGCGAGAGCAAACGCTCTCGCTTTCTTTGTATTTTTGGGGACTTACCGGCAGACCAGCTCGCCGTCCTGCACGTCCACCGTGAGGGTGGAACCGGCGGCCAGGTCGCCCCGCAGGATGGTGCGGGCGATCAGCGTCTCCACGCTGCTCTGCAGATAGCGCCGCAGGGGGCGGGCGCCGTAGAGGGGATCGTAGCCCCGCTCAATGATCAGCGCCTTGGCGGGCTCGGTGATCTCCAGCTTCAGGCTGCGGTCGGCCAGACGCTTGCGCAGACCCTCCACCATGATGTCGATGATGCCGGTGAGGTTCTCCCGGGTCAGCGGGCGGAACAGGATGGTCTCGTCCAGCCGGTTGAGAAACTCCGGCCGGAAGCTGCGGCGCAGCTCTCCCATGACCAGGTCCTGGGCCTGCCGGGTGATGCTGCCGTCGGCGGCGATGCCGTCCAGCAGGTATTGGCTGCCCAGGTTGGAGGTCAGGATGATGATGGTGTTCTTGAAGTCCACCGTGCGGCCCTGGGAGTCGGTGATGCGCCCGTCGTCCAAGATCTGCAGCAGGATGTTGAACACGTCCGGGTGGGCCTTCTCGATCTCGTCGAAGAGCACCACGCTGTAGGGCTTGCGCCGCACGGCCTCGGTCAGCTGCCCGCCCTCATCATAGCCCACATATCCCGGGGGCGCGCCGATCAGCCGGGAGACGGAGAACTTCTCCATGTACTCGGTCATGTCGATGCGCACGATGTTGTGCTCGTCGTCAAACAGGCACTCGGCCAGGGACTTGGCCAGCTCCGTCTTGCCCACGCCGGTGGGACCCAGGAACAGGAAGGAGCCGATGGGCCGGTTGGGATCGGCGATGCCGGCGCGGGAGCGGAGGATGGCCTCCGTCACCTTCTGCACGGCCTCGTCCTGGCCGATGAGCCGCTTGTGCAGATACTCGTCCAGATGCAGGATCTTCTCCCGCTCGCCCTCCATCAGCTTGCTGACGGGGATGCCCGTCCATTTGGCCACGATACCGGAGATCTCCTCCTCGGTGACCGTGTCGTGGACCAGGGTATTCTGCTTGCTCTCCTCCGAGCGCTTCTCCGCCTCCTCCAGCTGCCGCTCCAGGGCGGGCAGGTCGGAGTATTTCAGCCGGGCCGCGGTCTCGTATTCGTAGCGCAGCTGGGCGCTTTCGATTTCCGCGTGCATCTTCTCGATCTCGGACTTGAGCCGCTTGACCTCGTCCACGCTGTTCTTCTCCGCTTCCCAGCGGGACTTCATGGCGTTGAACTTGTCTTTGAGATTGGCCAGCTCTTCCCGCAGCTTTTCCAGGCGGTCTCGGCTCAGCTGGTCGTCCTCTTTCTTCAGCGCCATCTCCTCGATCTCCAGCTGCATGATCTTGCGGCGGATATCGTCCAGCTCCGCGGGCATGGAGTCGATCTCCGTGCGGATCAGAGCGCAGGCCTCGTCCACCAGGTCGATGGCCTTGTCCGGCAGAAAGCGGTCGGTGATGTAGCGGTTGGACAGGGTGGCGGCGGCCACCAGGGCGTTGTCGTGGATGCGCACGCCGTGATAGACCTCGTAGCGCTCCTTCAGACCGCGCAGGATGGAGATGGTGTCCTCCACCGTGGGCTCGTCCACCTGCACCGGCTGGAAGCGCCGCTCCAGCGCCGCGTCCTTCTCAATGTACTTGCGGTACTCGTCCAGGGTGGTGGCGCCGATGCAGTGCAGCTCGCCCCGGGCCAGCATGGGCTTGAGCAGGTTGCCCGCGTCCATACTGCCCTCGGTCTTGCCGGCGCCTACGATGGTGTGCAGCTCGTCGATAAAGAGGATGATGCCGCCCTCGGATTTGCGGATCTCCTCCAGTACGGCCTTCAGCCGTTCCTCAAACTCGCCCCGGTACTTGGCGCCCGCGATCAGCGCGCCCATGTCCAGGGAGAAGATGGTCTTGTCCTTCAGCCCCTCGGGCACGTCCCCGCGGACGATCCGCTGGGCCAGCCCCTCGGCGATGGCGGTCTTGCCCACGCCGGGCTCGCCGATCAGCACGGGGTTGTTCTTGGTCTTGCGGGAGAGGATGCGGATCACGTTGCGGATCTCGTTGTCCCGGCCGATCACCGGGTCCAGCTCGTTGTCCCGGGCCCGCTGCACCAGGTCGGTGCCGTACTTGGCCAGAGCGTCGTAGGTGCTCTCCGGATTGTCCCCGGTGACGGGGGAGGATTTGACCTTGCTCAGCTCCGTGGTAAAGGCAGCCTTGGTAATGCCGTGGTCGGCGAAGATGCGCTTGATGGGCGGCGTGGCCGCGGCGAAGATACCGATCATCAGATGCTCCACGGACAGATACTCGTCGCCCATGGATTTGGCGGCCTTCTCGGCGGCGGTGAACACGCGGTTGGTGTCGGAGGACAGGTAGACCTCCCCGGGATTGCCCACTTTGGGCAGGGCGGCGATGGCGGTGTCCAGCTCGGCCAGGACGGCGTTGCAGTCCACGCCCATTTTGCCCAGCAGAGAGGGGATCAGCCCGCCGTCCTGGTCCACCAGGGCGTAGAGCAGATGCTCGGGCATGATATAGTTGTTGCGGTTTTCCTGCGCCATGGACTGGGCAGTCTGCACCGCTTCCAGTGTCTTTTGAGTAAAGTTCTGTGCGTTCATAAAGGAGCGCCTCCTTTCGGTTTAAATGTGGACCCTCGCCTGCAGCATGTGGGCATAGTAGGCGGCTTCCACTTCATGGGCGTCCAGACGCCCGCTGAGATACTGCTTCATCAGCTTGTCGAACAGCTTGATGTACTCTCCAAGGGCCGCGGCCAGTTCCTCCGCGCTGCAGTCCCGGTCCGGGGCGGACAGGCTGCGCACGAACTTGCCGTCGTACAGCGCGTAGTCGATAGACGCGCCGGTGGCCGGACGCAGGTGGGCGTCCTCGATCCGCTTCCACAGCCGGAAGAAGGAGGTCATCATCTCAATGAGCGCCGCCGACTGGGTGCGGAACACCACCGACAGCTCGCCGATGGATTCCTCCCCGCCCCGGTACAGCTCCACCTCGTATTTCACGGTGGGGCGGTACTTGTATTCCAGCGAGCTTTTCAGCGACATGCTGAAGCTGTTGGGTGAGAAGAAGGGGACCAGCTCCCGGGAGGGGATCATCATCTGCTCGATGGCGGAAAGCACATCGTTGATGCGCCGCTCGGGGGTGGTGTAGTTGACGTACTCGGCCAGGATCTGGTTGATGAGCGCGGAGCGGTTGGTGCCCAGCCGGTGAGCCAGGGCGTCCACCTCGCGCACGACCTCGTCGTTGAGCATCAGGCTATATAAGGTCTTCTTCAAAGACGATCAGTCCTTTCTATTTCTTTGAGTATAGTATAAACTGCGGCGAGAAAATTGTCAACAGTTTTATATAAATTAATTATCAAATTATATAAGAAAATTGCGTAGCCTACGGCTTGCTTTTTGCTCTGCAATCGGATATAATAATCCCGCCAAACATGCAGCGGTATCGAAGTGGTTATAACGGCCCTGACTCGAAATCAGGTGTACACGCAAGTGTACCGTGGGTTCGAATCCCACCCGCTGCGCCAGAATAGGATTGCTATCTTAACAAAGGTAGCAATCCTTTTTGCTATTACCGAAGTCCTTCAAGCTTCTTTGCATTTTCTACCCGACAGTACTAGAATTGACTCACTGTGATGATTATCCCATCACTGAAGATTGAAAGCAGAAGTCTCATTCATCGGAAGATAGGTTGCTCATCTTTCACGCCTGTTGAATGTCTGCAGGACATATCGCACCGGCATTTATGGAAATAGAAAGACCGCACATTGCGCAGTAGTCATTCGTTATACAGTATGAGGAGGTTACATGATTCATGGATATTGAACAGCAATATGACAAACTCCTTCGCTACTGCTATATGAAGCTTCGGGACAGGACTCTGGCAGAAGATATAACACAGGAAACATTTATTAGGTTTTTTGAAAGTAAGGATTATCACAGCATCGGAAAGGAAATGGCTTACCTTTATACGATAGCCCGAAATCTTTGCATTGACTCTTTCAGAAAACAAAAAGATGAGTTGATTGAGGATTTGCCCGCAAAGATACAGGAAATGCCGGAATCAAGGGACAAGGTGGAGAGTATTGTTGATCGGGTTTCTATAGAACAGGCTTTGGACCGCCTGACCGCGGACGAGCGGGAAGCTGTTGTCCTCCGGTTTTCAGGAGAGCTTTCCGTAGAGGATATAGCAAAAAGCATGGATATCTCCCGTTTCGCCGTTCGCAGAAGGATATTATCGGCGCTGGAAAAACTGAGAAAGGAGATGGAAAGAGTTGAAGAATTCTGAACTGAAACGCCTCATTAAAAGTGCATACGGCATAGAAGCCTCCAGGAAGAACGAGTTTATAAAAAAATATCAGAGACGTGAACTGAACTACAGAGAGCTGCTTCGCGTACAGCTGCAGTATATGGGA
>Ga0310695_10008741_pt1 | contig 15497 bp, 10 predicted proteins | sample RumenRJG_04DNA_FD_203882 | JGI IMG/M metagenome (GOLD analysis project Ga0310695, IMG submission 203882) | Bovine rumen microbial communities from Lethbridge, Alberta, Canada - RJG_04 (v2) (version 2) | ecosystem: Host-associated > Mammals > Digestive system > Stomach > Rumen | place: Canada...
GAGGGTATCCGTAAGAAGCCCGCCCCCGACACCGTGATTGAAGCCTTCCGCCAACTGGGTGTCAGCAAGGAGAATGCCGTGTATGTAGGCGATAGCGACGTGGACCTGCAGACAGCCGTCAACTCGGGTCTGCCCTGCATCAGCGTGCTATGGGGTTTCCGTGACCAGGCTTTCCTGGAGGCACACGGCGCCACCACCTTTGCCCGTAAGCCCGGGGAGATACTTCAGTAACTGTCGCTGGGATTTTCCACCTGTGTCTTTGGCCAATTGACCAAAAACACCTGTTCGGTGGCACGCGTCAGGGCGGTATAGAGCCAATGGAAATAGTCGGGCGTGAGCATATCATCCGTCATATACCCCTGGTCTATATACACATGCGCCCACTGGCCGCCCTGCGCCTTGTGGCACGTAGCAGCATAGGCGAACTTGATTTGCAGGGCGTTGTAGTACTTGTCGTCCTTGAGTTTCTTCAGGCGTTCTGATTTATAGGGCACATCCATATAGTCCTCCATCACCTGGGTATACAACTGCTCCTGCTGTTCGCGCGTCAGGGCAGGCGCCTCGGTAGTGAGCGTGTCGAGCAGGGTGATAGCCGTGAGCTCGTAGTCGTCGTAGTCGGGGAAGGTCATGGTGACCTCAGCAAAGCGGAAGCCATAGAGCTCATGGACGTTGCGCACGCGCTGAACGACCGCGATGTCGCCATTGGCAATAAAGCTGATATTCCCTTCAATGCCCTCGCTCTTCACCCAGTAATAGTTATTCTTCACGATCATGATACGGTCACCACGACAGAGTTCGTCCTCACGATCGAGGACCGTATTGCGGATGCCCTGGTTATAGATATTGGCCCGCTTGTTGGAACGCGTCACCACCAGCGTCTCGTCCATGCCCACATGACTGAAGCTCGAGGCCAGCGACTCAATGAGTTCATCACCGGGCACGCTCACGATATCAGGAAAACCGTCAAGGCGGATCTTTGGCAACTCACATCTGCCATCAGCCATCATACATCTTACCTCGGTGGCATTCCACAGAATCCCGGAGTCCTCAGCCTGGCGCAGCACCTCGGTGAGGTCGGCCTCATAGACCTTCATGCCGTAGCCACGCAGCACATGGGCTATCAGCGCCGGACTCTCTTCCTCGCCCACAGGGGGCAACTGGGCACGGTCGCCGATAAGCAGCAGACGGCAGTTCTTATAGTTATAGACAAAACGGATCAGGTCATCGAGCAAGGGCGTATCGGCATTGGCTATCATCGAGGCCTCGTCAACGATGAAAAGCGTGTCCTGGGCGGCATTGAATCCAAGACTGAAGGCAGAGAGGTCGGCAGCCGTCTTCTGACGGTAGATACGACGGTGGATGGTATAAGCCGGTGTACCGGAATAGTTGGAGAAGACCTTGGCAGCACGGCCGGTTGGCGCCATCAGCACCAGTTTCTGTTTCATGGCAAGCATACCACGCACAATGGCAGAGGCCAGCGTGGTCTTACCCGTACCGGCCGAACCACGAAGCACCATGACCACCTGCTCGTCGCGGTCGGTCATAAACGTGGCAAACGTCTGCAGGGCCGCATGCTGCTCTGGGGTAGGCAAATGTCCAAAATGCGTCTCTATCTGGTAAATCAGCTCGTCTTGAATCATACAATATGCAAAGGTAAGAAAAAAAATAAGAATTAAGAATTAAGAATTAAGAATTATTTTTGTAATTTTGCAGCAAAATTACAAAAACAGATGCCAGAAATCAGTAACACAAAGCAACGTCTCACCATCCGCATAGGACGGGGCACCTTGTCGTTTTCACAACCCACGGACGACGGAACGGATGTGATGTTTGAACCATACGTGGTGAAAAGCGGCATATCTATGGCTGCCAACCTGCGCGAGGCTTTCAAGACCAGCGAACTACTGATGAATCCGCCCAAGCGTGTCAGGGTGGTGCTTGATGCTGATGTGCTGATGGTTCCCGTGGAGAGCTTCCACGAAGAACAGGCAGAGACGCTCTATTTCCATGCTTTCCCCAGCAAGGAGCCCCTGGCTGTATACTATAACGTGCTGCCAGACCTGAACAGCGTGGCTGTCTATGCGATGAACAAGGACCTGAGACTGGTTATCGACGACCATTTCCAGGATGTCAACATGATCATTGCGCTCTCTACCGTATGGCGTCACCTGCATCAGCGCAGCTTTACCGGCACGCGCAGCAAACTCTATGGTTACTTCCACGAGAAGCGACTGGAGATATTCAGTTTCCAGCAGAACAGGTTCAAGTTCTGCAACTCGTTTGATGCGTCACGCGCCCACGACTCACTCTACTTCCTGCTCTACGTATGGAAGCAGTTGCAACTACAGCCTGAGCACGACGAACTGCATATTGTGGGCGATATTCCCGAACAGGAATGGCTGCTCAAGGAACTGAAGAAATTCCTGCAGAATGCCTACGTGATAAATCCTGCGGCCGACTTCAACCGTCATCCCGTGACAACAATCAAGTCGATGCCCTACGACCTCCAGACGCTGTTTATCAAGGGAAGATGAGGGATGATGGCTGATGGAAGATGTAAGATGGAAGATGTAAGATAGCATGAGAATTATTACTGGAAAATATAAAGGAAGACATTTCGAGATTCCTCGCTCATTCAAGGCGAGGCCTACAACGGATTTTGCCAAGGAGAATATCTTTAACGTGCTGACACAGTATATTGACTTCGAGGAAGCCACAGCACTGGACCTGTTCTCTGGCACAGGCAGCATCTCCCTGGAACTCATGTCGCGTGGTTGCCAGCAGGTGGTCAGCGTCGAGATGGACCGCGACCATCATCGCTTCATCTGCGAGTGCATCAAGAAACTGGGCGACAAGAGTTGTATACCCCTGCGTGCCGATGTCTTTAAATTCCTGAAAGCCTGTCACCAGCAATATGACTTTATCTTTGCCGACCCTCCATACGCGCTGAAGGAGATTCCGCAGATACCCGACCTGGTTTTTGAAAAGGGACTGTTGAAAGAGGATGGCATGTTTGTACTGGAGCACGGCAAAGACCATGACTTCAGTCAGCATCCGCATTTCATAGAACACAGAAGTTATGGCAGCGTGAATTTCTCGTTGTTTAGAGCAGAGGCGACAGCAGACGCATAACCGACTCGCCTAAGCGCACCAGGAACTTGGGATGGAGGCGTTTAGGCAGGGCGGACAGTGGTGTGGACTGACGGGCATCACGCAGGAAAATCTCCTTCATCTGTAATGCCACAGCCTCGTCGTACACAAACGTATTAGCTTCAAAATTATTCAGGAACGAACGGAAATCGATGTTCGTAGAGCCGCATGTCGTGGTATGGTCATCACATACCAGCGTCTTGGCATGCAGAAAACGCGGTTCGTAGAGAAGTATCTGGATACCAGCCTCTTGCGCCTCACGCAGATAGGACCTGCTACCCCACTCTACAAACCAGCCATCGGTCTTGCGCGGCACCATCACCCTGACATCAACACCCGATGCCACGGCCGTCTTCAGCGCAAAGAAGATGGTCTCCGTAGGCAGGAAATAGGGCGACTGGATATAGATATAGCGTTTGGCCGACAGGATGATGCGCAGATAGCCCTGCATAATCTCGGGATAAGGTGCCAGGGGCGCCGACGTGACGGTCTGGAGGAGCGCGCCGTGAGCATCTTCCGCCGACTTGGGATAATAGCGCTTGTCACTCAACTGCGTGCGGTCCACGAAATACCAGTCGATGAGGAAGGCACGCTGCAGGGAGTAGACACCACTACCCTCGATACGCATCATCGTGTCGCGCCATCCTCGCTGATGACGGCCCTTCACATAGCGCAAGGCGAAATTCATACCACCGATATAGCCTACCCTGCCATCGACGATGAAAATCTTACGATGGTTGCGGTAGTTCATCTTACGTGCAAACGTGGGGAAACGTACGGGCATGAAGGCTTCCACCTCAACACCCTCGATACGCATCCGCTCAAAGAAACGGTTGTCCACGCTCCAGCATCCCACGGCATCATAGAGCACACGCACCTCCACGCCCTCGCGAGCCTTGGCTATCAGGGCATCAGAGATGAGTCGTCCCAGGGCATCGTCCTCAAAGATATAGACATCAATATGGATATGGTCCCGCGCAGAGGCGATGTCACGCAGCAGCGACGGGAAGAAATCATATCCATCCGTCAGGATCTCCACCTTATTATTATTAAAGGGGAGCGAGAAACTCTGGTTGATGAACAGGTCGATAACCGGACGACTGAGTTCCGGCAACTGGAGGTCGCCCTGTTCGATGAAGCCCGACATGGAACGGCGGGTGAGCTGATCCATGGAACGCTGGCTGACCATGCGTTCACGACGGGTGTTGACGCCCAGGAACAGATAGGCGATGATACCCACTACAGGCACGAAGAAAATCACCATACCCCATGCCATCGTCTTCGAAGGCTGACGATTATCCAGGACTACATGAATAATCGTTGCTACCACGATAATCTGATAGATGAGGAGTATGATGCTGTGCCAGGACATAGGGGTTGAGTTTTGAGGTTTGAGATTGGAGGTTGGAGATTGGAGGTTGGAGATTTATTCTATGTCGATGAGCTTATGGGTCTGCAACGACAGGCGCCACTTGGGATGCTGCTTGATATATTCCACGCAGGCCTGCGTAATAGCCTTATTGCGCTCAGGGTCACCCGTGTCGCAGGGTTGCAGGTAATAATAATCCGCTTCGAGCTCAAAGTCCGACACATGTTCGGCATCCGTAAAGACCACCTTCACCTCGCTACAACGCTGATGAACGGGCTTCTGCTTGGGTGATACCGTGAGCCAGTCGAGATTCTGGGGAGCAGGGCGCGTGCCGTTGCTCTCCATCGCCACCTCATAGCCATGCTGATGCAGGAAGTCCACGAAGGCCTCATCGACCTGCAACGTGGGTTCGCCGCCAGTCAGGACAATCAGAGGTTTGATGGCTGATGGCTGAGGGCTGAGGGCCTCAACCTCTGCCATAATCTCCTCGTTGCTCATCTCGCGATAGGACTCAAACTCCGTATCGCAAAACGAGCAGCGCAGGTTGCAACCAGCAAAGCGGATGAAGACAGCAGCACGCCCCGTGTTGCGTCCCTCACCCTGCAAAGAATAGAAAATATTATTTACCCTCATGCGGTAGCAAACTCTTAACTCTTAATTCTTAACTCTTCACTCTTCACTCATCCTTTTCATACGCCGCGAGGTTGCCCTCGCTCTCCTGTACCTCAGCACGGTAGCAGGTAGGGATCTGCTCTACACACCAGCGGGCGATATTCTCTGCCGTAGGGTTGAAGGGCAGTACGTCGTTCAGATTCTGATGGTCCAACGTTCCCTTGATCTTACGCTTGATCTCGGTAAAGTCGACCACCATACCATTCTGGTTTAACTCCTTGGCACGGCAGTAAAGGGTGATAATCCAGTTGTGACCGTGCAAGTTTGAACACTTACTCTCATAGTCCAGCACCAAGTGATGGCTGGCTGAAACTTCTAATTTTTTCTGAATGTAATACATAATTCGTTTTAGACAACGAGATCGGTGCCCAGGCGCTTGGCCAGTTCATCACGAAGCTCTTTGGTTTCCTTATGTTCCTTTAATAATTTCATCATTTGTTCAACATCAGAGCCCACCTGTAGCAACTGACGCTGAATCTCTTTTAATCTTTTCTCTACAATGTCGAGACGGAAGTCCATCACAAGATGGATGACGCGCTGACGCAAGGCCCCCTCACGAGGTTCCAATACGAAGCGCCCGCCCAACTGATGACGGTCGATGGCCAGGCGGGTGGCCAGTTGACTGACCTGCACATCGGCGTGATTACAAAAATATGACTCGGCCTTGAAACCGGGCTTCTCACTCTGCTCTACGGCCTCCTCCAGAATCTGGTTGTGGATGGGAAGAGCAAAAGAGAGTCCGTCCTGCGACAGGTCGAAGTGGACATACTGTGCCACATTGAGCGAGATGGTTCCACCTTCCTCTGTCTCCACATCCTCGAAGATGATTTCCTCACCGTGACGCACAATCTCGCGAACAAGCATCTGCTCGACTAAAGCGGAAGACTCTCCCCCAGCCCCTCCCTGCAGAGGGAGGGGAGTAGATAGTCCCTGCTCCTGAACCTGTCCTTGACTCTGCTCTTGAGTCTGTTCACTCCCCTCTCTGCCCAGAGAGGGGCTAGGGGTGAGTCTTCCTCTGATGTATTTATTCATCTCTGCCACCAGCGTCTGCTCCTTCATATTGATGCGATGAGCAAAATCGCTGAGGTAGGTGGAGCGCAAAATCTGGTCAGGAATCACGGAGATACTCTTCACGATACCACCGATAGCCTCGGAGCGTTTCACGGGGTCTGTGACATTCTCTACGGTCAACCGACTCTTAAAGGTGATAAAGTCGGTCTGGTTCTCCTCGATATAGCGCTTCAGGTCCTCCGTAGAGTGCTTGCGTGCAAACGAGTCGGGGTCGTCGCCATCAGGCAACAGCAGCACCTTGATGTTCATCCCCTCCTCCAGGAGCATGTCCGTGCCTCGCATGGCAGCATGGATACCAGCCTCATCACCATCATACAGCAGGGTGATATTGTTTGTGAAGCGATGCAACATGTGTATCTGATAGGTTGACAGCGCCGTACCACTATTGGCCACCACGTTCTCGATGCCGGCCTGATGCATGGCGATGACGTCGGTATAGCCCTCCACCATGAACACGCGGTCTTCCTTCACAATAGCCTTCTTGGCCTGATAGATGCCATAGAGCTCACGTTCCTTGTGATAGATGTCCGAGTCGGGCGAGTTGACATACTTCTGAGCCACGCCCTTCGTACGACTGTCTAGCACACGGCCACCAAAGGCCACCACCTTGCCGCTGACGTTGAACCAGGGGAAGATGGCACGACCGCTGTAACGGTCATACACGCCCTTTTCACTTACGAAGCACAAGCCAGTCTTTACCAGGAACTCAGGCTTATAGCCCTTGGCCTTGGAGGCCTGAGCCAGCGCGTCACGCTTCTGGGGGGCATAGCCCAACTGGAATTTCTCTATGATATCATCGCGGATGCCACGACTGCGGAAATACTGTTTGCCAATGGCGAGGCCGTCAGGATCGTTCTTGAGGATATCATGGAACCAGTCCTTCGCCCACTCATTGACAATAAACATCGACTCGCGCTCGCTCTGTGCCTCGCGCTCCTCGTCGGTCATCTCCTTCTCTACGATCTCGATGTTGTATTTCTTAGCCAACCAGCGCAGGGCCTCAGGATAGGTTATCTGCTCATGTTCCATGAGGAAGTTGGCAGGCGTACCACCCTTTCCGCATACGAAGCAGTGGCAGATATTCTTCGACGGCGACACCATGAACGACGGGTTACGGTCGTCGTGGAACGGACACAGGCCCTTATAGTTCACGCCACTCTTCTTGAGTGTCACGAACTCTCCCACCACATCTACGATGCGGGCAGCATCGATAATTCTGTCAACCGTCGCTCTATCAATCATCTCTTATTTCTTTGGTAAGGTGAACACGAAACGGGCACCTGCTGTATAACTTGTATCGAGCACCACATCGCCACCCAGTCGGCGGGCGATACTGCGGGCCACGGTAAGACCGATGCCGGCGCCATCGTAGTACTCATTCAACTGTACAAACTCATCGAAGATATGTTCGGCTTCTTCTGCTGGGATACCGATACCCGTATCCTCCACAGCAAACTGCACAAAATGCTTGTCGGCCGACTGTGACACAAGGAGACGGATGGTGCCCTGACGCAGGTTCTCGCCCGAGGGCTGCATGAACTTACGGGCGTTGCCTATCAGGAAGTGGATGGTGCGGACAGCCTGTTTCAGGTTGGTCTGCAGAATCAGGTCCGTCACGTCGTCATCGATATGGCATTCAAAGTCTGTCATCTCGAAACTGCGGACGCCCGACTGCTCAATAGCATCCTCGGCAATCTTCGCAGGTGTCACCTCGTCCTCGCGCTCTATAATCTTCTCGCTATTAGCCTCACTCAGCTCCAGCATCTTATTCACCAGGTTGACGATACGGCCCGTGCTCTCGGCAATACGATGGTTGATGCTGCGACGCACATCGGGATCCAGTGGTTCTGTCTTGGCAGTCAGAATCTGCGAGAAGCCCGACAGCACATTCAGCGGCGTGCGTATCTCGTGGGATATCTGATGGATAAAGTCGGTCTTCATCTTCAGCGAAGCCTCAGCACGCTCGCGAGCCACCTTCAGTTCGTTATTACGCTGAGCCAGTTCGCAGTTCTTCTTCTTCAGGCGGCGTGCTGCATAGTAGATAATCATCATGATAATCAGCAGCGTCACGGCAGCCAGCGTGGTGATGATGGTGATAAACTTACTGCGCTGAAGCACAGAATGGATCTCCATCTCCTCAAGACGTGTCTCGTGCTCGGCATTGGCCGTCTCCAGTTCATCCACCTTGAACATCGTACGGAGCTCGTTCAACTGCGTACGTGTGTTGGCCTGATTCAGCGAGTCACTCAGGGCTAAGGTGCGGGCATACATCCGTGCAGCCTCTTTATAGCGACCTGCATGCATCAGGATTTCCGCACGCTGCTTATGTACAGGAATCAGCGTGGGCTTATCGTCGATGACGCTACACATCCTGATACGCTCTGCGTTCAGGTCAAGCGCCTCATCATAGCGACCCTGCAACATACGCAACTTGGCACGATAGAACAGCAGGAACAAGTATTCGTAGCTTTTCTTGCCGGGCAGGTTCTTCTCTACCTCGTTCAGATATTTCTCTCCCTCTTCCAACTTACCCTTTCCCAGTTTAGCCTGAGCACAAGCAATGAAATAGTTGGCAAGAAGGATTTCCCTATCACGTTCATCCCCCTTTGCGAACCTGTTTTCTATCACCTGCCACCACTGGTGGGTCACGCTGTCCAGTTTCTCATAACGCTTCAGCGACTCCAGAGCATCACAATAGTAGGGATACATCTCCAGCAGCACCTCAGGGTCTATCTTCTGCATCAGGGGGATACTCTTCTCGAAGGCATCGGCCGACTCCTCAATATGGCTCATGCTGTAATAGACATTTCCCATATTGAAATAGGCCATCGACTCACCATATTCAGAACCCACGCGGTGGGCCTCCTCGTACATCAGTTTCACTTCGCGAAGCGCCTTGTTGTACTGACCCGTGAAATGATAGGCGCCCACCAGCATGTGCCATGCCTGCATCTTCTTACGCACCATGCCGTGCTTCTCGCAGAAGGTCATCATGTCGTGCGAAAGGTGGAAGATGGAGTCATATATCGCCACATTGAAATAATCGAGGATGCGATCCACACGGGCCTCAGCCTCGCTGGCAGCATTACCCTGACGACGGGCTTCTGCCTGCCATTCGTCAAGGCATCGCAACTGGAGCTTGAAGTCGCCAACCAAGAGGCTCTGGTTATAGATTTCCTCCATGGTATTCAGTTTCTTCTCACCTTTCTGATGAGACATCACCTGACGCAGGGAGTCCATTGTATGTTGCGGAGTGACAGCTGCTGAAAGGCTGACACCCCACAGCATCGTCACAAGCACGAGAGCCGTTTTCCTATATTTATTCCGGTTTATGGATAAATTCATTGTTCCAACATTATTTCTTGAGATACTTAGCCAACTCAGACTTGTTGGCCTTCAAACCTTTTGCAAAAGACTGCGCATTCATCTGTGCACCCAGTTTTGACGTGTGGGTGTGATCCTTCTTAAAATACACAGCACCTGCCTTCTCTTTAATCTGGGCCACCTCGGCCTTCGCCTTCTCCTTATCGGCAGAGAGGCGCTTCTTGGCAAACTTCTTATCAAGGAAGTCGGCAGAGATGTTGTGGAGGTCCACAAACTCCACGCCTGTCTCCTTCACCACCTCACGGTACCATTTGCCATACGAGCCGTCACGGCGCTCAATCTTGCCGTCAGGCCACTCGTTGCGTGGTGTCAGACTCACGAGGATGGGTGTAGCACCCTTCTCACGACAGTCGTCAATCATCTTCTTCAGATACCAGCCGAAGCTATAGACCACCTCGTAGGTACCGTTGTCCAGACGATAGACGTGCAGCGTGTCCTTCGACTCGGCAATCACGCCACGGGCCTTCGCATCCGTAATGGGACAGATATCGTTATGGCCAAACTGAATGGTCACGAAGTCGCCGGGCTGCAGGGCGTTATAGACGGCGTCCCACAGGCCTTCGCGGATGAACGAGCGCGTGGAACGGCCGGCACGGGCCGCATTCACCAACTGTATCTTGTTCTCGTCAAAGACGGTAGAAGCCTGCGAGGCCCAGCCCCACATGCCGTCATCGTCCTTGTCGGCGTTCTTCACCGTCGAGTCGCCCGTAAAGAAGACCACAGGCTTTCCGCTGAGGCGATCCACATTCCAGATGGTCTTCTGGGGAATCTGCATGAATTTCATGAGCGCCTTCAACTTCGGGTCGCGACTATTCACAATACCCATATAGGCGCTATAGGCGTTCAGCTCAGCACCAAACTTTGACGTATGGATCTTGTCGCCCAGGAAGTGATAGTCTACCTTCCAGCGACTGAACGAGTCGAGCTTCCTGCCACTAATCTCGTTGAGGTCGATGAAGGGCACGCCCTCCACGGCAGCGATATAGGCCGCCCACTCCGTCTGGGGCTTGCGCACAATCTTGCCCGTCTTCTCGTCGTAGGCATTGCGGGGCGTCAGCGACATCAGGATGGGGTTAGCCCCCTTCGCACGAATCTCACGGATATACTTGCGCAGGTAGGTGCCGTACGAATAGACGGTATCCTGCTTCTGCGTGCGCTGGTTGAAACCTATATAACAGGTATCAGGATCTACGCCGGGAATCACGGCACGGGCACGCTTCTGGTCAAAAAACTCACCATTGTCGTTATGACCTATCGACACGACGACCCAGTCGCCCGGCTTCAAGGCCAGACGGATAGCAGGCCACAGGTCTGTATAGAATGTGCGGGTACTCATGCCACCCAGGGCCTGATTTTCCACCGCAATCTTGTCTGCATTGAAATATTTTGGAAAGAAATAGCCCCAGCCCCACTGGCCGTTGTTGCCATTTCCCAGAGTGCCATTACGCATCGTGGAGTTTCCAACAAGAAACAAAACGGGCTGCGAGCCCTTACGCGTAGAGCCCGGCTTTGGTCTCGACATCAATGCCTTGGCAATTGAGTCGGGCGTGTTATCCACAACCTTGTTCACATCCTCAATGGGATCTGGCAGGTTATCAAAGGCCTGTGCCCACGCTCCAAGCGACAAGCCAGACATCATCACAATAGTAAGTAGTCGATTCATCATATTGCTATTTTGACAATTTCTTCGTTTTTCAGGGTGCAAAGTTACGAAAAAAGACTGATTTCTCCATATTTTTTCGTACTTTTGCACCGAAGATTACAATTCTTTAAGAAGAATGACTGATATGGGTTTATTAAAATGGGTGGCCTGCTGGGGCAACGCCACCTCGATTACCGACCGTCGCGAGGCCGTGTATGCCAAGAATCTTACGTTGCGTTATCCCGTACGCATGCCGTTTACCGGTAGCGCCTTGCGTTTCCGCTTCTCCAATCTTACAGGCACCGAACCTGTAACCCTCACGAAGGTGTTTGTGGGTCACACACCCATAACCTTTGGTGGCGCTACCAGCGTTACGCTGCAGCCTGGAAAAGAGACCGAGAGCGATGCCATCAGCTATGCCGTGAACCGTGGCGATACCATCGATGTAAGCATGTATCTGGCCGATTACACCCAGATGAACAGCGGCACGCTCATTACCGGTCCGCTGTCGAAGGGCTTCTATGCCTATGGCGATTTTGCCGAGGCCGACGAGCTGCCCCTCGACCTTACCCGCCACACCAACTGGTTCTACTTCCTCAATACCATCGATGTGCTCACATCGCCCGATAACCATGCCGTAGTGTGCTATGGCGATTCAATTACCGCCCAGTCGTGGCCCGATTACCTGGCCCAGCTGGCCTTTGGCACCAACGTGGCCATTATCCGTCGCGCCGTCAGTGGCACGCGCATACTGCGCCAGTACGATTGCATTACCTATCAGGCTTACGGTTTGAAGGGTGCCACCCGATTCCCCATCGAGATGCGTGTGGCCGGTGCTACCGATGTCATCATCCAGCACGGCATCAACGATATCATCCACCCCGTTGGCCAGGATGTTAACCCCTTCCGTCCCTGGAGCGACCTGCCCACTGTGCAGAAGATGCAGCGCGGCGTAGAGGATATCTACGTACGTCCCGCCAAGGCCATGGGGCTTAAGGTGTGGAGCGGTACCCTGCTGCCCATCTACGGCTGGCGTACCTATAACGACAAACGCGACGCTATGCGACAGGAGTTTAACGAGTGGTTGCGCACATCGCCCATCTTCGATGGTTGCATCGATTTTGATGCTGCCGTGTGCAGCACCACCAATCCCAAGGCCTTTGCCGATGGCTTCGACAGTGGCGATCACCTGCACCCCAGCGAGCGCGCCTACGAGGCTATGGCCCAGGCCGCAGCCCACAAGCTGATACGCCACATACCCTCGCATTACGACCACGAGGAGCAGTATTAATTCAGATGTTGCAAAGACATCAGGAACAAGACACTTGCGATTTGCCCCGATTTCTAGCACGAATTTGACGAATTGATGTTTTCAACATCGGACAGCCTTTTAAACGAACACATTTGTCAAATGCTTGCTGATAGCAGAAATTCCCACATCGAAAAGTACTGCCATTGCCTTTTGCGTGCACCAAATGGTCTCTTTTATGAAAGGCAGGTTATGGATATCAGATAACAAAGCATCCCTGCTCGAAATAGAAACGGGCAGGGATGCTTCTGATAGATAATAAAAACTATTTCATCACGACCTTGAGCTTTGCTCGAGCTCGCTCACGTTCGATAAAGCATGAGCAAGCTTAGCTCTATTCTCACTTAATCACGACCTTGAGCTTTGCTCGAGCTCGCTCACGTTCGATATAGCTTAAGCAAGCTTAGCTCTATTCTCACTTAATCGCGACCTTGACACTCTTCTGGCCAATCTTTACGATGGCGATAGAGCCAGGCTGTAGGTTCGTATTGATTGTAGCTGCACCACTCTGACTGATAGCCGAACCAGCCTGAGTGCCATTGGTGCTATACACATTGACCTGCGTGCCTTCATCTACACCCTGCACCTTGATGCTACCTCCTACACTCTGAATCAGCACGGCCTGAGCAGGGATGTTAGCTATGCCGTTGGTGATGCCTTCTATAAACAGGAAGTCTTTCCAACCATCAGTTGCCTTGTACTTATCTATAGTACCCTTCGGAACATATAGCGTTGCGTTAAGGAATGTGTTTTGAGAGAAAGTTCTAAAATTCGATGTCTTTCCTTTTATCGTAAACGGATTCTCTATCAAAGAAATGATAGTTGGAATATCGACTCCATCGAACGCACGATTACCAACGCTTGTCACACCACTGCCTATGGTGATGGAGGTAAGGCCAGAGCAACCAGAGAACGCACCACGTCCAATGCTCGTCACGCTATTGGGGATGGTGACGGAGGTAAGGCCAGGGCAACCCTCGAACGCACCATCTCCAATGCTCGTCACACCACTGCCGATGGTGACGGAGGTAAGGCTGGAGCACCAAACGAACGCACTACCTCCAATGCTCGTCACGCTGTTGGGAATAACCAGATTTGTGATTTCTGTATCCTCGTTACTATAAATATGTCTAGCAAACTCTAAAGGATTAGAGCCATAACCATCGAACTTGATTCCGCACCATGCTGCTATATCTTTTACAATAACTTTTTTAAGGCCAGAGCAATTCCAGAACGCTTCTCTTCCAATGCTCGTCACACCACTGCCTATGGTGACGGAGGTAAGGCCAGAGCAACCATAGAACGCAGTATCTCCAATGCTCGTCACACTGTTGGGAATAACCAGATTTGTGATTTCTGTATCCTCGTCACTATATAAATGTTTGGCATAATATAAAGGATTAGACTCTAACCCACCGAACTTGATTCCGCACCATGCAGCTATATCTTTTACGATTACTTTTTTAAGGCCAGAGCAACCAGAGAACGCAGCATTTCCAATGCTCGTCACGCTATTGGGGATGGTGACAGAGGTAAGTTTATAGCAGTTATCGAACGCAGAACCTCCAATGCTCGTCACCTTGCGCGTCCTGTTCATGAAAGTTACTTCTTCAGGTATAGCGACATTACCTTGATATTGGTAACTGCCACCACGGAAAGTAACCTCCAGTTCCGTACCATTATTAAAGTAGTTGTAATAAATGGTAACACCATCGGCATTCTGAACTTCAATGTCGTGGGCACTCGCTACCAATGGCAGCAAAATCATAGCGAATAAAAGTAATTGTTTTTTCATATTTGTAGTGTTTTATAAATTAGTATTCAATAAAGGTCTCGCCGTCCCACTCATAGTCGATGGTGAGAGAGGAAGAAGGGTGTTTCCGTGTATTTCCGTGCGTCATAAGCGTGGGTATTAGTAATGTGTGGCAAAGATATATAAATTTCTCTACATCTACAAGAAATCACCCTTTTTTTTTTTTAGCGTTTTTATATGACTGGAACTGGAGTCCTTTGGTACTATAACCTAAATTGTCTGACACAATAGGGTCTAACCTTGCAAAGTATTCATGTATTCATTTATGACAAGAAGGTTTTTCAAAGTTGTGAAGTCATTGTCTGGATATAAGTTGTGAAGTCGTTGTCTGGATATAAAAGGAGGACACTAGTGTCTATTAAATTCCGTTAAATTGAAATATAACTCTTTCATGCACAACATAATAAGTTCCGAAAACCTTGTCGCACTTTTGAAATGCGTACCTTTGCATCCAAATCAAATTTGGTATATATATGCATTTCGGACAGTACGTTTTCACTCAAATAGCCAGTTTTCCTGCCAAAAAGGTATTTCGAACGCCTTGTAGTCAAGTCCTGCGACAGGACCAAGAATTGGACTCCGTCTCCTTGGAGCCAGCTTCTCGTCCTTATGTTTGGACAACTTATGGGTTGCAAGGGACTGAGAGAACTCACAGATATAACTACTGCCCATGCTAAGAAGTCGTTTCATCTCGTGACGGGAGGGGATTGGAGATAAAATTCTATAAAATAGAGTGATTTTAGACGAAAACAGTACAAAGCTAATATTTTTTTTATTATGTTTGCACCAAAATTACTCAGTATGACATTACAAAAGTGGATTGAAGATAGAGCTATTCATGGTTTTCCTACGTTTTCTGTTGATGATGTTAGGGCTGCTGACTTGTGCTCTTCAGAACAGATTCTTCAAAATGAACTTTCCAGACTATGTTCAAATAAGACCATAGCCAATGTATATAGAGGGTGGTGGTTACCTTTCAGCAGCGCATCGGGTTGGCGAAATGCGAGGAGGTGGAGATCGTTGATGGCAAACAGCGCATCATCCGTCATCTGAATGGCGACCAGACGCATCAAGGTCGTCATGTGCG
>Ga0310695_10008743_pt1 | contig 15494 bp, 16 predicted proteins | sample RumenRJG_04DNA_FD_203882 | JGI IMG/M metagenome (GOLD analysis project Ga0310695, IMG submission 203882) | Bovine rumen microbial communities from Lethbridge, Alberta, Canada - RJG_04 (v2) (version 2) | ecosystem: Host-associated > Mammals > Digestive system > Stomach > Rumen | place: Canada...
TTCTCCCCTACCCTTTCTTCGCAAGGCTTGTGATTATTTGTAAAATTGGAAAATGTTTGCTAACTTTGCAAACAGAACAAAAAAACATAGAAGATGGCTGAAGATATACTTCCTTTTTTTGATAGAGAGATAAAAGACCAGATGCAGGGCATCATCAAAGTAGTGGGTGTTGGTGGTGGCGGATGTAACGCTGTGCGCAACATGTACCTCGACAAGGTGGGGGGCGTGACATATGCGGTGATGAATACGGACAGTCAGTCGCTGTCGCGCTCGCCAGTGCCCTACAAGATACAGCTGGGTGCTGGTCTGGGTGCTGGTGGTAATCCAGAACAGGGAAAGCGGGAGTGCGAGGAGAGCTTCGAGGATATCAGGAAGCTGCTGAGCGATGGCACGAAGATGGTGTTCGTGACAGCTGGTATGGGTGGTGGCACAGGTACTGGAGCAGCACCGCTGGTGGCAGGCATTGCCAAGGAGATGGGACTGCTGACTGTAGGCGTGGTGACCATTCCGTTCTACTTTGAGAAGAAAAAGAAAATCATCAAGGCACTGAAGGGTGTGGACGAGATGCGTAAGAACGTGGACGCGCTGCTGATAGTGAACAACGAGAGACTGTGCGACATCTATGCGGACTCGGAGCTGTCTGTGAAGGAGGCGTTCAAGAGGGCTGACAACATACTGATGGATGCGGTAAAAGGTATCGCGGAACTGATTACGCTGCCCAGCGATGGAGGCATCAAGAGTGACTTCAAGGATGTGGAGACGACGATGAAGAACGGTGGTGGCGCCATCATGGCGATGGGCAGGGCCAGCGGCGAGCATCGTGTGGAGAAGGCTATCCTGAACGCGCTAGACTCTCCCCTACTCTATGGCAACGATATCGGCAAGGCGAAACGTATACTGTTTAATATCTATTCCAGCGAGGAGCATTCTATCTTTGTGCGTGAACTACAGGAGATAGACGAGTTCTTTGACCAGCTGGACCCGAATATCGACGTGATCTGGGGAACGGCAACAGACGACTCTCTGGGCGAGGATGCGAAGGTGACGATACTGGCAACGGGGCTTGAGGACGATCTGCGTAGTGAGGTGCAGAAGGATGCGCATAGCAGCGAGGATGACTTCTATGAAGACCTGATACCAAAGTTGTATAAGCCTGCAAAGCCTGAGCCAACAACCATGAAGGAGGTGTTGGCGAAAGATCAGCCTTTGCCTTTCGAGGTGCAGAAGGCACCAGATCCAGAACCTGCGCCTATACCTAAACCAGTAGTGGTGGAAGAACCCAAAGAGCCGACCATTATCGAGAAATGGAAGATTTGGCTGAGCAAATTGGCCAAGAATGTAGCAGAATGACAGAGGTGATGCAGCATAGTCCAGAAGAGATGGCTGAGCAGGTCAGGCAACTGGTTGAACAGCTGAAGATGGCAGGTCGAAAAGACTTGCTGTTAAGGGCTATTGGTGCCCCTCTGCTGGAAGAGCTTCGCATAGAAGCTGCAAGGGCCAAGCTGAGCAGGTTGCAGATAACGAAGGACTACCGCTTCTTCCTAGTGGACTATGATTATAAAGAGGTGGAACTGCAACCCGTACACAAGGCTGTGTACTTGTTGTTCTTGGCACATCCTGAGGGTATTGAATTCAAACGATTAGAGGAGTTTCGTGAGGAACTGACGAAATACTACATGGCAACAGCAAAGCTGCTGGACAAGGAGAAAATCATAGAGGGCGTGGACCACTTGGTAAATCCGCTGGACAATGCCATCAACGAGAAGTGCTCGCGCATCAAGAAGGTGTTCCTGGACATGATGGATGAATATACTGCCAGCTACTACATCATCAGTGGACATACACAGAAACGCTTCGCAGGCTCTCATCGCATCTGGTATGAGCGTCTAAAGGTAATTACGCTACCAAGGGAATTAGTGTCTTACCCAGAAAAACCTTGTTTTTGATTCAACGTTTTTCTGGGTAAGGCATTGTATGCGAACTTTTTCGGCAATTCATTTGGAAGTTACATATATTATTCGTATATTTGCAGCATAAACACAGAATTATTAAACGTTTAATACTATGGATCTTTTATATCAGATTTTCGGATGGTTAGGCAGCATTGGCCTTATCCTGGGTTATCTGCCCCAGGCTATCCAGACAATTCGCACCCGTCAGACGGATGGTATCTCGCTTCCAGGCTTCTGCATGATGACCTTGGGTAGTGTGTGTTTTATGTGTCAGGGTCTGATGCTGTGCATTAGACAGAGCATTGATGTGGGTATCTTCTTCTTCATTACTAACTTCATCACAGCCTCGTGTGCAGCAATTATCTTTGTCATCAAGATGAAAAACGATCATTTTAAGAAGTAGACTATGAAAAGTGTAAAAGGACATATAGTCAACGCGGTTCGGCACGAGATATTCGATGGCGAACTGGTGATTGAGGGTGAGAAGATAATAGAGGTGAAGCACTGCGAATTGCCTGAAAGCGAGAAACCTTGGCCGTACATCATGCCTGGTTTCATAGATGGGCACGTACACATAGAGAGCAGTATGATGGTGCCTCACAAGTTTGCACGTATTGCCGTGAGTCACGGAACCATCGGTGTCATTGCCGACCCGCATGAGATAGGTAATGTGCTGGGCATTGAAGGCGTAGACTACATGATACGCTCGGGCAAGGAGGCCCGCTTCAACTTCCTGTTTGGCGCACCTAGTTGCGTGCCTGCCGTAGGTGGCGACATAGAGACCTGCGGAGCGGTGATTGACGCCAAGGCTACGGAGACGCTCATGGCGCGCGAAGACATTGGTTTCCTAGGCGAGATGATGAACTACCCTGGCGTGTTGGCTGGCGACAAAGAAGTAATGGCGAAGATTGAGGCAGCTCTGCGTAACGACAAGCCTGTAGACGGACATGCACCTGGAGTGGTGGGACACCAGCGCGACCAGTATGCAGGAGCAGGCGTGACTACCGACCACGAGTGCTCGACACTGGAAGAAGGTCGGGCGTGCATCAGGGCTGGTATGAAGGTCATTATCCGCGAGGGAAGTGCTGCCAAGGACTACCAACTGTTGAGTCCGCTGATTAACGAGAGTCCCAATATGGTGATGCTGTGTACGGACGACTGCCATCCCGACGACTTTGTGCGCGGCCACATCAACCTGATAGTGAAGCGCGCCCTGGCTGACGGCTTTGAGTTGTGGGATGTGCTGAAGGCAGCCTGCGTGAATGCACAGAAGCACTACAAACAGCGCTGGGGACTGTTGCAGGAGGGCGACCCTGCCACCTTCATCACAGTAGACAACCTCACACCGCACTTCCGTGTGGAGAGCACGTGGATCCGCGGAGAAGAGGTGTTCAACTACAACTCCAGTCTGCCTTCACACTATTCGGACCTCGACGATCATATTCTGGACTATAACTTCCCCAACAACTTCGTGGCTGCTCCCATTACCGTTGCAGACATCAGCCTGGACCTGAAGCCAGGCGATACGGCACACGTGATACACGCTTCGGACGGCAGTCTGCTGACAGCCCACGATGCAGTGGAGATAACGGGTAATCCGTTGTTCGACTCGCAGTATCCTTGGACGGAGGTGCAGAAGATTGTAGTTTACAACCGATACGTGTCGGGTGCCAAACCCATAGTAGGACTGGTTCGCGGTTTCGATATCAAGGAGGGTGCCATTGCCGGTTCAGTGGCTCACGACTGCCACAACATTGTAGCCATTGGTTCCAGCGACGAGTTTATTGTCAAGGCCATCAACCGAATTGTCGAGATGCAAGGTGGTCAGGTGGTTGTCAACGCAGAAGAGATGAAGGACATCCCGTTGCCCATAGCCGGACTGATGGCGCCTATGGGTGGGCACGAGATAGCTTTCCGCACGCTGTGCATTCAAGACATGGTGAAGGAAATCGGCTGCAAGATGAAGTCGCCGTTTATCACGATGGCTTTCATGGCACTTCCTGTGATTCCAGATATCAAGATAACCGACCGTCATCTGATGGATACGAAAAAAATGGAAGTTATCTATTAAGAAAAAAGAGAGGGCGTCTGCGGACATCCTCTCTCTTTGTATGTTACTTTTCTATCAGCGCTACGGCATAGGCCGATATGCCTTCCTGACGACCCGTAAAGCCCAACTTCTCAGTAGTTGTTGCCTTGATGGAGATGTTGTCAGGGTCGGTACCGATGACCTCAGCCATACACTGCTGCATGGCAGGGATGTGTGGATTCATCTTGGGGCGCTCAGCACAGATGGTTGCATCGATGTTGACCAAGCGATAACCCTTGGTGGCAATCAATTCGATGCTCTTCTTCAGAATAATCTTGCTATCCATGCCATCAGTCTCTGCGGATGTGTCAGGGAAGTGATAGCCAATGTCACGCAAATTAGCAGCACCCAAGATAGCATCGCAGATGGCATGTATCAGCACATCGGCATCGCTGTGTCCCAGCAGTCCCAACTCATGTTCAATCTTAATACCTCCCATCCACAGGTCGCGTCCTGCGACTAACTGATGAACGTCATAGCCCATTCCTACTCTAATCATTTTTTAAACAAGTCTTTTATGCCATCCATATCGAAGGCAAGGGTGAAACGAAGTGTCTGATCCAGCGGGTTGGTCTTTGCCGTAGCAATAACGTAGCCCACATCGAGCGAGAAAACATTCATGCGGAAACCGCCACCTACGGTGAAATATTTGCGGTTACCTTTACTCTCTGCCTCATGGTGATAACCGGCACGCAGCGAGAACTGATCGTGGTACACATATTCTGCACCCACGCTCCACTGAATCTCCTCTAACTCTTCTTTGAAACCACCAGGAGCATCGCTGAAGCTCTTGAAGATACCTGAGATAGAACCTACCTCATTGTACTCGTCGATAACACGCCTTTGGTAATCCTCGGTCGATTCGCCATCCTCCTGCTTAGGAACGGTTGGCACCAGCAACTTATTGGCATCAGCAGCAATGGTGAAGCGGTTATACTCGTCGACGGGAACCATCAGCGAAGCACCGATACGCAAATTGGCAGGTAGGAAGTTGGAACGGTCGTCGCCAAAATACTTAATCTTACTACCAACGTTCGAGATATTCATACCCAGTCCTAACTGACACTCACGACGCCCGATGTTGATATAGTTGTTATAGTAACAGGCCAAGTCGGCAGCAAAGGCCGATGCAGGACTAGCATTCTCGGTATAGTCATAGCGCAAGTCGCTATACAACCAACGGATGACAGCTGCAATGGAGAATTTCTCACTCAACATCAGCGAGGCACCCATATCGAGCGACATCTCGTATGGCTTCACCGTCATGGCATTGGCATCGTCAGCAGTCATTACCTCACCCAACGAGAAATAGCGCAACGAACCACTGATGGCAGCATAGTCGCCAATACGATAATAGCCAGCTACGTAGGCCAAGTCGATATCATTCACCAATTGGCGCAACCACGGGGTGTAGTTCAGGGCGACACCCGCACGACTGATGCAGAACGGATACTTGGCAGGATTCCAATACTGCGAGTTCACATCCGGATCAGTAGCCACACCCACGTCACCCATACCTGCCGAACGGGCATCAGGCGCAATGGTCTGTGAGATAACGGCATGTTCAATGGGATTGAACTGGCTCTTGGTGTCCTGGGCACTGGCAGTCAGTCCCAGACACAGGCAAAATGCCATTGTTATTATCTTTGTTGTCTTCATAATCGATTTTTATTGATGAGAGAAAATAATCAGTTTCTTGGTCTTTGAGGCATAGGTGCTGCCTTCCGTGCTAATACTTATCTTATAGAGGTATAGACCTGTATGCAGTCGTCTGCCACCATCCACTGTCAAGTCCCAGTTGAAGGTAAAGGTGTTATCTGTAGACACACCATTCTCCGCATGTGTCCAGAGATGACGGCCAGAGGTGTCGTAGATATCCAGTTTCACATCCATCTGCGTACCAATACGGTCGTGGACAAGGTGGAAAGTAGTCTGTATTCTTGCAGGATTTGGTGAGCAATCCACATCTAGGAACAGGGGCTCCAATCCATTCTCGACATAGAAGTTGAGTTCGCTGATAGACGGATTGTTCAGCACATCCCAAGCAGTAAAGCGCAGGCTGTGCGCTCCTGGGTCCAAAGCAGGAATGCTAAAGCCCACCGTTCCTTTCTGATAACTTCCAAAGTCAAACTGGAAGTATTCGTTCAGCGAATAGGTCTTCGACATCTCTCCATCTATCACCAGTTGCAGGTCGTGACCAATACCACTTCCTGACGCATTGATACCATCAGCATCGCTGACCTCGGCCATGAAATATGGCGTGCTGTTCACACGTCCGCCATTGGTGAATGCCTTGCTGTTCAGATAGCAATAGATGTTAGGACCTACAGTGCTCTGGCTTCCGCCTCCTGAACCGTTCAGCACCAGATTGTCGCAGATACCGTTTGCCAGGATGGTCTTGTCGTTATTAACAGCATAGAGATTCATCAGCGCATTCAGGTCTGAGTACTTGATATCCTTAGGCACCGCAAAGGTAAACTTGAAACGACCGTTTTCCACATAGTCGCTGCCATTATATACCGTGTTCAGCCGATCGTAGTAGACAAACGGTTCGTCGGCACCCTCGGACGATGTGTCGTTCAACTTGCAGACCACCTTTTCCTTCACGTCGCGCATCACGGCGCTCACCACTCCGTTGAAGTCCTGGTCTTCTGTGTTCTGGGTGTTCTCCACATGTCCGCTAACAGTTGCTGTCATGCCTGCCTGCAGCGTCAGTGTGCTACCTTCCTGCAAAGGCGTTCCATTGATGGAATCCACCTTGATGTTACGTGTAGGGATAGCCAGTCGCAATGCGGGGTCACCCAATAACGAATACTGCAACTTATTAGGTGTCTGGTCTTGCTTAGATGTAATCAACTCATTCTTCGTCAGCCTGACAGCTTCGCCTATTGGCATGGGCTTTCCCGTCTCGTCCACGCTCAGCACATAGCGGGTGAACGCCATGTTCATGAGTCTGTTGTAGCTCTGATAAACCGTACGCGTCGTACCATAGAAAGCGATGGCCCCACCCTTCTCGTTAAAGAATGCAGCCTCACCGATGTTGTCCTCCTGTCCGTCGAAAGGCATGATGTCACAAGAGGCTGTCATCCACAACGGGAAGCGCAACGAACTGGGCTCCTCAAAATCATTCAGGCGCATCACATACTCATGCGAAATGGCATCAGCACGTCCGTGACCTGAATAGTTCATCATCAGCGCTCCCTGCTGCATCTGTTGCTTGATGAGTCGTGTGACATCAGGATAGGAATTACCCGTCGAGGAGCTCACCCTGGTATAAGCATCCCACATGATGCGCTTGACCAACAGGTTGGGATATAACGACTCCACTTGGTGAGCAACGGCATCTGCATCGTCCATGTGCTGGTTCTGATTACCATCATCGCCCATGAAGCAAATGGTGTTCTGCCAAGAACCAGCCTCCTTGTTGTTGATATATCTTTCTATCTTGTCGACAGCAACCTGCGCCTCTGCATCCGTTCTGGCTGATATGCGACCCACAGCCACATCGGCCTTGTCGCTGATTACGATGTTGCCACCTTCGTTATCGTCCAACATGCAGAAGTAGTCGTCGGTCACATAACAGCTCGTTTCGCTATACGAGTTCTCGCTCTCATAGCATAACAGGAAATCGCTGGGCGAGCAACTGCTCCATGTGCTCAGCAGCATACGGTTGTCCCACGCGCCATCGCCTAACAGCAACAAGTAGCGGGGCATATCCTCCTCACGTTCAGCCCTGTCGTAGAGCATCTTCAGGTAACGGCGATAGGCATTGGCATCTGGCGTACCACTTGAGAATTCATTGTACAACTCATCAGCAGGCACTATCTGCACGCGCATTCCGTCATGTTCCTCGTGCAGTTTCTTCAATCGTTCAGCCTGCGCCTTCAGTTGCTGTGTCTCAGAAATGATGATGATCATATCCGCAGCCTCAGCAGCATGGTGGTTCTGATTGGTTATCTTACCCACCAATGTGGGTTGTCCCCATGTTTGCGTCAAATCAGGAGCAGCTTGGGGTTGTGAGGCATCAATAGAAATATAGTCCAACCTTACCGTTCCACTATTCGCTTGGGGGGTGAGCACAATCTTGTTGGTAGCTTGCAGGTTCGTCACGCTGAATGTTTTCTTCTCCGTTCGCATCTTTTCCAGACTGCCATTCACTTGTACCAAGATGGTTCCAACCTCCACATCATTGACGGATACTAGCACAGAAGCGCCACCTTCTGCCGAAAGGTTTACCGTTACCCTGCCATCGGTCGTAGTTCCCGTTGAAGTCACATCGTACGAATAGCTCGTACCAGCCTTCATTTCTTTTGCATCATACAGGTTACGACCTCCGTGGAACCATGCGTAATCGTCGACTTCATACAGCGAGCAATAGTCGTCAACCAGGGGATAGTAGGTTTTCAGGAAGTCGTCCGTGCTCAGCACCTCGGCTTCCTCGTCGTTCTCCGTCAAGAAATAATAGCCGTAACTAGAATAAGGATTGCGCACGCGCTGATGGTCATTGTCCCAAGTCACAGGTCCAACGCCATAGAACAGTTTCCTGCCATTCACTTCGCACGTTGGCAACTCCATCAAGTCGTCCGTTGCTATCAGATAATCCTCTGTCAACAGCTCTGGTTGCAGACCTCCTCCATAGCCGTATATTTTCACCTTACTCAAGTTGGAGAAGCCTGCACTTCTGATCAGGTCATCAGTCAATTGGTAGATGCCAGTTTTAGGAATACGAATCTTGATCCAGGTGCCTTCTCGCAATATTGAGTTCTCAGCATAGCGCTCTGTAGCGTCAGCCCGCTTGCTCCTGCGAGCGACAAGGCTCTTGCCCTTGATGTCGAGCATGAAGCTTACCAACTTCTGATACTGTCCGTTGCGATATACCAAGGGCATGAACGACACATAGAGCGTACCCTTCTTCCTGGCCACTGACATCCACTGCTTCACATCGGGCATGGCTTTCAGCGGTTCATTGGAAATCTGCTGGTAGCGTCTAACGTCATCCTCGCCCATGGGGATGAATTCAGGATAGACAATGCTGACACTATACGTCGAGTCAGCATACTGGGCACCTACAGGATAAGCATAGGTAAATACAGGCAACAAAGAATCAATCTCGACCTCCTGGGCGGTCAGATTGAAAAACCGCTGCGCCACTGCGTGGCTAGTGAATAGAGAACAATGAATAGTGAATAATGCCATCAGCATCATCCACCTCAAGACTGCGATTTGTTTCATACTGTTCACTATCCATTTTTCACTATTCACTATTCACTAGCGCAGCGTTTCACTATTCACTAGCGTAGCGTTTCACTTTTTTCACTAACGCGTCAGCGCGCGTTAAACTCCAGCACTTTTCGGTCTTCCAACCAACCTTCCAGATGGTCGTCGATGTGTACTGGACCTACGCCTACTGGCGTTCCTGTGTAGAGCAAATCGCCCGTCTTCAGCGTGAAGAACTGCGAGATATAGCTGATGAGCTCGTCCACTTTGTAGAGCATATCGCTCGAACAGCCTTCCTGCACCGTCTTTCCGTTAATGTCCAGATGGAAGTGCAGAGCCTGAATGTCTCTCAGTTTCTCTTTTTCCACCCAGTCACCAATGACTGCCGAGCCATCGAATCCCTTACAAATCTCCCACGGATGTCCGTCCTTGCGGGCTTTTCGTTGCCAGTCGCGTGCCGTAAAGTCGATGCCAACGGTCACCGCGTCGTAGTAACGGTGGGCAAATCGTTCAGGGATGCTCTTGCCCAGTCGGCAGATGCGCACCACCAGTTCTGTCTCATAGTCCACCTGTTCACTCCAGTCGGGTATGAAGAAAGGCTTGTGGTCCTTCAACAATGCCGAGTCCGCCTTGGTGAAAATGACGGGCTGCTCTGGTTTATATAACGCACCATCCAGCTCTTTATTGTGCTGGATATAATTCATTCCTACAGCAAATATCTTCATAATCTCATTATTTTTGCTGCAAAATTAAGAAATTCTGATGAAAAACCATTATCTTTGCAGACATTATGCGAAAGTTATTAGCTGTCATATCGCTCATTTTGCTCACCCTCTGCCTTTATGCCCAGGGCGACCCACGCAGTCTGCGCCTCATGGGAACAGCACTCGAAGGTCCAGTGGACAGTGTGCGTCAACAGCTCGTGGCCAGTGGTTTTAAGGAGTGGGGACAGTCTGACGATGGCGAAGACCTTTACTTTCGTGGCAATTTCTATGGCATCCGTGCCAAACTGATTCTCAGCCAATCGACAGAGAACCATCTCGTTGCTTCGGCATACGTTACCGTAGGACCTTACAGCACGGAGGCCATGCTTACCAAGAATCTGCAGTATTTCCTCTATAAGCTGCAGAAGGAATATGGCGAGTTCTCCCAGCGCGACAACTCTTATTATTTCCTCGACGACTTTGGTAGCGTCAAGCTCTCCATTGCTGACAATGGCAATGGTTCTCGCGACATCCGCGTGTTCTATTTCCCCAACAGCGCTTTCTATAAGGATGCTGTCTGTATGGGATTCCACGGACCTGTTCAGGAAGTGGTCACGGAGAATGCCGTTGCTGAGGAGCAGTTCATGCACTTCATGCAGAACGGACAATTGGAGAATCCAGACCTTACGCATCGTCAGTACAACCGCTTTGGCTATCTCGTCAGTGCCCAGATGACTGAGGAGACAGGACATAGCACGGTAGAGTATGAATACGATGATGATTTCCGACTGAAACGACGCATCCTCACGAATGTGGAGGCCAACATCACTTACGTCAACGAGTACGGCTTTAACGAGCAAGGCGACATCGTTACCCAACATCAGAAGGTGTACGACAAGGATAAGGAGTGCATCCTTACCATTACCATGCGTAACAACTACCTGACACGTGACCAGCAGGGCAACTGGACCAGCAACTCGCTCAGCCTCTCGTATTGGGAGAAAGGTCAGCAGAGTCAGCAGACTACCGTTCTGCAGAAGCGCACGCTGACCTATTGGGATTAATTCTTCAGAACGTTGCTTTCAGCACTTGCTCCACTACCTTCGGATAGTATTCCATCTCCAGCAGGTGCTCCTTTTCAGCAATGTCGTCCACGCTATCGTTGGGCGACAGTTGTGTTTTATATTGGGCAATGATTTCGCCACTGTCGCAAACGGGTGTCACATAGTGAACGGTCATACCCGTCTCTGTCTCACCGGCAGCTTTCACAGCCTCATGCACATGATGACCCCACATGCCCTTGCCACCATACTTTGGCAAGAGTGCAGGATGGATGTTGATAATGCGACGCGGGAAGGCATTGATCAGGAAATCGGGCACCAAGGGCAGAAATCCTGCCAGCACGATGAAGTCAATACCATATTTCTGCAACAAGGGCATCATCACCTGCTCGTCGTTCAGCTCCGCTTTGGGTGTCACAGCTGTAGGCACACCCTGTTTCTCTGCTCTCACCAATGCGTATGCATCAGCCTTGTTGCTTACCACCAGCGCACAGTTCACGCTGTCCGACCCTTTGAAATACTTGATCAGATTCTCGCAGTTCGTGCCTCCTCCCGACACAAAAATGGCTAAGTTTATCATATTTACAATTGGACTATTTACTATTTATTGGGCAATTTCTCCAGCAATTTCTCTATCAGTCGTGGCACTCCATATTTGTCCCACTCCTCTTCCCGTATCCAGCTGTAATCCACAGGCAATGCTGGTTTCTCTTCAGGTTCCCATAGCCAGAAGTCAGCATAGATCACCCTGTGGGTCAGCACGTGCTTCACGTTTTGGCACAACAGAACCGCGCCACACGGAACTTCGTCTGTCAACCAAGGCTCATACAGCCCCTGCCAGATGTCGCCTTTACCTCGACGATGAATAGCTGTCATGCCGTTATACCTTATATATATATAAGTCAGGCGTAGCTCTTTCACCTTCAGCATCTTTTGCTTCACGGGCAGTTCCCCTACCCTTCCTTCGTGCAGGGCCACACACGTTTCCTGCAACGGACAGATCATGCATCGTGGCGACTGGGGCGTACACTGTATGGCTCCAAAGTCCATCATGCCCTGATTGTAGGCAGAAGCCTCATCCTTGGGCAACAGCTCCTGCGCCAAGGCAGTAAACTCGTGTTTGCCCTCCGTCGTGTTAATAGGCGTATCGATGCCATAATGGCGCGCCAACACCCTGTACACATTACCATCCACCACAGCAACAGGCAGCCCGAAGGCTATCGAACCGATGGCTGCAGCGGTATAGTCGCCCACCCCTTTCAGGCTTTTAATACCCTCCAGAGTCTGTGGAAAGCCACCCATCTTCACCACCTGCTGAGCTGCTTGATGCAGATTTCTCGCTCTGCTGTAATAGCCCAAGCCCTGCCATTCGCGCAACACCTCATCCTCCGAGGCTCGTGCCAAGTCTTCCACCGTTGCCCATCGCTTCATAAAGCGTTCCCAGTACGGTCGTCCTTGTTCGATGCGCGTCTGTTGCAAGATGATTTCCGACAACCAGATGGCGTATGCATCCTTCGTCTCACGCCAGGGCAGCGCCCTTCCGTTCTCGCGAAACCATTGCAATATCGTAGTGGTGAAGCTCATAATCGCCGCGTTTTCCTTGCTACCCAATGCAATGCATCAGGAAATCAACGGCCCCGTTAACGCCAAAGTTTCGCACATCCAGTGAGATGTCATAGTTAGTAGCGTCCTGCCAGTCGCGCCCCGTGTACGTCTTGGTGTACAGTTGGCGACTGTAGTCATTGTCAACTATCATGGCTGCTGCATCATACTCGCTGATGTCGTACTTCTCAGCAATACGGCGCTTACGGCAGTCAATGCTGGAGTGAACGAAAATCTTCAGCGCATTGGGATGATTGGCAAAGATGTCGAAGCCACAACGACCCACAATGACGCATGACTCCCCAGAGGCTATGCGCTTAATAGCGTCGCACTGAGCTTTGAACAGCTCATGGCTCGTCTGATCCTGCTCCTGTCCATTGTACTGGTTGCTCGCCATATAGCTCCGGTAGAAATTGGTGAAATCGTCGCGCCACAACGGGTTTCGCGCCTCGATATTCTCCACAGCATTCTCCACAGCATTGATACGAGAAGCCACCTCATTAAGTATCTGCTTGTCGAGCAACTTTACTCCGAGCCTGCGTGCCAGTTCCGCACCAATCTCGTGTCCACCCGTGCCGAACTGTCGGCTGATGGTGATAACAAACTTCTCCTCCTTGTTCATATCCTTACATGTTTTAACAAGTTAGTACTCTTTGCTTGCAAAGGTACGAAAAGTTGAGCAAAAAACCAAATAAAAAACCTTTTTTCTTTGTTTTATGATACGGTTCAACAATCCCACTCCTTCATATCTTTCAGACATTCCTCGAAGATTGCTTCACGCTGGGTTGAGGACATTTCCGACAAAGGCATAAAGGTAGTAAAGAAACTGATTCTTATCGGCAATTCGTCACCCTCCATCCTTTCCTCGCCAGACAATTTGAAACAGAAACCATCCTGCACCAGGAAACCCTCGCCAGCATACTCGCCATACTCTTCTATACGCTTGTTCAACCGTTCATCGATAGCCATTGGCTTCAGCGAACGGTTTCGTGCCAGAAATCTCACCGCAACCTCATTGGCTGTCAGTTCCGGCTCCTTCAGGAAACGTTCCTTATAACGCTGGAGGAAATGGCTCGTCAGAATCAAAACCTCAGGAATACCCTTCTCAGTCCACTTGATGATGAAGCGCTTGTTGCCATCGAACAATACGAACAGATAGCCTGCCAACACAGGAGCAAACGGGTGCTCGCGATAGAAGTAGATGATATATTGGTTGTTGGACGACGGTATCTTATAGTCGTACATGACAATGGCAGGAAATTCCAGCAATCTGCTGATTTCCTTGGCAGCCTTCGGAAACAAAGATTCACGTTTCCAGTCCAGTTTCTGCGTCTCTCCCTTCAGTACTGCATAGACCTCATGGAGATTCATGTTCGCTACTATCATGCCGCAAAGGTAAAGAGAACCATCATAAAAACACTTCCCTCTTCCTGCTTTTTACGTTTTTGGCCAACAGATATTGACTAATATCATTTCCATGACAATCAATCTATGGCAACACCGTCCCTGTCTGCATGGGACCGTAACTTTCTTCACGAAAATTTGGAATTCTCGAAAATAGTCCTTATATTTGCAGTCGATAAGTGGAGAAATCCGCGACACAGTAATGTAAACAAGAATGAAATTATGGCATCAACTGTATTAAATGAAGCACAACTGAGCATACTTAGACTCTTAGGTTCTATGAAGACGGTCGAAGAGGTTGACGAGCTCCGTCAGGTCATTTGCGACTACTATGCCCGTCGTGTGGATGAAGAGGTGGATAAACTATGGGAGTCAGGCCAGTGGGACGACGAGAAAAACGAAGCCGTTCTTAACGAACATCTACGTACTCCGTATGAGTATGCCAAGTAGAAAGATTGTGCTTGACACCAACTGCCTGATATCCTCTCTGTCGAGGCGCGGGCAGTACTATCCGGTTTGGAAGGGACTTCAAACGGGAGAATTTGTGTTGTGCGTCTCTACGGAAATTCTTGAGGAATATGCGGAAATCATCACGCAGAAGATGTCAGTCGAAGTTGCGGCTAATGTTATTCATTTGCTGTTAGAAAGTAAATATGTCGAACTCATCAATCCATATTTCAAGCTTCAATTAATAGAAGCTGATCATGATGACAACAAGTTTGTGGACTGTGCCTTTGCTGCCAATGCCACCTATATCGTTTCTGATGATAAGCACTACGACGTGTTAAAAGAAGTCGACTTTCCTCAGATCCTTGTTTTAAAACTAAAAGAATTCCTCGGACTATTGCAGTCTGAGAATAACAAATAATGTTGAACCCTTAAAACCGCAGATGCCTATGGGCTGAGAGAAATATAACGGAAAAGGACATATAGGATGAATATCCACTTTTTGTTTTGTAAAACAATCCCCGCAATTCCAAGTGATTTGCGGGGATTTCTATTTATTCTATCATCCGATTCAGCCTGATCGGATTCATGCATCCAAATGGGCTTCAAGTTGTCTTGATGCCAACTCGTCCCAAACTATCTTAGCCATGGATATTTTTGTTCAAGACGGGTATGGAACTCTATCGACGACACCCATTTAGACGGGTCGTTACGCTGAGCATCGGCCCTGTCAAGTGCAGATTCCAATTCCTCAAGGGTGTGAGGATAGCCAAAGTCACGATTACCGAACGTGTAATCAACCTCTTTCAACTCTGTAAGAGGTATCTCGGCCAACGAAGGTTCATTAGACATCATCCCCTCGATTTCGACATCCTTATTATTCTTATCCATAGCCACATCTTTTCAGTCGAGTAAGTGGAGGGACTTTCACCCTCCCTTCTCACGGAACCGTGCTTGACAGTCTCCCGTCACACGGCTCTTCGTACTTAACTCTTTTGTTTAAATTGTTAATAATTTC
>Ga0310695_10008745_pt1 | contig 15494 bp, 12 predicted proteins | sample RumenRJG_04DNA_FD_203882 | JGI IMG/M metagenome (GOLD analysis project Ga0310695, IMG submission 203882) | Bovine rumen microbial communities from Lethbridge, Alberta, Canada - RJG_04 (v2) (version 2) | ecosystem: Host-associated > Mammals > Digestive system > Stomach > Rumen | place: Canada...
GTTACGCTCCATGAAGATGTAGGGCGCCATAGCGGGGTTCCATTTGCGTTTCAGGTGACCAAAGTGGCAAGTAGCCTCCAGCAGTTGGTCAAAATTAGGTGTCTGCATTGTTTTTTTGTTTTTTAATAAATTGTTTACATTCAACTTTAATCAGGGACGTTGATGCCTCAACAGGCCCTGGTCAATCGCATAGTAGCCACCGCAGTTCCCAGTGTGAGTCTATGCGATTTGGATACTAAACTCTTCAATAAGCGTCCCCCATCGCGTGAGGTCTTGCTTATTATATAATGTAGAGCAAGCATTGGCCACGACTCGCTGTCGTGGACCGTCGTCATGCGGCGATTAGCGCTTGCTGAACTGGAATCTCTTGCGGGCCTTGGGCTGACCGGGTTTCTTGCGCTCTACGGCACGCGGGTCGCGGGTCATGAAGCCCTCCTTGCGCAGTGCGCTCTTGTCCTCGGGGTTGATCTTCACCAGGGCGCGGGCGATAGCGAGACGCAGGGCCTCGGCCTGTCCCTTGTAACCACCACCGACGAGGTTAACCTTGATGTCATACTTCTCGGCAACTTCCAGCGTGGTAAGCGGCTGCTTAACGATGTATTGCAGGATGGGGTTGGGGAAGTAGTTGTCCAACGGACGCTTGTTCACTGTGATAACGCCAGTGCCTTCATTCACATACACGCGAGCGATAGCGGCTTTGCGGCGACCTACTGCATTAATCTGTTCCATACTTCTTATTTCAGTTTGTTAATGTCAATAACTTTGGGCTGCTGGGCCTCGTGCGGATGCTCGGGACCATTGTAGATGTGCACGTTCTTCAACAACTGTGCTCCCAGACGGGTCTTGGGAAGCATGCCCTTGATGACTTGCAGATACAGGGGGTGCATACCCTTGCGCAGGTCTTTCTTCTTCTCGCTCTTGGCCTGAAGGGCGGCGGGAGTCGTGAAACGCTGGCCACCGGGATAGCCGGTGTAGCGCACGTACTGGTGCTCGGTCCACTTCTTGCCGGTCATCTTGGCCTTATCGGCGTTGATGATAATCACATTGTCACCGCAGTCAACGTGCGGGGTATAGTTGGTCTTGTACTTGCCGCGCAGCAACTTAGCCACCTTGGAGCACAAGCGACCCAGGATCTGGTCGGTAGCATCCACTACCACCCATTCCTTTTGAACGGTTTCGGCGTTGGCCGAAATGGTTTTGTAACTTAAAGTATCCACTTTTTAAAATCCTAATTAATAGTTAGTTAATTGCCCAAGCAACATCCTGCAGGACGGCCAAATCCCACACGACATTGCCCTAATGGGCTCTTACTTTGGTAATAATCGGCGCGCAAAGGTACTGCTTTTCATTTTCCTGACCAAAACTTTTTCCCCTTTTACCCCCTCAACCGACCAAAAACCGCCACGATTTCACTTCTTTTAAGATTAATTAACAACCCAACCAACCCCAGCAGGCTTTAATATCGAGGCAGAGCCCCGGTCCACGGGACAGCACTGCATGGTGCCATGTGAGGCAGGTTGCGGTCGTCGTGTCCCGTGGGCCAGGGCTCTGCCCTGGTAATTGCGGTCACATTGTGCAGATGAGGGCCGCCAGGTCGTTGAGGCGGTTGCACTGGTCGCGGGTGATGGTGCGGCGGTCGCTGTGGTAGGGCCACGGGGCAACCAGCAGCACCTGGCCGCTGGCGCAGGCATTGAACATCTCCCCGCCGGGTTTCCAAAACGGGGAAAAGCCGTTCTCGAGCAATTGGATGAAGGGGAACCCTGCCTCTTGTATCATGTCCATCACATCTTTCTCGCCTTGGCTGATGCGGGGCGACACGAGCACGGCGCCACGTTGAGCCATCATCAGGAAGCGGGCGGTAGCGTGATCTATCTCGTCGGGCGTCATTCTTCTAGAGCATTTCACAATCACTTTGTTTGGGCTCTCCAGGAGGAACCGATTGCCCATGATGGTGACCTTCTGGCCGCCAATTGTCACCTCTTGTTGTATTCTGAACAGTTCCGGGCGGTTGCGCTTGGTCCACAGGCGGCGAGGGTTGTCTTCGAGGTACTTGAACATGGCATTGAGTTGCCCGCGGCCTTGCAGGATGCGGTCGTTGTAGCCCTCTTCCCAGAGGGGTGACAGTGACAACTCCTTGGCGACCCTGTTGCACCCCACCTTGAATCCATTGATCACGTGGCCCAGGTGGCGTGGCAGCCGTTCAGTGACCTGGATGATGCCGTGCAGGTGGTCGGGCATGAGTTGCAGGGCGAGCAGTCTGACCTGGGGATAGACTTGGGGCATCTCGCGCCAGCAGGTGGCGATGCGTTCCCCAAGGGGAGAGGGGAAAAACCAGGGCTGGGAATGGTCCTCATCGGCTGGGCAGACGGAGCCTAGCAGGGGCTGTTTCCCCTTGATGGCGAGTGTGATCATGTAGATGCAGGGCGACTGGTAGTCGTGACGATCGTGCCGCCGCTTCATCGACTGGTGCCTTCCCAAGTCAGGATGTGCCGCCAGCCAGCGCCGCTTGTTCTCGCTCAGTGCCATTGTTGCTCTTAATTATAACCGAGGCAGAGCCCCGGCCCACGGGACAGCACTGCATGGTGCCATGTGAGGCAGGTTGCGGTCGTCGTGTCCCGTGGGCCAGGGCTCTGCCCTGGTGTGGATATTACTTCTCGATGCGGATGCGGGCATCGACGGCGGTGACGTGGTCGGGACCGGCCAGCAGCGGGTTGATGTCCATCTCCTTGATCTCGGGAGCGTAGTGCAGCATGGTCGAGAGGCGGCAGATGATCTTCACATAGGTGGCCTCGTCAAGACCCTGCTTGCCGCGCGTGCCCTGGATGATCTTGTAGCCCTTGAGGGAGCGCACCATGTGCTCGGCCTCGGGCTGCGACAGCGGTGCCAGACCGAACTGCACGTCCTTCAACACCTCGACAAAGATGCCGCCCAGGCCGCACAGCACGTTGTGGCCGAAGGTCTTCTCATACTTGGCGCCGATGAACAGTTCGGTACCGCTGATCATCTTCTGGATCATCACGGCGGTGGCGTCGGGAATCTGCATCATGCGGTCAAACTCGGCCTCCAGTTGCGCGTCGTCCTTGACGTTGAGCGTCACGCCACCCACGTCGCTCTTGTGCACGGGGCCAACGACCTTGACCACGATGGGGTAACCCATCTCGCGGGCTGCGGCGACGAGTTCGTCACGGTTGCTGGACACCTTCTCGGGCACGACGGGGATAGCGGCGGCCTGTAACAGGGCACGCACGTTGTCGGGCGAGATGTAGCCGTCCTCCTTGATGCCGTCGATGATGGCGCGAACGGCCTTGACGTCAACCTCGGGGCACAGGTTGTCGGTCGATGCGGGCTTGGGCGTGTCGGCCACGCGTACCAGTGCCTCGGCCAGAGCCACCTCGTCGGCAAAGTTAACATGGCCCTTGTCGATGAATTCCTTCACCTCGCGGCCGGCAATGTTCAAGCACGGCAGCACGGGATAGATGGGCTTCTTGCAGGTGAGCATCTTCTCGTGCAGCACGGCATAGGCGTCGTCGCAGGGCACCAGACCCGGCGTGCCGAAGATCACCACGATGGCGTCCACGTTGTCGTAGCGCTTCTCGCAGAAGTCGATGCAGATGCCCAGGTGCTCGGGAGTACCCGTGGCCAGGAAGTCGATGGGGTTGGCTACCGACGAGCCGGGATAGAGTTGCTCCTTCAGTTCCTCGCCAATCTTCTTGTCAAGCATGGGCACGTTCATGCCGCCCTTGCTCAGGGCGTCGGTCAGCATCACGCCAGGGCCGCCGGCGTGGGTGACGATGGCCACGTTCTTGCCGGTCATCTCGGGCAGGGTGAGCACGCAGCCGATGGTCGTCAACTGGTCGCGCGAGTAGCAGCGCACGATGCCAGCCTTGCGGAACAGGGCATCGACGGCGGTGTCGCTCGATGCGATGGCTCCGGTGTGGCTCGATGCGGCGCGGCTACCGCTCTCGCTGGAACCCGACTTGACGGCAGCGATGCGGCAACCCTTGTTGATGAGCGAGCGGGCATGCTTGAGCAGGCGCTCGGGGTGGGAAATATTCTCGATATAGAGCAACTTCACCTTGGAGTCATGCTCGGGGTCAAAGTGCTCGTCCATGTATTCCAGCACGTCCTCGATGCCGATCTGCTTGCCGTTGCCGATCGACCACACGCTATTGAATTGCAAGCCCTTGCTCACGCCGCTGTCGATGATGAACACCGCCGTGGCGCCCGAGCCGCTGATGAAGTCGGCTCCCTTGGGGCTCAGCGCGGGAATGGGCAGCGTGAACACGCTGTGGTGGTTGGTGGTCAACAGGCCGATGCAGTTGGGACCGATCAGGGCCGCGCCATATTTCTCGCAGGTGTCCAGGATGTGCTGCTCGAGCAGGGCACCCTCATGAGTCTCCTCGCCAAAGCCGGCGCTGATGATAATGAACGCGCGCACACCCTTGTGCTCGGTCAAGTAGTCAACATACTCGGGGCAGTACTTGGCTGCAACCACCAGGATGGCCAGGTCGGCGTTGGGCAGGTCCTTCATGTCGTGATGGACCTGGATGCCTTGCACCACGTCCTCCTTGGGGTTGAGGACATACAGGTCGCCCTTGAAACCGCCCTGCTTCAGGTTGCGCACGATGGCACCGCCGGGCTTGCTCTCGTTGTTGCTGCCGCCAATGACGACAATACTCTTGGGATTCAGTAATTGCTGGTTAATCATTTTTTTCTTGATAAAAAGTGATAAGGTCTATATGTTAATTATGTGATATTTGCCGCAAAGGTAATCAAAATAATCCAATAACCGGCAAACGCGCATCGCGATAATTCAAAATGCTGCCGGCCGTCGGTCCATTTCGATAAAATCGCCGCCATGTCATCAAGCCGTTATAATATGTGATTCAATCCAGCGTTATTTTGTTCAAGCATCGAGAAGGCTGCCAATATCGTGTTCCTAATGGAAAATGGGGCTCTGTACGTCAAGTGGAGCAAGAGTTGACGAGGGAGATGTCATCGGGTTTCAACTGGATGCCCGAGATGGTCACTGCCCTGCTTGACTATTCCTGTCACCGCAACAAGTACCCGACAATCAACGACTTCAATCCTCAGATTGTCAAAGTGATGAACAAGTACCTTGGCAACGAGCAGAAACGCTTGGACAAAGCACTGAAATAAATTTCAATTGACATCAGTCATTCAAGGAAAGGGGGCGGCCATGTCTGCCCTCTTTTCCTATATTATATTGGTCAAAAATACTTAAAAATTTTGTGGTCTGCGGATTAATGTGTAACTTTGGGGGTTGAATTAGACTTCTAATACATTTTTTGAGAACGATAATACAAGTTAAACCTTATAATAATGAGAAAGTTACTCTTAGGTGATGAGGCAATCGCCCAGGGCGCACTCGATGCGGGCCTGAGTGGTGTGTATGCCTATCCAGGTACTCCTTCGACCGAGATTACGGAGTACATTCAGAATTCAAAGTTAGCGGTGGAACGCAACGTTCATCGCCGCTGGAGTACTAACGAGAAGACGGCTATGGAGGCCGCACTGGGCATGTCCTTCATGGGCAAGCGTGCCATGGTCTGCATGAAGCATGTAGGCCTTAACGTGTGCGCCGACCCGTTCGTCAATTCGGGCATGACCGGCGTCAATGGCGGTCTGGTGGTCCTCGTGGCCGATGACCCCTCGATGCACTCGTCCCAGGACGAGCAGGACAGCCGCTTCTACGGCAAGTTTGCCATGATTCCCACGCTGGAGCCCAGCACCCAGCAGGAGGCCTACGACATGATGGAGATGGCCTTCGCTTTGAGTGAGGAGGTCTGCCTGCCCGTGCTCATGCGCGTGACCACCCGCATGGCCCACAGCCGTGCCGTTGTAGAGGTCAAGGAAACCCCGCGTGCCGAGAACGAGTTGAACTATGACGCCAAGGCTAGCCACTGGGTACTCCTCCCGGGCAATGCCATCAAGCGTAACATTACCGTGACCGGACAGCAGGCCGAACTCGAGCAGCGTGCTGTCGAGAGCAAGTACAACAAGTATGTCGATGCCGCCGATCACTCGATGGGTATCATCGCTTCGGGTATCGCCTATAACTACTTGATGGAGTGCTATCCCGACGGATGCCCCTATCCCGTGCTCAAGATCAGCCAGTATCCCATGCCCAAGGAACTCATCCGCCGCATGACCGCCGAGTGTGACTCGGTACTCATTGCCGAGGAGGGTCAGCCCTTCATCGAGGACCTCGTGCGTGGCGTGATGCCCGGCAATGCCGTTATCAAGGGTCGCCTCACCGGTGAACTGCCCCGAACTGGCGAACTCAGTCCCGACGCGCTCAAGCGCGCCCTGGGCGTCGAGGTTCGCGAGGGCTACGCCAGTTGTGAGGATGTCGCTCCGCGTCCCCCCGCATTGTGCCAGGGTTGCGGTCACCGCGACGTCTATACTGCCCTTAACGAGGTGCTGAAGGATTACCCCAATGCCCGTGTGTTTGGCGACATCGGTTGCTACACCCTGGGCTTCATGCCTCCCTTCAAGGCTATCCACTCGTGCGTTGACATGGGCGCCAGCATTACCATGGCCAAGGGTGCCAGCGATGCCGGCCAGTGGCCCGCCGTTGCCATCATCGGCGACTCGACCTTCACCCACTCGGGAATGACCGGTCTGCTGGATGCCATCAACGAGAATGCCAACATCACCGTCATCATCAGCGACAACCTCACCACGGGTATGACCGGTGGTCAGGATTCGGCAGGTACCGGCAAGTTTGAGGACATCTGCCGTGGACTGGGCCTGCCCGAGGAGCACCTGCGCGTGGTGGTTCCCCTGCCCAAGAACATGCCCGAGATCACCAAGGTCATGCGTGAGGAGATCGAGTACCGCGGTACCAGCGTGATTATCCCGCGCCGCGAGTGCATGCAAACATTACAACGTCATCTCAAACAAAAGAAAGCACAGGAGGCAAAGAAATGAAGACTGATATCATTTTGTGCGGCGTGGGCGGACAAGGCATCCTCTCCATCGCAACCGTCATCGGCGAAGCAGCCATGCACGAGAACCTTTATATCAAGCAGGCCGAGGTACACGGCATGTCACAGCGTGGCGGTGACGTGCAGTCCAACCTGCGCATCAGCAGCAACCCCATCAACAGCGACCTGATTGCCCTCGGTTCGGCCGACGTGATCATCTCGATGGAACCGATGGAGGCACTGCGCTATCTGCCCTTCCTGAGCAAGGACGGCTGGATCATCACCTCGAGCAAGCCCTTTGTCAACATCCCCAACTATCCCGACGTGGACAAGGTGATGGCCGACCTGAACAAGGTGAAGAACGTCATCATCCTCGACATCGAGCAGTTGGCACAGGATAACAGTATCCCCCGCTCGGCCAACGTCATCCTGCTGGGTGCTGCCCAGAAGGCCCTCGGCATCGAGTATGAGAAACTGGAGAACGCCATCCGCCGCGTCTTTGGACGCAAGGGCGATGCCGTCGTTGATGCCAACCTCAAGGCGCTCGCTATCGGAAAGGAGGCCCAGCGATGAAGCCCACCCCCATTCCCCGTGAGATCATCGACCGCGCGATTGACGAGTATGGCATCATTGACTATGCCAACGCTACCATCCGCGAGGTGAAAGCCATCGCCGAGCGCGCCGAGCGCGAGTCTGGCCAGGAGTTCATCAAGATGGAGATGGGTATCCCCGGCTTGCCCGCTGCCCAAATCGGCGTTGACGCCCAGATCAAGGCCCTGCAGAACGGTTGTGCACGCTTGTATCCCGCATTGCCCGGTGAGCCCATGATCAAGGAGGCCACGTCGCGCTTCATCAAGGCGTTTATCGACATTGACATCCCTGCCGAGTGCTGCGTGCCCACCGTCGGCTCGATGCAAGGCACCTTCGCCTCGTTGCTCACAATCACCCAGAGCAACAAGAAGAAGAACAAGGCCCTGTTCATCGACCCCGGTTTCCCCGTGCAGAAGTTGCAGTTGGAAATCCAGGATGTCCCCTACGAGACGTTTGACATCTACGAGTTCCGCGGTCCCAAGTTGCGTGAGAAACTCGAGGAGTACATGTCCAAGGGTGACGTCTGTTGCCTCATCTACAGCAACCCCAACAACCCCGCTTGGATCTGCCTGACCGACGACGAGTTGAAGGATATTGGCGAATTGGCTACCAAGTATGACGTAATCGTGCTCGAGGACCTGGCTTACTTTGCTATGGACTTCCGCCTGGACATCAGCAAGCCCTTTGAACCGCCCTTCCAGCCCAGCGTGGCCAAGTATACCGACAACTACATCATGCACATCAGTGGCAGCAAGGCCTTCTCCTATGCTGGTGAGCGCATCGCGATGACCTGCATCAGCCCGGCCATCTTCAACCGCCACTATCCCGACCTGTCGGCACGCTACGACGGCCTGCCCTTCGGCAAGGTGTTCATCACCCGCACCCTGTATGCCCTGTCATCAGGCACGAGCCACAGCGCCCAGTATGCCCTGGCAGCCATCATGGATGCCGCCAGCAATGGCGAGTATCACTTCCGTGACGACGTTATCGTCTATGGCGAGCGCGCCCACAAGTTGAAGGAGATCTTCACGCGTCACAACTTCCGCATCGTTTACAGCATGGACATGGACAAGCCCATCGCCGACGGTTTCTACTTCACCATCGGTTATGGCAACATGACCAGCGGCGAGTTGGCCCGCGAGTTGATGTACTACGGCGTGAGCGCCATCTGCCTGGCCACCACCGGTTCCTGGCAGCAGGGGTTGCGCGTGTGCACCTCGTTCATCCAGGATCACCAGTACGACATCCTCGACAAGCGCATGGCCATCTTTGCCGAGAACAACCCGATCGACTAAGATGATAGGTTAAGAAACTGTATTTTTTAAAGAGAATACACGCACAATACATGCGGGAGAGTCACCACCCAATCGACTCTCCCGCATACTTTTTTTGAAAGAAAGATTTTTTTGTATTTTTGCACTCGTTATATCACCAACATCTTTACTGCTATGGACATCAACAGACGTGAATTCCTGCGCCGACTGGGCATTGCCACAGGTTCTGCGGCTGCGTTGGCGGCCCTGGAACCGTTTACCGCCCTGGCTGGCGCTGCTAGTAGTCATCAATCTCAGGCCAGTGCTCCCGACCAGGCAGCACGCATGACCTACCGTGTGCAGCGTGGCACGGGCGAGCAGGTGTCGCTGCTGGGCTTCGGCATGATGCGACTGCCTCGCGATAATCAAGAACTGGTTAATCAACTGGTGGACTATGCCATTGCCCACGGCGTGAACTACTTTGACACCGCGCCCATGTATGGCGGCGGCCTCAACGAGGGTATCACTGGCGCAGCCTTGAGCCGTCATCCCCGCGAGAAATACTATGTGGCCACCAAGATGTCGAACTACAACGAGCGCTTGTGGGTGCTTGACGAGGCCAAGAAGATGTATGAGAACTCTTTCAAGGCCCTGCAGGTGGACTACATCGACTACTACCTGATGCATGGAGTGGGGCAGGGTGGAATGGAGAACCTGAACCGCCGCTTCATCGACAACGGACTGCTCGACTTCCTCGTCGGGGAGCGCGAGGCCGGACGAATCCGTCACCTGGGATTCTCCTATCATGGCGACGTGGAGGTCTTTGACTGGCTCATCGACCACAACGACAAGTATCACTGGGACTTCGTGCAGATACAGATGAATTTCCTGGATTGGCGCCATGCCTCGCTCAACAAGGATGGCTGGAAACAGGACGCCGATGCCGAGTACCTCTATAACAAACTCGAGAAAGCGGGCATCCAGGTGGTCGTGATGGAGCCCCTGCGCGGCGGATCGCTGGCCAAGATGGCCGACGAGTATGCCAGCCAGTTGAGGTCCATGCGTCCCGATGCCCTGCCTGCCGAGTGGGCCTTCCGCTGGGTGGGTTCCCATCCCAACATCTTGACCACGTTGAGCGGCATGAACCAGATGGAGCACCTGGAGCAGAACGTGCGCACCCACTCGCCTCTCGACCCGTGCACCGACGCCGAGAATGCCCTGCTCGAGAAAATCGCTGATGGCATGGCCGGCGTTCCCGTGATACCCTGCACGGCCTGTGAGTACTGCATGCCGTGCCCATATGGCGTGAATATTCCGGGCAACTTCGCTTTCTATAACGAGGCCATCAATGAACACACTCTGCCCTTGCCCGTTCCCACCGCGGCCGACTATGCCGAGCGCAAGGAGCGCTTCCTCACCGGCTATCTCAAGGCCTTGCCTGCCGATGCCCGGGCCAACCAGTGTGTCGATTGCGAGGCCTGCCTGTCCAAGTGCCCGCAGCAGATACGCATCCCCAACCAGATGAGCCGCATCGTCCAAATCCTGCGCAAGTCCTGACGACAATTCCCTGAAATAGAAGACAAGAAAGACAAGAAGGACAATAATTGATTGATAATAAATAAATTGTCCTTCTTGTTTTCCGTGTCTTCAAAAACAGAAGCACCTATCTGGATAGCATGGTCACTCGGGAGTCATGACAATCTCGAGCATGTGGCCTGTTGCCACCAGTTCGCGGGCAAAGGCTGAGATGTCCTCGGCAGTGAGGGACTTGATGAACGGCACGTCATCCTGGTCGATGTCAACCTCACCGGTCGAGGCATAGTGCTGGAGGGTACGCACCCATTTCCAATCACCGGTCTTGTTCTTGTAATTTTCACGGGACTGGATCATCTCCTTCTTGAACTCCTCAATGCTGGCCTCATCGATGTGCTCACAGGCTTTTTCCATCTCCTCCTTCAGGATACGGACTGCCTCGTCGGCAAATTCTGGCTTGACGGTGACAAAGGCGTGTACCTCGGTGAACGGTCTGTCACCTTCCAGGTAATGCTGGTGGTTGCCTCCCACGGGGTGATAGGCATCGCCGTTGTCCACTCTGATCCTTTCGCGGTGCCGTTCAAACTTTAGGTAGTCGCTCAAGAGCCTTGCCTTGATCTCATTCTCATCGCTATATGGAATCTGGGTGTTGATCCACCTGATGTTGATTGAGGCTCGGGGAGTCTCCATCTTGTGGGTGAAGTGGCAGATGACGTCCCGCTGGGGGCGGGTAGTGACGTTGACCCAATTGGACTTTACGCCCTTCTGGGCTGGTAGCGAGGCGATATATCGCTCGATGAGCGGGCGGATAGTCGCCTCGTCCACTGGGCCGACGATGACAAAGGTATAGCCTGCGGCATTGGCAGTGCGCTCCCTGGCAATCTCGAGGATGCGGTCGTAGTTGAGCCGTGCTATATCGGTTGACTTGAAGATCTTGTGACGCCAGTTGTAGTCATACAAGACACTCATGATGGAGTCCATAAACACATTCTCCTGGAAAAACAGGTTATCTGTTGCCTGCTCGTCCTCCTTGAGTTCCTTCTCCATGGCCCGGATGAGCGTGTCGTAGTTATTCTTGTCCATGGTCACATCGGTGAACTGCAGGTATATGAGTTGGAACAGGGTCTCCAAATCCTTGACCGGAGAGTTGCCGTCCACACGGTCTTCATAGGTGTCCATGAACTGGTTAACCTCTATTTTATTGTCCGCGAAGTTTTGTGTCCACTCTTTGTTGCGGCCCGCCCATCTCCATCGGCTGAAGACAGTGTTGAACTGTTCGCAATTGGCCCAGTCCTGCTCGCCATAGAGCGAACTGCCACCGCGCTGAGTTGCGGTAATCATGACCTCATCCAGCCCTGAATCGGTGGGCTTGAACAGCACTCGCACGCCATTGCTCAACTCCAGGTCCTTGGCGCCCAGCGCTTCAATACTGCTTTCCTTGACGATTTTTCCCTTCTTGGGCAATTTGGAGATCAATGACTTTTGCACTACGTTATCGGCCATCATCACGTTGGCACTCAATACTGCCGTCAATAGCAGCAGTGCAATGATAAAACTCTTTATTTTCATAGTCGTGACGGTTTAATGGATAATAATAATCTCATTCTGGGGCAGGAAGACAGCGCTTCCCGCTTGGTTGATGCAAAAGTAAAGCAAAACTCACATGGAAGTCAATTATTTTGCCCGGAAAAATGCAGACTGTCTATTTTCTTTACACTATATCGTCAAATTATTTTACACTCATGTATATATTCCTTGGATAGAATTGTAATTATAGTATTGATTGTTATCCTTTTTTTATGGACTTGACCGTTAGAAGTCGAAGCCCAGGGAGATGTAGGGATAGACCTTGTGGGTGAAGTTGCTCCAACTCAACGAAGCACCCAGCGGGCCGACGATGCTGTTGTAGCAGTAGCCGAGTTGTGCGCCCCAGATGGGCTTGCGGTTGAAGATATGGCCCAGTTTGTCGTTCTGCTCGGCGACTTGGCCCTTGACGATGAGGTAGTGCTCCTGGAACACGCGCTGCTGCAACCTGAGTCCTGCAACGAGCAGTTTGCTGTCCATGACATGGCAGTGGCCAAAGCCCGCAAAGGGCAGTTGCTGCGGGTAGTAGATGCCGAAGCGGTTGCCTCCCATCATGTTGGCTGCAGTGGCGGGAACTCCCTTGCCGAACATCAGTCGGCCATAGATCATGGGCTGCACGTGGGTCGTGCGTGAGAGCGGCACGGTCATGCGCCAGTGGGCCGTCACCTCGCTCAAGCCGGTGTGGCCCTTCCACCGGGCAAAGTTGTCGGTAATGTAGGCATAGGAGACGTCGGCACGCATACCCTTCTGGGTGAAGTACCAGTTGTCCTCGGTGTTGTATTGGGCCCGGGCGTGGTAACTGAAGTAGTATTCATTCTTGCAGAAGTTGCTGCGGCTCCAGGCATTGCTCAGCACATCATAGTTGCGGTAGTAGTCCCACGCGATGCCCAGGTCCAGGTTCACGTTGAGGGCGTCGAGTGAGAGCAGGGTGGCATTGGCCCGCTGGTAGAAGGACAGCAGGTTATCGCTACGGTGATCGCACTGGTAGAGATTGACGTCGTTGTGCCAGATCTCGTAGGACAGGCCGACGCGCCGGTGAGGCCTGATGCTGGTGCTCCATTCCAGGCGCCCCATGGTGCGCTTGCCCAGCCTGAGTGTCAGGTCCAGTTGATGATCCAGGCGGTTGCCGAAATAGTAGGTCGCGCCAATCTGGGCGGCCACCAGTTCCTCGTTGTCGTAGCGTGCGCCCAGGCTCACCTTGATGGTGTTGCGGGCATTTTCCTCGTTGGCGAGTTGGGCGGCCTCGTCCTTCTCGATATCGCTCAGGTGGATGATGCTGTAGTCGGGACGATAGTCGTCGGGCACGCCGGCTTTCCGCTTGAGCGCCTTGATGGACTCCATCTGGGCCCGGGCGGCATTCTCGCCGCGCGAGATCAGGTTGCGGATGGCCGAGCGATAGAAGTCGGCTGCCGAGTATCCCCTGGTGGGAACATGGATGACCAGATCACAGAGTTTCTCGTTATCATTGATGCGCTGGTGGATGTCGGCACCGATGGAGCGCTCCAGGATGTCCGAGAAGGAGAAGTAATTGTTGTTGATGCCCAGGTCGGTCACGACACCGATGACGATGTCGGCACCCATCTTGCGGGCCAGGTCGGCCGGGAAGTTGTTCTTGGTGCCGCCGTCAACCAGCACATAGGGCTCCATCCTCACGGGGGCGAACACGCCTGGCACAGCCATGCTCGCACGGATCGAAGTGGCCAGGGAGCCATGGTCGAGCACTACTTCGCTGTCGGTGACCAGGTCGGTGGCTACACAGCCAAAGGGGCGCGGCAGCGACTTGAAGTCGATGTTGTCACTCTGGCGCAGGTATTGGCGCAGGGTGTTCTCGATGTTGGTGCCGCGTATCAGGCCTCCAGCCAGCGAGTCCTTGCTGTGGTCGAGGAAGATGCGGTAGTCCAGCAGGTAGATGTTCTGGCGCTCTCGCTCGTCAAGGGTCTGGTTTCTCATCGACAATCGGTCGCGCAGCATGTCGCCCCAGTCGATGCCGTTGATAAAGGTTTCGATGTCGGTCGCATCATATCCCACGGCATACAGGCCGCCGATGATGGCACCCATCGAGGTGCCGGTCACCATGTCGATGGGTATTCCGGCCTCTTCCAGCACCTTGAGGGCTCCGATGTGTATGGTTCCTAACGCTCCGCCACCACACAGGACAACGGCAACCTTCTTGCGCTCTTGAAGTGCTGGCTGGGCCACGATACCAAGGGCCGTCAGTAACAAGAGCAGTATGGATAAGGCTCTTTTCATGCGAGTTTTTTTTAATAATCCGCAAAATTACATCATTTTTTGCTACCTTTGCGCAATAACTAGTAAAATGATTGCAAGATGAAGACTTATCTCGTGACAGGAGCCGCCGGCTTCATTGGCTCAAACTTTGTGAAATACATCCTCGACAAGTATGGCGACAACATCGAGGTCATCATCCTCGACGCCTTGACCTATGCTGGCAACCTGGCCTCGATCAAGACGGAAATCGAACGCTCTAACGTCACCTTTGTCCGTGGCGACGTGCGAGACCGCGAATTGGTCCAGGGCATCATGCGGGACAATGATGTGGATTACATCGTCAACTTTGCCGCCGAGAGCCACGTGGACCGCAGCATCACCAATCCGCGCCTGTTCCTCGAAGTGAACATCCTCGGCACCCAGAATATGCTCGACTGCGCTCGCGAGGCATGGTTCACGGGTAAGGATGCTCAGGGACGCAACACATACGCCCCCGGCAAGAAATACCTCCAGATCTCGACCGACGAGGTCTATGGCTCGCTCAGCAAGGACTATGACGAGCCTCACCCGCTCGAGGTGAGCGACGACGTGAGGGAAGTCATCGAGGGCCGCACCGACCTCAAGACCTACGGCCGCCAGTTTTTCACCGAGGAGACCCCGCTGGCACCCCGCTCGCCCTACTCGGCCAGCAAGACCAGTGCCGACCTCATCACCATGGCCTATCACGAGACCTACGGCCTGCCCGTCAACATCACCCGTTGCAGCAACAACTACGGCCCATATCATTTCCCCGAGAAACTCATCCCGCTCATCATCAAGAACATCCTTGAGGGCAAGAAACTGCCCGTGTATGGCAAGGGCGAGAACGTGCGCGACTGGCTCTACGTCGAGGACCACTGCAAGGGCATCGACCTGGTGCTGCGCCAGGGCACCGTCGGTGAGGTGTACAACATCGGTGGCTTCAACGAGGAGAGCAATATCAACATCGTCAAGCAGGTCATCGCCATCATCGCCCGCATCATGCGCGAGGAGCCCCGCTACCAGCAACTGTTGAAGTGTGACCTTGACGTGATCAACGATGATCTCATCGAGTTTGTCACCGACCGTCCCGGCCACGACATGCGATACGCCATCGACCCCAGCAAGATTGCGCGCGAGTTGGGTTGGTACCCCGAGACCCCCTTCACCGTGGGCATCGAGAAGACCATCCGCTGGAATCTCGACCACCAGCCCTGGGTGCAGAGTGTCACCAGCGGCGACTACCAGCGCTACTATGAGGAAATGTACGGCAACCGGTAAAAAGCCTGTCGAGGCTAGGCCTCGACACAGAGGACCGGCCGGACCCCCGCCGTCA
>Ga0310695_10008746_pt1 | contig 15493 bp, 6 predicted proteins | sample RumenRJG_04DNA_FD_203882 | JGI IMG/M metagenome (GOLD analysis project Ga0310695, IMG submission 203882) | Bovine rumen microbial communities from Lethbridge, Alberta, Canada - RJG_04 (v2) (version 2) | ecosystem: Host-associated > Mammals > Digestive system > Stomach > Rumen | place: Canada...
AAAAAAGCAAATAATGAAAATAATTTATATAATAATAGAACAGATCCTCATAAAGAAGCTTGTCAATTATATGATTTCTTACAAAAAAATAAAAAAAAATTTGCATCAAATGAAAAATTTCATAAAACTTTTTCAGGTTTTCAAAATTTATTAGAAAGTAAAAAATCAGATTTAAATGACAATAAAAAAAGTTATTGTAATAATTCTATTGTAAGAGAGGGATTTTTTGGTAGAAAAAATAAAGAAAATATACCAAATTTTTTTCCTTCAATTCCAGTTTGTCAAAATGAATATGCTTCAAAAAGTGAAAAAGAGAGACATGAGAAATTATTAGATGAATTAGGTAAATTATCTTTTTATTTAGATACAAATCCAAATAATAAAATTGGAATTATAAAAGATTTTCTTATTAAATTTCATATAACTGACTTTGAAAATTATTCTGATGACCAATTATTAAATTTAGAAAATTTAATTCATGATAAAAATTTTTTAATAGAACCATATAAAGATATTAAATCAATGATAAAAGATGTTTTAAATAAATATAATAATAATAATAATAATAATAATAAAAATAATAATAATAATAATAATAATAATAATAAAATTATAAAACAACATTTTTATATTTCTCCAAATATACCAGAGAGAATAGAAAAAAAGCAAGAACCGCCTCCAAAAGAAATAAATATATATGAAAATATGGATTTAGAAAGACAAAAAAAATTTTTTTTACAAAATATCAATTTTAATGATTATAAAAAAATATATAGGGAATTAGAACCAGAAATAAAATGCATTACTGAAAATAGAAATAATAAACCATCATCAATATTAAATAATAATAATAATAAATTTAATTTTATAACATCATTTAAAAATGAATTTATTAAATCAAAAACTATTTTATCAAATGAAAAAAGTACAAGAACAAAAACTTTAGAAAATAATTCAAGTATAAATAATAAATCAAAAAATTCATATTTAATTGAAGATATTACAGATAGATTATATTATAGACAAATATGGAAACCTTTAGAAATTGATGAAATAAAAAAACTTAAAAAATTAACTGAATATGTTGCATTTAATAAAGCAAGGAATAGAATATTTGAAAATAAATTAAGAATTTTATATGACAATTAATAATTTATATAAAATCTTTTTTAAATATTATTCATATAAATAAGATATTCAAAACATTATTTATACAAAAATTACATTTTTATTTTATCAATTATTATTAATATCATTACTAAAATTTAAAACACCAGTTGAAAAAAAATTATTAAATTGAATTTTATTTGGATTAAATTTCATCATATTTTTTGACATTGCCATTGTAAATGAACTAAATATTGGTTCATTAACATTTCTATTTAAAATTTCATAATTTTCAAAAGGTTTTATACTGCATTTTTTATAATTTAAAAAAAAAATAATAATAGAAATTAATATTATTAATAATAATGAAGAGGATATAGAAATAATTAAAAATTTTTTTCTTGTTTTTTTCTTTTTTTCATTATCATCAAATAGATAATAATAAAAACATACTATTAAAAATCCAAGAAATAAAATCATACCAATAAAAAAACATAGAAGATAAAAAATAAATTTTTGAAAAGCAATTTTGTCAAATTTATTATCTTTATAAAATCTTATTTCATATTTACATTTGCAAATTTCACATTTTGATAATTCTGGTTTTATATTTGAAAAATTTAACCAATTTTTTAAACATTTTTGATGTACATATTTTATTGATCCCTCACATAAACATGGAGCAATTAAGGGATTTGTTTTTGTTTCTTTTTCAAAACATATTCTACATTTTTTTTTTTTTTCTTTTGTTTCTATTTTTGAATCATTTATTAATTTTATAAAACTCTTTGAATTTTTTCCTGATAAATTTGAACTATTTTTTGATTTAATTTCCTCATCTATTTTTTGACTAAAATAAAAATTTCTTAATATTTTTTTATTGTTTTTCATTTCATTTGGATTTGTTTGTGATTTATTTTTTAAATAATGATGCATAATTCTATTTATATTTTAAAAAAATAATATAATATAATAATTATTTTAATTTTTTTCATATTTTTTATTAAAATTTTTATTTTATTAATTATTTATTATAAGAATTATTTAAAATAGATAAATAATAAAAATAGATAATTATAAAGAGAAAAAAAGATTTATATTAACTATTTATATTATTAATAATATGTAATTCTATTTCTAAAAAAATACTATAATAGAACATAAAACTCAAATTTTAATTTTTTTAGGTTCGTTTATTTTTCCTAATATCAACAATAATTTTCCTATATTCAAATTCTTTTTGATATAAATAATCTTCAATCATCCCAATATCATTCATCCATTTATGATTTCTAATATCATAAATAGATAATCTAGATTCAGGATCATTACATAAAATTTTATTAATTAAATCTTTAAATTCATGACTAACATTAACATTACATTTTTTCCAAAATTCATCAAAATCTCTATTTACAATATTTTTATAATTTTTATCTAAAAAATGAGCAAAATCAAAAGGGAATTTCCCAATTACTAAAATATACAAAACTACTCCAAGTGAAAAAATATCATATTTTTCACCATTATAATTACAAGATCCATATTTTATTAGTTCAGGTGAAGCATAACATCTTGTTCCTTTCCATCCTTTAATTAATTGATTTTTATTTAAAATTTTGGAATAACTAAAATCAATTAATTTAATTGAGTAATTATCATCTAATAATAAATTTTCTAATTTTATATCACTATGAAAGATATTATTTAAATGACAATATTCAACTGCATTTAAAATTTGAGAAAAAATAATTTTTGAAATATCTTCTGAAAAACCTTGAGAAGGATAATAAATATAATCAAATATTTCTCCTTTTTCTAATAATTCAATTATTTCAAAATAAATTTTTTTTTTATTTTTCGTAAACATTTGTAATTCATATGAATTATTATTTTTTTCATTTATTCTTATATTTCCTTCTCCATTATTTATTAATCTGACTATATTATCATTTTTTACTTTGGATAAAAATTGAGTTTCTGTTAAATATTCATTTATATTATCTTCTGTATATAATTTTAATGCATATTTCATTTGATTTATATAGGAAAAGCATTTATAACATTCACATGTTGCTCCACTTCCAATTTTACTTTCTATTATATAATTTTCTTTTTCTGAATATAAAATTCCTATATAATTTTTAAATTCAAGCATAATTTTTATTTTTTAATTTATAAATATTATTTAACGATTTTCCATTTATATAGGAATTAAGTTTATTATTATATTAATTAACTAATAAATACTCATAAAAATTAATTTATATAAAAAATATATAATAGTTAATAAAGTTAAATATTAAGACTTGAAGAATTTAATGTTTTGATTTCATGACTTTGAGTCATATCAAAACTCTTTTTATTTATATCATTTTTATCTTTATAATCATTTATAAAATTAATATTAGAAATCATTTTATTAAAATTAAATTTTTCTTCCATTTTTGATTTATCCAAATAAAATTTTTTATATAAAATTTTTTTTCCTGGTTGAATAGCTAAATTATATTCAAAATCAAATAAATTTTTTCCTTTCACCTCTAATTTTTGAAAATTAATTTTATCATATAATAAACTTTTTTTACTTAATAAATTTGATGTAGAATTATTTTTTTGTAAAAGATATTTATTATTAGTAAAATACTTAATTTTTTTATTTAAATTAATTTTTTTTTTGTTTAAATAATCTTTTTGACAAAATAAATTATTATTTCTTAAAGAAGAATACCATAAATCTTTACCGAATAATACTTCTTTTGGAGTTTTTTTTTCAATTTCATCATTATAAACTTTTTTAATATTATATTCTTCACTTTTATTAATTAATAATTCATTTTCTTTTTTTTTTGTTTTTTTCTTTATAACATCAGAAATATTTCTTGTTAATAAATTATGATGTTCAAGTGTTTTCAGGCAATTTTCTTGTTTATTTAAATTATATTTTACCATTATAGGAATATCATTTAATGATTTATTTGATTTATTTATATCTTTATTATTTAAATTATTTTTTTTCATTTCCAGGAAATATTTTTTTAACATATTACCATTTACAATATTATAATCTTCATCTTTTTTTTTTATAAAGGAAACTGAATATGATTTTTTTTCTGAAAATTTTTTATTTAAATTTAAAGGTGTAAATGATGATAATTTTTTATTTATGGAATTATTTAATATTGGTAAAGATGTTATTGAAAAATTAATCATGTATTTTTTCTTTTTTGATTTTCCAATAATTATATTTGAACAAATATTTAAAAAATCATCCTTATTTTCAAAATAGTTATTAATTTCATTTTTTATCATTTCTTGATCGAGTTTTTTATCTTTTGAAAGTGGATAAATATATAGTTTTTTATTATTGATATTTTGTTTTTGCATTTTATATTTTTCAAATGTTTAAAAATATTATTGACTTTTTATGTAAAAAATTAAATATTTGAAATAAGAAATAATATTAATTGAAAAAAATGTTAATTATCTCAAAATAATATATAATGTAAAATTTATTTTCTCAAATCAAAAAAATTATTCAATATTATTAGGAATATTAAAAATTTCTTTACAATAAGCAAATGATAAATAAATAAAGCACTGAAAATAAATTTAAATAATTTTCCTTTTATTAAATTATGTTAATGAGATTTTTATAAAATATATAAATTATTAAATCTGATAAAGTACAAATCAAAAAAATAAAAAAAAATATTAAAAAAATTTCTTTTATAAAATGGATAAAAATAATTTAATTGAAAATATTAGAATTAGCCATATATCAAAAAAAAATTTTAAAGAAACAATAAATCAATTAAGAGAAATTGCAGTAATTCATATAAATGATTTTCAAATAATTTCAAAACAATATTTGAATTGTGTCATTCATGTAATTAATTCTAATATTGATATTAATGAAAATAAAAATATTCTTGAATTGTTTTATCAATTAATTATAGATGATTTATTTATTAAAAATAATTATAATCTTGAATTCGGAAATTTTATCTTTAATTTATTTGATCAATTAATACATAATGCACAAAATAAGGAAACTTATGAATTATTAATATCAAAACTATTTTTATGTATATATGATAAAAAAGATAAAGGTTTAGAAATATATAAAAATTTAATTGATTGTAGTAATTATATTGAAAAATTTTTAAAAAATATTCCTAAAATTAAAGATGAAAATATTATGAATATTTATTTTTCAAAAATTTTAATTTTAATGCAAGTTAATTACTATCCATCAATTGATGTAAATTTTATTATTGATCAATTAGATATTTATTTAAATAATCCTAAAAGTAGTATGAATATTATAAATATTATAATTATCCAATTTAATCAAATTTTAGAACAAAATAATCGATTAATTGATTTTTTATTTAATAAATGTAAATTATTTGAAAAAATTAATGAAATAATTATGAATCCAAATCCAAAATATACTGAAGAAATAAAATTAAGAGTTTTAGATTTTTTAGAATTAATTTTATTAAAAAATGATGATAAATATGAATTTACAATTCCATACAACATTGAATTAGGAAATGATTCTTTATCATTTAAATTAAATTCAATTATTATTTTATATGAAGAAGATTCAGAAATTTATTATGAAAAAATATCAAAATTAATTGATATAATTGAAAATAGAATTAATGATAAAAATGTTGTAAATGCAATTGAGTATTTTAATTTATTATTTTCTATTATCAAAAAAAAAAAATATTATTATTTAAATTTATTTAACTATACTAATAAAATTAATAATCTTTTATATCAATTATGTTGTTTAGTTGTTGAAAATATAAATAATAAAAATGACAATAAATCTGAAAAATTATTAAATGATTTTTTGAAAACTATTTTCAATTTTATATTTGAATTTAATAAGAAATTAATAAATTATAAATTAAAGAAAAGTATTCCAAAAAAAGAACATCAAAAATTTTTCCAATCTCCAAAAATTTTTGAAAAAAAAACAATGAAATCTCTTTTAAAAATTTTTTTTGATTCATCTCCCTTGATTAGAAAACAAACAATTCATTTTTTATTAAATATTTCAGTAGAAAATAAATTTATAATATCACCTTATATTTTTACTCAAATGATAAAAATATTTTTTAAAGATAAAAATTATACAGAATTACAAAAATTGATTACATTACTTAATGAATTATTTGAATTTGAAGATTTAAATATTAAAATAATGCTTCAATTTAATATTGTTCCAATATTTATGAAACTTCTCTTAGAAATTCCACAAAATGAAAAATTTGGAAATGTTATTAAGAAAGTTTTTGAAAATTTATGTAAATATTTAACACGTTATCATATAGAAAAATATATGCTACAAATTTATTCTGAATGTAGATATATTAAAAATGCTTTAATTCATAAAAAATATTTTTCAAATGAATTTTTTCTTCTATTAATTGAATTATTAAAAAAATCTTTAAAAAAATCCAGTCAAGAAACTTTAAATTGTATTAATATTAGTAAAAATTGTTATTCAAATCCATTAATATATAATATGGTTTATATGAATTCTATATTTTTTCCCTATATGGAAAATAAAGTACTTTCAATATATTTAAATCTTAAAATTTCATCTTATAATAATATACATAATTTTTCTTTTTGTAATATTCAAAATGGAAATAATATATTAAATTTTTATATTGATAATAAACAAAATTTAATTGTAGTTGAAAAAAATAATAATATAACAAATACAATATTTATTAAGGAAAAATTTAATGAAAATCTCAAACCAGATAAAATTTATCATCAAATTTTAATATTAATCAATAAAGAAAAAAATGATATTTCATTATTTATTGACAAAATTTTAATATTTACAAAAAAATATAAATTATTTCAGTTTCTAACAGAATCAATAAATTTTTATATTGGGTATAACGGTAATGATATTGAAAATATAAATGATCATTCTAGAATAAGTTCAAAAAATATTTTGAATAATACAAAAATTGAATTAAAAACTCCAATAGATAATAATAGTTCTTTTATTTCAATATCTTATTTATTAATAACAAATAATGATTTAAGTAATGAAAATTTCAATGATATAATGAAAGAATATAATATAATTAATGGAAAAAATAAAAAGATTATTAATTTAAATGAAAAAAAAGTAAATTTATATTTAACTAGTGAAAATATAATTGTAGAGGTTTTGTTTAATAATCAAAATATTAAATTATCTCATTCAAATAAATTTAATAACCTAAATTCAGAATTAAAAAAACTTCAATTTATTAATTATGATGAAATAATAAATAAATATATTCCATATATTGAATGTTATAATCCAAAAGGTTACAATAATAAATTAAACAAAATATTTTTAATAACAAAATGTGATAATATTAAAGAATTTATTTCTTTTAACCAAATATATCAAGTAGAAAAAATACACAAAGTATTAATTAAAAATAAATTATTTATAGATTATGGCATTGATTTATTTATATGTAATACTTTTTTTATTGATTTTTTTATTGGGTTAATTTATGAATATGATGGATTAAATTTAGAAGATATGAGCTTCTTTAGTGAAAATATATTAGATTTATTAAAAATTATTTTAAGTATTGATAATGAAAAAATATTAAATTACTTTTTATATGAAAATGATATAATGAAAGTAAAATTAAAAATCTTTTTTCAAAGAAATAAAAATATATTAAATGATGAAAATTTTATAGACAATTTAATAAGAGTTTTTGATAATAATATAAAATGTAATAAAATAGTTTTTATTCTTTATGAAACAATATTAATAGATGAATTAGTATTTAATGAAATTGAGGATAAAAATACAGTAATTACTTTATTAAAAAATAATTTATTTAAAATATCCAATGAGATAATTGATGTAAAAATTCAAAAAACATTATATAAAATATATCTTCATTTATACAATATAATTAATTATTTTGAATTATCATTAATAGAAAATAATGATGGTTTCACACTATTAGATTTGATAATAGAATGTGAAAAATTAATAATAAAAATTTTATTTAATTCATCTGAAAAGAATATTTATATTCCAAAAATAACAAATAATTTATTAGAATTAATAAATATAACAAATAGAATAAGTTTAGAATTAAATGGACATCAAATTGATTTATTTATAAAAAACTATAGTTCAATTATAGATAAAAAAACAAATTTTTTAAATTCAAAAAATATTAATTCTCAAATGAAAAAAGCTTTAAAAGAGATATTAGATGAATTTTCTCATAATTTTACTGAAAATAATAAAACAATTAAAAATAATATTCAAGTTACTCAAAATAAAAGATGTTTATTTTGTGAATATGTTTCTTATTATATTACACTGAATTTTTGTAATATTGAAAATAATTTAAAATTTTTAAAATATAAAAATAAATATTATTCAAATGCATTTTTAAATTTTCATATTTATAAAAAAGAATTAAATCCAGAAAAATTTGCTTGGTATTTATCGGATAAAGAAGGTATTTCTAGAATTAGAAATAAATTTGTTTTTAAAGAAAATGATTTTCATTCCTTTGAAAAAGAATCAGGAAAAAATAAAAATATAACAAAAATGTATAAATATGAATATTCCAAAGAAAAATTTGAAGAATATTATGAGAAATTAAATCAAATTTTAATATATGATAAAATATGCAAAGACTATCATTTCTATTATAGTTTAATCTTTCCAGAAACATTCAAAAAAGATACAATAATAAATAATTGTTTATATTTAAAAAGAATTCAAAAAACAAATTCATTATTTATATTAACAAATGAATTTATATACTTATATACAAATTTAATAATTGATCAAAATGGAATAATTCATGTAAATAATGGGATATTATCAAATGAATTTTGGACAAAAACTCAAGAAGATTCGATATTAGAATTAAATAATTTTATTAATAAGAATTGTGATATTCATAAACCAGATGAATTAAAGGAAAAAACTGATTTTAGAATAAGTTATCCTATAAAAAGTAAATTTGGATTTGATTGTAATTATAAATTAATAATTAAAAAAATTTCATTAAGAAAAATAACAGAATTGTATAAAAGAAGTCATTTACATATTGAAAATTCAATAGAAATTTTATTAAAAAATGGTTCATCATATTTTTTGGTATTTAACATAGATAAAAGAGATGAGATATTTAATCAAATAATGTCACATTTAAATAATTATTATCAAAAATACAAAAAACAACCTTCAATAATAAATTTTTCCTTAACGGAAATTAAAAACCCAAATTTATTTTATTTGAAATATTCTCCAAAAAACTTTTCTCAAATTCAATCAAATCAATCATCAATTAAAAAAAAACCATCATTACCACCTGAAAAACCAACATATAAAATAATATTAGACTCAATAAAAACTTCAAACGATCAATCTCTAAGAGAAAATTGGATAAATATAAAAATAACAAATTTCGATTATATAATGTTACTAAATACATTAAGTGGAAGAACATATAACGACTTTAGTCAATATTTAATTTTTCCATGGATACTTCAAAATTTTAATAATGGAAGTTCATTAGTTGAAAATATATTCGGTGAATATTATTTAAATATAATAAGAGATCAATTATATCGAAATTTATATTATCCAATTTTTGCTCAATCAAAAGAAATAAGAGAAAATTTAAAAACAAAATATGATTTAAGAGATGAAGATTCAAAATATCATTCAGGAACATTTTATTCAACTCATGCATTTGTTTCTTATTTTTTAATAAGACAAAGACCTTTTACAGAAATTCATTTAGAAATTCAAGGAGGACAATTTGATACTGGTGATAGATTATTTATTGGAGAAAATCAATTAAGTATTTTAGATGAAAAATATCAAGAATTAATCCCAGCTTTATTTACAATTCCTGAATTATATTTTAATACTAATCATTTTGATTTAGGAACTAGACAAAATAAAAAGATTGTTGATAATTTCGAATTACCAAATTGGTGTAAAAAAGATCCAAGATTATTTTGTTTAATAATTAAAAAAATGTTAGAAGGGAAAAAAATAAATGAAAATATTCATCATTGGTTTGATTTAATTTTTGGTTTTAGACAAGAAGGGATAAAAGCTTCTGAAGTTTTTAATACTTATAGAAGTGCTTGTTATAAAATGAATGATAATCAATTTAAAGAAATGACATTAAATAATACTCTTAATAGTATTTTATTTGAAAAAGAAGAATTAGGTTGTATGCCTAATTTACTTTTTAATAAGGAACATCCTAAAAGAATTAAAACTGAATGGATTAATAAAAGTAATGTTTTTTTTGATAGCTTTGAAAAAGTTTCTAAATGTAAAATTCAAATTGTTAAAAATTTTAAATTTAATTTAGAAAAAAATAAAAAAATTGGTGATATTGTTTTAGTTGATTATAATGTTCTTTTGTTTAATAATAATTTTAAACAAGGGGGAATTTGTTCTCTTTATTCTTTTGTTAATTCTTTTCATAACAAAAATGAAGATTGTGATAATTTTTTTGAGTCTGAGAAAAAATTCGCTGCTATTACTAAAGGAAATATTTTCTGTGGAAAAAAAAAAAATAAATATTTAACTTTTTATGAAAAATATTTAATTTTAGTTCATCCTTCTAAAAATTTAATTTATAATTATTTCATTGGAGAAAATGTAAATATTACTTCAATAACATGTAATGATAAAGGAAATAAAATTTATGTTGGATTTGAAAATGGTAATATTAAAGAATATAAATTAACAAAAGATTTAAATTCAGTAAATAATGATACATTATTATTATTAACAGATACAAATGGTTTATCAGAATATGAACAAAAAAATTATTTAATAATATCAAATTCAAAAATAAAAGATATACAAAAAGAAAAAATAAAACCCTCAAATATTCAATTTAAAAAAATAAATAAAAAACCTTATATTTTCTACACAAAAAACTCATTAAATTACCCTCACAATCCTATAAAATTATTAAAATTAAACGAAGCCTTCAATGTCTTAATATCAATAGATACATCAAACACAATATATATAATATCAATTAATAACAATTTCCAATTATTACATATAGTAAAATATTTAACAAATACAAAACAATCAATAAAAGATATAATAATTATTCCATCAAATGGAGATTTTTTAGTATATACATCATTAACAGTTTATCTTTTTAGTATAAATGGAATTCCATTAAGTGTTCTTTATTTAACTGATAAAGTATTTGACTCACTTTCTCCTATTACTTATTGTACTGCAGTTTCTTTATACGATGTTGTTTTATTTTTAAGTCATAAAGAAAAATATATTACAATATGGAAAGTTGTTAATAGATATCAAAATGAAGATTTTTTTGATAGAACTAGTTATACTTTTAATCAAAAAACTTCTAAATATTTTTTAAATGATTATAATTATGGTTATAATATTAATGATAAGGCTGAAAAAAAAGGAGAAAGTGAATTGATTAGAAAATTTGATATTGTTACTAGAATTGATTATGATGATGAAGAATTTGTGAAAAAAAAACATAATGTTTATTTTAATTTTATGAAAATGAGTCATGATATGAGTTATTTAATTTTAATTGATAATATTAATAATTTTTATGTTTTAAATTATACTAAAGATAAAAAGGAAATTAATAATAATACATTAAAAAAAATTCTTGCTGATGGCAGTTATTGTGTTATTTGTAAAAGAGATCTTGCAGAAAGAATTAGTAGAATATCAATTATTAATTCAACTTTTCAAAGAGAAGAGGATAGAAATATTTGTGATGATTGTAGAAAACATTTAACTCGATGCGATAATTTATTATATGGATATTAAATAATGTAAATTAAATTCTTGTATATTTAAATCTGTATATTTAAATATTTATATGGAGTTTTAGTATTCTCAAGTATAAATATAAATATTATTGATTGTAAAAAAAATATTAATATACTAATAAAATATAATTATTAATAAAACATAAACAAAAACACTTAAAAATAAAATTAAAAAATAAAATATTACCATAAAAATTAAATATACATAATAATTAATCAAACATTAAAAATAATATAATTAATCAAAAAAAATAAAATAAAATAAAAAAAACAAAATAAGAAAAAATAAAAAACAAAAAAAAAAAAAAAAGAAGAGAAAAATTCCAAAAAAAAAAAATCAATAATCACTAAAAAAATAAGGTGGAGCTGGAATATTATTTTGCAAAGTACACCCTCCAACATGTAAAAGTGAAACAGCAGCATAAACAGGTCCACTTTTCAACTCTTCACATTGAAAAGCAATCCCAAAATATTCTCCATCTAATCCAAAACTTAAAATTCCTTTATTCATATCTAAAAAAACTCCTAAAACTCCATTTTTTTTAAATTTCTTCCCATAATTTTCCCCAGTAGCATTATTTGAATGTCTCAATTGTCCAATACCATAAAAAGCCCAACCAAAGTCATAATCACTAAAAGAAGTATCATAATTAAAATTAATATTTTTAGTTACTCCAATTTTTAATTCATTTTCTGTTCTCCTATCTGCAATAATTTCAAAATAATGTACTCCATTCATAAAAGGTTTATTTGATACTATTGAACGAAATGCATAACATGTTTCATTTAAAAATAAACTTTCTCCATTATTATATATTTGAATTCCTTGTCCTTTATTTTCATTATCCCATTTAAATTCTGTGATTCCTGGGGAATAGTCTAAATCGTTTATTGATATTTGGTTATTTCCACTTACTGCTCTTATCATATTTTTTAAATTATTTATTCTTTTTTCACAATCTTTATGTAAATTTTCATTTATTGTATATGTTATGAAATTATGAAACCAATCAATTAATTCATCTGGTTTTTTTATTTTTACTAATTTTTGAAAAATAAATGAAAATTTACACATTTCACTACAAAATTTATATTCTTTATTTTCATCATTATCTTTATATAATATTAATTTTTCTGTTGATTTATTACATTTTATATTATCACATTTTGGTAATCCACAAATTATTTCATGTTCTTCATATTCTTCTAAAGACATTATTTTATTACAAAATTCATTTGGGCATTTTACTTCTAATGAATATAATATGTTTTTTATTACTTTTCCACATGGTTTCATTATACTTTCATTTAAATCATTTTGTTTTCTACATCTCATTGGACATTCACTTAAATTTCTATTTTGATTTTCCCATTGTTTTAAACATGATTCACAATATAATGTTCCACATATTGTACATTCTTTTGGTTGACGAACTACACATGAACATATTGAACATATGAAATCAGGGTTTATTGGTTTTGTAAATATTTTTATGTCAAATCCACCATATTTTCTTGATGATGATATTATTTCCATTATTTTTTTATTTTGATTTTTTTTTGTATATAAAAAATTTATTAATATAATAATTTTTAAGAATATACTTTTAAATATTCAATTTTGTATTAATTAAAAAAAAAGTTTGTAATAAAAGAAATAAAGAACAAAATTTTAAAGCAAAAAACTTTTAATATAAAATTAATTCCTTAATATATATTTCAAAATTCAAAAAATAAAAAATATCAAAATCAAAAATAAAGAAAATTTTAAATAACTAAATCCACATTCAATTTTTATAGTTTCACCAGTAACATCTCCAAGTGTTTTTTTATAATCTTTTATCCATTTATTATTATCCCTTAAATACCTACATGATAAATTTTTTTCTCCAATCTGAACGAAACAACATTTATAATCCCATTCTAAAGTAGCAATTGCACAATTTTTTGATGAAGGTTTATTTTCATCTGTTTGATTTATTTTTTTTAATCTCTCACAACCTCTATAAAATTCTTCTATCTTGTTTTTATCTGTTGATACCTCGTATAAAATGTTCGATGTGTCATTTTGACTTAATACATAATCAAATGATGACAATGTAATTGTTATTAGAAGAATGATTATTTTTATATTTTTCATTTTTATTTTTTTTTTTATCATTAATTTATAATTTTTTCAAAAAATTTATTCTTTATATTTTGTGATTATAATTAATTTTTTGATGTAGCAGTCTTTATTTTTTTAATTAAAACAGGAAAAATATTGATTATGCTTAATGAAATTTTTTGATATTTCATTATATAAAATGATGCTTTATAAATATTTTTATTTTCATTTAACTTAATTGTAAAAAAAGAGTATCAAAATATCTTAATATATATGTCAATATTATTAATTATAATTAATTAAAATATGTTTTTCAAATATATTATTTTATTAAATATTGATATTATTTTTTTATATTAAACAAATTTTTTTATTTCGTTAATTAGTAATTTTACTCATAAAAAATTAAATTTAATTTTCCTTTAATTTAAAAATATTTTTTACTTATTTTAATGACAAATTTAATGTCTCAAATTCCAAAATCACAATGTTTAATTTGTACTTATATTTTTAATTCAACTGCTAGAATACCATTATTCTTACCATGTGGGCATACATTTTGTGATAAATGCATAAAAAATGAATTTAGAAAAAATAAATATTTTATATGTCAAAATTGTGATAAAAAAATTTATACTCATTATTCAAAATTATCAACCAATCAATATATTTTAAATATGAGATATAAAAGTACATATCCTACAGATTTATCTACATTAGCAATTGATTATAAAACAGATTTAATTGAAGTAAAACAAATTTCTTGTTATTTTATTAAAAATCAATTTGTAGATTTAATAAATCCAAAACAAATTGAAAATAATACAAATAATATTATTCATAATCATAAAAAGCAAAATCAAAATTTAAATAAATCAAATTCAAAATCTCTATCAAATGATTCTGGAAATAAAACAATTGATAATAATTCATCAAATAAAACCAATATTCCTAAATCACCAATTTCTCCTGCAAAAAAGAAAAAAATTGAATATTTTATTAAACCAACTAATAGAGAATATCCGCAATTATTTAATTATTTTGAAGTTATAAAAAATATAATTAAATTTAGTGATAAATATAAAAATGTTGGAACATTTGGAAAAATATTAAAATTTTTATATCAATCATTAATGACAATTCTATTAATATATTTTCATTATTATTATTTATTTAATTTTGAATTTGGTTTTTTTTATATGTTTATGAGTATTTTATATTTAAATGAAAATAATCTTTATGATATTACTTTAAAAATAAAAATGTATTGGGCATTAGTTTTCTTATTATTATTAGAAGATTTCATATATAAAATAGGATTATCTTATTTTATTAATATTTCAATTTTTTATAACATTTTTATTGTAGTTAGAACAATTTATACTATTTTTGTTCTTG
>Ga0310695_10008747_pt1 | contig 15493 bp, 18 predicted proteins | sample RumenRJG_04DNA_FD_203882 | JGI IMG/M metagenome (GOLD analysis project Ga0310695, IMG submission 203882) | Bovine rumen microbial communities from Lethbridge, Alberta, Canada - RJG_04 (v2) (version 2) | ecosystem: Host-associated > Mammals > Digestive system > Stomach > Rumen | place: Canada...
TTAGCCTCAAAATGAAAATAAAATGATCAATAATCTGTATTTTTGAAAGACTTTCCGTAGGTGATCATTTAATTTTCAAAACAAGTATAGACATATCATAAAGACTAGAATGAAAAGAGCTATGGTGGAATAGGCGAGACACGCACTACTCCAGACATAGACTACTAATACTACAATGCTTTACTGCATGGAAAAGCTCCATAACCTTTCCATGCAGCTTTTTTCTGCCTTTTAAGGTCAAATCAACCGATCCCAAAAGTCTTTTTTAGCCTTTTAAAATAGACAAAATGACCAATATCTTGTATATTTGCTGATACAATTAAAATAATAAAACAATAAAATATGGGAAGAACATCAAGAAACTATCCAAAAGGCAAATTGAAACTGCGCACTCCTAAAGAGTTGCAGTCAGGCAAGAGATACCCCGTTTACATCGAATACAACTGGCAAGCAAACTCTATGCGTAAGACTACGGAAGTCTCCGTTTTCCCTAAAGACTGGAATGCAAAGGGCTTTGGTGGAATTGGAGAGATACGTGCTACTACAGACTTAGAATACAAATACTACAATACTTTGCTGCATAAACGTCTCGCAGATATAGACGCCAAGATAGTGCAATACTATGAGAAAAATGGTCATGTCACGGGTGATGTCATTCGTGCTTTTCTTGAAGATAACTATGAGCTGTTACGTCCAGACAGTGGTAAGGACTTTGTGGAGTTTGCCAAAGGATTAGTCATAAACAGACACGACAAGAGAAAGATAGGTGTAAGTACACGTGAAAACGACCTTTCTGCAATAAACCAGTTCTCAAAGTTTCTTCTAATGAATGGAAAAGGAACACATGGAGCAGACAATGAGCAAATCTATGTGGGCGAGATAAATGAGGATTTGATATGTGATTTTCGTGCATGGCGATTGAAGGCTAAAAAAAGGCCATCAGCTATTAATAAAGGTCTGACTCCTATATTTCAAGCTTGCGAACAGGCTGCACGACTGGGGTATCTCTCAAAAGAAATCAATGCTAGTATCCAAGGCTTATATTTAAAAGAGGAAGACATTTTAGAGGCAGAAGACAGGACTATTCGATATTTGAAGAAGGAAGAACTGGAAATACTGGTTAGTAAGTATGATACTATTACGCAACCACGCCGCAAAGAGTTCCTTGAAATGTTTCTATTTTCCTTCCACGCATGTGGATTGCGTCTTGTTGATGTCATGACATTAAGGTGGAAAGACATAGACTTTAAGAAAAAGGAAATTAGGAAAGTCCAGGTAAAGACTCGTAATCGCAATACTATTCCGCTTAGCGAACCTGTTATACGTATCCTTGATAAATGGAGGGGAAGAAACAAAGTCTATGTGTTCGACTTGTTGAGTGAGAACTTTGACCTAGCAGACAGCGAGGCTCTCTATATGCGTCGTAATTCTTGGAATAATACTATCAATACGGCCTTAAAAAGCATATCAAAGGATTTAGGCTGGAATATTAACCTAACTTTCCATGTTGCTCGTCATACTTGGGCTGTTTTGGCCCTTGCGAATGGGGCTGCTATCAGTGAGATTAGTCGATTGTTAGGCCATACCACGACAGGGGTTAGTGAGAAAGTTTATGCAAACTACCTTCATGAGACTTTGTCATCAGTAGTTGATAAACTAGGCTTTGACTTCTTGCCGGATATAGAAAAGCGCTAAATAATACTGAAATAGACATCCATATTATTGATAAACGTCACAGTGTCAATATTATCTGCTAACTTTGCTTGTGAAAGTAAAACAGATAATAGCATTGAGTATGGACGTGGTGATATTTGGTCGCGTATCAACATTGATACAAGACTATGACAGACAAATAAACGAACTGACAGCTATTTGTACACAAAGAGGCTGGTCGGTTCGTTCTGTTTTTACAGAGAAAATAAGCGGTGCTAAGAAGAATGCTGAGCGTAAAGAGCTTAGTAGAATGATAGAGTATATCAAAACACAGCATATTGACAAGGTGTTAGTAACAGAACTAAGCAGATTGGGACGTGACACCCTGCAAGTCTTACAAGTCATCGAGACATTGAACGACATGAAAGTGTCTTTGTACATCCAAAACTATAATATCGAGACTTTAAATGAGGATGGCAAAGTCAACGCCATGTCTCAGTTTCTTATTACTATCCTTGCCGAAATTGCCAGAATGGAAAGAAAGACTATTCGTGAACGCATGAATAGCGGGTATAAGAATTTCAGAGAACAGGGCGGTGTGGTTGGTCGGAAACAGGGATATACTAAGAGCGAAGATCAGATGAAACAACAATATAGTCAGGAAATCAAATTGCTTAGAAAGGGACTTAGTCTTAGAGAAGTCAGCAAACTTACGGGCCACTCTATCAACACTATTAGAAAGGTAATCCGATTCGTATAATATATTAATGAGATAAAAATGGTTGGGATGAATACATTAATAAACATGCTTTATCTACTTCTTACAATCGCTCTGATATGCAGCCCTCTTTATCTGGTATATGCAGGAATTGTATTAAACACAAATCATTTCTGGATAAAACTTGTGCTGGTAGTTGTGGGACTTATCTTGTGCAGAATGGTAAAACCTATTTCTGTCTTGTCCGGTAAAGACTTAAAGGTGTTCTAAGGATAGTTTAAGGTTCTAGACTTGTTGGAAATAACGTGTGTAAATATATAAAAAGCGTATGGAAGTAAGACAACTAAAACCCCAAAAGTCTCCAAAAGTCAAGAAGATAGTCTATATAGATGAGACTTCTTTGCAAGATAAGTCAGACTTGCAGGAACAAGAAACTATAGAATGGCTGGCTGAATACTTTGATGTTTATATAGTCCAGACAGATGACTTTATACATTTGCTGCGTGGTGACTACTTGATAAGTCCCATTCAATACACCCCACCGTTTCATGGTGAATGGCTGAGCTTTATACATAAGGATGGAAAAGACCAGAAAAAGCCACAAATAGACTGGCAACGTATCAAGGAATATTTTATGGATGTGGTAAAGCGAGGCGAAAATGTGGATGATGCAGATAACGATTTGACGATATTATCTATGTTGAGAAGCCAACTTCGGTATAATGATGAAAACGCTTAAACTTAAAGAATAACGATTATGGCAAAACTATTAGTAGGTATCGACATCAACAACAAAGAAAGTAATCCAGACTTCACCATAAATTTGCCCGATGAGGTGATTGAGCAGGTAGAGTACATGTATAAGAGATCTCTTAGGAAATCAGGTGTGGATGAAGAAGATTTCGGGCCAACTTATTATGAGCAACTGAAAAAGGAAGATAAGGAATTGGCAGATATGCTTGAAACTGCCGTATATGTGGCTTTGGAATCTATTATGTATAGAGATAGCTTTAATGCCTGCGTACTTGCTATGGACACATTTCAAAAGCAAGACAGGGATGGTGACTGGTACCAAGTATTCTCTATCAGCAATACAATTGATATAGATATGACTGGGTTTCCAAGATTATTATAGGGATTGTTCTACTTTTACAATTTGGTCATTTACAATTATATTGTAGAGAGAGTATTATAGTATATTATTCTAAATGACTAAATTATAAAAATAATAAATGATATGAAGATTAGTTCTACAGAAAACATTGATTTACATGATAAACTCTTTAAGAATTGGGATAACTATGACAAATGGGCTCCATTCCTTAAAGAGTTTCAACAGCATTATAAATACAAATGTAATGGGATTATACCAGCTCTATTAGGCGTTGACATGCTATTTGTGAACGACGAACTTAAAGAAGAGTTCCTGGAATGGGTAAATCAAAAAATAAAGTAAAAGGGAAAAGTATGATTGAGTTTGATAGGGTAAAGGACGGTGATGAATACCAGTATATCGTCAATGGCGAACTGGCCATATGTGGGGATGATATGGCTATGGGTGTCATCAAAGACTGGGAGAATCGTTATAATGAGGGCGAGCATATCACTAATATATTAGTCTTTGATGATTGCGAAAGATGTGTTGATGAACACCATGTTGTATATACAAAGGATGGGAAGCATTTGCTGAATTGCCTCAATACATTTAATGAAACAGAATACACAGTAAGAGACGGAGTGACCACAATCTGTGATGATGCTTTTATGTGGAGAGCCAATGAGGAACAGCGAATGACATTATATATACCACGCTCAGTTAAGATTATTGGAGAAAATATCTTTGGTGATGGTGGTGGACGTATCATAGTTAAACAGTGAGTTATTATGAATTTAGGTGAGTTAAAAAAGGTCTTAGAAGGTGTAAAGGCTACGAATGTCCGATTTGGTGGCTTTTGCGAGGAATACTGTTTGTTGCCTGAGCAATATCAGTTAGGCATTAGCGAAAAAGGTAAGACTATCTGCATTTTGGACAGTCTAGACGTAAACGGGATAGAGGGTGAAGTCTATGACCAAACAACCATGCTAAGCAAAATCATGTCATTGCCAGAGACATACGATAACTATGATTTGTTCCTTTCAGGCGTAGAAGACACAAGTGAACGTAGCACTTCAATAGTCGTAAAGACTATCAAGGATGTACGTATTCTGAATACTCCAGGTGATGAAAGCCAAATAGGTATATGCCTTTTAGGTCCTGTTCGGAACCCTAACACTACTCCTGTTTACTATACAGAAATAGTCATAGAGGACAAAAAGGCTCAAAAAGATTCTTTAATGAGTGACGAGTTTATTTCATTATTGGATGCTTATTTCCCCTTCCTTAATGGATACGACCATCTTTTTGATGTGGATAATGAAAACGGGAAAGTAACAATTACTACGTATTCAGACCAAGCCCATTCAGATATGCTTTTGGCTATGCTTGATGGTCAATTCTCTGGCGTTTATTTCCGACGTGTCTGTTTAGATGACACTGAATCTATCGGTCCCTGCCTTACAAATGACTGGAAAGATAAGTATTGGAAGCCATATTTCCTGAAAGTAACCTTTGCAGATACGAGAGACTGCCAAACAAAATGCGGTACCCATGTCTGTTGTTCTGACAAAGGCGAGTATTTCATTTCATTGATGTTTGATACAGAATCTGAGCGTGAAGAGTTTATCAAGACTCATAGAGATAAAATTAATGAAGACTTGGGAGATAAAATCTATAAGTGGAACAAAGACGCTATCCCCCATATTATGCAATTGATAATTGGTCACACATGGATTTTCCCCTTTCGAGATTAACTCTCTTCATTTAAATAAGCGCAGATAATTGGTATTGAATAGGTATAAACACAAAAAACTTCGTAGCTTCTTTTAATGGAAGCCACGAAGCTTTGAAACAATTACTGTTTATTCATCGTATATAGATAAATTATAGCCGTACAACACATCACCAACTTTTCCTTCATAACCAGGAAACCGATCATTATCAAAATCCTCCTCTGTAACAATATATTTGCAGGTTTCATCACGTTCATATTGGTCGAAATAACAATTTGTCCAAGTTGCCTCTACGCTAAAATAAACGCCATCTGCCTCATAAATCCAATCTTCGCTATTTACATTATATACAGGTTGTATTTTAACCTCATCACTGTGGGGATAAAGCCATAAACCGTCAAGTATCACATTAATCCACGCCGCATCTTTACCATGAATGAGATAACGCCGGCTATCATCAAGATAAAGTTCCTGCATGATTTTATCGACCAACTCGTCCAAAGACGAGTCATCGTCAAAGAATAGTTCGTGATAGGCCTCATTATAGTAATCGAGTTTGTAATCCTCGAACTCTTTCTGTAAATCTGAGGGAAGTTTATCAAAATCGTCATCGTATTCTTTGGAGAAGTCGATTCCTTTCCATTCAAGAAAATAATAGATCTCTTCGCTGTCATCAACGCCCATAAATGCATTCTTAACACGCACGTTATCCGTTGACAGTAATATGCCAGTTTCTTTGTCTTTGATTTCAATATCAAAGGAAGCATCACATCCATAGAAACTAACATCTTCCAATTCGAAATCTTTTATTTGGATTCGAACATTTTCTTTGCTGTATCTTTTAATATTATTGTTCATCGCTTTTACTTTTATTGTTTGACATTCTTTTTAATCTATGATACTCTCTACTCTTACGCTGCACTTCTGCTTTGTGCTTTTCGTAGTGTCTCCGTGCGTACTCTCGTTTTTTAAGAGCTTTCACTTCTTCTGGAGACTTACCACAATACTCACCAAACGAATTCGGATATTGCTTGATTAAGGAAGTGAAGATGGCGGTTAAGACATCGACAACAATAGAGTTTCCTGCTCTACCATATAAGGCGTAATCAGAAACCTTACGATATTTTCCATCAATAGTCATAAGACTGGTTACTTGTTCTTCTGTATATCCTTCCTTTGCTAATGCGTCATAAGGATGCAACATGCGATCAATATACATATCCTCAACTCCCATAAACCTGAGACATTCTTTTGGAGTCAGTTGTCTGATTCTCAGGTATTGACCATCTTTGAGATTGTCTATAATGGATAGAATTCTTTCACTACGATAGGGCTTCTTCTTAGCTTTAGGAGTTTGACTACATGGTTTTTCGTCTTTCAACTCTATTGGCTGAATCCCTTTTTCGCCTTCCCAGACTTCCACGACACATGGCAATCCTTCTTGTCTGCAACTGGCATAAGCGACCAAATTAGTACAACCACAACCTGTTTGCAAAGTTGGTATTGCTCCATTCTTTGTAAGTGGAGTAACTGTAGATGATATTTTCCTAGTAAACTGACTTGAAAAATATTTTGTAGGATGGTCAAGTTCGTGTTTAACGGAACATGTATATCCATCACAAGCATTTCGAAGAAGATCAATATAAGTATTGACCATCTCAACACTTAGATAATACTTGTCATCAACATTGTCTTCCAAAAGATTCTCTGGTTTTACAGTTAACTTCTTAGCTTCAGGCCATTGAAAAGTGAAGTCCTTTTCATTATCTATACGCATAGAAATCATGAAGATTCTATTTCGATTTTGAGGTACTCCATAATCTGCGGCACAAAGCACCTTGAAGAAGCTTACATAACCATAACTGGCTATTGTTCTTGCCCACTTTATCAAAGTCTTTTCGTTTTGAGGATCCAAATAGCCCTCAACATTTTCCAGAACAAGCCATTTCGGACGCTTACATGCGATTGCTTTTTCCACAGCCCAAACTAAAGAAGACTTTGTACCAGAGTCCTTTTCAAAACCTTCACGACGGCCAGATCTGCTGGCACTTTGGCAAGGGCTGGAATAGAATAGAACATCAAAAGGATGTACCAGTTCCCATACTATCTTTGTAACATCGGGATAACACCTGTCTGCATATTCTGGGAAAGTAAGATTATGAATGCGCTGAACGTCAGGATCAATATCGCTCCACCCGACAAGTTCTACATCAAAGTGTTTCTTTGAGTTCTTTACTGCATTAATAATTCCCATCAACTGTGAATCGTACCCACTAAACAGGGTAAATATTTTAATAGTATTCATATTTTTTGTATCCATATTTTTTATTTTATTTTTTTGTAATTAAAACAGTCTGAAACCGAAAGAGTTTCAGACTGTTTGGTTAATAATTAAGCTGCCATTTTAGACAATGAACTTACATAATTCACAATAGAGTCAACATCTACGAAAGTTGCTATAGAATCTCGTGTCTTGTCCGACAGAGCAGCACAGATTATCAATTGTTTAATAATAGTGCGAACTCCATCCCGAAGAGTGTCATTATTCGTATAATCACGAATATTTAGTTCCTTTGAAATGCCAGAGAGCGTTTGAAAGAATATCTGATCACCCTTGACGCTTGTCATCACAACATTGTTTGTCAGAGATTTAATTTCTGACTCCAATGACGTACCTTTCAACCTTAAAAAGAAAAGGACGTCTTCTGACGAGGTCGTATAGGTCATCACCGTTGAGGTAATTGCCATAACTGCGTCATTGAATGAACGACGTTCACTAGTTGTCGTTGTGCTCTCTTGTATAATAGGTGTCTCAGTTGTAGATGTATCTTGAACGATGGCATCATCAACAACTGGAGTTTCAACAGAAGCATTTTCTTTCTGAGCCCCACATGACACATCAAGTATCATTTCTCGTCCTTTGTTATACATCTTAATAATGTTTTCCTCCAATTTATTGTAGCCAAGTACGCCTGGTGTCCGCTTCCACATATTCGAACCGCTAAACAAATAGTCGGGATTACTATGAGAAGACAGGTAAAGCCGGTCGTCGTGTATACTACAACGCTCTTTGGCTGTTGGTTTGCCGCTAGCAAGTTGCTTAGTGATGGTAATCATGTTAAGAGACACATCCTGTATGGCTTGTGAAAACGCCTCGTTGCTTTCATCCTTATTAATAATAGCAGCATCTTGTACTCTCTTTGCCAAATCGTGGGCAGAGTTTTCTGAGAGGCAAAGGAAGTTGATGTTATCTTGGGTAAGGATGCCTTTCTCCATGAAGACACTTGCATTCTTTCTGATGTCATCTGCGTGAACACCTTCTTCAAAGCTTTTGCCTGTGCTGGCATCCAATGGCGTTTCTATCAATTCTGTTATTTCTTCCATAGATTCATTTTGTTTTGTTGATAAAGTTGTATCGTAATATTCATAAGGATCTGCTAAAGAAACCGTTTGTGTGGTACAATTTCCATCATAAATGGAGAAATAAATCTTGCCATTCGTCTTAGGTTCGCCCTTATATACAATATTATTGTTACTGTCCGAAATGTAAAAGGATGCCCTGCTGCCAGTGACACCTTGCGATAAGAGAGAGCCGTATTCTTTCATCGTTTCACCATACGCAGTTTGCGAATCTGGATAGAATCTGATAGAACCGCTCGTTTTCCCTAATCGGAGATAAGCGAAATGTCCATTAGAGAAGTTCATATACTTGGAGACATTCTCCTGCTCATTGGCAATAGACTCTGAGGATAGCTTCAGAGTGCCAATCTCTTCCTTGATTTTTGCGGGCTCACCATATTGGCAATCCTGCATGATATTTTTGTTCACCATATTATATTTTATTTTGGGGGCTCGTTCAAAGCAATCAAGGAGAGTGTGCACCCTACTCCGAGAACGCCTTTACTTTAGCCGGTTAATAATTGTCACCGATCTGACTTTGAGCCTTGGAATCGGCATTGTTGTTTTATTCATTGTGATAAGAATTAATCTTTTAGATTAACTTGATTTGAAAAAAGTGTATCACAAAAGCCCATTATAAGATTAAAGTGATACGCTCTTAAAATTGATACAAAAACCTAACCATAATTGCCGTTTTTGATATATTCGGCAAGTATTGTGGTTATAGGGGATTCTGAAAGCGGAAAGATATATACTCCTTCACTTACTTAATCAATTCGTATTTGCTCTTGGAGCTGTTTAATTTCAGAATGATAAAGTATCCGCTATCATGCTTGTAGTATGGTCGAAGTCGTTTCCTTCTCCGACCGCCTCCAAATGTTGTGTCGCAGTAGACATACTCTTCTTTAACTTGTTTGATGTCATCGTAATCGTATCTAACACCTTCAAGCGAGTCGTATATGACAAACTTAGGCATGTTGTACTCTGGTTTTGTTGTTGTCTTGCTCTGCTCTGTGTTGTTTACAGAAACGAGAGCTTTATTAATTTGACTTTGAATTGTCATCATAATATCTTTTTTTAATATTGAGGTGTATAACTAAGGGTACACACTCTTACCCTTGATGCCGTTTGCATCAGTTTCCTTGCGATTTACCCGTCCCAAACCCTGAATCCATATCAGTTGCGGTTGTCTCAAAATATCAAAGAACTCTTGATTTCGTTGACAAAGGTACGAGAGAATTTTCAAATAAAAAATAATGCAGAAAACAGGCATATTTTATGCAGAAAAAAAGATGTAATGCGGATAATATGCGGATTTTTGAACACAAAAAAGAGAGTCTATCAACTGATAAACTCTCTGCTTCTATTAGACGTATTAAGTTATTTACCTCTGTTTTTTATTAAGTTCCTTTGCGGTAATAGCGGCACTAACTTTTTTACTCTTTTTATCTCCCAAGAAATTAAGAATAAGATCAAAAAGTCCATTTCTGTTTATATAACCATAGGGAGAATCATAGCCTTTTGCGTAATTATTTATATTTTCTCGCAGTCTTGGGAGATTTTCTCCGTTTGCCTTATGATACTCTTCAATCTCATCGGCAAGCCCTTTTGCTGCGTCTTTTAAGAAATATCCTGCGTCAATAAGCAAGCCAATAATGTTATATACCATTCTTATATTAAAGGAATCAAACTTCTTATAAGGTTTTTTGCAGATGCACCTTTTTACTTCGTCAATGTTTAGGATGTCAACAAAGAGTTTTCTAAGATCTTGTTCACTAATAATACTAGTACGATTGTTACTTTTAAATATCGGTTCTATAAAACTAATAGCTCTCTTGATAGCTTCGCTATACTTTTTGTCCTGTTCTGGATCGACAGGTATAGAGTGCTCTTTATCAATCTCATGCTTCGGCTCTGATGATTTGCTTGAATTATATTCAAGGTTTGCAGCTTTCGCCTTGATATAATTAAGCGAAAACATTACCTTATACATGGGAATCCTTTTAATATTTCGATTCTTAGCATAGCAGAAGATAACATCTCTGGTAAGTGGCTCAGTAATACAAAGCATTTCTTCTGGATCCTCATAATGTAAAACTATACCATATAAGCAATATGGAGATACATATAAATGTTCCTCATCACAATTAGTCTCATACTTTGATTGTAGTTCTTTATACCATTTATCAAGAAGCCGAGTCCAATCGTTAGGAGTAATCTCAGAGGAATTGGTTACAAATTCTCTCTTAAATTCTTTCGCTACCGTATCTTGTTGCCTTTCTCCATATCTGTCAAACTCATCCCGGAATTTATTCACTATCTCTTCAAGTAATGGCTTGTCCGTAGCTTTGATACTGAACAACTTGACTAAATCATCCTTGGTAAAAGAGTAGGATTCTATCTCATCGCCCAATTCATCTATACTATGTATTTCAAAAGAATCACTTTCCTGTGCTATCGTACTGGTAGAAAAACCAAGAACACCTTGTAATTGAGTAGTTTTATATGTTGTTGGCATGAACAACCTCAGCAGATTATAAAGAACACTACGGTTTATGCCATTTGTTCTATATAAAGCACGTGCAATACTCAAAAGGAACTTATTGTCCTTAAAAAGAGACTCTTCATATATCTGTTTTTCTGAAATATCTCCTATAGGTGCAAGCAAGGACAGTAATAAGCAGACTTCTGGCGATAACTCGTCGGAATACAAATAAACTTGGTTATAACCTGAATCTTTAGACTGAGGGCATCTAACAATTCTCGAATACTGAATATTGTTCCTCTTGGTCCTGCTTATGAGATGATGACGAATGTCTGACAGATTGGTACCATGCTTCTGCCTTATATGTCTGAAAAGCCGGTCTCTCATCTCGGCAAAAGCTTGATTGGGCTGATAATTGATGTTATTGTCGTTCTGGGTTGGCTCCATCCCCTCAATTTTACAGCCAATATTCCTAAGATAGCCCGACATTTCGCCATCCTGTTTGTCACACAGTTCAGACTTAGTGTAGAGTTCATAGTCATATTCGATAAGAAAACGAAGTTGTTCAAGAAGATAGAGTCTGTCTAACTTATCCTTTTTGCTTCGTGCAGGTTTCGTGATACTTTCGGGTATCTGGAAAAACAGTTTGGTATCGTCGTAATTCAATACAACGTCACTTGCTTTGTTTCCGAAATCTTTTGTTTCGGTAACTTTCCCGTCCTTATCGTAATATGTCACTCTCATAATGCCAATACTTTACGTTAGTGGGTGCAAAGGTACGAAATAAAAAGCAAAAATAAAAGATATTATGACTTTTAATACGTGCATGCGCGCGTACATAATATATTATATAAATAATGAGTGAATGATTTGAAACAATGGTATAGTTATGTGCTATAATATCAATAAAAAATATTTTAATAGATTTATGAAAGAAAATAGATTTTATGAATTTGAGATTTGTGTCTCAAAGAAGGGTTATAGTGCCAAGCCGAAGGATGCGGACTATGAAGGAATGAGGTTTCACAAAGTTGTGGTTAATCCCAGTATTTTTATGGAGTATATTAAGTTTGGGCACTCCTATTGTCACGTATATGAGAAATATAAGTATAAGCATCCTTCTTTGGATAATTTCTTGTATACCTATTTTGTTAACATTGATGTTGATGGGAGTTCTGTGTCATTAACAGAGTTTCTAAAAAGGCCTGTAATGAAGCCAACATTGGCATATACAACATGCTCAAATATGTTGATAGATGGGTATAGATATAGGCTGATTTATTGCTTTTCTGAGAAGATTGATTTTCAAACGTACAGACCATTATATAGATGGATATGTTCATATATTGGATTGAGTGATACGCAAGACAATTGCGGAGGAACACCATCTCAGTTGATGAATGGCAATTCTCTGCCAAATATAGAGTGTTACTTGTCTAATAGAATCTATGAAATTTCCGACTTTGTACAAAAAAGTCATTTACAATTATATTGTGGGGGGGATAATATGTACTATAATCCTAAAAGACTTAATTGTAAAAAAGAGTTCAATATTAATGATAGTAATAATAAGATCATTACTGATCTCAATAGACTCGAATTACCTGTATTCTTAGAAGAGTATGCTAGTTTAGGTATTGTAGAACAAACAAAGTTATACTATAATGAAGATGGTTATTCTTTGATTCCAGATAATTTCATGAAAGTCTTTAATAGAATTGAATGGACCAATAAGCAAGCGCGTATCAATAAGTTTAAGGATGGAGAAGGTAGGCGTAAAAGATTGTTTGTTGATGCCTGTATTATTCGGAAGATTGAGCCTGATATAACATTTGAAAAGTTGCTCTATAATCTTGTCTATCGTAGAATGAGGTACTACGACAATAGAGACAATGTACTTACAAATAAGGTGCTGATAGAGAAAGCAAAGTATGTTTTATCCTTACCTATGGATAAAATGGATGTCCTATCGCCAACTAAACATGGAAAGTTTACGACCAGCAAAAAGTATTGTATTGAGCACAATTTGAAAAGAATAAGTTATGCTCGTAAAGTTCAGAAAGGCCTAAATTACCAGAGTATTGGTGAATGGTATGATTTGGATAAGACAGTATCCGAAAACTACAACTTTGCCAAACAGAATGATATCAAAGTAGGGTTGACAACACTAAAAAAGTTCTGTAAAGAATAGGGCATAGATACTAATCCACATTACAAGCCCGTTGAGACTTGGTATAATCCTGCAATATCGGTAAAAGCCAACCTGCAAAATGCCATATCGCAAGGAATAAAAGTCTCTGCATCAGGCTTATATCAGTATTGTAAAGCCAATAATATTAATCCAAAAGGAACTCATTAATGTATATCCCCGATTCTGGCACCAGTTCGGAATCGGGGATAAATACTTAAAATCTAAGAATTAGTATGGACGAACAAAAGAAGTCGATAATGTATTTAGAGCATGGAAATGAGCTCGTTGTTTCAAAATTAAGAGTGTTGATAGACTCGCTAATCAAATATCAGGAAGGGACTTTGCCTTCTAATGATATGTTGTTTGATACTTTTTACAAGTATCTGATAAAATATAATGGGTAGTTGAGTTTCGATAACTATATTATTGTTTTTGAACGCATCCATTATACCAAGTGCATGACGCTCAGAGAACACTCTACAGGTATACCAGTTGAATTTGCTTGCCGTTCTATAGACAAAGATAGCATTGATTGTAAGGAAGTCTTGATACAATTCTTATCAATCTTTATGGATACTACTGGTATTATAGCCACTCCAGCATGGAAAATACTAGAGATATTCGATGATTCAGAAAACATAGACAAGTCCCAAGTAGAAAGAAACTTGTGGCGTGCATATAGACGTTCGATAAGTCCGATTTGTTATATATAGTCCCATAATAGGTTGTTACCTATCTATTGTAAGGAACATGCAGATAGAATAGCAGACTTATATAATCAACAAGAAAATACTTATTGTCAGAACGGATTAGACTTGTTATTGGGGTATATTTCAAACAAAAAAGTAAAACTCACATATAATCTAGAAAAGAAAAAATGATTATATGGTGAAGAAGTATTATAAAAAGGTAGAAAGCGTAGAAATGAATGCGCTTTTGGGTGAGTTGGATGCTATTGAAACTTGCCTTGACAAATTCTCTGCTCCTGGTGAGTTGAAGGTCTATAATAATAAAGAGATTCATTCTGTACTTGGAGTAAATGAAAAACTATTAAGACGGTACCGCTATGATGGGAAACTTTCATATACAAAAGTAGGAGACAAATATTGGTATACACAAGATGATATAGATGAATTTATGGCCAAACATCATCGCAAAGCATTTGCGTGATATGTTCGGTAAAAGGTAGACAAAAAATAAAATCTCGCATACAATAGGAAATTTTTATAATTGTATGAGAGATAATAAAGAGTATGTATTGATTGAGAAAGAATTTTGGGAGAGTGTATGTAGTAGAGTTGCTGTACTCTCTCAGAAAATGCGTGTTTATGAACAGACCCATCAGCCTGCTCCACAATATTATAATAATAAAGAGGTGCAGCAGTTGTTAAACGTTGATGACAAACTCATTCGAAAGTATCGAGATGAGGGGCTTTTAGGTCATACAAAAGTAGAGGGGAAGTATTGGTATAACCAGAAAGATGTTGCAGATTTTCTAGAAAGGAACAAGCATAAATCTTTTAAATAGTAATCCTCATTAACTATTTTGCTTTAGCAGCATCATCTTGCCCCGTTAGTGAGATAGGAGAGATTATTAGCACAAGGAAAGTGACGGTGATGGTATGTCCTCTTAGGGCACACTTTAGAGTATGCACCAATCAGCTGGAGTCCTGTCACCGTCAAGCCCGTTTCTATCATCCATGATATTTAAAAAATCGACATTACGTTGATTTATTATAATAAACCATACATTTTTAATGTAAAATGCACGGTATTTAAGTATTTTTTGTTAACTTTGTGCACGAGTGCACAAACAATTATTAAATAAGCAATATGATACGATTACTTCTCACCGCAATAATGTCTTTTTCCTTGTTTGGATGTCAACCAGGAAAGATTGATAAGATGATCATAGGGATGTTTGCCAATGCGCAGGAAACTGCGACAACGGAACATCCTGTTACCATAAAGAGAGATAAAGCGAAGGTAAACAATAGCCAACAAGTCTCCCAAGATTTAGAGGTTCCAGCCTATTCTGACCATGATATTATACTGAAAAGACTTGCATATATTACTTCATATGATAAGACAAATAAGATTCCTAAGTGGGTGGCGTGGCATTTAACTTCAGATCATACAAGTGGGGACCAGAGAAGACTGTCAAACTTTATTGTGGATGATGAAGTACCTTTTCCACGTGCCGAGTTGGTTGACTATA
>Ga0310695_10008750_pt1 | contig 15491 bp, 17 predicted proteins | sample RumenRJG_04DNA_FD_203882 | JGI IMG/M metagenome (GOLD analysis project Ga0310695, IMG submission 203882) | Bovine rumen microbial communities from Lethbridge, Alberta, Canada - RJG_04 (v2) (version 2) | ecosystem: Host-associated > Mammals > Digestive system > Stomach > Rumen | place: Canada...
GACAAAGTCGCGATCACGGATCCGGTATACCCGGTCTACCTTGACACGAATGTCATGGCCGGCCGCACGGGCGACCTGCAGAAAGACGGCCATTTCGAAGGCGTCACCTATCTGCCATGCAACGCGGAGAACGGTTTCGCGCCGTCCCTGCCGGATCACCGCGTCGATATGCTGTATCTCTGCTGCCCGAACAACCCGACCGGCACGACGCTCTCGCGCGAAGAGCTCACGAAATGGGTGAACTACGCGAAGGAGAACGATACGGTCATCCTGTTCGATGCCGCCTATGCCGCCTACATCTCGGAGCCGGACGTCCCGACGACCATCTACGAGATTCCTGGCGCGAAGGATGTCGCGATCGAATTCCGCTCGTTCTCGAAGACGGCGGGCTTCACCGGCACGCGCTGCGGCTACACGATCATCCCGAAGGGCGTCACTGGCCGCGCGGCGGATGGTTCCCGCGTCCCGTACAACCAGCTCTGGATGCGCCGCCATACGACGAAGTTCAACGGCACGGCTTACATCGTCCAGCGCGGCGCCGCGGCCATCTACACGCCGGAAGGCCAGAAGCAGGTCAAGGAACTCGTCGGCTACTACATGGAGAACGCGCGCATCATCCGCGAAGGGCTCAAAGCAGCCGGCCTCACGGCCTACGGCGGTGTCAACGCACCGTATATCTGGCTCAAGACGCCGAACAACATGCCTTCGTGGGACTTCTTCGACAAGCTGCTGCATGAAGTCAATATCGTCGGCACGCCGGGCGCTGGCTTCGGTCCGTGCGGTGAAGGCTACTTCCGCCTTACGTCCTTCGGCGACCGCGAGGATACCAAGCGCGCTGTCGAGCGTTTCCAGAACCTGAAGTTCTAAGCCGGCATTCCGGGTATTCCAGCGCATACGCAAAGAAACCGTTCATCTCCCCGATGGGAAATGAACGGTTTCTTTTTGCTATAAGAACACCGATACCGGCAGGACTTACTTCTGCGCCTTCTCGGCCTTCATCGCCGCGACCTTTGCCGCGTGATGCTTATCCCCGAGATTCCGGAAGATGATCCAGAGCGGGCTCGCGATGAAGATGGAGGAGTACGCGCCGCTGCCGAAGCCGATCAGCAAGGCGAAAGCGAAATCCTTTGTCGTGTCGCCGCCGAAGAAGAACAGGGCAAACGTCGTGAACAGAACCGTGAACACCGTATAGAGCGAACGCGTGAGCGTCTGGTATACGGAGACGTTGACGAGCTGATTGAGGTCGCCGCCGCGGCGGAAATGCAGGCGCATGTTCTCGCGGATGCGGTCAAAGATGACGATTGTATCGTTGATGGAATAACCGACGATCGTCAGCAGGGCCGCAACAAACGAAGAATCCACCGCGCGCCCCGTCATGGCGAACACCGAAATCACGACGCAGATATCGTGAACCAGTGCCAGGACGGCCGCCACGCCGAACTTCCACTCAAAGCGGTAAGCGACGTAGAGGATGATCAATGCCCAGGAAATGACCAATGCGAGCAGGGCGTTCGTGATGAGGTCACCGCCGATCGTCGCACCGACCTTCTCCTCGCGGAGAACCTGATAGTTGCCGAGGTCGGTTTTCAGCGTTGCCATGACATCCTTGCGCTCGTTTTCCTCCATGTCCCTTGCGCGGATCATGACGTTCTCAGACTCCGTGACGCCGGATTCCGCGCCAGAGAGCTGGATGGTGCTGTTCCCGAGTCCATATTTGTCGAGGCTGGAGCGGACATCGGCCAGGCCGACCGGCTCATCGAATTTCAGGTCGATGATCGTGCCGCCCGTGAAATCGATGCCGAAGTTCAGCGGCTGCTGCCCGTTCATGCCGCGCGCAATCATCAGGACAAAGCCCGGGATGATCACGCACAGCGAAATCAGGAACCAGATCTTGCGATGACCCGCAATATCGAATTTATTCATGCTGCAGGTCCTCCTTCTTCCAAAGCATAAAGCCCGTCGCACCGTACGCCGCCGGATTCTCGAAAAGCTTCGAGTTGATCATGAGCTTCAGCAGGTACTGCGAAACCGTGATGGCCGTGAGCATCGACAGCAGCGTGCCGAGGCCAAGCGTGATAGCGAAGCCGCGGATGGTGCCCGTCCCGAGGAAGAACAGGACGGCCGCCGCGATGATCGTCGTGATGTTCGAGTCGAAAATCGTCGTGAACGCACGCTTGAAGCCGGAGTCCATCGCCATGCGCAGGGTCTTGCCCTGAATCTGATATTCCTCTTTGAAATGCTCGAAAATCAGGACGTTCGCATCGACCGCCATACCGATGGACAGGATGATGCCAGCCACGCCAGGCAAGGTAAGCGTCGCATCCATCAGATAGAGGATGCCGAGCAGCATGATCGTGTAAGCCATCAGCGCGATGTCCGCGATGAAGCCCGACATGCGGTAGAAGGCAACCATGAACAGCAGAACCGCGCCGATGCCAATGACGAACGCGAACTCGGATTTATCCTTCGAGTCCTGTCCGAGCGTCGGGCCGACCGTGCGCGTCTCAATGATGTTGACCTTCACCGGCAGAGCACCGGAACGCAGGACAATCGCGAGGTTCTGTGCCTCCTCGAGGGTCTTCTGACCGGAGATCTCGGCCTTGCCGCCGAGGATCGGCTCGCGGACGTTCGGCGCCGTCAGCACCTCGCCGTCGAGCAGGATGGAGATCGTGCGGCCGACGTTCTTGGACGTGACATCCGCGAATTTCTTCGCGCCCTCATCCGTGAACTCGAGGTTGACGACGTTCTGGCCGTTCTGCTGGTTCGTCGCGGCCTGCGCGTCCTTGAGGTCGGTACCGGTAAGCACCGTATTGCCCTCTTCATCCTTGAATTCGAGCATTGCCGTCTTGCCGATGGTCTTGATGGCTGCATCCGGATCCTTGACGCCCGGCAGCTCGATGATCATGCGGCGCTCGCCCTCGCGCTGGATGACCGGCTCGGTGAGGCCGAGCGCATTGACGCGCTTCTCCATGATGGTTTTCACGCGGTTCATCGCATCATCGTTCACCTTCGCGGCGTCCGTATCCTCTGCCTCGAGGACAACGTGCGTGCCGCCCTGCAGGTCGAGGCCTTGGCGGATGGATTCCGCGAGAGGCCGGACGCCGAAGACGAACGCGCATACGATAGCCAGAATGCAGACGATGAGCTTGATGAGACTATCTTTTCTCAAAAGTTTCAGCCCTTTCTAGTGTTTTTTTATATGAACGCAGGAGGAAACCTTCAGGCTGCCTGATGCTTTGTTTCCCATTCTTTGATGAACGCGATGACCTGCTCACGCACCTCATCGGCGCTATACGCGTCGGTCTGGATATAGAGGTCGGCGTGAGCCCGCGCGTCCGCGAGTCGCTTGTGCTGCGTATCGATGCGGTCCTGTCCCCAGTATACGACGCGGCGCTTATGGATGGTCGGCAAGGTCGCATCGATCATCACGAGGATATCCGGGTGATGCTTGTTCCAGAAATCGTGCACGCAGGAATGCTCCTGCGCCACATTATAGGCGTCGTAGCCCGCCTTCCGCAGGCCAGCGACAAGCGTCGTCTTTCCTGACGCGCAGACGCCGACAATCGCAATACGCATACAAAGACCTCCCAGTTTCAAAGGCTATCCGATTCATACGGATTCAATACGGATACGTGAGCTCGAGCTGCTCGATGCGCGGTGAGGACGGCGAGCCGTCCGTGATGCCGAGCACGGCGACGGTCATATCGTCGCTGGCCTTATCCTGATCGAGCGTCAGCGCGTAGTCCATGATGGCTTTCGCGATATACGCCGCGTCCTCCGGCCCGTTGTCCGCGATGATCTTCTGTATCTCCTCGAGTTCCGCGCCGTGCCCGTTGCGCTTGCGCCCCGCATGCAGGATGCCGTCGGTGAACGACACGATGATCATGCCGGCCTCAAGCGGTATCTCGTACATCAGCGGCTTCATGTGCTTATGCACGCCGATCGGCTGGACATCCTCGTCGTAGACGGTATCGTATTCCTCCGTATGCACGAGCACCGGGCAATTGGAGTTCCGGCTGATCACGGCCGTCTCGCTGTCGAGGTCCGCAGAAAGGATGGTCAGCGTACAGGAGACCCTGTGATCCTTCATCGCATAGAGATAATCATGCACCGCGCGGGCCACGGCGCCATCGCGCGCCCCATCTGAAATCAGAGAGACCGCCTTGTTGACGACCCACCCCGACGTATGGTGTGCGGCGACGCCGTTTCCCTGCCCGTCTGCGACGATCGCCGAGATCCCGCCGTATGGGCGCTCCACGATATCGCAGGTATCGCCGCATACTTCCATCGCATATTTCGATGTTTTCGCAATGCCGACCTTAATCTCCATGCAGAGCACCCTCTTTCCGAACTTTCCGGCAATCTATGGTTTGATTTTCTGTCAAGATGAAATCCACATACTGGTCAAACGGCTCCATCGGCACCGCATCCACGACCTGCCCGTCAAACGTGCAGGCGACGCACAGCGCGCTGGTCTTCGCGAGGAACCGGTCATAGTACCCGCCGCCGAGACCGAGCCGCGAACCGTCGGGACTGAAAGCCGCCCCGGGCACGAACACGAGATCGATATTCTCCGGCGGAACGACTTCCAGCTTCTCCGGCGGCAGGCTGCGGATATCGAAACGGCCGATCACGAGATCTCCGAAATGATGGAGGCGCACCGCGCGCATCTCACCATCCGCGGCCGTCAGGTCAGGGATGACGAGGTTTTTCTGCGCCGCAAGGATTGCCTTGAGCAGCGCGTCGAACTCCACTTCACCGGGCATGGAGGCATAGGCGAAGATCGTGTTGGCTTTGGCATAGGCCGCAGAGGTCAGAGCCTTCTTCACAATGGCATGGCTCCATTCCTCGCGGATCCGCGCCGGTATGCTCTTGCGCCAGGAAACCATTTCCCGCCGCAGCCGGCGCTTCGCGGCATGCACCAGCGCAGCATCCGTCTGTTCTGCCTTCATTGCTTACGCCCCTCTCCGTTTCACCGGTTTCAGTCCTTTGCCGGCTCGTCCTCTTTCTCGTCCTCTTCCAGCGTCTCCGGGACATTCGCATTGATGGCCGAACGGGTTACCTGGATTTCAACGTGATCTGCGATCTCGAGCGTCACGACCGTGCTCGTGAGCTTCTTGATCGTGCCGTAGATGCCGCCGATCGTCATGACGCGGCTGCCGACCTTGAGGGAATCGAGCATTGCCTTGCGCTTCTGCTGCTGTTTCTTCTGCGGACGGTAAAGCAGGAAGTAGAACAGCACCACCATGAAGATAAGCATGCCCCAGGTGTACATTTCTGAATTCATTGTTTCAGCACTCCTTTAATGGTAGATCGTTATTCTCATCAAACCGCAAAGCTTATTTCGCGTGCGGGTGATAATTCGCTAAGAACTTCGTGCGGAACTCCCCGAAACGTCCGTCGAGGATTGCCTGCCGCATGCGCCGCGTGAATTCCTCGAGGAACCAGAGGTTGTGCAGGGAGAGCAGGCGCAGTCCGAAGATCTCCTTTGCCCGCACGAGATGGCGGATATAGGCGCGCGTGTAGCCGTTCCGGCACGCGTAGCAGCCGCAGCCATCCTCGAGCGGATGGAAATCGTGCGTGTACTCCGCATTCTTCATGACGAGGCGCCCGTTCCAGGTCATCGCCATGCCGTTGCGCGCGACGCGCGTCGGATAGACGCAGTCGAACATATCGATGCCGCGCGCGACGCCGTTCACGAGGAAGTCCGGCGTGCCGACGCCCATCAGATAGCGCGGCTTGTTCTCCGGCAGCAGGTGCGTCGTGAAGTCGAGCATCTCGTACATGAGATCCTGCGGCTCGCCGACGGAAAGCCCGCCGACCGCATAGCCCGGAAAGTCCATCTTGACGAGCTCCCCGGCATGCCACTGCCGCAGATCCTTGTACATGCCGCCCTGCACGATGCCAAAAAGGCCTTGATTTGGGGCAGTCATGACCTCCTGACAGCGCTTCGCCCAGCGGAGCGTGCGCTCGGTCGATTGTTTCGCATAGGCATGATCGGCCGGATACGGCACGCATTCATCGAATGCCATGACGATATCCGAGCCGAAGCACATCTGCGCCTGCATCGAGAGCTCCGGCGACAGGAATTTCTTCGACCCGTCAAGATGCGAGCGGAAGGTCACGCCTTCCTCCGTAATCTTGCGCAGCTCCCCGAGGGAAAACACCTGGAAACCGCCGCTGTCCGTCAGGATGGCGCGATCCCAATGCATGAATTTATGCAGGCCGCCCGCCTCTTTGATGAGCTCCATGCCCGGACGCAGGAATAAGTGATAGGTATTCGACAGGATAATCCCTGCGCCGAGGTCCTTGAGCTCGTCTGGCGAAACGCCCTTCACCGAAGCCTGCGTGCCGACCGGCATGAAGATCGGTGTTGGGAAGCTCCCATGCGGTGTATGGATGATGCCGGCGCGGGCGCCGGTCTCCTCATCCTTCTTGATCAGTTCATACGTTATTGCAGCCAAAACGACCCTCCTATAATGTTGAAAAATCGGCTCCCCGCAGCAGATTATCCGTTAGACTCTTACAAAAATATATCATAGCATAAATAAGGACAAAAGGCAAAAATCAAAACAAAATACGAAGTATCACGATTCCTGCAAAATAATTGTTTCTCCAAAAAGGATTTTTGTCATCCGTGCCGAACTGTATAGACAAAAGTATTTTACAAGGAGGTTATCCTATGGCAGCCAACGCAAAGATCCAGCGGCTCACCCGTGAGGCCACCCGGGAAGTCGCTACGCCATACCATATAAAAAGCACCGGAACAGGAGCCGCGCCGCACGCCGTGCAGGCGCTGGCGGACGAGCTCCTCGGCGACGCCTTTCTCCATCACGCAAGCGACCTGCATTTCGAGACGCGGGAGGACGGGCTGCATATCCGCCTGCGCATCGACGGGCTGCTCGAGGAATCCACACCGCCGCTTCCTGCCGTACTCGCAGGCCCCCTGCTCTCCCGCATCCGCATCCTCGCCGGCATGGACATCACGAACCATCTGACGCCGGAGGAAGGGCATATCCGCGCAGCGAAGAACTACCCGGATATCCGCGTTTCCTCCATCCCGGCCATCGACGGGGAATCCATGGTCCTGCGCTTCATGACCGAGCAGGCGCATGCCCTCTCCCTCGGGGAACTCGGCTACCTGCCGGACGCGCTCCAGCGGTTCCGCGCGCTCATCCATCGCCCACAGGGCCTCATCCTGATCGTCGGCCCGATGGGTTCCGGCAAATCCTCAACCCTCTACGCCGCCATCGAAGAGCTCCGCGACCCATCCAAGAGCATCATCACGCTCGAGGATCCTGTGGAACGGGTCATCGACGGCATCACGCAGATCGAGGTGAACCCGCAGACCGGCCTGACCTTCCCGGTCGGGCTCCGCGCATTGCTCCGTCAGGACTGCCAATGCATCCTGCTCGGCGAGATCCGCGACGAGGAAACCGCGAAGCTCGCCGTCCGCATCGCGCTGACCGGACACCTCGTGCTGACGACCCTGCACACGGGAGACTGCGTCTCGACGATCTTCCGCCTGCTCGAGATGGGCGTGCCGCGCTACCTCCTCGCCGCGACACTCACCGGCATCGTATCGCAGCGCCTGGTACGGTGCCGGATAAAGGAAAGCGTGGAAAACGATAGGAACCGCTATCAGGGCCGAACCGTGCTCTCCGAAATCCTGCCCTTCTCCCCCGCCTGCCGCCAGCTCCTGCTGGATCATGCACTGGCATCCGCCTTCCATCAATACATGAAAGAAGCCGCCCTGCCAACACTCATGCAGGACGGCCTCGAAAAATGTCATCTGGGTATCACGGACGAGCAGGAGCTCTGCCGCGTCCTAGGAGCATACGAGAATACCGGACCGGATATCAACCGTGATTCGGATTCCAGCTGCTCATGCCCTTCGGCTCGATCGGATGTGCCTCGCTGAGCGGAGCACCGCAATTCGGGCAGCCGTTGCCCTCGCTGCAGCTGTCACAGTAGAGAGTCCCGCAGTTGCTGCACTCATAGAGCAGCTCGTCCTGCTGTTCCATCTCCTCCGCACCGCAATAGGCACAATGCTCTTTCTGCATCTCCACCATATCATCCACGTCCTTTCCTATAACTCTTGCAGCTCTGAAACCAGCTTTATTCCTGTTCCGCATATTCCGGGAACGCAATCGAATTTTCCTTGAAGATGTGGATGAAGATATCGTCGAACAGGCTCTCCATGACCTGATAGGTACGCTGGAACGTCGGGCACGCGTCCGCTGGCGGCGTGAAGTTATCGGTCAGCGTATAGATTTCCTTGATGATGTCGCCGGCGCCCGTATGCTCGTCTTCGAGCTTCTTGACCTCGGCGAGCGTCGCTTCGTCCGGATGCGGATGCTGACGCATCATCGGGAACACGAGCCGCTCCTCCTTCGCGAAATGCTCCTCGAGCTCTGCCTTCAGTCCCGCATAGAGATGATGCAGTTTCGTGAGCATCTCGCCGTGGTGCGGATAATGGACGATCAGGATCTTATTGAGCAGCTCCTCGGTCTCAGCCATGAGCTTGCGGTCCGTCACATGATGCGTCGCCTCGAGGTCATCGAGCATATCGTTCACGGCAAGTGCCTCAAAGGTATCGATATCCTCGTGGACATCCGCTTTCGCCACTGGGCGGGCCGCCACCTCGTTGAGCTCCTTCAGGAACGCGTCGACGTCCATGCCCTTCTCCTTGATGGCAATCGAGATGGCCTCGTGCCCGCCGCAACAGTAGTCGAGATGCAGCCCGTTCAGGAAGCCGATCGTGTTCGGATGATCCTTTACCACCTGTGCCAGCGTCATATCTTTCGTAATCATATCGCACCGCTCCTTTGCTTTGTGCTATGCTTTGCTTTCGCTTACAGTCTCAGTATACGAAAGATATGGTATGCTTTCTGTAACCATGGTAACATTCTCTTGAATTTATGCAATTTATTTTCATGAGCCGTAAGCATTTATATATTTTATTCTATCATGAACAACAAAAACACAAGCCATGCTCCCTTCGGGTTGCCTGACTCGTGTTATGAAAAGTGTATGGCATCAATAAACGCGTTCCGGTTCGTAGCCCGCCTTCTGCAGGGCCGCGATGATGCGTTGGACATGCGCTTCGTTATGCGTCTCGCAGGTGACTTCGAGGACGACTTTCTTGAAGCTGTCCGTCACTTTGGTCTGGTTGTGGTTGAGTTCGATGACATTCGCATTCTGTTCCGCGAGGATCCGGGAGATATTCAGCAGCTGCCCCGGCTTGTCCGGCAGTTTCACGCCGAAGCAGAACACACGGCCGCGCGCGACAAGCGCTTTCTCGATCAGCGCGGATATCGTCGAGATATCGATGTTGCCGCCCGAGACAATCGCGGCGACCTTCTTGCCCTTGAATGGGAGCTTCGAAAGCGCCGCAAGGGAAAGCACGCCGGCCCCTTCGGCGATGAGCTTGTGCTTCTCGATCAAGGACAGCAGCGCGCCCATGATCTCCATCTCAGAAACCGTGAAGATGCCATCGAGGTATCTTTTACAAAACGCATAGGTCAGCGTGCCCGCGGTCTTCACCGCACAGCCATCCGCGACTGTGTCGGCGCTCGCGAGGGTCACGATCCGGCCTTTCTCCAGCGCGGCTTTCATGCAGGCCGCGTTCTCCGGCTCCACGCCGTATACCTTGACGTTCGGGTTCACGAGCTTCGTCGCGAGCGCGACGCCGGACGCAAAACCGCCGCCGCCGATCGGCACGAGAATCGCGTCGACATCCTTCAATGCATCGATAATCTCGAGCGCGGTCGTTCCCTGCCCGAGCAGGACCTGCAGATCATTGAACGGGTGGATGTAGACGTATCCGTGCTGCTTCTGCAGTTCCAGGCTGTAGGCGTACGCGTCGTCAAAGCCGTCCCCGTGCAGGACGACTTCGGCGCCGAGCGCCTTTGTCGCCTCAACCTTCAGCAGCGGTGTCGTGGCTGGCATGCAGATGACGGCCTTTACCCCGAGCTTCTTCGCGGCATAGGCGACGCCCTGCGCGTGATTGCCGGCGGATGCCGTGATCACGCCTTTCTTCTTCTCATCTTCCGTGAGCTGGCTGATCTTGTTGTAGGCGCCACGCAGCTTGAACGCACCGGTGTGCTGCAGATTCTCCGGCTTCAGATAGACGTCGTTCCCGGAAACTTCGGAAAAGTAATCGCTGTGGATCAGCCGCGTCTTGCGCACGACGCCTTCCAATTGCTTGGACGCGCGGTAGACATCCGCAATCGTCGTACTCGCAGCGATCTCCTCGTTTTCCCTCGCTTCATCTCTTTCTTTTCCGGCTTTCTGATTATCTTGCATATTGTATACTCCCTCCTGTCTTTCTTTACAGTTTACAGGAAGGATGTACGATTGTCAACAAAAAGTGTAACGCAAGGCTCAAGAATGTTTCCCGTCATTTTCCTGCTGCTTCTGCTGAATCGCCTGCAGTTCCTCTTTCGTGAAATGATAGGCCGTATTGCAGAAATGGCAGGTGACCTCGGCTTTCCCGTCATCGACGAGGCCCTGCAGGTCAGACGGGCGGAGCGTCACGAGAACCTCCGCGATGCGCTCCTTCGAGCAGGTGCACCGGAAAGCGAGGTCAGTCGTGCTCAGATACTCGACATCGAAGCCCTTCAGAACCTCGGCGATGATCCCCTTTGCGTCCATGCCGTGCTCGACCATGTGCGAGACCGAATGGATATTCTCTAGGTTCGCCTCAAGCTTGTCGATGGTCTCGTCCGTCGCATCCGGCATGAGCTGCAGGATAAAGCCGCCCGCCCCGATGCAACGGAAATCCGGGTCGATGAGCACGCCGAGCCCGACACTCGAAGGCGTCTGCTCCGACTCGAGCAGGTATTTCGTGAGGTCATCGGCGATTTCGCCATCCACGAGCTCTACGCTGCCGCTCACGGGGTCGGCAAGCCCCGTATAGCGCGTGACCGTGACCTCGCCGTTCATGCCGACGCCGCCGCCAACATCGATTTTGCCCTTCGCGTTCAACGGCAGGTTCACATGCGGATCCAGAACCATGCCGCGCACATAGCCCTCGGGCGTGGCATCCGCGATGACCTTGCCGAGCGGCCCGCCGCCGTTGAACGTCACCGTCAATGCCTCGCGGTTCTTGAGATTTGCCGCCATCAGCAGCGCGCCGGTCATCGTGCGCCCGAGCGCGGCCGCCGCGACCGGATAGCAGTCATGCCGACGGATCGCCTCATTGACGAGATCCGTCGTCACCGCCGCATAGATGCGGAGCCCGTCTGCCAGTCCTTTTACCAAATGGTCTTTCATGAAATGCCCCTTCCCGCTTTCCGCGCCGCCAGTCATCCGCTCAAAGAGCCAGATGCATCAGAACCTCGCCAGATTCCAGATCAAAAATGCGGATCTCCCCGTTTTCCAGAACCGCAATGGTGTTTTTCCCGTCCTCGCGTTTGGAAAGTGCGGCCGATCCCGGATTCAGAAACACCGTATCGCCGCGCTTCTCGAGCACGGTCGTATGGATATGCCCGCTGATGAACAGGTCGGCCTTCCAATGCTTCGCGAGCGCGTCCTTTTCCGCATCGGTCATGCAGGCGTCGCCGTGCGTGATGACGATGCGCTTGCCATCTGCGATGACATAGGCGTACGGTGCCTGAACAGGCAGCTCGAGGCAGCTCGCGTCAACGTCCGAGTCACAGTTCCCCTTCGCGATGATGACCGGCACCGGGCATGCATTGATGCGCTCAGCAAGCCCCATCGGGTTGTAATCTGCCTTCATCGGATTCCGTGGGCCGTGATAGAGCACGTCACCGGCAAAAAGGATCGCATCCGCGTCCTTGAAATAGTTCTCGTAGGCCTTCGCCCATGCCATCTCATGGCCATGCGTATCGCTGATGATACCAAACTTCATATTCTATCGTCTCCCCGCGTCCTTCAGTTCATCTTCCGAAGCAGATTCGCCATCTCCATGGCGGCCATCGCACCGTCTGCGCCCTTGTTGCCGGCCTTCGTGCCCGCGCGCTCCACGGCCTGCTGGATGTTCTCCGTCGTCACGACGCTGAAGATGGTCGGCACGCCGGTCTGCATCCCGACCTGCGCGACGCCCTTCGAGACCTCATTACAGACATAGTCATAGTGGCTCGTCGCGCCGCGGATGACCGCGCCGAGGCAAATGACCGCGTCGTACTTCCCGGACTCCGCCATCTTCTTCGCGACGACCGGGATCTCGAACGCACCCGGCACCCACGCCACATCGATATCGTCGTCCTTGGTCTCGTGGCGGTGCAGGGTATCGAGCGCACCGCCGAGCAGCTTGCTCGTGATGAACTCATTGAAGCGCGCGACCACGATGCCGAACTTCAGATCTTTTCCCGTTACAAAACCTTCGTAAACATTTGCCATGATAAGATTCCTCCATTGTCTTTATCGTCTTTATCGATCTGTCCGTTATTTTGCCTGATCGGCTGTTTCTCGTTCCGCCCGCATGGGAGCGGCTGGCCATGAGCCGTCTGGCTCAGTCGCTCAGCGTATCCTCGGAAAGCAGATGGCCCATCTTCGTCTTCTTGACCGTCAGGTATTTCTTGTCGAATTTATTGGCGTGCACCTGAAGCGGCACGCGCTCCGTGATCGTCAGGTTGTAGCCCTCGAGGCCCGCGCGCTTCGCCGGATTGTTCGTCATCAGGCGGATGGAGGTCAGGCCGAGCTCCGAGAGAATCTGCGCGCCGATGCCGTAATCGCGGAGATCCGGCGCAAAGCCGAGCTCGACATTCGCCTCGACGGTATCAGCGCCTTTGTCCTGCAGCGCGTAGGCGCGCATCTTGTTCGCAAGCCCGATGCCGCGGCCCTCCTGACGCATGTAGAGCACGACGCCCTCGCCCTCTTTCTCGATCTTCTTCAGCGCGAGCGCGAGCTGCTCGCCGCAGTCGCAGCGCAGCGAGCCGAGCGCGTCGCCCGTCAGGCACTCCGAATGCACGCGGACGAGCACGTTCTTCTTCCCGCGCACATCGCCTTTCACCACGGCGATATCGCATTTGTTGTTGAGGTCGTTGACGAACGCGTGGATGCGGAAATGCCCGTATTTGCTCGGGAAATCCACATCCGCAACCTCGTGCACGAAATTCTCCGTACGCTTGCGGTACTCGATGAGGCTCTGCACCGTAATGATGTGCAGCCCGTGTTCCTTGGCGAACTCCTTGAGTTTCGGCGTGCGCATCATGTGGCCGTCATCGTCCATGATCTCGCAGCAGAGCCCGGCCGGGTAGAAGCCCGCGAGACGCGCGAGGTCGGTCGTCGTCTCCGTGTGGCCGGCGCGGCGCAGGACGCCGCCCTCGACCGCGCGCAGCGGGAACACATGCCCCGGGCGGCGGAAGCTCGCCGGTTTCGCCTTCGGGTCGAGCAGCTTGCGGATCGTATGGCAGCGCTCGTACGCCGAAATGCCCGTGTCCGTATCATAGGCGTCAATCGACACCGTGAACGCGGTCTCATGGTTATCCGTATTGTTCGCGACCATCTGCCCGATATTGAGTTCGTCGAGGCGTTTGCCATCGATTGGCGTGCAGATGAGCCCCTTCGCGTACTTCGCCATGAAGTTCACGTCCTCCGGCGTCACGGTCGCGGCGGCGACGATCAGGTCGCCCTCGTTCTCGCGATCCTCATCGTCGACCACGACGATCATCTTGCCGTTCCGGATATCTTCAATGGCCTGTTCGACCGTTGCAAATTCTGACATAGCTCTTCTCCTTTAAAATCCGTATTCATGCAGGAAATCGGCCGTGAGTGCCGGCTCTGCCTTCGTCCCGGCAGGCGCGCGGAACGTCAGCAGGCGTTCGACGTATTTCCCGAGCATATCCGTCTCGATGTTCAGCAGGCTGCCCGCCTTCTTGCTGCCGAGATTCGTGACCTCGCGCGTATGCGGGATCAGGCTGACGGTGAAATCCGTATCCGTGACCTCCGCGACCGTCAGGCTGATGCCGTCGAGCGCCACAGAGCCCTTCTCGACGATGCCGCGCAGGATCTCCGGCCCGGCCTGCACCTTCATGAGCAGGGCATTTCCCTCTCCGGTCAGCGAAAGGATCTTCCCCGTCCCATCGATATGGCCAGAAACGAAATGCCCGCCCATCCGCGTTGTCGGCAGGACGGCCCGCTCGAGATTCACGGGCGACCCGCTGCCGAGCTCGGCAAACGAGGTGCGCCGGATGGTCTCCGGCATCAGGTCTGCGAGGAATTCCTCCCGCGTGAAATCCGTGACGGTCAGGCAGGTCCCGTTCACCGCGATGCTGTCTCCGACCTGCACATCGCTGAGGACTTTCTGTGCCGCGACGCGTATCACGCCGCCGCGCATCTCGCGGATCTGCCCAACTTCCTCAATGATTCCCGTAAACAAAGCGGCCATCACCCCTTCTTCACATAGCCGGACAGCAGGATATCGCCGCCCATCGGCTCGGCCGAAAGACGATCAAGCTGCACGGCGTCTTGCAGGCTCGCAAAGCCCTCGCCCTCTACCGGCGTCTTCGCCTCGCGCCCGCCGATGAGTTTCGACGCGACGAAGGCGAGCACCTTGTCGACAAGGCCCTCGCGCAGCAGCGCATCGTTGATCGTGCCGCCGCCCTCGACGAGGATCGACGTGATCTCCATCGCGCCTAGCTTCTGCATCATCCATCGCAGGTCGACCTGCTCCCCACTGCCTGCCACAAGCACCTCCGCGCCAGCCTTGCGGATGGCCTCGACGCGGGCTTTGGGCGCGCGCTCTGTGACCACGACGATGGTCCGCGCCTGCCCGTCCGTCAGGACCTTTGCGCCGAGCGGCGTCCGCGCCTGGCTGTCGACAATGATGCGCACGGGATTCTTCCCCGTATGATCCGGCAGCCGCGTCGTCAGGCTCGGGTTGTCCGCGAGTACCGTGCCGATCCCGACGAGGATCCCGTCATAGCGGTCACGCAGCTCATGCACATAGAGCCTCGACGCCTCTCCCGTGATCCACTGGGATTCGCCGGTTCGCGTCGCGATCTTGCCATCGAGCGACATCGCCGTCTTCAGGATGACGAACGGCATCTTCTCCGGGATCCAGTGCAGGAATACCTCATTCAGGCGGATGGCTTCCTGCTCGAGCACCCCGCAGCGCACCTCGATGCCCGCGTCCTCGAGGATCTTTATGCCGCGGCCCGCGACCAGCGGGTTCGGATCCTTCATGCCGATGACGACGCGCCGGATGCCGGCCTCGGCCACGGCTTTCGCACACGGGCCCGTGCGCCCGTAATGGGAACACGGCTCAAGCGTCACGTAGAGCGTCGCCCCTTTTGCGAGATCGCCTGCCATGCGCAGCGCGTGGATCTCGGCGTGCGGCGTGCCTGCCTTCCGGTGCCAGCCCGCCGCGATGATGCGCCCATCGCGCACGATGACCGCGCCGACGAGCGGATTCGGCGAGGTGCGCCCCTCCGCGTTGCGTGCGAGCGCCAGCGCCTCGCGCATATAATCTTCGTCCTGCAATACTCTCACTCCTCACCTTGTACTTTTTCGAAGAGTGAAGT
>Ga0310695_10008751_pt1 | contig 15491 bp, 12 predicted proteins | sample RumenRJG_04DNA_FD_203882 | JGI IMG/M metagenome (GOLD analysis project Ga0310695, IMG submission 203882) | Bovine rumen microbial communities from Lethbridge, Alberta, Canada - RJG_04 (v2) (version 2) | ecosystem: Host-associated > Mammals > Digestive system > Stomach > Rumen | place: Canada...
TATCTTCGAAGGAAGGAAACTGGTATTCGAGAGCAGAGATGCCGGCGTCAGGTATTTCTGGGTAAAGCCTTCGGATGTTCCGATCTATGTCGAGCGCGGAGCTGCAGACATCGGCGTTGCAGGCAAGGATATCCTTCTCGAATATGCGCCTAATGTCTACGAGCTGAGAGATCTCGGAATAGGAAGGTGCAGGATGGTGGTCGCGGCGCCGAAAGGTTTTACCGATGACTCAGAGTATCCTCTCAGGGTGGCGACAAAATTCGTCAATATCGCCCAGGACTATTACGCATCAGTGGGCAGAGATATAGATATAATAAAGCTCAACGGGAGCATAGAGATCGCCCCTATACTGGGACTTTCGGACGTTATCGTCGACCTGGTCGAGACAGGGACGACATTGAGAGAAAACAACCTCATAGTATATGAGAATATAATGGATATAAGCGCAAGGCTCATAGCCAACAAGTCGGGCTACAATTTCAAGAGCAGAGAGATCAATACTCTTCTAGAGAAACTGCAGCAGACGACGCAGGCATAGACTGAGCCGGGCAGGGAGTAATGAAATGATAAAGATAATGGATTTTGCACAGATGACTGCTGAGGAGATCTTCGCGAGGAGCGAGCCGACCTATGACGTTTCGGACATCGTCTCGTCGATCCTTTCCGATGTCAGGGAGAACGGCGATGAGGCTCTGGTACGCTACGCTGCTAAGTTTGACGGGATAGATCCGCAGGGCTTCGAGCTTGAACTGACAGAAGACGAAAAGAAAGCTGCTCTGGAGAAAATCTCCGAGACCGATCCTGATTTTGCTCGTGTACTGAGCAGATCAGCGGCGAATATCGTAAAGTTCCACAGCAGGCAGGTCCGCAACAGTTTTATAATAAATGACACGCCAGGAGTGATAATGGGGCAGAAGGTGGTACCGCTTGAGCGCGCAGGACTCTATGTACCAGGCGGCACCGCGGCATATCCTTCGACTGTGCTGATGGACTCCATCCCGGCCCTTATAGCAGGATGCAGAGAGATCATAATGACCACGCCGCCGGATGCAGACGGGAGCGTCAATCCGGCCATCGTCGCAGCTGCTGAGGCGGCAAGAATGGCTGTACCCGGAGCAGGAAACATCCGCATCTTCAAGACGGGCGGAGCACAGGCGATAGCAGCTCTGGCTTACGGGACTGAGTCAGTCCCTGCAGTCGATAAGATCGTCGGTCCGGGAAATGCTTTCGTAGCAGAGGCCAAGCGCCAGGTCTACGGCAGGGTCTCTATAGACATGATAGCCGGACCGAGCGAGATACTTGTGATAGCAGATGGCAAGAGTGATGCGGACACAGTGGCCGCAGATATGCTGTCCCAGGCGGAGCATGATAAAAACTCGAGCGCTGTTCTCGTAACTGATTCTCCTGAACTGGCTCAGGCGGTCTCAGATTCTATAGAAAAGCAGCTGGAAAGCCTGGAGCGCCGCGAGATCGCGAGGGTATCCATAGATAATAACGGTAAGATCATCATCGCGGAGAATATAGAGCAGGCGATCGATATATCCAATGAGATCGCACCGGAGCATCTTGAGATCTGTGTCGACGATCCGTTCGAGATGCTGGGCAGAGTCAAACATGCAGGGTCCGTATTCCTCGGCAGGAACTGCCCTGAGGCACTTGGCGACTATCTGGCCGGACCTAATCACACACTTCCGACGAGCGGTACGGCGAGATTCTCAAGTCCGCTCTCGGTAGATGATTTTGTCAAAAAGATGCAGTATACGTACTATTCAGCTGATGCGATGGCAGACGCAGCTGAAGACATTGCGGCTTTTGCCCGCAAGGAAGGGCTGACAGCACATGCAAGGAGTGCGCTGATCCGTACTGAAAGATAAAAGGGAAGAGACTATGAGCAGATTTCTAAGCAGTAAATTCGCGGCACTCGAGCCGTATACACCCGGTGAGCAGCCTAAAACACAGGTGCTTACCAAGCTCAACACCAATGAATCCCCGTTCCCGCCGATGCCTGAGGTGATAGAGGCGGTCAGCAAAGCAGCAGAGTTGCTGCAGCTTTACCCTGACCCTGACTGCACTGAACTGAGGAAGGTGATAGCGCGGGTCTATGATGTTGATATGGATGAGATCATCTGCAGCAACGGGTCAGACGAGACCCTGTATTTTGCATTCATGGCTTATTGCGACAGCGGCAAGCCGGCTGTTTTCCCTCAGCTGACATATGGTTTCTATCCGGTATTTGCAGATATTACAGGGATCAGCTTCAGGGAGATCCCGCTGAAAGAAGATTTCAGTATCGACCCTGCAGACTACTATGATGCAGAGGGAACGGTTTTTATAGCCAATCCGAACGCACCTACGGGAGTACCGCTCTCGCGTGCCCAGATCGAGGACATTCTGAAGCACAACCCGGACAATGTGGTGGTCATAGATGAGGCGTATGTGGACTTCGGAACAGAGTCGGCTGTGCCGCTGGTAGAGAAATACGATAATCTGCTGGTCATACAGACCTACTCAAAGGCAAGATCCATGGCAGGCATGAGGCTCGGCTACGGTATCGGCAGCAAGGAGATCATAGCCGATCTGAATGCTCTGAGGTTTTCGACCAACCCTTATAATATAGACAGACTTGCCATAGCTGCAGGCATCGCATCTCTTGAGAATGACGAGGTCAACAAAGCGCATTGCCGTACTGTTATGGAGACAAGGGAATACACTGTAAAAGAGCTCAAGGCTCTGGGATTCGAGATGACTGACTCTACAGCGAATTTCATATTTGTCAGGCATCCTGAAGTAAGAGGAGATGTGCTGTTTCATAAGCTCAGAGAGCGCGGAGTGATAATACGCCACTGGGACAAGCCGGAATTAGTGGACTACAACAGGATAACGATAGGCTCAAAAGAGCAGATGGACATACTGCTTGAAGAAGTGCGCGAAGTACTGAAGGAGGAATCAAAATGAGAACTTCTGAGATCAGCAGGGTAACTGCAGAGACTGACATCAGGCTGACACTTGACCTTGACGGAAGAGGTGCCAGTGACATAGACACCGGGGTGGGGTTCCTCGATCATATGCTGACACTGTTTGCGAAGCACGGTCGTTTTGATCTCTCAGTAAATGCAAAAGGCGACAATTACGTAGACGATCACCACACAGTAGAAGACGTGGGGATCGCACTGGGACAGGCTTTTGCGAAGGCCCTGGGCGACAAGCGCGGCATATACAGATACGGCGACTGCATTCTCCCGATGGATGAGGCGCTTATCATGACTGCGGCGGATATCTCAGGCAGGGACTTCCTCGGATACGGCCTCGAGATACCGACTGAAAAGGTAGGGACTTTTGATACAGAGCTTGTAGAGGAGTTCTGGCTGGGATTTGTGAGAAATGCCGGGATCACTCTGCACATCAGGCAGCTCGCCGGCAGCAACTCGCACCACATCATTGAGGGTGCATTCAAGTCGGCAGCACGCACACTTAGACAGGCAGTTTCTATGGAGAAGGGCTACGCCAACGAGATACCTTCGACCAAGGGACTGCTCTAGGAGGATATATCTATGGTAGCAATAATCGATTACGGAGTCGGAAACCTTTTTTCGCTTAAGAGTTCCCTCAAGGCTATCGGAGCTGATGCTGTGGTTACAGCAGATGAGAAAGTGATAGCTGAAGCCGACAGGATAATCCTGCCCGGAGTAGGAGCCTTTGAGGATGCTGCCCGCAAGCTCAGGGAATCCGGGATGGCCGAAGTAGTGAAAAGGGAAGCGACAGCCGGCAAGCCAATGCTTGGCATATGCCTTGGTATGCAGCTGATGTTCGATAAGGGGTTTGAATACGGTGAGCACGAAGGCCTGGGTCTTATCCGCGGTAATGTGCGCCCTATATCCGATGTGATCCCTGAGGGTTATAAGATACCTCATATCGGCTGGAACCTGCTCAGATTAAAAAAAGAATCGCCTCTGTTCAAGTATATCAGCGAAGGCGACTATGTATATTTTGTCCACTCGTATTATGCTGCTGACTGCGATGACTCTGTTCTTGCAGTCACCGAATACGGAGCAGATCTGACTGCTGCCGCGGCAAACGGCAACGTCTACGGCTGCCAGTTCCATCCGGAAAAGAGCGGCGAAGTGGGAATGAAGATATTGAAAGCTTTTGCCGAGCTGTAAGCTCTGTGAAAGCGAAGCGTATTGAAAGGGATATGATAAATGCTTATATACCCTGCTATTGATCTATATGAAGGAAAGGCTGTAAGGCTTTTCAAGGGAGACTATGCGCAGATGACAGTCTACAGTGACTGTCCTCCTGAGATAGCTGAAGACTTTGCTGCAGCTGGAGCAACGCACATACATGTCGTTGATCTCGAGGGCGCAAGAGACGGTGCAACTCCCAACTTCGATACAGTCCTTGCTGTAAAGGCAGCTGCATCTGAGGCCATGGCAGGATCCGGGCCGGCTTTCGTAGAGATCGGGGGCGGCATACGTGATGACGCTACTGTAGCGAAATACTTAGATGCCGGCATAGACCGGGTCATACTCGGAACTGCTGCAGTCAGGGATCAGGATTTCCTCCGTCGTGCAGTAGCTGAGCACGGAGAGCGCATCGCTGTCGGCATAGATGTACGGGACGGGTTTGTAGCCATAAAAGGCTGGACGGAACTCTCAGAGTACAGGCTCGAAGAATTTGCTTCCATGATGCAGGGTATCGGGGTCAGGACCATCATCTGCACGGATATCTCACGGGACGGTGCGATGCGCGGTACCAACCGCGAACTCTATCGTAAGCTGTCAGAGACGCTCGATATGGACATAATTGCATCGGGCGGAGTATCGACCCTTGAAGATGTCAGAGAGCTCGCAGCCCTCGGAATACACGGCGCCATCATCGGCAAAGCATATTACACCGGCGCCATAGACCTTAGAGAAGCGGTATCTGTCAGCCGTTAATATAGGAGAGATTGATATGATAACCAAGAGAATAATCCCATGCCTCGATGTAAAGGACGGACGCGTCGTCAAGGGCGTCAACTTTGAGAACCTCGGGGACGTTGCATCCCCGGTCGACATGGCTAAGATATACACCAGCTCCGGAGCGGATGAGCTGGTATTCTATGATATAACCGCCAGCGCGGAAGGGCGGCGGATCTTTACGGATATACTGACTGAGACAGCGTCTAATGTATTTATTCCTCTGACTGTCGGAGGCGGTATCAACAGCGTTGCTGATTTTGACCGCGTACTGAAATGCGGAGCCGACAAGGTCAGCGTCAATTCCGGAGCGATAAGGAACCCGGGTATCATAACCGAAGCAGCCAAGCTCTACGGCGATCAGTGTGTCGTGCTTTCCTGCGATATAAAGCGCGTGAACGGAGAGTTCAGAGTGTTTGCCAGAGGCGGCAGAGATGATACCGGTATGGAAGCGATCGAGTGGATCAGGCGCTGCGTCGGCATGGGCGCCGGTGAGGTCGTGGTCAATTCGATCGATACAGATGGTGTTAAGGGAGGCTTCGATATCGAGATGCTCGATGCCGTATGCAAGGCGGTATCCGTGCCTGTCATCGCCAGCGGCGGTGCCGGCAGCATAGATGATTTTATCGAACTTTTCCGCAAGGTACCGACAATAGATGCCGGACTTGCAGCATCCATATTCCACTTCGGTGAGGTCAGCATCTCAGACCTCAAAGACCGCATGGCTGCCGAAGGCATTCCGGTAAGACGCCTGTAGATTACGAGAAAGCGAAGAAACATTATGGTTAAGATAGAAGAACTGAAATTTGATGAAAAGGGACTGATCCCGGCAATAGTCGTGGACGCTGTCACAAAGAGGGTGCTGACGCTCGCATATATGAATGAAGAGAGCCTGCGCATCTCTATGGAGAAAGGGCTGACATGCTTCTGGAGCAGATCGCGTCAGGAACTGTGGCTCAAGGGAGAGACCAGCGGAAACTATCAGCACATAGTCAGCATCACCGCGGACTGTGACAGAGATGCTCTTGTTGTGGTGGTCGAACCTGACGGTCCTGCATGCCACCTCGGCACTGAGTCATGCTTTGAATATCCGGTATGGGAAAGCAATGAACTGAAAGAGTTCTCGTATGAGGGACTTATGGATCTCATCGAAGGGCGCAAGACCGACCCTAAGGAAGGTTCATATACGACATATCTCTTCGAAAAGGGACTCGACAAGATACTCAAGAAGGTCGGAGAGGAATCGACAGAGGTCATCGTTGCCGCAAAGTCAGCTGAGCAGACAAAAGACAATGCAGAAACCATCTATGAAATAGCCGATCTCGCTTATCATGTCATGGTGCTTATGACAGAGACCGGAATCACACTCGAGGATATTCACAGAGAACTGGCTTCCCGCCATGTCATTGACAAAAAGGTAAAGCAGGAAAAGATGGTATAGAGACAATAAGGGCAGCGGTCACGCTGCCTTGTCTGTATAGAAGGGAGTAAATAATGCAGTCATTCGATCTGCACATGCATACAACATACTGCGATGGGAACAGCTCCGCAGAGGAGATGATACTGTCTGCTATAGAAAAAGGGCTGTCTGCAGTCGGGATATCCGGGCATTCATTCACGCCTCATGATCCCAGCTACTGTATGAGCCGTGAAGGGACTCTGAAGTACATTGAGGAGATAAGAGCTCTGAAGGAGAAGTATTCGGATCGCATCACGGTACTCCTCGGTCTTGAGAAGGACTATTATGCGGATACTGATATGACTCCTTATGACTATTGGCTCGGCTCCGTGCATTACCTGTTTACTGATCAGGGCAGCAGAAAGCACGATGAGATCATTGGATCAGACACCAGTGCTGACCGCACGGCATCTGACGCGGCTGCAATCACAGAACTTGCCAGATACAGAGACTGGACTGATGTAGACAGCGAGCCGTATGATATGAGGCGCTTTGCGCTCATGCATGGTATGGATATGATGTCCGTTGCAGAGCTGTTTTACGAGACAGCAGGTGCGATAGTGTCACGTACAGACTGTGACATTATCGGGCACTTTGATCTGCTGACCAAGTTCAATGAAAGGTACCGCCTGATGCCCGATGAAACAGTGATCGATCTGTGGGCAGACGGAAACCGCCGGGCGGACAGTCAGAGCATCTGTTTTTTCGACACACAGGACCCTTGTTATAAAGCCGCGTGGAAGAAAGCCATAGACAATATCTTTAACGAATGTGCTGAGAGATATAGGGCAGGTTACAGGAACAGGCTCGAGCTGCTTGGTATTATTGAAGCCGGAAACAAGCCTGTGTTCGAGATAAACACAGGAGCCATCTCCAGAGGATATAGGAAAACCCCGTATCCTGCAACAGATCAGATCAGTTACATAAAGAGCAGGGGAGGCATACTCATGCTAAGCTCAGACAGCCACTCTGAAGCTGCAGTCTGCAGCGGTTTCGGGCAGTTCACTGAACTGATGCAGTAAGATAAACGCAAAATAAACGAAAAAACAGGAGCTCTTGCGAGCTCCTGTCTTTTGTATTGGTGTTGTAATTCGATAGATCGTCAGATCTGTAGTTGAATCACTAAGACTACTTAGCCTTCTTAACTGGCAGGTTGTCTTTGTATTCGCCGGATTCTCTTCTCTTCCAGAAGTCGAATGTTTCTTTTGCAACAACGCCGGAGAGGGCGAAGAGAGCAACGAGGTTAGGGAATGCCATGAGACCGTTCATCAGGTCAGCGAAGTCCCAAACAACTGCGAGTGGCAGGAAAGGTCCGATAGCTACAGCAGCTACATACAGCCATCTGTAAGCTCTGATAGCACTCTTGTTGCCGTTTGTGAAGTAGTCGAAGCATCTCTCAGCATAGTAGTCCCAACCGAGGATCGTGGAGAATGCGAACAGTGCGAGGCATGTAGCGAGGATCACATATCCTACCATTGTCGGCCATGGGAATCCATGTCCGAATGCCCACATTGTTACTTCTACACCTTCGAGACCCTGCTCGTTTGCGCCTGTCATTACTACGCAGAGACCTGTCATTGTGCAGATTACGATGGTGTCGAGGAATGTACCTGTTGAGGATACCATGCCCTGACGTACACATTCTTTGGTCTGTGCAGCAGCAGCAGCGATAGGAGCGGAACCAAGACCGGCCTCGTTGGAGAAGATACCTCTCGCAACACCTTTCTGCATTGCAAGTCTGAATGCAGCGCCTGCGCCGCCGGCAAGTGCAGCGTATTCTGCGTTAGCACCGAATGCTCCGGAGAATACCTTTACAAGAGCTTCACCGAGGTGACCGATGTTGAAGAAGAATACCAGCAGAGCGGATACTACGTAGAGTACCATCATAGCAGGTACGATCTTCTCGGTTACCTGAGCGATTCTCTGGATACCGCCTACGATTACAGCGATTGTACCAGCTGTAATGATGATTGCAGCGATAACCTTTACCCAGCTTGCGTCCTGTCCGAATGCTGTGAAAGCAACCTTTGTTGCACCGGCTTCGTCAGCAACCTTGCTGATAGCGTTTACGATACCGTTTACCTGTGTGGATGTTCCGATACCAAGCGCACCAGCGAGTGCTCCGAAGAGTGCGAACAGTTTGCCGAGCCATTTCCACTTAGGACCCATACCTTTTTCAATGTAGTAGAAAGGTCCGCCGAGGATCGAGCCGTCTTCCTTAACGTGTCTGTACTTAACAGCAAGAACACCTTCTGCGTACTTTGTTGCGATTCCGAAGAATGCAGCAAACTCCATCCAGAAGAGAGCTCCAGGACCGCCGCCCATGATAGCTGTGGATACACCTACGATGTTTCCTGTACCTACTGTAGCAGCAAGAGCTGTTGTAAGAGCTCCGAAGCTGGATACGTCTCCTTCTGCGCCTTCCTCGTTACTGACGGCGTATCTGAGGGAGAGACCGAGTCTTCTCTGAGGATGGAACTTGGTACGAACTGAGAGCAGGATGCCGACTACGATGATGAGTACCATCATTACGGTACCCCATACAAGACCGTCTAACCAGCTTATAAATTCACCAACGCTCATAAAATACCTCCTTACAAAGTCCAATAACTAATAAATATAAGATTGGTAGTATTCGTTCAGATTGAATGCACATAATACTCCAATCTGAATTTATACATATAAAGTCTAAACCGACAGTTTTTTCTTGTCAAACAAAAAAATCACACACTCAATACCTCTCTTCACCAAACCATCACAAAGCGTTGATTTTTCAATGGTTTAATAATCTCTTTCTTTTCGTGCGGTTCTGAAAAAATACAACATGATACAAAAATAACAAGCAAATCCAGTGATATCAAGGGATTATGAAATTAGGGAGAGTTGATATGCTGCTTAACATTCATGCTGAAGTGCTGTTGATATACGTATCAGAAACTGTGGAAAATGCAGCTTATTGATGATAAAATACTATGAATGTGCGGGATCAGGCTGGGATACACATAAGGAGGGGCCCGTCTGTCCGAAGGACTGATGGGAAGATGCCTTATGTGCATCGAGCGTGACGGAGGGGCCCGTCTGTGCCCATGTGTATCCGGACCTGATCCCACGCAAAATCATGATCCATAGATTTTCGTGGGAGGTACATAATAATGAAAGAAAACTACAGACCGCATCTCGAGACAGTTTCTTCCGTACTTGAAGAAGCGGGCTCGACAGAAAAAGGTCTCACTTCGGCGGAAGCCGCGGCGAGACTTGAACAGTACGGACCTAACAAGCTTATCGAAGCAAAAAAGAGAAGCAATATCCTCAGATTCTTCGATCAGATGAAGGATCCGATGATCATTATCCTGCTCGTAGCGGCAGTGCTCTCATTTTTCACATCGCTTTATCAGCATGAGAGTCCGGCAGATGTTTTCATCATACTCTTCGTAGTAGTGCTCAACTCCGTGCTCGGAGTAGTGCAGGAGAGCAAGGCCGAGGAAGCCATCGAAGCTCTCAAGCAGATGACAGCCGCCAAGTCAAAAGTGCTGAGAGATGGCGAGATCGTCACGGTGCAGAGTGACCAGCTCGTTATCGGTGATGTCATAATCCTCGAGGCGGGAGACAGTATCCCGGCAGACGGGAGACTCATTGAAGAGGCATCAATGAAGGTCGAGGAAGCAGCCTTGACAGGAGAGTCGGTCCCGGTCACAAAGCAGTCCGAGGCTCTTGAGATCGCTGCATCGGCAAAAGACGTCCCTCTCGGTGACAGAAAGAACATGATCTACATGGGCAGCACAGTCGTTTACGGCAGAGGCAAGGCTGTCATCACCGGCACCGGCATGACAACAGAGATGGGCAAGATAGCGGATGCCATCTCGCAGGCAGAGGAAGAGCTGACACCTCTTCAGATCAAGCTGGCACAGCTCTCCAAGATACTGACCAAAATGGTCCTCGGTATCTGCATATTCATATTCGCGCTTGGAGTCCTGAGAGCAGGGCGCCTCGATATGAACGTCATGATCGATACATTCATGCTGGCGATCTCGCTTGCAGTTGCAGCTATCCCGGAGGGACTCGTAGCAGTAGTGACCATAGTACTTTCGATCGGCGTGACCCGCATGTCACATCGTAATGCTGTCATAAGAAGGCTTACTGCAGTAGAGACGCTTGGCTGCGCACAGATCATCTGCTCAGACAAGACTGGCACCCTGACCCAGAACAGGATGACAGTTGTCGACTACTATTCTCAGGATCAGGACATCCTTGCTGCCGGCATGGCGCTTTGTTCTGATGCTGAACTCAAAGTTACTGAGCACGGTGAGGAGGTCATCGGAGAACCTACAGAGGCTGCGCTCGTCGCATATTCTTCGATCCAGAATCTGCCGAAACCGGGCCTTGTAAAACTGTTCCCTCGTGTCGGAGAGGCTCCTTTTGACTCCGGCCGTAAGATGATGTCGACAGTCCACCGGAATACCGAGATGGATACTCCTGCAGATATGACGACAGAGCTTGATGCACTTTTCGCCAAGTCAGAGTATGTGCAGTTCACCAAGGGTGCTCCTGACGTAGTTCTGAGACATTCATCATACATCCTTACCGATTCAGGCATCGTTCCGCTGACTGATGAGCTTGCTGATAAGGTCAGACGCGAAAACGCCAGGATGGCGGGCAAAGCGCTTAGAGTGCTGTCGCTCGCAGTCAGAGCGCATCACGTGAGACCGGATGATTTCTCGGATAAGGCTCTTGAGCATGACCTGATATTCGTCGGTCTCGTAGGGATGATCGACCCGATCAGGCCTGAGGTCAAGGATGCTGTTGCAGAGTGCCGCCGGGCAGGCATCAGACCTATCATGATCACCGGTGACCAGCTTGATACTGCTGTTGCGATCGCAAAAGATCTCGGCATCATCGAAAGTGCTGATGATGCAGTTCTCGGAGCAGCTCTTGATGACATGTCTGATGAAGAGCTTCTCAATAAAGTAAAAACATATTCCGTATATGCGAGGGTACAGCCTGAGCATAAGGTGAGGATCGTCAAAGCATGGCGCGCTCACAGCATGGTAACAGCTATGACAGGCGACGGCGTCAATGACGCACCGGCTATCAAGGCTGCGGATATCGGTGTCGGAATGGGCATCACAGGAACTGATGTCACCAAGAACGTGGCAGATATGATCCTTGCTGATGATAATTTTGCGACCATCGTATCAGCTGTAGAGGAAGGCCGCAGGATATACGCCAATATACGCAAAGCGATACAGTTCCTCCTTGCGACCAACGTTAGCGAGGTAATGTCCATACTCATAGCGACGATGCTGAACTTTACGATCTTAAAGCCGGCGCACCTGCTGTGGATCAATCTGATCACTGATTCGCTTCCGGCTCTCGCTCTCGGCCTTGAAGGAGCCGAAGGCGAAACGATGAAGCAGAAACCTAGGAGCGCCAGAGAAGGCGTCTTTGCGGGCGGCATGGATAAGGATATCATCTATCAGGGCGGGGTCACGACTTTGCTCGTACTTACTGCTTACTTTATCGGAGAATACCTGCAGACCGGCCAGTGGCATATCGTGGCAAGCAACGACGGCATTACAATGGCATTCCTTACAATGTCTATGTGTGAGATATTCCACTCATTCAACATGAGATCGAGGAGACAGTCGCTGTTCAAACTGTCAAAGCAGAACATGTGGCTCTGGGGCTCTGCGATAGCCGCGCTGATCCTTACAACTGTCGTGATCGAAATACCTTGGCTGGCAGCGCTCTTTGAATTTTCGACCATTAGTCTCAGGGAATACGGAATCGCTATGGGACTTGCGTTCCTGATCATTCCGATCGTCGAGATCGTCAAGGTATTCCAGAGGATGAGCTCAAGGAGAAAAGGCGAAGAGATCAGAAGCTGATATTCCTATTAAAATAACAGTGATATCAGAAAATACAGGGATCAAGGGATTAGAAATTGGAAGAAAACAGGACACAGAAAAACGGAATAGAAAAAGAAAAACTGGCCGAACAGGCGCAGCTTGAGGAAGAGATCCGCGAGGAGCGTGCAGAGATGAAGCGTGACTCAGACCGCCTCGGCACTGAGCCGGTGCATCCTCTGCTGCTCAAGATGTCAGCTCCTCTTGCCGTGTCCATGTTCGTAATGGCACTCTATAATATCGTTGATTCGATCTACCTTGGACACTACAGTACCGAGGCACTGACCGCAGTTTCATACTGCTTCCCGTTCCAGAATCTCAACGTTGCTTTCGGAATAGGAACAGCGGTAGGTATGAGTGCCCTGCTTTCGAGATATCTCGGCGCGAAGCAGTATGACAAGGCAGACAAAGTCGCCCATAACGGTTTTATCCTCGCGTGTATAAACTATACGATATTTTTCGTGATAGGTTGTTTTGCTGAACCGATCATGAAACTCATGACATCCGACAGCACCAGCGCTCAGATCATAGCGGATGGCACCATATATCTGAGGATCACCCAATGGCTGTCCATCGCTCCGATGATGCAGTCGATGTTCGAGAGACTTCTGCAGGGCACCGGCAAAACGAACTACATCTTTTATATGCAGATCTCGGGAACAGTGTTCAACGCGATCGTCGATCCGATCCTTATATTCGGGCTGCTCGGACTCCCTGCCATGGGAGCAAAGGGCGCGGCGCTGGCGACAGTATTCGGACAGATCCTCGGATGCATACTCGGCATCACGTTCAACAGGAAATTCAATAAGGAAGTAGAGCTTTCGATCCGTAAGGTGCGGCCGCATTGGCAGACGATGAAGGATATCTACAGAATAGGTATCCCGTCGATCGTCCTTCAGTCTGTCGGCGCCGTGATGACGTTCAGCCTCAACAGGATCCTTTCGGGGTTCTCCGATCTCGCCGTGGCGACATTCGGTGTATACTTCAAGCTGCAGAGCTTCGTGTTCATGCCGCTTTTCGGTATGAATAACGCTTCAGTACCTATCATTGCATATAATTATGGAGCTGACAGAAAAGACAGACTCGAAGAAACGATGAGGCTTGGTGTCAGATACGGCATTGGACTGATGTCGGTGGGAACGCTGATCTTCTGGCTTTTCCCGGAGCAGCTGATGGCACTGTTCAAAGCTCCGCCTGAAATGGTCGCAATGGGTGTGGTCGCGCTGCATATCGTTTCGCTGAATTTCCCGTTCGCGGGCTATGCAATCATGAGAGGCGCTGCTTTCCAGGCTCTGGGCAAAAGTGTATACAGCATGAACATCTCGCTGGTAAGGCAGTTGCTCATCATCATCCCGCTTGCTTTCATCTTCGCAAAGATCGGAGGGGTCAACATGGTATGGTGGGCCTTCCCTTGCGCAGAGGTCGCAGGTATGACGATGTCAGTACTGTACACAAGACGTATCCGCAGGACCATCTTAAGCAAGATGACACCGAGATAAAAGTGGCGCAGATATGTATAATTAGTAAATAATACTAAAAGAGAACAGATATATTAATGAAAATTGTGATAAAACAGGAAACACCGGCTACGGTCATACAGGCAAAACGATGGTAACGATGGTAAGGCTCATGGCGAGAGCTTTGTGACATTACATTGATCCATACGTTTTGCTTTTACATAAAACAGCACAGAAAGGATATTGAGATGGCTGAAAAGAAAAAGAAAATCATGCTCACGGGAGACCGCCCGACAGGCAGACTGCATATAGGACACTACGTTGGTTCACTGAGACAGAGGGTAGAGATCCAGAACAGCGGGGAATACGACGAAGTATACGTCATGATCGCTGATGCTCAGGCACTGACTGACAATTTCGACAATCCGGACAAGGTCAGGGACAGCGTTTTCCAGGTCGCACTCGATTACCTGTCAGTAGGACTTGATCCCAAGAAGACTCACATGCTGATCCAGTCTGAGGTGCCGCAGCTCCATGAGCTGACAGTTTATTATATGAACCTCGTTACAGTTTCGAGAGTACAGAGAAACCCGACAGTCAAGACAGAGATCAAGATGAGAGGCTTTGAGGGAGAGAGCGTACCTGTAGGTTTCTTTACATACCCGATCAGCCAGGCAAGCGACATTACAGCGTTTAAGGCTACGATCGTACCTGTAGGCGAAGATCAGGAACCTATGCTCGAACAGTGCAGAGAGATCGTAAGGACCTTCAACCGTCTGTACAACTGTGATGTTCTGGTTGAGCCTGAGATCTACCTGCCTCCGAACGAAGCCTGCCTGAGGCTTCCTGGCACAGACGGCCAGGCTAAGATGTCCAAGTCGCTCGGCAACACGATCTACCTTTCTGACGATGAGGAGACACTGAGAAAGAAAGTCATGTCCATGTTCACTGACCCGGGACATCTGAAGGTAAGTGATCCGGGTAAGGTCGAGGGCAACACAGTTTTCACTTATCTGGATGCTTTCGTGCAGCCGGATTCATTCGAGAAATTCCTGCCTGAGTACAAGGATCTCGATGAACTCAAGGCTCATTACAGAAGAGGCGGACTCGGAGATGTCAAGGTCAAGAAATTCCTGTTCGCTGTCCTGAACGAATTCCTGACACCGATCAGGGAGAAGAGAGCATACTACGAAGCTCATCCTGAAGAAGTCATCGCAGCCCTGACTGAGGGAACAGATGCGGCAAGAGCAAAAGCAGCACAGACACTTGCTGAGGTCAAGCATGCAATGAAGATCGACTACTTCGAGAGCTGGGCAGAAGAGTATAAATAGTGTCATAGGTCAAAAGGACTTACAGGACAAAATATGTTGGTAAAACCGCCGCGGCAGCTGAAAATTCGACAGCCGCGGCTGTTATATCTTTTTGCTGAGTCAGCAGCTTACATACCGGCAGACAGGGGCGGGGCTCCTTATTTCCCGGGAACCTGCTCATTATGCAGGCAGGTGGCGTTTTTTTCGCATTCTTCACAATTTCTACGAATACAGAGCGGCTCCAGATGCTACAATTCTTTTGTGCGGTCAGGACAAAGATCCTGATATACCGTTTTGTGAATGATTGAAGGCACTTTGCATTTTCCCGCAGTAACTATGTATGACAGCTGTGGATCATAAACAGGATAGCTAATGATCAGAAGAGTAGTAGGAATACATTTCAG
>Ga0310695_10008752_pt1 | contig 15490 bp, 5 predicted proteins | sample RumenRJG_04DNA_FD_203882 | JGI IMG/M metagenome (GOLD analysis project Ga0310695, IMG submission 203882) | Bovine rumen microbial communities from Lethbridge, Alberta, Canada - RJG_04 (v2) (version 2) | ecosystem: Host-associated > Mammals > Digestive system > Stomach > Rumen | place: Canada...
GGGTAAGGAATATGGTAATAGGCTCGCATCAAAAATCCCGCACTCGGTTGAAGAGTGCGGGATTTGAGTATTTAAGGATTACAAATGATTACTGAACAATGAACTTCTTACCCTGCTTGATGTAGATACCCTTCTTCAAGGTGTTAGGATTAACCTGTACACCATTGAGGTTGTAGATAGGAGCATTGTGGTCAGAAACTACCTTGTTGTAAGGAATCTGCTCGATACCAGAAGCGTCCTTAGCAACATATGTACGTACGCGAGCAAGAGCAGTATCGATACGATAAAGCTGGAATGTAGCTGTACCCTTAATAACTGACAGACCTGATGCAGGTGCCCAGTTCATAGCGTTGTACTTCTGAATAGCCTCTTCCTCAGAAGCAGCCTCAATAAAGATATCATCAGTCTTACCACGACCGTAGTTGTCAACACGGTTAACAATGATGAAGTCGTTATCTGTCAGGCCGTCAACACCCAGTGTGGCATTATTATATGTGATCTTAGCATCCTGTGCGTCGCCAAGAATACCAGTCTGAATCATACCAATACCAAGGTTGAACTTCATAGCAGGTGCATCAGAACCATCGCCTGCTGCGCTGAACCATGTATAAACAGGTGCAAATGCACTATGTGCAAAGGTTTCATCAATCTTAGATGGAGCAAGCAGGAAGCGACGGATACCACCGTGATCTACATCATAAGGACGAACCTGTACGGTGTCACCAACCTCTGTTCCCTTAACCCAGTTGAAGCGGAGAGCATCGGTACGACCTGTCCAGTTTGTTTCTCCAGAAGTAGAGGTAGAAGCAAGAACTTCAATCTCCTCAAAGCCTTTCTCCTTCAAGGCATCCTCTGTCATGTGCTGGAAGTCGATATCATCCTTAACTTCATACTCTACGTTGTTATCATACTTGATAGTGGTAGATTCAAATGCGTTCAGACCACCATCGTGAGTTGTGATTTCAAGTGTACCCTTCTCAGTAACTGACACCTTTTCACCAGTCTGACAGTTCTCCTTTTCAACAACCGAGCCTGAAACTGGTGTATATTTATAGTTGAAGAACAGAGCTGGCTGTGTGGGAACATCACCATTGCTAACTGTCAATTGGTATGTCTTAGCAAAGCCTTCATCAACGGCAATTATATTTGCCTCAACAGCGGGCAGAGGAATCATTACAGCTTCCACCTCTACTTCAACTTTCTCAGAGGTAGCAGAACCAGACTCTGTCCATGCTACGAGCTTACCAGATTTCGTAAGATTATACTTGTTCATTCCATCCAATGTCTCATCTGGAGTCAGTTCCACGCCATCAAAGGTTACATGAACAATTTCATTATTAGAAGGCTCATAAGATACTGCATAAGTACGAGCTGTACCATTTACACCTGTCAAGGCAACAGTAGGTTTATTAGCATAGTCCTCAGCAGTCGCTACCTGAAGCACAATGTTGTCGATGATGTTGATAGAACCAACCTTACCACCAAGCACATTCAAACCTGTAGCACGCATATTCTCCATGAACTCAGGAACATTATGAGAACCGCTGCCAATTGGAGTTCCAAACTCATCAGCAACAGCCCAGCCAACAGTACGTGCAGCCACATCAACATCCAATGTAATGGTATAGAAACCATTAAAAGGAATAATCAAGACATTGGTAGAGTCACCATTGACAGCATAGTTTGTACCTTCCTTAGCCTCATCTGTAAGCTCAGTCAAGTCAAACAGCCACCAACGAAGAGGCTCAGTAGCACCTGCTTTAATTTCACTAGCAGCTCTGCGATAGTTCTGGTTCTGCCAACGGTTTGTTGAGAAGACTGAGTCAGCCATCACACAGATTTCGTTAGCCAGATTGGTGTCGGGAGCTTTCTTTGGGCTCCAGTCGAACTTCAAGGTGTACTTTGTAGCATCAGCATATACATCTGTACCCCAAAGTGTGTAAGCATTACGCTCACCACCACCTGAATGAACAAATTGGAAATAACGGCCATACTGGTCGCCAGCAATTGACATACCACCAGCATTGCTTGGAGAAATCCATCCTGCTTCCGCTGGAGTCAAAGCCACCTCAAAATCCTGCTTGTACAGGTTTTTGATACCTGCAGAAGCCATTGCTGAGAAAGCAAAAAGCCCTGCAAATAGGAGATAAAATTTTCTCATACTCGAATTGTTTTTAATTAATGAATATAAAGTTTATAAAAAAAAAGTTTGTATTTTGCTGCAAAGATACACATTATGTTTGTAAGTAGCAAAGATTATTGTCAATTTAACAATTATTTTTTTAAGAGTGTGGTGTGTCTCAGCGAGACACACCACACTTTATAAGACTTCTTATTACCAGCCGGGATTCTGTTCCAGACTACCAGCCTTCAGTATCTCGCTCTGTGGAATGGGGAAGAGATTCATCTTTGACTCATCCCACTGACGGTTCTGCACCACTTTCTTGGTCTCTTTCAGATCATCACCTGACTTGGTAATCTCCATGCCATAGATGGTCTTGAAGTACTTGTCGCCCTCTTTCCATCTACGTACGTCAAAGAAACGGTGTCCCTCGAATGCCAGCTCTACGAAACGCTCTTTTTTGCAAGCTTCCAATGTAGCTTCTGCATCGGTCAGGTCTGCCAGTCCAGCACGCTTACGAACCGTATTGATGGCCTGGGCAGCAGTCATGCTGAAGCCAGACTTGTCAGTGAGGTTAAGCAATGCCTCTGCATAATTGAGATAGAACTCTGCCAGACGGAAGGTTACCCATACATGGTAGAAAGAGTTTGCACCGTTACCGGCGATCTGAGTTGTTCCATCTACATATTTCTTAAGGTAGTAGCCAGTCGGTGTGGCATTGACATTGGGAAGACCATTCACACCGCCCACGAAAGTTTCCAACGGCTGGGTGTTGGCATTGGGCCAGGAGTCACCGTTCTTTGCCACCGTTGCTGAGAAACGGGCATCGCCATCCTCGTAAGCCTCTACCAGATTCTGAGTCGGGCAATTGCCACCGCCGCCACCAGCACCGGCACCTGACATACCAACGGGGAAGTTATATTTCTCGAAGGAATTTGAAGCACTCAGTACGCGACGGGCGAAGATAATCTCCTTCAGTGCCTTGGCATCCTTCCAGTTGGTCTGACCCTGGAAGAGTCCGGCATAGTCTGACGATAGAGTGAACTGACGGTTACGGCAGGCAGTGATCAGATCCATATTAGCCTGCGCGGCAGCCTTCCAGAGTGACTGGTCGTTGTTAGGATTGAACAGCGGGCTGGCATGATAGAGGGCAGCACGGGCACGGAGGGCAAGCACGGCCAAATTGTTGGCACGTCCAGTCTCGGTGATGCTCAGGGCCATTTTGCCAAGATTAGCATAGTCTTGGATGATAGTATCCTTGATAGCCACACACTCATCATCGATGAACTTGAAAATCTCATCAGCCGTGGCACGAGGCAGATTGTTAGCCTCAGTAGCATCCATGTCACTGGTCTTCAGGGGCACACCGCCATACTGACGTACCAGCAGGAAATAGAAGTAGGCACGCAGGAAACGGGCTTCGAACTGGAAGTTGTTATACTGGTGCATCTCCTCACGATAGTTTACATCGAGTTTGTAGTCGTCAAACGTCAGGTTGTTGAACTCGTCAAGGAACATGTTGGCATAGCTGATGCCCTCATAGCAGGTGGTCCAAAGCGAACCGTTGGCATTAGCAGGGCTCCAGGCTCCGTTGTAAAAGCTCTCTATGGCATTGCCTGACTGAGAGTATACCGACTCGTCAGTAGCCGAACTAAGCATGGCACCACTGTACATGTTACCGAAGTCATAGTCGAGTTTGCTGTACATGGTAGTGATAAAGCCACCAGCACGCTCAAACTTCACCTTCATATACTCTGCATCATCATACTTGAACTCCTTATAGTCCATCTTGTCACCGCAGGAGACAAGGATGCAGGCTGCGATCGCAGTTGAGAATAAATATCTAAGTTTCATAATCTTCTATCTTTATTAGGGTTTAGAAAGACATCTGTACACCGACCACAATGCTCTTGTTAAGTGGATTGGTTACACCATAGGCTTCTGGATCGGCCTCGTCGATGTGGTCGAAACAGAGCAGATCGACACCGCGGACATAAACCTTAGCCGTGTTAACGAACCCTGTCTTTGCCATCAGAGACTTAGGCAGATTGTAGTAAACCTCAACATTGCGTAGCTTCAGGAAAGAGCGGTCACGCTGCCAGAAAGTGCTGGTCTGATAATTGTTGGCATTGCTTGTTGAGCTCAGACGCGGGAATTCTGCATTCGGATCAGGGTTGCTGGCAGTCCAGCGTCCGTCATAATACTGCTGTGACAGAGATGTACTGTTCAGCAGAGGCCAGTACATGCCCTTGGCACTGAGGTTGGCAGTGTAACGGCCTACGCCTTGGAACATCAGGTCGAAGCCCGCTCCCTTGTACTCTGCACCGGCATGAAAATTATAGAATATCTCAGGTGCGTATGCACTGTAGCCAATCTTCGTCTTATCATTGGCATCGATAATACCATCACCGTTAATATCCTTATACTTGATATCACCAGGACGAACGGTAGAGAAGTTCTGCTTGGGACTGGCATCTATGTCTGCCTGGTCACGGAAGAGGCCAAGTGCCACAAGACCGTAGGTAGACTGGAGGGGATTGCCCGTCTCAACAAGGTTTGCATAAGCCTTAGGCTCTTCTGCCTGCTCCTTGATCTCGTTCTTGTTGAAATTGAAGCTTCCACCCAGATTGAAGGTCACGTCACCGAGAGTCTTCGTATAGTCGAGGGAGATTTCGAAGCCCTTGCTGTCAACAACACCTTCATTGGTATAAGGAGCCTCGAAACCTATGAGTGCAGAATATGCACCGGCACCAGACACCCATATATCCTTACGCTTCTGCATATAGAAGTCAACTTCTGCATTCAGACCACTAAAGAGTGTGGCATCAATACCAATGTTAAACTTCTGCGCTTTCTCATTAGAGGGATTGACAGCTGCCATACGGCCACGGATCATAGCGGCAAATACATTGCCTGTGTTTGCCTCATAGCCACTTCCAAATGGATAGTTCAGACCTGAGCTTGCACCATAAGACTGTACATAGTAGTCCCAGACATTATCGCCCGGAAGATTGTCGGTATTGATGATGCCGAAGCTGGCACGCAGTTTCATGAAGTTCACAACAGGATTGTCCTTGAGGAATGCCTCATTGGAGAGTACCCATGCAGCCGACACTGTAGGCGAGAGGTTCCACTTGGTACCTGGAGCCAGACGGTTGGAGCCGGAATAAACAAGTGCGAGCTCACCGATATAACGGTTGTCATATCCGTAGTGTCCGAGGAAGGATATATTCTGACGGTAGATGGTGAAACCGGTATTACCTGTGGAGTTCTGGTACTCATAATCGTATTTCAACTGGCTGTAAACATAATGCTTCTCAGCAAATGTACGCTCGAAGTTCAGACCGCCCTGGATAATCAGACGACGAGCCCACTGGTCAGTAGCGGCACCCTTACCCATTGTGCCAGGTGTACCAGATGTCCAGTAGTCACCTTTCTGTCCGACAACGCCTGTTGAGGGATAGTTACCATAGACGTATGTCATTGAGTGATCCTCATAGAGTGTCGAGTAGGTGTCGTAACCCAGACGGAGTGTCATACTAAGACCTTCCAGCCAGTATTTCAGGTCCTGATTCAAGGTCATGTCGGCATAAAGGGCACGCTCATGAGTCTTGTAGTAGGCAGCACCTGACGACTGTCCAACAGGATTCAACTCTCCAGAATAGGTGGAGCTTCCACCCCATTCATTATTTTCATTCTTAATAGGGAAGGCTGAAGAAGGCAGGCTGTAGACCATGTCCCAAAGATCAGCCTTTGAACCTGGACGAGACATCTCACTCAGGATACCGAGCATGTTCACCTTCAGCATGGTAGTAGGTGTAAGGTCAATGTCCAGATTGGTACGCAGGTTGCCGCGAACGTACTTGTCCTGGGTTGAATAACCGTCATTATCGCTAAAGTTCTTGATGAAGCCCTTGTCTGAGAGCAGATTCAGTGTAGTATAGTAACGGAAGCGCTCGCCACCTCCACTGAATTCAACACCGAGCTTGTTTGTGGCGCCATTCTTGCGGAAAGTCTCATCCACCCAGTTTACATTAGGGTACTGGTAAGGATAATTGCCATTTTGGAAAGCGGACAGTTCATCAGCAGAATAACGTGCGGCAGAGCCTTCGTTTGCAAGTGCCTCATTGACAGCACTGGCAAAGGTGGCACCATTTACGAATTTCGGACGGTTCACCTGCATATTGAAAAGATGGTCGTAGGTGACACGGATACTACGGCTGTTATACTCGCCACGTTTTGTGGTGATAAGTATAGCACCATTAGCTCCTTTATAGCCATAGAGGGCTACTGCTGCTGCATCCTTAAGTATCGAAACGTGGTCTACTTCGTCTGCGCTTACGATGCTGATGTCGCGCTCCACACCATCCACCAAGATCAATGGTGTACTAGTGCTGAGGCTCTGCAGGCCGCGTACATAGAATGTAGGGTTCTGCTCAAAATATGTGCCAGTACCCTGAAGGGATACCAGGCCATTGCCCTGTCCAAGTATCGAGTTGCCGATGTTCTTGGCAGAGCGCTTGTTGACATCTCTATTAGTAATGACAGAGACGGCAGCCGTGGACTGGGCTCGCGTGAAATCCTTGTTTGCACCCACCTCGATGGTCTGGTCAACAAAGGAAATCCCTGTGCTGTCCTTTTGTGCCGCTGCCGGCAGGCTGATGCCTGCAAGCAGTGTTAGCACGAATATATTTCTTTTTTTCATAATCATTCTTTCTTAATTCTTAATTCTTAACTCTTAATTCAAGAATTACCATCCAGGATTCTGAACCAGTCCATAACCCTTGTTAATCTCAGTGAGAGGCAATGGGAAAAGGAACCACTTACGTACCTCCAGATCGTTGGCATCGTAGTCCCAGAGGATACGCGAACGGTTCTGAAGTTCAAAGGTGCTATATTCAAAGCGATTAGGTTCTGCAACACCATTGTCCTTGTCATCACCGATATATGGTCTGATATTATGTGACCATGTTTGTCCAATCTTAATCAGACGATACGTCAGCAGGCCATGAAGGCGCTTGGTAATCCAGTCACCACGCTTATATCGGATCATATCATAGTAGCGGTTGTTGCTCATGCCCAGCTCGCAAGCACGCTCACGGAGGATTTCCTCAATGACGTCGTCCTTGTTGTCCATATTAGGCTTCACAGCAGCCTTAGATTTACTGATGCCAACTTTCAATCCACTCATACCGACACGGGCACGAACTTGGTCAACATATTTGAGAGCCTCTGTCAACTGCCCACACTGAGCCAGACACTCGGCATACATAAGCAGCATTTCGTCATAGCTCAGATAGACCCACTGCGTATATTTACCCTGATACTCACGTCCCAGATAGTACTTGATAGTACCATAGCCAGATGGGAAACGCTGTGTATCCTGTTCAACGATTTTTCCTGAGGCATCAGCCACCTGATAGCCCTCATGATAGCCACCGACCCAAAGTTCGTAAAGGTTACCTTCAGAGATACCGGACGTCCAGTTTAGACGTTCTGACTGACCATTCACAATAGCATTCTCATACAGACGTGGGTCACGACTGGCAACTCTTTGCACTGCACCGCCACGACCAGTCTTGTATTCGAAAAACATTTTTCCTTTCTCGCCATTTATATTACCGGCTTTCATATCACCGTCCCAGTCGAACTTAGTGCCGTCTGCCCAGCAGAACATATCGACATATTCCTGAGTAGGACCATAGGAATGACGGAATGGGCCGGGACCTGTCTCTGTCGTGGTCGGTCCTACGAAGTTGTTCCACTGGTAGGAAGCCTTGTTACTTGTAGCTCCGGCTACACGAGTAGAGTGGATGATTTCCTGGCTTCCCATGTAGATGTAACCCATACGGTAAGCCTGACGATATGCATCAGAAGTCTTGCTGGTAGCCTGATTCAACTGATACCAGTTGCCATTTGCAGCATTGGTCTTCATGAAGTCTTCGCAAGCCTGCAGGGCACGCTGCCAACGCTCTTGCTTGAAACCGCCATGCCATACGATACTGTCCTTCTCGGCATCAGTACTTCCATCGTAGTAAGGCTGGTCTGCATTATAGAGCGGAGAGGCATTGAAAAGCAGGATCTTGGCCTTCAGAGCCATAGCGCCAGCTGCTGTCCAGCGACCGGTATTATTGGTGGCATCGGTCTCAATCGTGTTGCCGTTATAGGCCCACAGCAGGTTGGGAATAGCCTCATCAAGCAGTTTTACCATGAAGTTGGCGGTGTTCTCTGCCGTAGCACGCTTCACACCCATATCACCTTCTGTTCCGGTATAAGTATGGTCAATAATTGGAAGTCCACCATAGACAGAATAAAGGTCGAAGTAACGGGCGGCAATGATACACTTGGCCTGGGCAATCATATTCTGCTTCTCTGATTCAGAGATGCCTGGCACATTGTCGATATTATCAATCAGCAGCCAACCACGACGAACCGTCTCCCAAACCAAGTCGTCATTGTAGGAGATGATGGCTCGGTCATTGGATGTCAATGCATTGGAGTAATACATGGTATAGGCATTCGAGCCGCTGAAGTGCTGGTGATAACAGTCTGTCAGTGCATCGAGCTTAGTATTCCAGTAACTCTGGCTCCAAGGTGCAGAGGTCGCATTCTTATAAGGAAGTCCATAGTACTGTAATGTATAGAGTCCCACAAGGAACTGTTTGGTATATTCGGCACTGTTGAACACTGTATCAAGCGTCACAGTTCCACCCGGTGCCTTTTCAATAAAGGAGCTACCGAATTTCACGTCGTCGGTACAAGCCGTAAACGCCATGCTTCCTAAGGCAAGCGTTACAACTCCTGTTACGATTTTATGATGTAGTTTCATATTCTTATACCTTATTTATATTAATTAGAATCCAATCTTCAGGCTTGCGGTATATGTACGCTGCAAGGGATAAGAAGGTGTAGAGCTGGCTCGAGCCTCAGGATCGCCAAATTTATACGGGGTAATTGTGAAGAGGTTATATCCACTTATAGCCAATTGCAACTGATTCAATCCAAGCACCTTCATAAACGGGAAGTGGAAGTCATATGCAATCTGAAGGGTTTTCAAACGCAAATACTTGGAATCTTTCTCCCAGAAAGTGGATTCTGCATAGTTCTGAATGGAATTGATCCAGGTTGCACGTGGATATTCAGCATTCGGGTCTGGATTGTCAACTGTCCATGTGTTGTCGAGGTGATACTGTAGCAGTCCGCCGTTATTCTCTGTATTACGGTTGTGGAACGGACGACGGAATACGTCACCGAGTACACGGCTCACATTCCAAGCAGCAGTAAACTGTGCACTGAAAGACAAGTCCTTATAATAGACTGCCAGGTTAAGACCGGCAATGTACTGCGGATCATCAGTATAGCCGTAGTCACGGCTCATGTCGTTCGGGTCGATGATGCCATTACCGTCAAGGTCGACAAACACACAGTCGCCAGGCTTCAGCTCGCTGACCAACTGCTCTGGGAATGGCTGACCAAACTCTTTCTGATAATCAGCCTCGGCCCCTTCATAGTACAACTTCCAGAACTTGTACTGCTTACGGCTGCCAATGCGGTGACCGGCAGTGTACATATAGTCATTCTGCTGAGGAGCCTCACGATCCTCAATAATCTCATTGAAGTTGTATGAGAGATTAAGCTTGGCAGAATAGCGGAAGTCCTTGCCAATCTTATCCTGCCAGTTGACAGATACTTCCCAACCGTGGCTGTCAACAATACCGAAGTTTGCATAAGGCGGAGTAAAACCAATAAAGGTAGGTGTGCGATAGTCGCGAGCCAAAATATCAGTACGATGCTCCTTATAGTAGTCGAAAGTGGTACGCAGGCGGTCATCGAAGAAGTTCATATCAAAACCATAGTCCTGCTTGAATGCTTTCTCCCACGTAACCTCTGGGTTATTCTTTCCAGCTTCGATAGCAGCCTTGGTAGCCGTACCGTTCTCAACGCCGAACAGATAGGCATAGGCACCATCGTCCTTTCCCATGCGCTCAAAGAGAGCACTCTGGTTGACGTAATATGGATCGGCCATGAACATGAATCGGTCACCACCAATCTTATCATTACCTACAAGACCCCATGATGCACGCAGTTTGAGGAAACTGATAGCTTTCTTGATGGGCTTGAAGAAAGGTTCGTCGCTGATAACCCAACCTACAGAACCTGCGGGGAACGAGCCAAAACGCTTGCCAGGGGCAAAGTTTTCAGAACCGTTATAACCGAAGTTGAACTCAGCCATGTAGCGATTGTTCCAGTCGTAAGTGACACGAGCCACGAGGCCCACGTATGTACGGGCAATATCAGAGTAAGAACCTGATATGTAATACTCCTTACTCTGATTATAGAGGGCAAGAGCAGAAATGGTGTGGGGACCGAATGAACGGTTATAGGTCAACGACCCCTCTGCATACCAGTTACGGCTCTTACCATTCTGATAGTTCTTGTAAGTAGGAGTAGTGTCATCACCAGCTTTGCGGTAGAGAATCTCCTCGTAAACGCTGCCGTTTTCATCTGCACCACGATGGTACACTGCCGTATAGGTAGAAGCATCGTTGGTAATTTCCTTGGCAGTAGCATAGGAGCTGTTATAAGAGCCCTTCAGTTTCAGAGAAAGTCCCTTCGTGACGAAGTCGAGCTTCTGGTCAAGAACCAAGTCCATCTGAAGCTTATTGTTATTATAGTGGTAGGCACCAGGCTGACTCATGCAATATGCCATAGGTGTACCGCCAGTGAAAGGCAGAACAGGAATTGTCTTTGAATCCTCACCTTCTATTGTCGTATAGTTGTCTGATGTGGAATTGCTATTAACAATATATTTGCCATCAACAAAGCCTGGGCTGCTGAACGGAGTAGACCAATAGACCTCTTTCACCATCTGGTCAGATGTCTGGCCTGTATGAGGTTTGGCAGAAGTATCCACCTTACCTGATATGTTAAAACTCAGTCTTGTGGTCTTGGTAACGTCAACATCGAGGTTTGAACGATAGTTGAAACGTTCGTAGCTGTAACCGAAATCATAGGGACGGTTAAACTCATTAAAGATACCACCCTGAGTGAACATACCTGCGGAGATGAAGTATTTCACGGTCTTGTTACCACCAGAGATATTCACGTTATGCTGCTGCTGGAGTGTAACATCTTTCATGATATAGTCCGACCAGTTCATGCTTGGGAAACGGATGGGGTCAGTACCATTCTTGAACATTGCAATAACCTCGTCCGAGAACTCACGGGCAGTACCGTCATTGTTATGCATCATATTGTGGAACATGGCGTAGTCGTAAGACGATGCCATTTCAACCATCTTTGTCGGCATCAAAGCAGAGAAAGAAGTGCTGGCAGTGATATGAGCCTTGCCTTCAGAACCTCGCTTGGTAGTAATCAGAATGACACCGTTAGCACCACGAACACCGAACACGGCAGTGGCAGAGGCATCCTTCAGTACCGTTACACTCTCAATTTCGTTGGGGTCTATATCCCACATCTCACGTTCAACACCATCCACCTGAATCAGTGGGGATACGCTTGCGTCACCAAACGTGGCCTTACCACGGACGAAGATACTGGCGGCATCGCTACCCGGCTCACCGGAAGTCTGTACGGTAGTCACACCTGAGAGCTGACCTGCGAGCACGTTGTTTACTGAAGATACTGGTGTACGGGTCAGTTCTTCTGCCTTTACAGAAGAAATGGCACCTGTTACGGTCACCTTCTTCTGGACACCATATGCCACGACTTCGACAGCCTGAAGCATCGTAGCCTCTTCCTGAAGGGTCACCTTCATGCCGTTGGTAGCCTTTACAAGGGCATCCTTGAAACCTACATAAGAGATCTTTAACTGTGTTCCGGGCTTCACCTTAAGAGTGAAGTTACCGTCAAAGTCTGTCACTGTTCCTGTTGCGGTCTTGGCACCGACAACAAGGACACTCGCACCGATAACAGCCTCACCCGACTGATCTACGACCGTACCAGTGATGCTCTCTTGCTGCTGCACATCCTGAACGGCGGCACGAACAGAAAGCATTCCGGCAGAGGGCGCAAACAGCATTGCTGACATTATGACAGCGAAGGGTATGGCCTTACCTTTGAAAAACCTTTGTTTGATCATACATTTATTAATTAGTTATAAAATTAGTTCTCATTTACAAGCAGTTTGCGACTGCAAAAATACGAAAATGTTCTGATATAATAAAATAATATTTATTAAAATTGCGCGTATGAACATAATTTTATTGAAAAAAGAACAAATTTCATAATTCTCGCTGTTGCATAACCTTAAGTGTTGATAGGCGATATAAATCGATTTTCAGCTGCAAAAGTAGCCTATACATAATTATTATAGTAGTTTTTTCGTTCAAACATTTGGATATTTGTCCGAAATGTAATAACTTTGCACCAGAACTTGATACCGTATGACTTTCTATAGACTAAAATACATGATTACCATGCTGCCAATGGTACTGTTTTGGACAACAAGTACTATGGCTGAGGTAAGACTGACGGGAAGGAGCATCACTACCCGTGACGGATTACCATCCAACCGTATCAACGACATGATACAGGATAAAACCGGGTATATCTGGCTGGGCACATCCAACGGGCTCTGCCGATACGACGGTTATTCGTTTATGAACCTGCAGACCTTGGGAAATGGTCACGATCATACCATAGGAAACGTGGGAACCATCCATTTGGATGAGAAGAACAACCTGATGTGGATAAGAACTGCCACATTCAACTATGCCTGTTATGACCTTCAGCGAGGAAGCTTTACTAATTATTATGGTGCGTGTGACCCTCATAAAACCTTCGAACGCTTTATTGCAGAAGAAGACGGTATCTGGATGTATGAGGCTAAGGCAGGCATCCGCCACGTGACATATCGTAATGGCAAGTTCGAGTGCAGGGACTATACCCAGGGAAACGGCAGTCTGCCCGAGAGTAAGATAAAGATTTTGCGAGCAGATGATGATGGACATGTCTGGGCACTGACAGACAAGGGACTTTTGAGAACTGATGCCAATAACGAGTTCAGACAGATCGTAAAGGATGGAGATTTTATGATGTGGTCTTCTTGGAAAGACAAGTATTTCCTGTTGACAAGAGACAGCCGTGTCTTAGTATTTAACCACCAAGGGAAACAAGTCGGTGAAATTGCTATCCCTTCCGAATTTGGAAACATGGCTAGGGTCAATAGTAACTTCGTATGGAAAGACAAGTGGATTATCATTACCCGTTCGGCTGTCATTGTAATGGATTGTAATACGATGAAATTCGAGAAACCCGCAGAGTGGCAGATGAGTTTTGGCCTGCTGTTGGATCAAATAGACGGGAATTATTGGGTGTCTGACATAAGTGGAATACTCAGGGTCTTTCCTTCTAAGGGGGATGTCAAGACATTTGAACTCTTGCATGATAGCGGCTATAGTGCATCCCAGCGACGTAACTTCGCCACGATACGTGGCAATGACGGTAGATTCTATATCGCCACCTACGGCAATGGCCTGTTTATATATGATCCGAAGAAAGGACAGACAGAGCATTATTCTGCAAATGACCAGCACCCGATAATCAACTCGAACTATCTTATAAATATCCATCAAGACAGAGACGGTAATATATGGGTTGGACAAGAAGATGCCGGAATCGTGAAGATTTCGCAAAACGATTTGGCTGATACAAGTATATTATTGCCTGATCCCAACAATCGAGGCGAGAAAACTAACTATATTACTAATTTCTATAAGGAAAAGGATGGTAGTATTATTATCAGTACAAAAAGCACAAAGAATTACAGATTGTTTCCTAATTCTGGTGAGATAGTACAAACGGAAACCAAAACATCAAATGTTTTTTACACTGACAGTATTAGTGATGAGACTGGGCGAATGTGGATTGCCACATGGGAGCAGGGCCTGTTGATGGCTGTTAATAATAAAGGTAAACGAGAGGAGGTTCACCTGCTTACCAAAAGTATATCTGAAAGTCGAATCAATGCCATGGCTATAGATAAAAACGGAATATTATGGGTCGCTACATATAATGGCATTTACTATACCGACACAAAGCAGAAGAACATCACAAGCGACTCTTTCAGGCATATCAGTAGCAAGGAAGGGTTGACATCAAATGATATAGTCTGTCTGTTGACTGCCAAAGACGGTAGCACATGGGCTGGAGGAATTGGTACGGGCTTGGTAAGATGTATCCTGAAAGATCAGTCAGCAGATATTACTATACTATCTACGAAACATGGACTGTCGAGCAACAATATCCATTCCTTGGCCGAAGATAACGATGGAAATATCTGGGCAGGTACTGATGAGGCTATGACGTTTGTTGATGTCAAGACGATGAAGCCTGCGAATTTCCAGGTAGGTACCACCATGCTCAATAACATCTATTCTGACGATTGTGCCATCACTCTCGATGACGGGCGGATGTTGTTTGGTACACATGATGGTATAACAGTAATCAACCCCGGCGGCAAGCATGTTGTAACAAATAAGAGAACAAAGGCATTTATAACCAACATAGAGATAAACGGAACGTCGATATTCAATGATGAGCAATATGAGGATTTGCGTACTATGAGTGGAGACATTGTTCTGGATTATAATGAAAACTCGCTAAAATTCTATATCTCCAGCTTTGACTTCGCTCCAACAGAAAGGGCTACCTATCAGTACTACATGAAAGGAATAGACCGGGATTGGAGAGAACCCTCGACGCAACACTCAGTAGACTATGGTAACCTGCCACCAGGCAGATACACCTTCTTCTTGAAATCAGAGGAGAATGACGAGGTGACGACACTGAATATAAGGATTCGGGAGCCATGGTATAACTCATGGTGGGCATGGATAATATATCTTGCGTTGATTGGTAGTGTAGGTGGTATTATATATCGTCATAAGCGTAGGGAATTTAAACTGCACCAGCAGATGAAGATTGACAAACAGGTATCGGAGTTCCGTGCCAGCTTCTTTACTCAGGTGGCTCATGAGTTCCGTACACCATTGGCTATAATCCAAGGAGCTGTTGATAAGCTTTATGAAGAGGGCAACACCCAGAAGAAACCTATCCAGACAGCCAAACGAGGTGTAAGACGATTGACTCAACTGGTTAACCAGCTCATGGAATTCCGGAAAATCAATACCGGCAATCTGCGTCTGCGTGTTGAGAAAGGCGATATCGTAGGTTTTGTGCGTGATATATACCAAGATTTCTGGAATGCCGCCCAGCAGAAGGAGCTCTCACTTACATATACCCCTTTCGACAAGAAATACGAGACAGTGTTCGACCGGCATATCCTGGATACGATTACCTATAATCTGTTCAGCAATGCCATTAAGTATACTCCCCAACATGGAG
>Ga0310695_10008753_pt1 | contig 15490 bp, 11 predicted proteins | sample RumenRJG_04DNA_FD_203882 | JGI IMG/M metagenome (GOLD analysis project Ga0310695, IMG submission 203882) | Bovine rumen microbial communities from Lethbridge, Alberta, Canada - RJG_04 (v2) (version 2) | ecosystem: Host-associated > Mammals > Digestive system > Stomach > Rumen | place: Canada...
CATCGGCAACAAGGACAAGTATGCACTTGACGAAGAGGCAAAGGCAAATGCCGACTGCTATGACCCCGGAGACGGAATCACAGGTAAGGACGCACTTGCGATACAGAAGCTTGACGCAAAGCTTATAAAGGCACTCCCTGAAAAGAGCAAATAAAAAAAGAGGCTGCTAAGAGATTAGCAGCCTTTTTAATGTATAGTTAACCAAGCCTACTGTTAACACCGAGCGAAAGCATACATAGCCTTTCTGTACAGAGTAAGCGATGCGAAGCGAGCGACATCGTGGATTGGGTTGCAAGGGACAATGTCCCTTGCCGGGGACTGGGGCAGAGCCCCAGCGGATTGTTAAGGCAGAGCCTTAACCGGATTGTCAAGGCACTGCCTTGACAGAAGTGCAGAGGCATCGCCATAGTATTCAGGAAATTTTCTTCATCAAAGCAACGGAGTGAGCCGAGATACCGAGTTTTTCACCGGTGAAACCGAGCTTTTCCTCAGTAGTAGCCTTAACGCTGACCTGTGAGACATCACAGCCGCACACCTTAGCGATGTTTTCGCGCATAGCGAGGATATGCGGAGCAAGCTTGGGAGCCTGCGCAATGACGGTAGCATCTATGTTGCCGATTTCGTAGCCGTTTTCGCGGCACACTTTAACCACCTCAGCCATGAGCTTCATGCTGTCAGCACCTTCAAATTCATCGGCAGTGTCGGGGAAGAGGTGACCGATATCGCCGAGAGCGAGAGCGCCGAGCATAGCGTCCATGACAGCGTGAGCGAGCACATCGGCATCGGAGTGACCGAGCAGACCTACTGTGTGGGGGATATCAACGCCTCCGAGAATGAGCTTTCTGCCTTCAACGAGTTTGTGAACGTCGTAACCGTGACCAATTCTGAACATAGTGACCTCCTCAGTAATTCAGCAGTACTTCCGCGAGCTTGATGTCTTCGGGAGTGGTGATTTTTATATTTGTGTAGTCGCCGACAGTCATAGCGACCTTGCCGCCGATAGCTTCAACGAGTTGACAGTCGTCTGTGAAATCGAGACCGTGTTCAAGTGCAAAGTCGATACCTTCAAAGTAGAGTTCACGCTTGAAAATCTGCGGAGTCTGTGTTATATAGAGTGAGCTTCGGGGCGGAGTGTCAACAATGAGACCGCCGTCAACAGTTTTGATAGTATCCTTTACAGGTACTCCGAGTGTTGCACCGCCGAAAACGGAAGCGTCTTTGATGACCTTCTCGATATGTTCAGGTTTAACGAGCGGGCGTGCACCGTCGTGTACTGCGACGAGCTTAGTACCGCGTGAAATCTGTTTGATACCGTTGATAACACTTTCCTGACGTGTAGCACCGCCGGTAGTGCAGGCGATCAGCTTGGAGATACCGGCGGCATCAGCCTCAGCCTTAATAGCCGGTATATCGGCTTCGCGAGCGACTATGACGATTTCCTTAACGCTTTCGCACTTTTCAAATGCGAGCATGGTAACTCCGATAACGAGTCTGTCACCGAGAGGGAGAAGAATCTTGTTGACCCCGCCCATTCTTGTGGAATTACCGGCGCAGACGATTACAACTGATGTATCCATGATTACTCCTTTTTAGCCTTGAATTCATAAACGCAGGTGTTGACTTTTTCCTTTTTATTGAAGCCTTCCTTTTCGCGGACGGTTATATATTTGCCGTAATACTGAACGTAACCGTTGATATTGTCATTAACGGCATAAGCGTCATTTTCCGGAGAATTGTGGGCACTGTCAGCGGAATTCGTAGTCATTTCACCGTACTCGTCCTTAGCTTCCTGAGGGAGTTGACTGTAGCCGCCGTCGAAGGTTTCGAGGCAGTTGCCGCCCATGTTGAAGAAGCTGATATTCTTGAGATTTCCTGCCATGATATAGCCGTTTGAGGTGAAATAAGCCTCAGTGAATTCGCATGGAACAGTGATTCTGCCGCGGAAATCGGCAACGCCGCAGCTTTTGTCGATATTGAAGCCTTCTTTGATTTTATTCTGGTCGTGGAGAATGACCTTACCGTTTTTTACATCAACTACCCACCAGTAAGTGGAGAGTTTGCGGACATATTCGCCGTCCTTAGCCTGAATAGTTTCCGGGTAAGCCGGTTCAGCGCAGAGGAGAGGGATATTTTTGTTTTTTCCTGATTTTCCGCCTACGATAGAAATAACGATAATGGCGATTATGCAGAGAGCGATCGCGAATCCGATAACGACAGCGACCTCTAAGAATGATTTCTTTGACTTGTTCATATTTTATCCTTTTCTGTTTTAATATTTTAGTCTTTACTTGGTTCTGTTGGAGCGGTGCGAATACGGATAATGGGCAATTTTTCGAGAGTATAGAAGTAGTTGAAAATGCCGTCATCTGAAGACAGATCGTTCTCACCGGAAGCAGGCGGAGCGAAAATTTTCATGATAAGCTCACCGGCACCGCCGAGCGGCTTGTCATAGAAAGCAGGCATAAGGTCAATTATTTTAGCCTTTGGCGACTTGTAGAACCATCGGCCGTTGAGTTCAATCATAAGGTTTGAGTCGTCGTCGAAAATGAGCTCGCAGAAGTGCGGTTCATCGTCAAAAGTGAGTTTCACGGCGATACCCTCAGCGTCCTCGGAACTTCCCCAGCGCATTTTGGCAGGGAGCTGTATTTCATCGCCGATAGTCATTGAAGGCATGAACCATTCATCATTGATTATTTCCCTGTAAGCTTGCATTACCGGCTGTTCAATGCCTATATCGGCATTGTTGGGGTCTTGTATCTCGAGACCGAGCCTGCCGCGGTCGCGGAACTGATAAAACGTCATACCGGTGAACCAGTCAGCTTTTTCCTTACGTAGCATATCGCAGAACAGCCGAAGCATTTCAGCCTGTTCATACGGACCCGTTACATCGCCGTCGGCATTACATTCCGACATGACGATAGGTTTAGACTTGCCGCCGCATAGAAAGCGGAAGCGTTCAAAGCTTTTTCTGGTAAGCTCGAAGATGTCTTTAACGGCAAAGCGGTGGTGGGTACTTCCGCCGGACTCAGCGATATCATAAGGCCAGCCCCAGTGGAGCGCCATATATTTGTCAACGGACCATATATCGGCATCGCGGACCGTCTGAGCGAATTCTTTCTCCAAGACCATTTCAACAGCGTCGGGGTCTTCGATACCGCCGATGCATATGATGTGAAGCACATTAGGAGCGCGTTCTTTTATAATGCGGACAGCGCGGCAGTAGAAATCGGCGATTTCCTGATACGAAGCGCGTTTAGTGAACGAAAACCAGTTACCGGTCGCTTCATGGTTGATACGCAGGAAGACCCTGCCGAAAGGGCGAAGGTCGTCACCGATAGCGGCGAGCATTTCGTCGGTTGCGTGCGGGTCGATAGTCAGGGTAAGGGTAACGTCCTGACCGTGTCTGCGTATGTCGCGCATCTGTTCAAATGGCTGACTGTTCCTGTCACCGCCGATACCGCCGCGGTAAGGGAAATAGTCGTCGTAGGGGTAATCCCACTGATAGGTGATATTCTCATCATAGTGAACGTCGGAAATACGCGCAGGCCACTGCTTGTCGAAGGGGTAATAGCAGTACATAAGGCTGATACTGCGGTGCGGGCGGCCAAGACGGTTTAAGATATAGTCCTGAGAGACGTATTCACCGCGTTCACTTCCGTCACCGAGGTCGACAGCGCATACCGCTTTGCCCATTCTGACACTGTAGAGCTTTTCCATGCATAAACTCCTTTCCTTAATATTACATACATATAATATTATAATGTCTGAGCGGCATTATGTCAAGCTGTAGGGGAGATATCATTAAATATTTTTCAATCAGCCTTGACAAATGATAAAGGCGGTTGTATAATTACATTGAGGTATTGTACCTATTGTTTAATAATTCTCAATTATGGAGGAGTTATGGAAATTATAATAGTCGGCGGCGGCAAAGTAGGCTGTGCACTTGCCGAGGTACTGTGTGACGAGCACAATGTAACTGTCATCGACAGCAATGAAGCAAAGATAAATTCTATCGTAAATGATTACGACGTAAAGGGCATAGTCGGAAACTGCCTGCAAACAGAGGTACTCGACGATGCTGACGTATCGAAGTGCAACATCTTCATAGCGGTAACAAGTTCTGACGAAGTAAATATACTTTCGTGTCTTATTGCGAAGAAGATGAAGGCACGTCACTGTATAGCGAGAGTAAGAAGTCCTGAATTTGATAAACAGCTTGTATTCATGCGTGAAGAACTCGGAATCAGCATGATGGTCAACCCTGACTACAATGCGGCTAACGAGATAGCGAAGGTACTGCGTTACCCCGAAGCGATAAATATCGAGTCGTTTGCTAAGGGCAGGGTAGACCTTGCCGAGATACGCATAACGCAGGGAAGCATACTTGAAAATCTCGCACTTACACAGCTTTCACGCAGACTCAGACTCGATGTTCTCATCTGTGCCGTACAGCGCGGAGACAGCGTAATAATCCCTAACGGAAGCTTTGTGCTTCAGGCAGGCGATAAGATACACATGACCGCATCACACAGCAATATGGTCAAATTTTTCAAGAGTATAAGTGCGGCATACCGTGAAAAGCGTGTAAAATCGGCAGTACTCATAGGCGGCGGCAGAGTCGGATATCATCTTGCACAGCAGCTCAGAGAAATGGGAGTAAAGGTCAAGATAATCGAAGTTGACGAAAAGCGCTGTGTCGAGCTTAGTCAGCGGCTGAACAAGGTAAACGTCATCTGTGCCGACGGTACAGACCACGATATTCTCAAGGAGGAGCGTGTTTACGACGCGGACGCAGTAGTAACGCTTACCGGAATCGACGAGGAGAACATACTTCTCTCGCTCCTTGCGAAGAATAACGGTGTAGACAAGGTAGTTACGAAGGTAAACCGCATGACGCTCATGCAGCTTACTGATACACTCGACCTTGACAGTATTATCTCACCGAAGAGTATAACAGTCAATCAGATATTGCAGTATGTCCGCGCGAAGCAGAATTCGCAGGGAAACAATATAACAACGCTCTACCGGCTTGTAAACGACCAGCTCGAAGCGATAGAGTTTGTAGTGCGTGAACAGAAGGAGTACGTTAATGTACCGCTGAAAAAGCTGAAAATGCGTGACGGACTTCTTATCGCGAGCATAGTCAGGGGCAACGAGCTGATTATCCCGAAGGGCGACGACTGTCTTATGGTCAATGACAGCGTTGTTGTAGTAACGACGAACCGCGGATTCGGTGACCTGAAGGAAATTTTCTTAAAAGGGAGCCTGAACGGATAAAGACATGAACTACAGAATGATAACGTATATCATGGGACAGATACTGAAAGTAGTAGGGTTCTGTATGCTTCTGCCGGTAGTCGTAGCGGCTGTATACGGCGAAAAGCACGCGATATTTTCTTTTGGTATACCGTTTCTGATAACGATGGTGATATCACTCGCCTTTACAATAAAAAAACCAAAAAACAACGCTGTATTCTCGATGGAGGGATTTGTAAGCGTAGCATCAGCGTGGATAGCTATGTCAGCTATAGGAGCTATGCCGTTTGTGATTTCCGGCGAGATACCCAACTATTTCGATGCTCTTTTTGAGACTGTTTCCGGCTTTACCACTACAGGTGCGACAATTCTCGGAAACGTCGAAGCGATGTCGAAATCCTGCCTTTTCTGGAGAGCATTCACTCACTGGCTGGGCGGTATGGGAGTGCTGATGTTCGTACTTGCGATAATGTCGAGCAACGACGCCCGAACCATGCACATGATGCGAGCGGAGTGTGCCGGACCCAATGTCGGCAGACTTGTATCGAAGTCGAGCTTTTCGGCACGTATCCTCTACGGCATATACATCGCTCTCACCGTATCGGAAATTATAATGCTCATGCTGGGCGGAATGCCGCTGTATGACGCGATAATACACGCGTGCTCATCAGCGGGTACCGGCGGATTCTCGATATGGAACGACAGTATCGCGCACTATAACAGTGTATACATTGAAATGGTGATAGCGATATTCATAATCCTTTTCGGAGTGAACTTCAATCTTTACTATTATCTGCTGATAAAGAAATTTTCGCTTGCGTACAAGAATGAAGAGGTTCGCACGTATTTCGGCGTGATAATCCTTGCGACCGGAATAATCACACTGACCGTATTGAAGCAGTACGCAACAGTGGGTGAAGCACTGAGGCGCTCTTTCTTTATGGTAGCTTCGACCATAACATCGGCGGGATTTTCTACCACAGATACCGGACAATGGCCGACATTCGCACAGGCACTCCTGCTTCTGCTGATGTTTGTAGGCTCATGCGCAGGCTCGACCGGAGGCGGTATGAAGGTTGCGCGAGTCATGATAATCGTCAAGACCGGAATCCGCGAACTGAAATACATCGTAAGTCCGCGAGCTGTTGCAACTGTAAAAATGGACGGCAAGCCTGTCGAAAAGGACATAGTGCGCGGTGCAACGAACTATTTCATACTCTTTATGATACTCATGGCACTCTCGGTACTGCTGATAACGCATGACAAATTCTCGATAGAAGAGAGCCTTTCAGCGGTAATAACCTGCATGAACAATATCGGCTTCGGAGTAGGCAGATTCAGTCCGTCGGGCAATCTCGGAGGACTTGATTCCTTCTCGAAGGTAGTCCTCTGCTTCGATATGCTTCTCGGACGACTTGAGATATATCCGCTGATACTCCTCTTCGCGGCGAGAAAAGACCGCATATAATGCGAAAAATGCCCGATATATAATGGCTCAGACCTCGCAGGACTGTGCAAATAACCAAATAATAAGAAATGACCGGCTTTTTTGAGGATAACCCTTGACAAGCCGGTCTTTTTCGGCTATAATATTTTAGTGTGCTGTAATTGCACGCACAATAATCGAAAAAGGAGGAAAATCATGCCTACATTTAACCAGCTCGTTCGTAAGGGAAGAAAGGACCTCGAGACAAAGTCTACAGCTCCTGCTCTTCAGAAGGGTTACAATGCAAAGAAGAAGACTCAGATCGACCAGAGCTCACCTCAGAAGAGAGGCGTCTGCACAGCAGTAAGAACTGCTACACCTAAGAAGCCTAACTCAGCTATGAGAAAGATCGCAAGAGTTAAGCTCACAAACGGTTACGAGGTAACTTCTTACATTCCCGGTATCGGCCACAACCTTCAGGAACACAGCGTTGTTCTTATCAGAGGCGGCCGTGTAAAGGATCTCCCTGGTGTACGTTACCACATCATCAGAGGCGCTCTTGACGCTCAGGGTGTTGCAAACCGTAATCAGGCTCGTTCCAAGTACGGTGCAAAGAAGCCCAAGCAGAAGTAATCATACTTCTCAAAAGCCGCCGGCAGGCTTTGAAAGCCGGAACTCATACTAAAATAGGATAACTACTACCGCAGAATAATGCGGAGCTTATATATAGATATACTGTATATTTCCTCTGCATTGGCTGCAAACATACCGGAGGGTGAAGCGCAGCTTTACTACGGAAAGCAGTAATCGTCCGGTACGAGTACCTATGAATTCATGAATCTATGTGAAGGAGGGAAGCGAAATGCCAAGAAGAGGTAATATCGCAAAGCGTGATGTATTACAGGATCCTGTATACAACTCAAAGCTCGTAACACGCCTTATCAACAACATTATGCTTGATGGTAAGAAGGGTGTTGCACAGAAGATCGTTTACGGTGCGTTCGACATCGTTGCTGAAAAGACAGGCAAGGACGCTCTGGAGGTATTCGAGCAGGCTATGGAGAATATCATGCCTGAACTCGAGGTAAAGGCTCGCCGTCTCGGCGGTGCAACTTATCAGGTACCTATGGAGGTTAGACCTGAAAGACGTCAGACACTCGGTCTCCGCTGGATTACAAAGTACTCCAGAGAGAGAAACGAGAAGACAATGAAGGAAAGACTTGCTGGTGAGATCCTCGACGCTCTCAACGGAACAGGCGGTGCCTGCAAGAAGCGTGACGATACTCACAAGATGGCTGAGGCTAACAAGGCCTTTGCTCACTACCGTTGGTAAGGGTCTAAGGAGGATATTATGGCAAGAGATTGTTCACTTGAAAATACCAGAAATATCGGTATCATGGCCCACATCGACGCAGGTAAGACCACCACAACTGAGCGTATCCTTTTCTACACCGGTGTAAACCACAAGATCGGTGAAACACACGAGGGAAGCGCTACAATGGACTGGATGGAGCAGGAGCAGGAGCGTGGTATCACAATCACATCTGCTGCTACAACTTGCTACTGGGCTGGTCACAGACTTAACATCATCGATACCCCTGGCCACGTTGACTTCACTGTTGAAGTTGAGCGTTCACTCCGTGTACTCGATGGTTCAGTAACTGTACTTTGCGCTAAGGGCGGCGTTGAGCCTCAGTCTGAGACTGTATGGCGTCAGGCTGATAACTACAAGGTTCCCCGTATGGCGTATGTAAATAAGATGGATATCATGGGTGCTGACTTCTATCATGTTGTAGACATGATGAAGGACAGACTCAAGTGTAATGCCGTTCCGATCCAGCTCCCTATCGGTGCTGAGGATGAGTTCAAGGGAATCATTGACCTCGTTGAGATGAAGGCTTACATCTATACAAATGATATCGGTACAGATATCAAGGTCGAGGATATCCCCGACGACATGAAGGAAATCGCACAGAAGTACCACGATGATATGGTAGAGCACGTTGCAGAGCAGGACGAGGAACTCATGATGAAGTACCTCGACGGCGAAGAGCTTACTCAGGAAGAGATCAAGACCTGCATCAGAAAGTCTACTATAGCTAACGAAATGGTACCTGTAACATGCGGTACATCATACAAGAACAAGGGCGTTCAGAAGCTCCTCGATGCTATCATCGACTATATGCCTTCTCCGCTCGACGTTCCTGCTATCAAGGGTGTAAATCCCGATACAGACGAGGAAGAGGAGAGACCTTCTTCCGACGATGAGCCGTTCTCAGCTCTCGCATTCAAGATCGCAACTGACCCGTTCGTTGGTAAGCTCGCGTTCTTCCGTGTATACTCCGGTGTTGTAAATCAGGGCGACACAGTCCTCAACGCAACAAAGGACAGCAAGGAGCGTTTCGGCCGTATCGTTCAGATGCACGCTAACCACAGAAAAGACCTCACAACTGTATACTCAGGCGATATCGCTGCTGCAGTTGGTCTCAAGAACACCACAACCGGTGATACACTCTGTGATGATAAGCATCCGATCATTCTCGAGTCTATGGAATTCCCTGAGCCTGTTATCCAGCTCGCTATCGAGCCTAAGACAAAGGCTGGTCAGGAGAAGATGGGCATCGCTCTCGCAAAGCTTGCTGAAGAGGATCCTACCTTCAAGACATGGACTGACGAGGAAACTGGTCAGACTATCATCGCCGGCATGGGTGAGCTCCACCTCGACATTATCGTTGACCGTCTCCTCCGTGAGTTCAAGGTTGAGGCTAATGTAGGTGCTCCTCAGGTTGCATATAAGGAAACAATCAAGGGTAACGCTGACATCGACTACAAGTACAAGAAGCAGTCCGGTGGTTCAGGTCAGTACGGTCACGTTAAGATCCGTGTTGAGCCTAACGAGTCAGGTAAGGGTTACGAGTTCAAGAACGCTGTTGTCGGCGGTTCTATCCCGAAGGAGTACATCCCTGCTGTTGACGCTGGTATCCAGGGCGCAATGAAGTCCGGTATACTCGCCGGCTACGAAGTAGTTGACGTTAAGGTAGAGCTTTATGATGGATCATACCACGAAGTTGACTCGTCAGAAATGGCATTCAAGATTGCTGGTTCTATCGCATTCAAGGAAGCTCTCAAGCAGGCAAATGCTATCCTCATGGAGCCTGTAATGAAGGTTGCAGTAATCGTTCCTGATGATTACACAGGTACAGTTATCGGTGATCTCAGCTCCCGCCGTGGACAGATCCAGGGTCAGGAAGCAAGAACAGGTTCTGTTCAGATTGATGCTCTCGTTCCTCTTTCGGAAATGTTCGGATACACATCTGACCTCCGTTCCAACACACAGGGACGCGGTCAGTACACAATGGAGCCCCACAGCTACCAGGAAGTACCGAAGAGCATTGCCGAGAAGATCATGGCTTCAAGAGCAAAGAACTAAGTCCTTATATCGCCGCATGACGGCACAATAAAGGCATTGTAAACAAAATCATGTGTTTTGGAGAAATTTATTTCTCCAAAACACTTGAATTTACCAGAATAATCTGTTATAATATTATAAACAGATTTCTGTATTTTCTTTTTAAGGAGGAATTTTCCAATGGCTAAGGCTAAATTTGAAAGAACCAAACCCCATGTAAACATTGGTACAATCGGACACGTTGACCACGGTAAGACTACTCTTACAGCTGCTATCACAAAGACTCTTGCACTTAAGGGTCAGGCTCAGTACGAGGCTTACGATATGATCGATAAGGCTCCTGAGGAGAGAGAGCGTGGTATCACAATCAACACAGCTCACGTTGAGTACGAGACAGACAAGCGTCACTATGCACACGTTGACTGCCCCGGCCACGCTGACTATGTTAAGAACATGATCACAGGTGCTGCACAGATGGATGGTGCTATCCTCGTTGTTGCTGCTTCTGATGGTCCTATGGCTCAGACAAGAGAGCACATCCTTCTCGCTCGTCAGGTTGGCGTTCCTGCAATCGTTGTATTCATGAACAAGGCTGACCAGGTTGACGATGAAGAGCTCCTCGAGCTCGTAGAGATGGATATCCGTGACCTTCTCTCAAGCTATGACTTCCCTGGCGATGAGACACCTATCATCAAGGGTTCAGCTCTTAAGGCTCTTGAGGCTCCCGATGACCTCAGCGATCCTGCATACGCTCCTATCCTCGAGCTCATGGACGCTGTAGATGAGTACATCCCCAGCCCTGAGCGTGACGATGCTAAGCCTTTCCTTATGCCTATCGAGGATACAATGACTATCTCTGGTCGTGGTACTGTTGTTACAGGTAGAGTAGAGCGTGGAAAGCTCAACGTAAACGAGCCTGTTGAGATCGTAGGTCTCTCAGACGAGAAGCTCAACACAGTTGTTACAGGTCTTGAAATGTTCAGAAAGACTCTCGACTTCTGTGAAGCTGGTGATAACGTTGGTGCTCTTCTCCGTGGTATCACAAGAGACCAGGTTGAGCGTGGACAGGTTCTCTGCAAGCCCGGCTCAATTCACCCCCACACTAAGTTCTCTGGTCAGGTTTACGTTCTGAAGAAGGAAGAGGGCGGCCGTCATACTCCTTTCTTCAACAACTACAGACCTCAGTTCTACTTCAGAACTACAGACGTTACTGGTGTTGTAACTCTTCCTGCTGATAAGGAAATGTGCATGCCTGGCGATAACGTTGCTATGGACGTTGAGCTCATCACTCCTATCGCTATCGAAGAGGGACTTCGTTTCGCTATCCGTGAGGGTGGTAGAACAGTAGGTTCAGGCGTTGTTACAAAGATCAACGAATAATTTTTAATGTCCAGATAGATAAAGATCCCGTTCCGCAAGGAGCGGGATTTTTTGTTGGAAAGGAGTGGGAAAATGAACGCGAAAGAATACCTGAAAATACTGCATATAGCCGAACGACTAAAGGATACACCACGTCATTGCACAACAAGCAGACGCCGGACCGAGAGTGTGGCGGAACACAGCTGGCGAGTATCGCTGATGGCACTCTTGCTGAAAAATGAATTTCCGTCAGCGGATATGGAACGCGTAATGGAGATGTGCATAATACACGATATGGGAGAGTGCTTCACGGGTGACATACCTGCATTCTTAAAAACTTCCAGCGACCGTGAGCGTGAGGACGAATTATTCGTCGAGTGGCTATCGGAGTTACCACCCGAAATATCGGCAAATATCAAAGATTTGTACGACGAAATGGAAGAGCAGCATACACTGGAATCAAAAATATACAGGGCACTCGATAAGCTCGAAGCTTTGATACAGCACAACGAATCTCCGCTTGATACATGGAGCGAAAACGAGTATGAACTGAACAGGACGTATGCTTTTGAAACTGTCGAATTTTCGGACTGGCTGACTGAACTGCGCAAAGAGATACTTGCTGAAACGATTGAAAAGACAGCACATTTGAAATAAAATTACAGGCTCGGAAGTGTAAACTTGCGGGCTTTTCTATTACACTAAAAGTTATGGCAGACGAATAATATAACTCCGCGTAGAAAATGATGATCATAAAAAACGTCTTAATTGTCGTCAAGTTGAACAAAGGGCGGAAGAAAATGTAAGTGATAATGCTTAATGGGCGGAAGTTTCCGGAAATAAAAGTTGAATGATAATAATGCAGCGTGTTTATATATAAAATATATAAAGTGTTACGGAAGTGATATATGTTTAATAACAAATAATGTATTGGTTAATAATTCTCACAATGTGCACAGATTCTTCACGGACTCGCAAAAAATGACTTAAAACCGCAAAAAGAGGTCGAATGAACGCTTTGTGTAAAATAACCAATTTTTAAAGTTGAATTTGTAAATGGAGTTATATGTTAAGTCTTGAAATTCTGTTAACAATATGATATAATAAAGGTATTAAAAAGTGCGCATATAACGTCAACATGAAAGTGCAGTGAAGGTTGACAAGCGGATTTTTTTAAAAATAAATTTATAGAAAGGTGGTAAAAAAATGAGACATTCGATCAGCAAGCGTATACTGAGCGGAATAACTGCTGCGCTGACAGCCGTTATGATCGTTCCGAATTCGCTTCCGGATTCAATGGCTGCTGGTGAAGAGCAGGATCTTAGTAAAGCTCCGCGGATTTTTGACCTCGATGAGAGTGCTCTGCGGATGCCGAGCGGAAAAAAGAGCGCACACGATCTTTTTACTGAGATAGATTTTGAAAATGCCGACGGAACTCCAGATAATGTAGCAACACCGGATAATACTTATTATCTGCTTCTTCACGCGGTCGGCGACGATTCTGATACGCAGTTCCAATACAGCGACGGCGAATCCCGAGAAAATTACAAGTTGATCGAGATCGAAGCTGACGGAACAGCATGGAATTCCGGAAAGCTTGATTCAGAGGATTTTCTTCCGACGAAGAGTCCGTGGGGTATACCGCTTTATCCGTCTACCTCACATTTTGAAGGAATACTTCTAAAAAATGAAGATCCGTCCAGTGAACTAACGCTGGAAAAGGCAAAAAATCTCACAGGTTGTCTGCCGACTGACAATATTGAAGGCCTGACGATCATCAAGGAGGGGGCGCTGAATAAGCGGACAACTCCAACCCCCGATCCCCTATACGGAAATGATACCGTAGCAATGAAGGCGATTCCTGCTTACGTTGCAGATATCAACGTATACGGACTTGACGGTGAAACCAAGAGTTATATCGACACAACCGACTATGATTACTATATGCTTTCATACCTTGTACCCAAGGGAGAAGACCCAAAGAAGCATGATAACGTACAGGCATGGTCGATAAAGAAGGTAACTCCTGATGAGCCGAATCACCAGACGATACCGTGGGACGACACCACAAAATATTTCAAGGATACATACGTATTCAACGATTTCAAAAATTCATCGAACGAACCTGTTGCCTACGACAGAACAAAGTATGACGTGGGATACAGACTTTTCCGTACGGTGAACAAAGGATCAGTTCCGGAGACATACTGGGATCTGTATGATGAAACAAGATTTGTTGACTCGATCCCGACATATGCTTTCGACACAGTTGAATCGGAAAACTCAGTAACTATTGACATAACAAAGAAGCAGTCGCAGTTTGCTGTAGACCTTGAATTTGATAAGCCGGTAACGATCACCGCGGCAGATAAGTATTATGTTCTCGTAACAGTAGAACATGAAGGTACGCATCCGACATACTTCTACAAGCCGCTCGAGATCAGCAATGCCGATTCACTTGTAATACCGGTACAGACTTTAACAGAGCAGTACTGGTCAGATGATGAAGGTCATCCGCTCCAGAACGAGCGCTTCTCAGGTTCCGAAAAATCGGTAAAGACCGAGATAGTAAAGCTTGCAAGAGACGGAGAAGGAGATAATTTCAAAAAACTCCTGAATCAGGATGACAGCCTGAGAGTAACCGAGGGTTCATTATTAAAGGGCTTCATCGCTCACTACAATGAACTCAAGGATAATCAGAACGTAGTAATGGGCTCTACAGACTACATTGCAAAGGTAGAGTTCAAGTCTACCGAGCCGGGAAATGAAAGAAACTTCAAGAATATTCTTGGCAAGGGACTTCCTTTTGGTATCACAGCAGACAGATATCATCAGGACGGACACGCTGAAACAAACTTTGCTGCAAATTATTATCAGCAGACAGGCGGCCAGGCAATGGAACCGGACCAGTCAGGAAGCTTCAGCGGACACTTCTACATTCCTCATTTTGTAGACTTTGGCGCTACAACAGAGGTGCAGAAGGTGCTCACAGCCGAAGAGTCTGTCGGAGCGATCCAGATCAGCGGCCACTGTGAAAAGGCACCCATAATGCACGTCGAAAATGCGGCGAGCGTACACGCGAATGACGAGATACCGATAAAGGAAGAAGATCCGGACGATATGACAAATAATGTCATAGAACCGATCATCGAACAGATGAAGGCAACGTCCGCAGAGCTTGCAAGTCACCCTGCAACACTTGTACCCATGTTCAGCTATAATGATCAGGGTAATAAGGTAAGGGCGCTGATTGATACAACAAGCTTCCCGAGCGATGCAGATATCTACATTGACGGAGATCAGCTTAAGGGAGTTCTCGACAGTTCGTATACCACATTTGAAATCAATGAAGGACAGACCATAATCGTCAACTTTGATGAGGACTATGGTGACGAGTTCTTAAAACTCGGACAGTTCAATGTGATTTTCCACAATGGCGACGAAATACTCGAAGCAGACAGTTCACCTGCGGGTAAGTCGGATTTGGAAAAGATGAAGAAGGTAGACAAGGTAAGCCGAAGCATAGTATGGAACCTCGCTTCAGTAAAGAATGTTGAGGTAGCCAGAACAGCCGGAATCTTCCTTAATCCTAATTCTGATTCGGACATTGAGCTTAACGAGACATCGTCCGGTTGGATTATTACAGATGGATACTTCTCAAATCACGGATCCGAGTGGCATTTCAGCTATCAGGACCTTGACGATGATTTCACAGAAGAGACCGTCACAACAACTACCTCAACCACAACGACCACAACCACTACTACTACAACTACGACAACAACTACAACCACAACTACTACCACAACCACAACTACTACCACGACAACAACAACAACAACTACTACAACCACCACGACTACCACAACACAGGCAGTCAACATCAACAAGGTAGACGTAGGCGGCAAGGAGCTCAAGGGAGCAACATTAGTACTTACCGGACAGGACTTTGACGAAAACGACATAGTCTTCACAAGAGACTCGATAGAGATCGATGAAAGCGGAAAGGTACTGAGCGCATCGGGCACAGAGCTTTC
>Ga0310695_10008754_pt1 | contig 15489 bp, 7 predicted proteins | sample RumenRJG_04DNA_FD_203882 | JGI IMG/M metagenome (GOLD analysis project Ga0310695, IMG submission 203882) | Bovine rumen microbial communities from Lethbridge, Alberta, Canada - RJG_04 (v2) (version 2) | ecosystem: Host-associated > Mammals > Digestive system > Stomach > Rumen | place: Canada...
ATTCCTGTTTCCGGAATGTGACGCACATACGTTACTCTCTATTTACAAGAGAGGGGGATAGAGATTGTCTTACTTCACCACAACCTTCTTGCCGTCCTTAATGACGATGCCCTTGTACTCCTTAGAGATACGCTGGCCAGCGAGGTTATAGGTAGCGGTAGAACCTGTCTTTGCCTTGTCAACTACAGCCTCAATACCCATAGGCACAGGATCAGTTCCTGCACCAATCTTGATTGCGAAGTTTTCTGCACCAGTAGCATTGATCAGATTCTCCAGCGTCTTACCCTCAGCATTCTCATCGCCCTTCATATACCATTTAATATTCTTAAATGTATAAGTGTTAGCCTCCTTCATGCAAGCCAGGTCGAAGGTAATGTACGTTACAGCGTCAACAGCGGTACCATCCCACTTCTTAGCAGGCATAGTAAGTTCCTTCTTAACGCTCTTCCACTCTGTGTCAAAGGCATCATCGTTATCCAAATTGAAAGCGCCAGTAATATAATCCGGATTGCCGGCAACTATACCCTGGAAAGCTGCTGTAGACTTAGCTTGCGTAGTAGCCTTATATTCGAACTCGAGAACGGTTTCCTCACCAGGGGCAAGGTTACGGTTAGAGTAAAGGAAGAACTGGTTGTCCCAAGTGTTACCTGTACCACCTTCTTCTTCATCTGAAGTCGGCTGCCTCTCTGTTGCTTCGATGACAATCTCCTGATCGTTAGTTACGATTTCAACAGGCTCCTTAACTACGAGTTCCTCACCTTCAGCCATCATGAAGAGAATCTGGTTGGTTTCAGGAGAAATAAAGATCTGCCATACACCAGCTGCGGGGAGGTCAATCTTATACTGTGCAGTTGCTGTATAGTCCTGCCAGTTGTCCTCGTCATTACCCTTGATAGTACCGCTTGGCTTAATGGTAGCACCCTTGAATGCAGCATTCTCACCGCGCTCGGTAGAAATCATCAACTGATTAACCCATGTATCCTGCTTACCTTCAGTACCAACTGTAGCCCAATAGACTCCATCATCGGTTGGACCTTCGAATTGGATAGCATTGTCGTAGTCATACTCGATACCAGTCGTCGTGTTAGAAGATGCGACGAACAAACCCTCATCAAGCTTCATAACCTGCCAAGAGAGATCGTCGAAATAGAACTTATTAGCTGGCTGAGGAGCATCAACTTTTGAGTCAGCGCACAAGTTGAATGCGACAGACCAACCAGTAGCCTGGCTAGCATCAAACTGTAATGTCGTGTCAAAGTCCTGCCATTCAGTAGTGAAGTTTACGTCTCCGATACCAACATAGTGGAGATAGTCTGATGGCTGCTGCTTGTGAATCTGAGTTTGAGCCTTAGCTGCAATCTCTGCCTTATAACGGAAGTGAAGCTTTACCTTAGTGCCTTCCTTCCAGCCCTGAGGAGACTGAATCCAGAACTGGTTAGACCACTGGATAGAGTTATCATCATCAATTTTTGCAATTTGGCTTGCATCAACCATGAATACATGGTTGCTTGCATCAGCGGGATCAGCAACAATGTTAGCGGGGAAAGGACGTGCTCTTCCGTCTAATGTGCCATCAGCACCCGTGTCACCGACATTGGTACCCATCTGCAAAGACCATGCACAGATCTCGCCAGTACGGTCACCGCGCCAGTTGATGTTGATACCCTCGTCATTCTTCTCAAGAGCCCAATCAGGCCATGCTGTCTCTGCGTCACCATTGGTAAGCTTCTCGAGCCATTCAACGGGGCGTGTAGGAGCCTTTTCCTCGTGAGTAATCTTGATATACGAAATCCAGATGTCGCCTACATAGTCACCTGGCTGGATGAGCAAGCAACCGCTATTTTTAAAGTACTGATCGTTAGGATTGTTTACACAGTTTTCCAATACTACGTCTACCCAATCTGTTGTAACAGGAATCATACCAGGAGTGTTAGAACCTGAGAATGAAGCATGAATTTCTTGAGCGACAGAACCCTTAATCCTTATAGTAATGGTGTAAGATGCATCATTATCAAGCCCTTGAATGCCTGGGTGAAGTTGATATTGGTAATCATAGAAATTTGGCTTAGCTTCATCACTGTGGAAATGGATGGCACCATCTTCAAATTTGATGTGATCCTCTTCACTAAGCCAACCATGAGCCCATGAATCAGCAGTAGAGTAGTCCTTTTCGAAATCGACTACTGTCTCTGCCTTTGCTCCCAAGAAGCATGTCAAGAGAGCAACAAGAGTAAATAATTTCTTCATAATAGAATTAATTTAAATTAATAATAAGATGATTATAAAATATAAAGGTTTGGTTTGTTAATTTCCACTTAGCGCATCGCAGAAGGCCTTATAGGTAGCAGTGCGCACCCAGTCCTTACTCTTGCTTACAGACCAAAGACCTACAGGATCGCTCGTATCGGCCATATTGCCTTTACAGATGCCGGCCTGCTTGTCGTTAGGAATGATGCTCATATACCTATTGATGACGTAGCCATAATAGTCGGCCAGCTTCTGACGCTGATCCGCAGTGATTTTGTCTGCTGCCACGTTTGAACCTTCAACATTCTGATACTTGATATCGAAGTTAGAGAGGCGGATAAGCTTGCCTGTTTGAGCAAGGTTATCCAGAAGCGTGTTTAGCGTAGCCTTGTTAGCTTCCTGCTTGGTAGCATCCTCACTATAGGTGAGATTCAGCTTGGCATTGATGCCGTCAATCTTGGCACCGTTATTGTCCCAGACGCCTATCCAGTAGTTGAGGCTCTCCATTCTCTTGGTGTCCTCAAGACCCGTCTCACTGATAAAGAACTTCAACTGAGAGGGGTCACCGCCGTGATTCTCGAAAGCCGTGCTGGCCGCCTTTGACACGACAGGCGCATAGTTCTCACTGCCAAGGACATCCTGCCAGAAAATCTTGTCAGTAGCATGCTTGAGGTCAAGCATACCGTTATCAAGCACATTCTTGCTGTCGAGAGCCTCATCGATGAGGTCGAATGACTTGATGCGACCAGCGTTAATCTTCATCAGACCATCACACCAGGTATTGAGAGCATAGTTGATAGTGTCTGTCTTCTCTTGTGCTGTCTGCGGACGATGGTTGTCAGGATAGTAGCCTACCTGTACCTTTTGGAAATAGATAGTGATACCAAGGGCTGTTTCAATTTGCAAATAACCATCGGTCACGTCAGGTGCGCTCTGGGCCTCAACAACAACCTTAGTCCATTTGCCCTGCTTAAGAGACCACTTTCCGTTAGTGCCTGTACCAGGTACAGGAGTGCCAGAGAAATTGATGTTATAAGTTACGTTTTTATCAGCTCTTGCCCAAAACGTAGTTGTGTATTTTGCCTTAGGATCCACCTCAAAACCTTCAATGATACGAACACTTGATGAAGCAGGCACCTTAAGTGCGTTCTGGTTATCGTATTTTACGATAGCAGCCTTACCTTTCACGATAGTACCATCATAATCGCCTACTGACTTTTCATTGAAATTAACGACTTTGCCTTCTACATAGTCCACCGCTATTTCAATGGGGGCCGTGAGGGTTGAAAGCCAGGCGTCAGCCTGATCGGCATTGGCAACGATAGGACTGCCAAAGACTTCACCACCAATCTCTTCGACATGGTCAAGGAGATCCTTCATATCCAGGAAGTTCATCACGCCCTTGGCATTGACAATCGTGCCTGACATCAGCGTGTTGCCGAAAGCGACATTGTCGAAGTTGGTGACAGCAGCGGCATGTGCCAACTCCTGCGCATTGAAGTCTGCCACCTTGAGCGTTGCTCCAAGCTTCATATTCGGATAATTAGCCCTATTGATATACATCTTGACAGGCTTCAGATCCTTATATGGCTCTACGAAACTGGGATCCGCATTAGCAACGAAATCATCCGTCACATTATAGTCAGCACAGGAAACAGCAAGTGCTCCTACAGCTAACATCAAGAGACTGTTTCTAAAAATCTTATTCATATTCTGTCCTCCTATTGTTTTACGTATTTAGGTGTGAAGAACTCTTTCTTGTTCGACTCGCGAGTCTGAACAACAAGCGTATCGTTGGTTGTTACAGTCACGTCATTCTCAAGAACCCAATTTACTTCCTTGCCGTTTACAGTCTTAGTACCAATAATACGGCCTTTCTTGAAGGTTACGCTGTAAGCCAGACGAAGGATGTCGCGAGCAACGGGCTGGCCATTCATGTTGCCCCACTGAAAGTCCTTGTATTCGGGCTTCTCAGTTCCCTTAACGATGAATTCTCCTGAACCAGTAGAAGGAATCTCTGCGTCATCGCCGGTAATTGTACATCCATTACCATCGAAGGTGAGAATGAGATTACAGTTCTGAGAAGGTCTGGCATTTCCTGATGCATCCTTACCAATACTTATAGCGACAGGGAATACTGCCTGTGACATATTCTTGGTCCTTATACTGCAAATCTCGTCATTCTGGTTAACAGGATTCTCTGTGTAATGCTCAGGGTCAGAATTAACAAGAGTGGTATCTCTGCGCACATTGATTGTTGTAACGCCATTCTCCGTAATATTGTCAACACCACGACGGACATATTTTGCCTGCCACGGATTCATATACTTCACGCAGTAAAGTACATAATCTTTTGGAAGGACATCCCAATCCTCAGTGTTGGTACGAGAAGGAGTAAGACCTTCGCGGGGCTTACCAGTAAGGATGTGGTCAATGCCTCTTACACTTGTCATTACCAAAGGAATAACATAGGTGTTCTCATTGGCTTTCTCATCCTTGAAGAAAGCATCAGTGAACTGTACTTCTACATAGCCGCGAGGATCACCGTTGTAAGGAATGACATTGGACGACAGCTGATAGTACTCTTGCGGCATGGGAAGCACAGGAGCTGCTGCATTTCCACCAGCATCAACGAAATAGAGGTCGTCACAGAGCGACGGGTCGACAACAATATCCACATAGGCATCGCGTCCGCCATAGGCACCGCCCATTGTAGACCAGATGCGGCATTTGTGCGCGTTGTCGAGCGTATTGTCATAGATGTCGTTACCAAGTACGAGCGTACGTATGGGATACTGGTATGCAAAGTAGGCAGTCGTGCCATCCTGATAGTCTGGGAACTCCTTATCTGCATTATAGCAAGATGCTAACGTGAGAGAGAGTGTTCCCAAGGCTACTCCGTATATATATTTCTTGAGTTTCATAATCATTTATTTAACTATTCACTTTTCACTATTCACTTTTCATTAGCGAAGCGTTACCGCCAACCCTTGTTTTGCTTGAGGTTACTCCATTTTAGCACTTCACTCTTAGGAATTGGTCCGTAATTCTGATAAGAGCTGTCGTATCTACGTTCCTCAACATCGAAGACGCTATAGGTGAGTTCGTCGGTCTCGTCATTGCGGGTAATTCTCATGCCCCTCACCGTCTCATTGAGCGGCATCTGCCAACGACGGAGGTCCCAGAAGCGCTTGTTCTCGAAACAGAGTTCAAGACGGCGCTCGTTGCGGATGAGGTTGGTCATCTTAGCCTGGTCGGCAGCACACTCTTCAAGATAGACATCACCTTCGTCGAGTGGCAACGAGAACTCGTTAGTTGCAAGCCCAGCACGCTCACGAATGGCCTTAATCACATCGTAAGCAGTAAAGCCTACACCTGCACCATCCACCTTCGGTCCCCAAGCATCGTTAGCAGCCTCGGCGTACGCCAAGAACATCTCGGTATAACGGATACGTGGATAGATGTGCTGTTGTTCGATAAGAGAACTTGACAATGGGCTAACATCGTCACGAAGGAGTTTTAACAGATAATAACCTGTACGTGTTGACTTCTCAACTTTATTGAGGTTATCGTCAGTCTCATTTTTCGCGTTTGGATAAAGGCCTGTGATGATTTCGGCTTTTCTAAATGTTCTGCCATTATAGAGAACAGTTAGTTCGAGACGCGGGTCACGGTTTGCGTAGGGGTCCTGAGGATTGTAACCAGATGCAGGATCAGTGATGGGAAGGCCATTACGCATCGGGAACGCATCGACAAGGTTCTGCGATGGATTGGTACGACCGCTACCATACAGAGTCGGTGGGAAGTTCTCTCTTTCCTGATCTGCATTCTTATGACGGTCTTCGCGCCAGAGAATCTCTGGATTAGGCGCCGTTTCTATCAATGACTTAAAAGAAGTATGATACCAGTCTTTATTACCGTTCTTGTCAAAACCTTCCAATCCGCCAATACGCTTGAGGACGTTGGCACAGTAGGTAGCAGCCGTCTCAGATGTCACACCGCTCTGGTCGCGGAAAGCAGGACTTGCAGCAAGAAGTGCTATCTGAGCCTTAATCGCCTCAGCAATCTTCGCAGACACAAGACCTTTTGACTTACTGCCGAATATCAGGTTGTAGTTAGAAAACTCTGCTCCGAGTGCCTTATATTTCGCAGGAATCAGATCTTTGTTTGCAATGTCTTCATAATCTGCAGGAAGAAGTGCTATTGCACTGTCGCAGTCAGCGAAGCACTGCTGAACACAGGCAGCGAAAGTGGCACGTGGCTGATTGAAGTCAGAGCTACCGTCTTCGGGGGTGGTCAGCAAGGGCACACCATAGAGAATACCATCTTCAGCATAGCCGCCATGAGCCTGAAGCAGATAGTAATAGAAAAGCGCACGAAGGCCATATGCCTCACCTTTCAAGCGGTCAATGAACATCTGCTGCTTTGACACTGCTCGTGGCGCCCACTTTACCTGTTCTACTATAGTAAAAAAGAGATTGACATACTGGATACCGTCCTTACAATTGTCCCACTGCGACATGGGGTTATTGTCGGATGCCCATGTGCCGGTAGCCATATTCAGATAGGCGCTGCTCGTAAGATTGGTCACTGCATCGTCAGTAGCAACGTCTGTCTGAGTCGTCGTAATATACGGAAGCCGGTCATAGGCATACATCAGCAGACCATGCGCATACTTGGACTCCTCAGTCAAGTCTTCCAACTGACGTTTGTTTTCTTCTGCCGGCTCGAACATGTCTTCGCATGAGCAGAAAGCGAGGAGACCTATCAAATAGAATATAATGTTTTTTGTCTTCATATTCTTCTTACTTCTTAACTTCTAAACTTCTTTAACTCCCTATTTAGAGGGTTACCTTAACACCGAAATTATAGAAACGCGTCTGCGGTTCATAGCCTACGCTTGTCTCCATCATCTTACGCTCCTTTGAGAACGTGAGGAGGTCGTTTCCGTTCAGATAGACTGAGAGAGCCTTTACGTACTTCGTCTTCACATACTTTTGGGGGACGTCATATGTCAGCTGTACCTTGCGGAGGTTGAAGCGGTCAGTACTGTAGAGCCAGTAGGTAGAAGCCTCACCATTGGCTGTCGGCAATGTCGTCAGACGGGGGTGAGTAGCCGTGTTGGCGGTCTCAGCCGTCCAACGACCACGTGCGTTGACAGAGTACTTTGCTTCTCCGCTCATAAAGTAGTAAGAGTTGTTCTTCATTCCCTTGGCACCGAACTGGCCGTTACCAAGGACAAAGAGCGTGAAGTTCTTGTACTTGAGCGTGAGGTTCACGCCCAATGTGAGGGGAGCGCCGTATGTACCATCCTTGCCAAGGTCAACCCGATCCTTATTGGTAATCTTACCGTCACCGTTCACATCTTCATACTTCAAGTCGCCAGGCTGCAGGTTTGCACTACCATTGAGCGAGGACTTAGGAAGACCATCCTTCAAGGTGTACTTCGTCTTGCCATCGGCTGTTGTTGTCACGTTAAAGTCGTCAGCCGTATAGAAGCCCAGGCAGTTATAGCCCCAAATAACATCAAGAGGACGTCCCTCGGTGTTCTGATAAGGAGCATCAGCGTCAATAATTTCGTCGTACGTCTTATAGTTTGTTGTAAGATAGGTACCGACAACACCCAGCTGAGCATGTACCTTACCGAACTGCTTCTGGGCCGTCACACTGAAGTCAAGGCCCTTGCGGTTCTGGATATTATTGTTGATAGCCGGCTTGAACGAACTGCCAGAGAGTCCGCCGGACAGATACGATGGGAACTGGGTAGGATTCTGAATGATGAAACCGTCCAAATCTGTATTGAAGTAGGTCAGCTCAGCAGAAATCAGCTTGTCGAAGAACGAACCACGAAGGCTGACAGAGAGCTCCTTACGGTGAATAAAGTCGAGTGCTGGGTTGCTACCCGCTTTTGAGAAGGTACGGTCCGTACTGGTTCCTTCATTCCATGAGAATGAACCACCCGTTTTGTCCCATGATGCTCTATAGAGATAAAAGTAATCATCACCCATATATACATCCGCATCTTCGCTCAGATTGCTGTATGAAGCGCTGAGCAGCAGGTCGTCAACGAAGGTATCCTTCAGGAAGTTCTCCTTGGCAATGTTCCAACCGATGGTGAACGAGGGGGAGATAGCCTCGCGGTTTCCTTCGGGAAGACGGGCGGAATGTACACCAGCGAAGGCCACATTGGCAAAATAGCGGCCCATAAAGTCGTAACCTACCTCAAGACCTAAGTTGGCATTGGCATAACGATGATACTCACCGCTACGGGTTGTTGTGAACATATTACCAAGCAGGATACCGGTCACGTGATGCTTGCCGGCAAAGGTGTGGTCGTAGTCGAAATGACCATTCCAGCTGATGGTCTGGCGATAGGACGAGTTTGACATGACCATGTGACCTGTCACGAGTTCGTCGTTCTGCTGGGTAAGAGCTACGATCTTGTCCTCTGAGTTATAGTTACTCCATGTGGGAATGAACACTGCATATTTGTTGTCGTATGAAAGATCGTATTTGGCAGCATAGTCAATAGAGAACAATGTCTTGAATGACAGGCCTTTCACGAATTTGTTCATATCGTAGTCGATACCAGCATCGAACTGGAACTGGCGGCTGACGCCTTTTGTCTGACCGCCAAAATAGCAATCAGCAATAGCATTTGTCTGAGTGGCTTTCGTACCACCGGGGAAATAGCGGCCGTCGAGCAGGTTCAGTGACTTGCCAAGGATGGCAAGCGCCTTGCTGGCGTTGGGGTCGACCATGTCGATGGGAATCAGCGGTGCTGCATTCTCAGGGAAGTTCGGACGCATGGTGGCTGCCTCTCCCCAGAAGTCACCCTTGTTCTTATTGGCATTGTAGAAGGTAGCGCTGGCGTTGGCATAACCTTTAACAGACTTGTTGATAACGAGGTCAATGTTACCGCGTACGCTGAAACGGTCAGTGTAGTTATCCTTTGCCGGACCGAAGTCGATGAGGTCTTCGTAGCGGTAATAGTTGATGTTCGTATAGAAGTGGGCACGCGTACCACCACCCTCAATCTCCAACGTACCTTCCGAACGGTTGTATGCCTTGCGGATATACTCGTCGGAATAGTAGTTAACGTTGGGATAACGGTAAGGATTAAGACCTATGGCATGGTTGTAGATGTCCATCTGGGAGTACTTAAGATCGAGCAGGTCATTCCTGCGAGCCTCGTTGTAGAGCGTCATATACTCAGCAGAGCCAAGATACTCAGGGAACTCCTTGGCAACGTGCCAGCCTGTATTGGCATTGGCCGTAATCTGAAGGCCATCAACCTTGCCGCGCTTGGTGGTAATGAGGATAACGCCCTTGGCAGCCTTGGCACCGTAGAGTACCACAGCCTGAGCACCCTTGAGGAAGGTCACCTGCTCTATCTCTGAGGGAAGCACGTTGTTGGACGGACGTTTCACGCCATCGATAATCACGAGCGGGAGGTTACCGTTGTCGTTATTGTCCAGACGGTCATTGTCCATACCCCAAAGGTTGTTGCCATTCCAGCCACCGATAAGCGCATACAAATCATCAAGGCTACCCGTCGTGTAATCCTTCTTCTGCAGCTCTTCCATATCAATGTATGAGACACCACCGAGCAACTGGTCGGCATCCTTGTCACGGAAAGCAACATGGACCTTCTTTTTTGCCACCGTAGAATCGGCATCGCCCGCAGACTGAGCACCAGCCGTCAGTGGCGACACTACCAACATGGCTAAGAGAAATATGTTTGTTTTCATATTTTACTTTTTTACCTTTTTACTTTTTTACTTTTAATTACCATCCTGGATTCTGATTATACCCTACGTACAGATAGGTATCCTTGTCAGGAAGCGGGAACCAGTAGTGCTTAGCATCCAAACGACGAGTGATAAGCTCTTCCTTGTGGAAATTAGCAACCTGTGCGTCCTTTGGATCGTGGCTCTTGAACCATTCGGCAGTTTCCAAACGCTCAAACTCATGGGAATACTTCACCGTGTAAGGGGGCTCTGTCAAGAGGAGCCAGCGCTGGAGATCGTTCCAGCGGAAACCTTCGAAGGAAAGTTCCACAGCACGCTCACGACGAACAGCATCCATAAAGTCCTTTGGAGAGGTAAGGAACTGAGCCGGTATATGCTCCAATGGGTAATCTTCAGAGTTTACTCGATCACGAAGAGCATTGACAGCATCAACAGCGGTCAGTGTCTGACAATAATCTTTACTACTCTTGAAGTCGTTAACATTGTTATTTGCCAAAGCAATGGCCGCCATAGCCTCAGCATACATCAGATAGACATCAGCCAGGCGCATGTAGGGGAGATAAGTATGGAGAGGGCCTCCACCGCCCCATGCATCATACCACTTGTCGCCTTCGTTACACTGGTGAGGAACAAGTTTCTGGATGAAATAACCTGTGCTACTTCCGTTATCAACAGCTCGCATGGCACCGCCTGTGTAAAGAGAACAGTATTCATGCTTCTTCTGCTCTGCAGACAAGGCATCGGTACTAAGCACATAGTGGAAACCATCGAAGATAATGTCGTGATAGAAACGTGGGTCACGATTCTTATAAGGATGCGTTGGATCCCAACCTGATGCCGGGTTCAATACATATTCACCGTTCTGTACAAGATAGATAGGCTGTCCGTTGGCCATTCCGTACTGGTCGATGAGGTTGGCTGTCGGATGGTGGATGATATTATCATGAGCCACAAGACCAGCAATCTTAGGACCAAAAATCTTTGTACAGTTCCAGTTTGAAGTGTTTCCATCGGGAGACAAGCCACGGAAAATAGCCTCTGTAGAACCTGGCTGTTTCCAATCTTGCTTATAAGTATAGAAAATATCTGAGTAACAAGACGATGCAGTTTCGTCACCCTCATGGTCGTAGATATTTAAATACTTGTACTCAGCAAGCTTGTAACTCACTTGGCCTCTATTGACCATGTCAAGGGCCTTGCCCAAAATCTCAGCAGCCTTTTTACAGTATGTCACGTCGTAATCATAGGTCTTACCGTTGGAACTGGCGCCTAACAACTGAGCAACACCGTTGTTCTTGGTCTTCTCAAACTCCTTCATCAGTGGCGAGCCAGCATAAAGATAACACTTGCCAAGGTAGCAGAGAGCCATGAACTTGTTAATACGCAAATCATTCTTCGTTGATGTCTGCATACCAGCCAGTGTCTCATCCCAACCCTGAGGATCGGCAGGAAGGAGGTCGGCTGCCTTTTCGAAGTCTGCCGCACAGTGGTCAGCACACTCCTGAAAGGAGAGTCGAGGCAACTGAGGAATATCTGCATCGAAAGCCTGGTCAATATACGGCAGACCACCGAAGTAACACATCAACTCAAAATGCCACCATGCACGGAAGAAATACAACTGTCCGAGCAAGAGGTCACGCTCCTCATCGGTTCCGACAAGCGACCTGATATTCTCAATACCCATGTTGCACTTACGGATGCAGTACCATGAGTTCTTCCAAAGCGAACTTCTATCGCCATTAATCCAACACTGAGAGTTATTCCAAACGTTACGATAGTTACCCAGGTCAACCTGGTGATCCATGTGTGCATAGCCTTCGGGGTTATGAACAGCGTCATCACCAAAGTTCCATGAGGTACAATAGTTGACCTTCTCCTTATCAGGAATCAGACTATAAATCTCCTCAATATATCCCTGGAAGTTGCGATAGTTCTTGAATGCCTCATCCTGTGCGACAATCGATTCCGGATCCTTGTCAAGCCAGTCGGAGCAGGATGTGAAGGAAGCACCGCCGGCCAGCAGGAGCAGCGAGCCACACAAAAGGGATTTGATGTTATTATAATATTTCATAAGATATATGCAATTAAAGGTAAAGCTTGAATCCAAAGTTATAACGTCTGACAGTGGGGTATGCACCGCCGCCACCACTATATCCGTAGTTACTCTCACGGTCGTCAGGCATCTTTGTAATCAGGAAGAGGTTGTTACCGTTCAGGTAGAGCTTCAGGCTTGAGAAACCGATTCTCTTAATCCAGCCCTTCGTCCACGTATAAGCCAATTCCACGTTCTTCAGGCGGAAATAAGAGCCGTCGTAAAGATACTGAGTACCGTCATTGTAGTATACCTCGGTAGTAAATCGTGGGACAACCACTTCACCTGATGCGTCAGCAGGGTTCCACCATGTACCGTTGTCATAGACAGTAAGAAGTTTGTTGTTGAATGAGGTCAGACCTACGTCACGCGTGACACCCGTTACACCATAGAACTGTGCAAAGCAACTCCAGCCTTTCCACTCCCAGCCGATAGTGGCATTGTAAGTGTGCTCAGGGGTTCCCGTGTAGCCGTAAGGAGCCTGGTCGTTTGTCTCGTCCACTTTACCGTCACCATTGAAATCGACGATATAATGGTCACCGATAAGAACCTGTTCGTCCTTAGCGTCACGCTCTGGAGCACTATAGAGTTCGTCGTAAGTGCCGATATAGCCGTTATCGATGAAGGAAACATATTGTCCCTGAGAATAGCCCTGTGCCTTACGGTAACTCGGAATCAGCTCGGGATCATCCTTCAGTATAATCTCGTTGTGAGCGTATGTGTAGTTGGTATTTGCCCAGAAGCGCATACCGTTCTTCAGTACCTTGTTGAAGCGAAGCTCAATTTCGAAACCGTGGTTCTTGATTTCACCCTTGTTGATGTCAGGAGTCTTTGCAGCACCGTAGTATGAAGGAACAGTACGATCACCTCCGGAGATAAAGATATCGTAACGTTTATCATGGAACCAGTCGAAGCTACCAGCGAACATACCACCAAGGAAGGCGTAGTCGAAACCGAGGTTCTTCTTCAATACCGTTGCCCAACGGAGGTCAGGCGCAGCAACGGATGCCTCCTTATAGCCAACGAACGGACTTGCTGATCCGTCAAGGCCCATCTTGTAACCACTACCATTATTCAATACTTCCCAACGAGTCAGGTAAGCCCAGCGTTCACCAGCATTATCATCACCGATTTCACCGATAGAGCCACGAATCTTAAACATATCAACGATTCTCTTATCTTTCAGCTTTTTCATGAATTTCTCCTCGGAGACCATCCAGCCGGCAGCTCCTGAACAGAAGAAGACGAAGCGGTTGTCGGGCGAGAACTTCTGCGAACCGTTGTAAGCACCGTTGAACTCAGCGAAGTACTTGCCCATCAAGTCGTAGGTGGTACGGAAGACCCAGTCCTCACGACGGAACTCAAGGTCGGCATTGCCGGCATTGATACGACGCTTCCAGTTACCCATCAACGTCACATTATGGACACCAAGCTGACGGCCCCAGAAGAGCTGGACTGACATTTCCGTGGCACGACTTGTAGAAGTAACTTCACCTGATTGTTCTTTCCAGTCGCGACTTTCGTAGAAATCGAAGCCCGTTTTGGGATCAATGATACATTTACTATCCCAAAGCATCTCGCCATCCTCAGGAAGAATATATGCAATCTTTGCCTGGTGAGTATCACTAATACCACGCGCACTAGCTGGAATGGTACTCTCATCAAACTCGTTATCCCACGAAATCGTTCCACGTGCGACAAGACCCTTTGTGATGAAATCGAGATTCTGTTCAAGCGCAAAATCGGTAAATACACGTGTATAAGTAGTCAACATATAACCAGAGGTTGCTACGTTCATTGGAGAGTTGGCAACGTTGGAAACCAACGGATAGTAACCCCACGAGCCGTCAGAGAACTTAACTGGGAATACATTCGGCGCCATACCGTAGGCACCAGCCCAGTTCTGCTGCTGGAAGAACATACCGTCATTACCCCAATAAGTACGTGGAGCCTTCTTCTGAGCACTCGAGCCAGCGAGGTTTACCCTGAACTGCGTGGTCTTCGTAATCTGGAAGTCTAGATTTGAACGTACATTCAAACGATTGTACGAGTAACCGCCCTCATAACCTTGGTTATTATCCCACATCTTTGTCATATCACCTTCGTTCTGGAAGTCGAAAGCAACGAAATACTTCACGAACTGTGTACCGCCCGAAAAATTAATATTAGTATTATAAGATAGGGCGAAATCATTGAACATCTCCTCCTGCCAGTCAATATTCGGGTAGCGTTCTGCCTGGCTATAGTCGCCAAGGTAGCTGCCATCCGCAGAATAGTGTGGCTTTACAGTATAATCCTGATTGCGGAAGTTGTTGATGAACGTCTGAGGACGGTAGTATGCCCAAGAGGCGTCACCACCGATGGCCAGCTCATGCTCGATGGCCTGGTTGCGGAGCATATAGCCGTCGTAGGAGTCATACTTACGCGGCAGCTTTGACACGGCCTTCAGCGTAGCGTTGAAGCCGACGTCAATTCTGGCCTTGCCTTCCACACCACGCTTGGTGGTAATCAGGATAACGCCATTAGCACCCTCCACACCGTAGACGGCGGTAGCAGATGCGTCCTTCAACACCGATACGGTAGCGACAGATGTAATATCGACAGACTTTATCTCACGCTTGACACCATCGACAAGAATCAGAGGCTGTGCATCCTGGTTCCACGCTGCTGCACCACGAATGTAGATACGCGGATCTTCTTCACCAGGCTGACCAGAAGAAGCGATGGTGGCAATACCAGGCAAGTTACCTGTGAGGGCTGCACTGACACTGCCAATACCAGCCGAACGCTCAAGTACTTCACCTGTCGTCTGCGTGATGGCACCTACAACCGATGCCTTCTTCTGTTGGCCGTAACCAACGACGACGACCTCTTCAATCTGGGCATTGTCTTCCTCCAGAGTAACCTTGACGGCTCTGTCGGTTGAGACCTTTACTTCCTTCTCAATCATGCCGACATAGGTCACGACAACGGTACCCTTACCATTTGGCATCTTTAACGAGAAGTTACCGTCAAGGTCGGTAATGGTAGCATTCTTTCGGTTGTCCTTCTGAACAACTGTTGCACCAATAACCGGCTCGCCGCCCGTGTCAACGACAGTACCCTTGACTAGTCCTTGTGCAAATGCTGGCATAGTAAAAGCCATCATAAGCAATGCCAGAACCGATGTTTTTGACGATTTCCTGCATATCGCAAGAAGAATCATCTCTTTCAGTTTTTTTGTCATTTAGGATTTTGGTTAGTATTTATTTTTTTGTGTTTAACTTTCAAAAGTGACTGCAAAAGTAACAAAAATAATAAAAAGGGCGCAATTTTTGCTAAAGACAATCAAGTCAATGTAACAAATTGAAAAGAGAATGAAACAATTGAAATAATCTACGTAAAGGTTTACGTAAAAAA
>Ga0310695_10008756_pt1 | contig 15488 bp, 13 predicted proteins | sample RumenRJG_04DNA_FD_203882 | JGI IMG/M metagenome (GOLD analysis project Ga0310695, IMG submission 203882) | Bovine rumen microbial communities from Lethbridge, Alberta, Canada - RJG_04 (v2) (version 2) | ecosystem: Host-associated > Mammals > Digestive system > Stomach > Rumen | place: Canada...
TTGAAATCCTGGCTGTTGCGGTCGCCCTGATAGCGAGTGTAAATCTCCTCAAGCACCTTGCGGACATACAGGTTGTACTTGCCGTTCTGGTCGAACAGGATGTCACGACCTTGCAATGCGGCCTCAGTCAGATAATAGACCAGCTTTTTCTGGTTCAACGACAGCTCGTCGAAGCCCGGGACCTGATAGCGCAACACTTGGATGTCGGCAAAGCGGTCCACATTGTAGTCAAAGTTGCTACTTTGTGCCATAGCGGTTGTTGATAGCGCCACCAGTGCGGCGGCAATAATTGTTTTTCGCATAGATAGTTAATATTTTGTTTTAAAGTTATCGGTTTTCAGTTATCGGAGGCCATCATTCGACATATAGTACCAGGCCCTTGAGGTACTCGCCCTCGGGGTGGTAGATGTTGATGGGATGATCGGCTGGCTGGGTGAGCTGGTGCAGAATGCGCACCCGGCGACGCGATTGCGCTGCGGCACTGAACACTGCCAGGCGAAACTGCTCCCTGTTGACAGCTTGCGAGCACGAGAAGGTGAAAAGGATGCCGCCTGGAGCAATCTTCTCAAAGGCCTTAGCATTGAGTTTGCGATAGCCCACCAGCGCGTTGCGCAGCGCACTCTTGTGCTTGGCAAAGGCCGGAGGGTCCAGGATAATCAGGTCGTAGGCGTCGCTGGCCATGTTGTCGAGAAATTTGAATGCATCTTCGGCAAAGGCTTCATGGCGTGGGTCGTCGGGGAAGTTGAGCTCGACATTGTCGTTGGTCAAGCTGATGGCCTTGGCGCTGCTGTCGACCGAATGCACCAGTTGGGCACCGCCACGCATGGCGTAGAACGAGAAACCACCCGTGTAGCAGAACATGTTGAGCACTTTGCGGCCCTGAGCGTAGTGCTCGAGCAGACGGCGGTTCTCGCGTTGGTCGACAAAGAAGCCTGTCTTCTGGCCCTTGAGCCAATCGACGTGGAACTTCAACCCATTCTCAATGGCCACATCGCTGTCATAGCTGCCAATGATATAGTCGTTTACGGGATCAAGATGAGCCTTGTAGGGAAGCGTGGTCTCGCTCTTATAGTAGACATTTTTGACCAGTCCACCAGGCAGGCGAGTCAATGCCTGGGCAATCAAGTCGCGGCCAAAGTGCATGCCTGGCGAGTGGGCTTGCATCACTGCCGTGCCAGCATAGATGTCAATGACCAGGCCGGGCAAGAAGTCGCCCTCGCCATGCACTAGACGGAAGGCATTGTTGTCGCTGCGCATCAACCCCAGGGCCTCACGCACACGCAGAGCATTGGTCAGCCGCAGCTCGTAGAATGCCGCGTCGATGGCAGTGTCGTCGAAGGTGAGCATCCTCACAGCGATGCTGCCAATCTGGTAATGACCATTGCCGATCAGGCAGCCGTCATGACTGTAGACACTCACCAGGTCACCCTCCTCGATGCTCTCGTCGGCACGGGCGATGGCACCACTGAACACCCACGGGTGGAACCGCTGCAGCGACTCCTCCTTGCCTCGCTTTAAGATGATTGTTTTATAGGTCATGGTGCATTATTTAATGATGTATCGATAGACATCGTTCAGGTTGGCATAGAGCATCAAGATGACGAGCAGGGCCAGGCCGATGTTCAGGGCGATGTTCATCACCTTCTCACTGGGCTTCCAGCCTGTGATCATCTCGATGAGCAAGAACAACACATAGCCACCATCCAGGATGGGGATGGGCAGAATGTTCATCACGGCCAAGATTACAGCCAGGAATGCTGTGATGCTCCAAAAGTCCAGCCAGTTCCACTGGTCGGGGAAAATGCTGCCGATGGCACCGAAGCCGCCCAGCGACTTGGCACCCTCAGGAGTGGCGACCATCTTGAGGCTCTTAAAATAGGTGACCATCTTGTTCCAGCCCATTTCGATGCCGCGCGGCACTGACTGGAGGATGTTGTAGCGCTTGATAGTGGTCTTGAAGATCTTGGTCGGGTCGGTAAGCTGAATGCCCAATTTGCCGTCGCCGTCAATCTCGGCCTGAGTTGTCAGCTTCTTGCCGTCGCGCAGATAGGTGATAGTGGCAGTCATGCCTTTGTACTTGAGCAATGCTGGGGTGAGCTCGGTGTAGCTCGGAGTTGTGTCGTTGTTCACTGCCACAATGCGATCGCCCTGCTTCAGACCTGCCTTCTCCGCGCCCATGTTGCTTTGGGTCTGAGCAATGACCACTGGCATGCGAGGCACAATGAGTTCGTCGCCTTTCTTGACTTCTTCGTTGAGGTCGAAGATAAACTTCTCAGGCAGATTGATGGTGACAGTGTCGCCACCTCTCAGCACCTGCACCTGCTTGGCCATAAGCACGTTGTTGATTTGCTCTCCACTGTAATAGGTGAGTTCTTTGCCATCGGCCGAGAGCAGGATGTCACCATCTTTAAATCCAACCTTGTGCAGGCTCTCGTGGTAATTCATGCCCTCGGTAGCATCCTTGAAGTTGATGAGCAACTCGCCATAACACCAAACGATGCCTGCATAGATGACCACAGCCATCAAAAAGTTGAACAGCACGCCGCCTATCATCACGAGCAATCGTTGCCATGCCGGACGTGAACGGAATTCCCATGGTTGGGCTTCTTCGCTCAACTGGTCGGCACTGGTGGTTTCGTCGACCATGCCGGCTATAGAACAGTATCCGCCTAATGGTATCCAGCCTATGCCGTAGACGGTGTCACGCCACGACGCCTTCTTGTCGTGAGCTTCTTCTTTGGCTTTGGCTTCTTCTTCCTCATCACTGGGGTTGCGCTTGAACAAGTCGAGCTTATGACGCTTGGGGTCCCAGCGCAGAATAGAGAACTTGGGGTTGAAAAACATGTAGAACTTGTTGACACGCATGCCAAACAGACGGGCAAAAGAGTAGTGCCCGAACTCATGAACAATCACAAGTAAACTAAGGGCCAGTATCATCTCCAGGGTCTTCACCCAGAATGATGCTGAACCGAACATCTCAATCAGGTTGTTAAGAAAATTCATTATCGGTTGTTGTCTAAATTTCGTTGTTTAGGGGTGTGTGATGAGTGACATGGCGTAGGCCCGGGCCTCGTTGTTGCACTGCACATAGTCGGCATAGGTTGGGTGCTGCACATTGCCTAAGTGTGATAGGGTGGACTCGACAATGCGGTAGATGTCGTTGAACCCGATAGCATCGCGCAGATAGGCGGCAACGGCAATCTCGTTGGCGGCATTCATCACACACGGAACGGTGCCGCCAAGCTCGGCAGCACGATAAGCGGTGTCAAGCAACGGAAATTTGTCGAAGTCGGGCTTCTCAAAGGTCAGTGAGGAATAGTCGCTTAGGCTCATCTTGAAGTTAGGGGTCGACAGTCGCGAGCCAGGCAGTCCCAGTGCATAGCGGATGGGAAGGTGCATGTCGGGCAAGCCCAGTTGAGCCTTGACCGAACCATCGCAGAACTCAACCATCGAGTGAACGATGCTCTGTGGATGCACCACAATCTCAATGCGGTCATGACTCACGCCAAACAGCCACTTGGCCTCGAGCATCTCAAAGCCCTTGTTCATCATCGTGGCACTGTCGATGGTGATCTTGGCGCCCATTGACCAGTTGGGGTGTTTCAGCGCATCACACGCACGCTTGGCCGACAATTCGACCTTCGGGGTGGTGCGGAACGGGCCACCCGAGGCCGTGAGGATGAGTTTGCTCACATCCGACATGCGCTCACCCACCAAGCATTGGTAGAAAGCGCCATGCTCGCTGTCGACGGGATAGAGGTGGCTTGTCGATTGAGCTAGCAGCTGTGTGATGAGCTCACCTGCCACAACCAAAGTCTCCTTGTTGGCGAGCGCGATGTCTTTGCCAGTACGGATGGCGGCAATCGTCGACTCCAGTCCACTGTAGCCCACCATTGCTGTCACTACAGTGTCGACCTCGGGGGCGGTTACGGCATCGGCGATAGCGGCATGACCACTCATCACCTCTATGGGCAGATCGGACAATGCGTCACGAACGATAGGGTAGAGGTTGTCCTGGCCGATGATGACCTGGCGAGGAACAAAGCGACGCGCTTGGTCGATGAGTAGGTCGGTGCTGGTATTGGCCACCAATAAGTGTGCCTTGAACAAGTGCGGGTATTCGGCTATGATATCCAATGTCTGACGGCCGATTGACCCTGTGCTGCCCAAGACAGCTATGTTGCGAACATTACTTTCCATGTTATTGTCGTTACAATCGGGCAAAATTAAGCATTTCTCCTCAATCAATCATGATTTGCGCGTCAATGTTATAATATTTTCACAATTTTGCAACAACTGCTCTTTGAGCACTATAGTGTAAACCTCGGTTGAGTCCCGATAGCATCTATTAAACTTTGTGAAATTATGCGATTCGTTTCGTCATATCAAAAAATATGTGTAATTTCGTTGCCTGTGAATTTTCGCTTTATATTAACACGATAAAAATTTAGACAAATGAAAGAAAAAATCAAAGAACTGTTCAAAGCACGCTTTGGCACCGACGGCGTCATGTATGCATCGGCTGGACGTATCAACCTGATTGGTGAGCACACTGACTATAATGGTGGCTTCGTCTTCCCAGGCGCTATCGACAAATACATCATGGCCGAAATCAATGTCAACGGCACCGACCGTGTGCGCGTCTACAGTGCCGACCTTGACGACTACACCGAGTTTGGACTGCGCGAGGAGGATGCTCCCAGCCAGCAGTGGGCTCGCTACATCTTCGGAGTGTGCCGCGAGGTCATCAAGCGTGGCTTCACTGTCAAGGGCTTTGACACAGTCTTTGCTGGTAATGTGCCTCTGGGTGCAGGATTGTCATCGAGTGCGGCACTTGAGTCATGCTTTGCCTTTGCGCTCAATGACCTGTTCAACGATAACAAGATTGAAAAATTCGAACTGGCGCTCATCGGACAGTCGACTGAGCATAATTACTGCGGGGTGAACTGTGGCATCATGGATCAGTTTGCATCGGTCTTTGGCAAGAAGGACTGCTTGATGCGCCTTGATTGTCGTTCGCTCGAGTACAAGTACTATCCATTCAAGGCCGAGGGCTACCGGCTGGTGCTGCTCGACTCGAAGGTCAAGCACGAGCTGGTCGACTCGCCCTACAACAAGCGCCGTGCATCGTGCGAGCATGTGGCCAAGACACTGGGTGTAGAGACACTGCGTGATGCTGACATGGAAATGCTTGAGGCTGCCAAGGACAAGGTGAGCGAGGAAGACTATATGCGTGCTCGCTATGTCATCGGTGAGAAGCAACGCGTGCTCGATGTTTGCGATGCCCTGGAGCGCGGTGACTTTGAGACCGTGGGACGTTGCATGTATGAGACCCATCACGGACTGTCGAAGGACTATGAGGTGAGTTGTGAGGAACTCGATTTCCTCAACGACATCGCTTGCGAGTGTGGCGTGACTGGTTCGCGCATCATGGGCGGCGGCTTTGGAGGCTGCACCATCAACCTGGTCAAGGATGAACTGTATGACAACTTCATCGCCACGGCCAAAGCAAAATTTAACGAGAAATATGGACACGAGCCCGTCGTCTATCCGGTCATCATCAGTGACGGTGCTCACAAGTGTGAAGCATGAAAGCATTTGTTGAAACTATCGATTCGTCCAAGGGCGAAATCACCATCTATCGCCTTGTCAACCAGTCGGGAGCCAGCGTGACGCTCTCGACGGTGGGCGCAGGCATTGTGGGCATTGAAGTCCCAGACAATGAGGGCAACCTCGCCGACGTGGTGTTAGGATATAAAAATGTCACCGACTACTTCTATGATGGCCCTTGCGCAGGCAAGGTGCCAGGGCGATATGCCAACCGCATCGCAAAAGGGCATCTCGAAGTTGACGGGAAGACCTATCAACTGGCCATAAACAATGGGCCGAATGCCCTGCATGGAGGTCCCGAGGGCTTTCAAAACCAAATCTGGGATTGCGAGATGATTGGATCGGACACTGTCGTGTTCTCGCTGTTCAGCCCCGATGGTGATGAGAACTATCCAGGCAACTTGACGGCACGTGTGGCCTATACCTGGACCGAAGATAATATCCTCAAGATTGAACTCAGTGCTGACACTGACGCTCCCACGGTGGTCAACCTCACCAATCATACCTATTTTAATTTGGCAGGGGAGAACAGCGGATCGGTGCTGGACCATGAGTTGCAGCTGCGATGCTCGCGCTATCTGCCCACCGACGACACGCTCATCCCCACTGGAGAGATGGCCCCTGTCGAGGGCACACCCATGGACTTCACCCAGCTCAAGCCCATCGGGCGAGACATCAAGCAGGACTTTGCTGCACTGAACTATGGCAAGGGCTATGACAACTGTTGGATCATCGACGATGACAGCGTCACTGCCGATGGTCTCAAGGTGGCAGCAACGCTCATCGACCGCCAGTCGGGACGCAAGCTCGACGTGCTCACCGACCAACCTGCAGCGCAGGTCTATACAGGCAATTGGCTGGCTGGGTCGCCCGAGAACAAGAGCGGACGCAGCTACAACGACTATGATGGTGTGGCCATCGAGTGCCAGGGCATGCCTGACGCGCCCAATCACTCCAACTTCCCGTCACAGTTACTCACGCCCGATGGCGACTATAACCGCGTCATTTTCTTTGCTTTCTCGACCTTTGAGTAACGAGTCTTGAGTTTCGAGTCTCCGACTTCTAGGTCCGAGTTCTTGTGTTTCGATTACTCGAACACTCGAGCATTCGAGGATTCTCAATTATTAATTCTTAATTTTTCATTCAATTGAAACCAACATTATTCGTTCTGGCCGCTGGCATGGGTAGCCGTTATGGCGGTCTGAAGCAGCTCGATGGTCTGGGACCTCATGGCGAGACCATCATGGACTATTCAATCTACGACGCCATCCAAGCCGGATTTGGCAAAGTTGTGTTTGTTATTCGCAAGGATTTTGAGCAGGACTTCCGTGAGAAGATTCTCTCGAAGTATGAAGGTCACATTCCAGTAGCGGTCGTTTACCAGTCGGTTAACGATTTGCCCGAAGGCTTCACGTGCCCGCCCGAGCGTGTCAAGCCTTGGGGAACTAACCATGCACTGCTCATGGGCAAGGATGTCATTAATGAACCCTTTGCCATCATCAACAGCGACGACTACTATGGCCGCAATAGTTTTGAGGTCATGGCTGCCGAGTTGGCCAATCTTCCCGAAGGCAGCAAGGGACACTACAGCATGGTGGGCTTCAAGGTGGGCAACACCATGAGCGAGAGCGGAACGGTGTCGCGCGGCGTGTGCGAGACACAAGATGGCTACCTCACTGGTGTGGTCGAGCGGACTAGCATCGGCTATGATGCCAATCACGACATCACATTCACCGACGAGAATGATCAGGTGCAGCATCTGGCTTTTGACACTCCCGTGTCGATGAACTTCTGGGGCTTCACACCTGACTACTTTGCTCATAGCGAGAGGTTTTTTGTTGAATTCCTCAAGGAGAACATTAACAAGCCCAAGGCCGAATTTTTCATCCCCACGCTGGTCAACCAGCTGGTTCAGAGCAAGGAGGCTTGCTGCAAGGTCTTGACCACCGAGAGCAAGTGGTTCGGCGTGACCTATAGTGCCGATCGTCAAGGCGTGGTCGACAAGTTTGCGTCGCTGCATGCCGACGGCACCTATCCCGAGAATCTCTTCTGACCCCAGGTGCAGAATGATGATCAAGGGCTGTGACAACATGCTGTCGCAGCCCTTGATCATTTTGTGTCTCAACCGATGCCTTTAGCGTTTCTCTACCATGATGATTCCTACCAGCACCAGTGCACAACCAATCAATCCCACAGCGCCAATGGTCTCACCATAGAATATCCATGCGGCAATCACCGAGATGACAGGACTCAAGTATAAGTAGTTTGCAGTCAGAATCGCACCCAGACGAACGGTAACCTCGCCCCAGACGAAGAAAGCCAGCATCGAGCAGACCAGTGACAAGAACACAAGGTTAGCTGCCACCACAGGAGTGCTCAAGGCTTCGAGATGCATCGGGCCCTCAAACGGCATCAAAGGCAGTGCAAACAGCACGCCATAGAAGAATACCTTGCGCGTGATATCAATGATGGCGCATCGCTTGTTGATGCGCTTGAGGATGATTGAATAGACAGCCCAAACGGCGGCAGCAAGAATGGCAAGGATGTCGCCCAGCAAGCCATCGCCCCACACAAAGCCATCGGCGAATGTGAGCATCCCCACACCGCCAAAGGCAATGAGCGAACCGACAAGCTTGATCCAAGTGAAACGCTCTTCTTTTAAGAAGATTGCGGCTAGCAGAGTGGTGAACAACGAGTTGAGAGAGACCAAGATGGCAACATCGGTGACCAAAGTTAGTTTTAAGGCCGTATTCTCAAAAATGAAGTAGCACGTGCCACCAAGCAAACCCAGTAGAGCCATCAGGGCCTCGTCGCGCAAGCAGTAGACACGAACCTTGAATCGCGACCAAGCCACCAAACCCAGATAGGCGACAACCGAGCGGTAGATGAATATCTCGGTGGGAGTGAGGTGATGGTCCAACAGGACCTTGGTGTTGACAAACGACACACCCCAAAAGACAATGACCGCTAGCGCTAAGATGTGAAATTTGATTTTGCTGAGTTCCATGACGAAAATTGGCTGCAAAATTAGCCAAATCTTTCCGTATAAGTCGACTGATTGCGTTAAAAAAATCTACACCGACGAGATTGTATAAAAAAATCGCAATTCTCAATTGTCAATTCTCAATTATTTAGTACCTTTGCACCACAATGCAGGAGAGGATATGAGCGAACTGGTTAACCGTGATGCATACGTCAAGCGATTTGATCGATTTCTTGACGAAAAGAAGATGCGCAAGACGCCCGAGCGTTATGCCATCTTGCGATGCATTCTGGCTTTCCAGTCACACTTCACCATCGAGCATTTGGCGCAGAGCATGGAGCAGGAGGCCTATCATGTCAGCAGGGCTACGTTGTACAACACTTTGCAGTTGCTTGTTGAGGCTGCGCTGGTCAGAAAGCACGTTTTTGAGGGCTTGCAAGTGCAATATGAGAAGGCGGGGAACACACCACACAGCCACCTCATCTGCACGCATTGTGGCAAACTGAAGGAGGTGAGAGACAATGACTTCAATGCCTATATGAACGCACGCAAGTTCACCGCTTTCACGGCCGACTATTACATGCTCTATTTCTATGGCACATGCAGCACATGTGCGCGCAAAATGAAAAAACAAAAAATGAAGTAGAATCGAGAGGCCAGAAAACTTGCTTCTCAATTAACGTCTTAATTCTTAATAAAATAGTTTTCCAACCCAAGAAGATGAAAGTAGACGTACTATTAGGACTGCAATGGGGCGACGAGGGCAAAGGCAAAGTGGTCGATGTCCTAACCCCGCGTTATAACATCGTGGCGCGATTCCAGGGAGGGCCCAATGCTGGGCACACGCTGGAGTTTGAAGGGAAGCACTATGTGTTGCGTTCCATCCCGTCGGGGATATTCCAGCACGGGCAAACCAATGTCATCGGTAATGGTGTCGTGCTCGACCCAATCTTGTTCATGGAAGAGGCCACCGAACTTGAAAAAAGCGGCATCGACTTGAAGCGTATCCTCAAAATCTCACGGAAAGCGCATCTGATTATGCCCACACATCGGCGACTGGACGCTGCCAATGAGCGACTGAAGGGAGACAGCAAGATTGGCACAACAGGCAAGGGCATTGGTCCGACCTACACTGACAAGGTCAGTCGCAACGGACTGCGTGTTGGTGACATTGAGTGTGACTTTGAGCGCAAATATCAGCTGGCCAAGCAACGACATGCGACACTGCTCAAAGCACTGGGTGGTGATGCTAATGTCGATGAACTTGAGAAGCAATGGATGCAAGGCATCGAATACATCAAGCAGTTTGACATCATCGACAGCGAGTTCTTCATCAACAAGCAACTGGCCGAGGGCAAGAGTGTGCTCTGCGAGGGCGCGCAAGGCAGCATGCTCGACATTGATTTTGGGTCATATCCCTTTGTCACGTCGTCCAACACGGTATGTGCCGGAGCATGTGCGGGGCTGGGTGTGGCGCCTAGCAAGATTGGCGAGGTCTATGGCATCTTCAAGGCCTATTGCACGCGCGTCGGCGCTGGACCATTCCCCACCGAGCTCTTCGACGAGACGGGAGCACAGATTAGACGCATCGGCCATGAGTTCGGAGCTGTTACTGGACGTGAACGTCGCTGCGGATGGATCGATCTGGTGGCACTGCGCTACACCATCATGCTCAATGGCGTGACACAGCTCATCATGATGAAGAGTGATGTGCTTGACGGGTTCGACACCATCAAGGCTTGTGATGCCTACGAGGTGAATGGACAGGTAACGCGCGATTTCCCCTTCTCGATTGAGCAAGGCATCACACCCATCTACACCGAGCTGCCAGGATGGAAAACCGATATGACACAGTTCACTTGCGAGGAACAGTTCCCCAAGGAGTTCAGCGACTACATCTCCTTCCTGGAGCAGAAACTGGGTGTGCCCATCACCATTGTCTCGGTCGGACCTGACCGTGAGCAGACCATCATTCGCAAAAATAATAAACTTTAATAACCATAAACAATAAAACTAAATTATCATGGCAAACGTAAAACCGTTCCGTGGTCTTAGACCACCCCGCGAGTATGTACAGGAAGTAGCTTCGAAGCCCTACGATGTCCTCTCAAGCGATGAGGCTCGCATCGAGGCAGGCGACAACGAGAAGTCGCTCTATCACATCATCAAACCCGAGATTGACTTTGCTCCCGGCACTGCGGAGAATGATCCCAAGGTTTATGACCGCGCTGTGGTCAACTTCAAGAAGTTCCAAGAGAAAGGTTGGCTCGTGCAGGATGAGCAGGAGAACTACTACATCTATGCTCAAACCATGGATGGCCGCACACAGTATGGCATCGTTGTGGCTGCTAACTACAAGGACTATGTCGAGGGACGCATCAAGAAGCATGAGCTCACTCGCCGTGAGAAGGAGGTTGACCGCATGCACCACATCGAGATTAACAATGCCAACATTGAGCCGGTGTTCTGGGCATTCCCAACCAACCCCGTGCTGGAGCAGGTCATCGCCGACACCGCCAAGACTGAGCCCGAATATGACTTTGTCAGCGAAGATGGCATCGGACACACCCTGTGGGTCATCAGCGACAAGAAGGTCATCGACACCATTACCGAGGCATTTGCCGCCATTCCGGCACTCTATATAGCCGATGGACACCACCGTACAGCGGCTGCTGCTCATGTGGGCGAGGAGAAAGCTAAGGCTGATCCCAACCACACCGGCAAGGAAGAGTATTGCTACCTGCTGGCAGTCTGCTTCCCTCAGAACCACCTCAAGGTGATGGACTACAACCGCGTCATCACCGACCTCAATGGCTTGACCGACGAGCAATTCTTGGCCAAGGTCGCCGAGCACTTTGACATCGAGGACAAGGGCACTGAGATTTATCGTCCCGCCAAGCTGCACAACTTCTCGCTCTATCTGAGCGGCAAGTGGTACTCGCTTACCGCCAAGGCTGGTACTTATGACGACAACGACCCCATCGGGGTGCTGGATGTCAAGATCTCGAGCGACTATATCCTGCGCGACATCTTGGGCATCACTGACCTGCGCACCGACAAACGCATCGATTTTGTGGGCGGCATTCGCGGATTGGGCGAACTCAAGGACCGTGTCGATTCGGGCGAGATGAAGGTGGCTCTGGCACTCTATCCTGTGACCATGCAGCAGATTATTGACATTGCTGACACGGGCAACATCATGCCTCCCAAGGCCACATGGTTTGAGCCCAAGCTGCGCTCGGGTCTCATCATCCACAAACTTGACTAATCGTCATCAAAATCAAGGGTCGTTCCCACGTTATGGGTACGGCCCTTTTTTGTACTAATCAGACATCCCACGACCTATGATTAAATCACCCGACTACAAGCAACTCCAGGGACTGGTCGAGTACTTGAAATTTGTGCCCTATGACGTGTCGCGTAGCTGTCTCTACTCGCCACAGGAACTCTATGCCGGATTCGATCCAGACAAGCCTGAGACATTCGACTCATGCTTCGACACCAAGGTTTATAAGCACTTTATTGCTCATGGAAAGAGGGCGTCTACGCCCGTCGAATCGATGGCCCGCACACTGCACGACCATGGCATACACATCGCCATGGACAAGTTTTTTGAACAGCACAACGCACGGCAGTGCATCGGTGTCATGGGGGGCCATGCGCAACTGCGCACAGCGCAATCATTCCGGCAGGTGGCACTTGTCAGCAAGCAACTCACCGAGTTGGGGTTTGTCATGCTCAGTGGAGGTGGACCAGGAGCAATGGAGGCAACACACCTTGGGGCATGGATGGCTGGACGGACCGAGGCCGAGCTTGATGACGCACTGCAGATGCTGGCTGTGGCACCATCATTTACCGACAGTCAATGGTTGGCTAGTGCTATGAAGGTCAGACTGAAGTATCCGCAAGAGCAGTATGTCAGTCTGGGCATTCCCACATGGCTCTATGGGCACGAACCTTCCACGCCATTTGCCACCCACATCGCCAAATTCTTTGAGAATAGTGTGCGAGAAGACAGTATACTCACCTTGGCATTTGGAGGCATCATCTTCACACCAGGCAGTGCCGGGACACTGCAAGAAATCTTCCAGGAGGCAGTGCAGAATCATTATCTGTCCTTCGGCTTCCCGAGCCCGATGATATTTGTCGGCGAGAACTTCTGGACCAACGAGATTCCCATCTACCCGTTGCTTCAGCACCTGGTGTCGACCGGAAAGTATAAGAATCTGTTGCTCCGGCTCACCGACAAGACAGAGGACATTGTCGACGAGTTGGTTCGGTTCCGTGAAAAGCACGGCTTGGCATAGCCTACAATGCCGCCTTCTTACACAATAAAACAATTTAGGCAGGTTCCTGTAGAACCTGCCTAAATTATGTTGTCACGAAGCAAGAACTCATTCTTGCTATGTCGTCGACATTACTTGTTCACCTGGAAGCGGTTGAAGCCGTCCTTGAGGTGAGCAACTACCTGGTTGGCTGCAGCCAGACCGGCGTTGATGTTGGCCTCAGCGGTCTGAGCACCCATCTTCTTGGGGGTGAAGAAGACGCGGTCGCCATACTTCTCCTCGAGCTCAGCGGCGTTCTCAGGCTTCACGTCTGCAATGTAACGGAAGTCGGGACGAGCCTCAAAAGCCTCAGCAAGGCTCTCCTCGTCGATGACCTCCTTGCGGGCAGCGTTGATCAACACTGCGCCCTGGGGCATCAGCTCGACAAGGTGCTTGCCCACCGACTTCTTGGTCTCGGCAGTTGCGGGAATATGGAGGCTCACATACTGGTTGTTGCGGTACAGGTCCTCCAGGTTGTGGATGGGCTCAACGCCCTCGGCCTGCATAACCTCGTCTTTGACCCAGGGGTCAAAGGCGCTGACCTTCATGCCGAAGCCCTTGGCGATGCGAGCAACGTTGCGGCCAACGGCGCCAAAGGCGTGGATGCCCAGCGTCTTGCCCAGCAACTCGGTGCCCGAAGTGCCGTTGTAGCGGTTGCGAATCATTGTCACCATCATGCCCAGCACCAGCTCGGCAACAGCGTTGGCGTTCTGGCCAGGAGTGTTCATCACGCACACACCATGAGCGGTAGCCTCGGCCAGGTCGATGTTGTCGTAGCCAGCACCGGCGCGGACGACAACCTTCAGCTGCTTGGCAGCGTCAAACACTTCCTTGTCGACCTTGTCGCTGCGAACAATCAGACCAGCGGCATCGGCAACGGCGGCAATCATGTCGGCCTTGGTGCCTTTCTCAACCAGCACAAGCTCGTGGCCAGCGGCCTCGACAACTTCCTTGATGCCCTTGACTGCTACAGGAGCAAAGGGCTTCTCAGTTGCAACTAAAATCTTCATATTATAATAAGGTGTTTTTAAAAATCCGAAGAAAGAATGATGATGAATAGAATTAGTGCTTGGCCTCAAACTCCTTCATGGCCTCGACCAGAACCTTGACGCTCTCCAGGGGCAGAGCGTTGTAGAGCGATGCGCGGAAACCGCCAACCGAACGGTGGCCCTTGATGCCCACGATGCCCTTCGTGCCAGCGAAGTCCAGGAAGTCCTTCTCAAGCTCCTTATACTCGGGTTTCATCACGAAGCAAACATTCATGATCGAACGGTCCTCGGGACGAACGGTGCCCACAAACAGACGGCTGGAGTCGATAGCGTCGTAAAGCACAGCTGCCTTCTCCTCGTCGATGCGCTGCATCTCTTTGATACCACCAATCTCCTTGTACCACTTCAGTGTCTGCAGAGCAGCATAGATCGGGAACACAGGAGGAGTGTTGAACATCGAACCCTTGTCGACGTGGGTCTGATAGTTCATCATGGTGGGAACGATGCGGTCAGCGGGGAACTGGCCCAGGACATCCTCCTTGACGATGACAAACGTGACACCTGCAGGAGCCATGTTCTTCTGAGCACCACCATAAATCAGGTCATACTTGCTCACGTCGACGGGACGAGAGAAGATGTCGCTCGACATGTCGGCGACCATGCGCACGGGCAGGTCATAGTCCTCACGAATCTCGGTTCCGTAGATGGTGTTGTTGGTCGTGATGTGGAAGTAGTCGACATCGGTCGGCACGGTGTAGCCCTTGGGAATGTATGTGTAGTTGTCTTCCTTCGACGAAGCCACCTCAATCACCTCACCGAACAGCTTGGCCTCCTTGATGGCCTTGTTGGCCCATGTGCCGGTGTTCAGATAAGCAGCCTTGGTCTTGAGCAGGTTCATCGGAACCATGCAGAACTGTGTGCTAGCACCACCACCCAGGAACAACACGCGATAGCCTGCGGGGATGTCAAGCAGCTCCTTGAACAGAGCTTCAACCTCGTCCATCACAGCGGTGAACTCCTTGCTGCGGTGCGAAATCTCAAGAATCGACAGGCCAGTGCCTGCGAAGTCGCGGATAGCGTCGACGCAATGGTCGATCGTGTACTGACTCAGGATCGAAGGTCCTGCATAGAAATTGTGCTTCTTCATAATGTGAAATTAATGTTGTTAGTATAGAAGATAATCGAGTTATCCGTTTTTGTTGTCGCAAAGTTAGACAAACTTTGGCAATTGCGAAAACAAACCTTAAAGATTATTTTTCGTTAACTTTTCGACACTTTTGGCATTTTGACATCTTTTAAGTGCCTAACATTGCGCAATATAAGCCCTTTTTACACTTGTTAACGCAGAAATGCCGTTATTTTGCTGATTTTTAGGTGAAAATGTTTTTTTAGGTTTCTCAAACTTTTTGGGCCGATTGTTGAAAAAAATTGAAAATCCACATTTTTCTCGCTCAAAATTGCGTCTACTCCAGAAATTTGCCCTATATTTGTATCGTGATTTGAGAACAGTTGTACAAACTATATCAAATGATATACATTAATTAATAAACCTTTTAATTTTTGATCATGGAAGTTCAGAAA
>Ga0310695_10008758_pt1 | contig 15486 bp, 9 predicted proteins | sample RumenRJG_04DNA_FD_203882 | JGI IMG/M metagenome (GOLD analysis project Ga0310695, IMG submission 203882) | Bovine rumen microbial communities from Lethbridge, Alberta, Canada - RJG_04 (v2) (version 2) | ecosystem: Host-associated > Mammals > Digestive system > Stomach > Rumen | place: Canada...
CTCCTTTACGTCATAGTAAAGTCTTTCCATTTATTACCTCCATTAACCTGCAGTAGTAGCCGGGGTCGTCTGATTAGCTCTGATGAAAGCCTCAAGCTGTGCTGTCTGAGCAACCTGAGAAGTGTTGAACGCTGCGACGTTAAGCTGATTCTCAAGCTCACGAATCCTCAGATCCTTAGCCTCGAGCCTATCCTGACAAAGCTCATTATGAATACTAGTGAAGCCAGCGTTAACGACATTGGTAAGCGCGTTAAGTGCGTCGTTTACTGCAGCTCTATCCGCACAAGCTTCTGTTGCAACGGTATACTTAAGGTCTGCAACAGCCGCTCTATTCTCACAGCAGCAGTTCTGAAGTCCCATAGCAAGAGAATTCATACCCTGAGCTGTTGCGAACTGAGAGTTAGTAACAGCGTTGACTACGTTATTGAAGCCATTACACTGACCCTGAGCAAGAGAAGCAATGGAAGCGTTAATGCCGTTAATACCACCAATAAGAGCCTGCTGATCGAAACCTCTCTGGACGTCAGCATTGGTATTGTTACTCATCATGTAAGGAAACATACCGGCATTTCCTCCAAATCCTCCCCATCCGTTACCCATGAAAGCGAAAAGGAACAGAATGATGATCCAGAAAGAGCCATCAGCCCAGTTTCCGAAAGCACCATTGCCGTTTCCGACTACTGCAGCCACATCAGCCGCACTAAGACCGTTGCCATTGTCTGTCAATGCCATACTCAAACCTCACTTTCTGTTAAACATATTTTGAAACTGGTTAGCGAGATTCGAAAGATAGTTAAACTGCTGCTGACTCATCTGACCAGAATTAAGGAGCTCCTGAACCCTCTGTCTCGGGTCACCCTGAAAGTTCTTCTCGAACTGTTTGAATTGCTGAAATATGTTCCACACAGGGTTAGGGCTCTGCATCGGTGAATTCTGGTTGTAAAAAGGATTTCCCATGGGTTAAGCCTCCTTTTTAGCAGGGGTGTTTAAGTAATTAAGCACCGCTTTAGCAACTAGACTATCTATCTCATCTCTAGTAACAAACGACGATGTATCAATACTTGGAGCTTCATTCGGGCCCTGAACTGGCTCTGTTCTCTCAACAAGGTCGTATGTTTTCATTGGTAAATATCTTCCGCTCTGATCTGCGGACTTGTAGTAAATAACCGGAGCATTAGAGTCCATTAATATGACTGACGCTCCGGGTGCTACAGGATATGCCTCCGCTCCAGCCTGACCCTGCACCCACTGGAACGTATTAAGCTGGGTATTTTGATTTTGAGGAATAACCGGCTTAGTATAAGTGGGCTGATAGCCAGTAAACTGAGGCTGGTATCCAGTAAATTGGTAATTGTCATAAGGATACATGGTGGTTTAGCTCTCCTTTCAAGTCTTCACTGTCGTTCACACTTAAAATAAAAGACAGGAACCTCACGACCAGAATCCCAGGCGTCGTAATAGTCCCCGTCCTTTACACAAACGACATGATCTCCTGTTCCCAAAATAAAAATCCCGACTGGGTAATCACGGCAAAAGTCTTTAACCGTGTAGCAGTCAGGACATGAGTCAGGAATAGAATATTTTCGGTAACCTAAGTGTTTTAAATACGCTCCCCAAACCGAATTGTTATTGCCCCAGTCACCCATCATAAAGCCTTGCACCGTGAGAGCGAGATACACATACTCCCACGGTTTGTTCAAGGCTTTGGAGAGTGCCCTAAGTACGCAATCGCCAACCGATTTACCTTCTGGGTTAGGATTAAAGTAAATGAAACAACGGAGGATACCTCGCTTTCGATAGAATTATTATGTCAAGACAGATGCAAATATCTGGAACGAAATGCGGTTTAGATATGTAGCATCGTATCCAGATTTTAATGCTTCGTATCTAATAGTGCCGTTTGTATCCAATACAATTCTCACTGGAATAACTTGTGAAGTATTAGTATTACTACAGAACAAATATCCAATACCATAACGCGTAGGAAAACCTAACTCTGAATAGTTGCTTAAAGTTGCAATCGTAGTTCCACTACCAAGAATCAGCATCGATGTATATTCAAGGTAGTTTCCGGATATATGGAACACGGTATCAATGTTCTGGTATCCGGATGCGAGTGTCGGTGTTACATCGTAATATAAATCTCCAAGATTGTGATTACTTCCAATACGTTTAACGTTTGAGTTAAAGTTCGATGTTTTGTTGGTGTATCCATTGCAATAGACATTGTTTAAATATATCGTCCTATCTGTTTCATCTACACGCATATTATACAGGAAGTATTTTCTTGCTGTATCCTGGCTTTCCCCTCTGACATTATTCATAACGAGATTTGTTGCAGAATATATAATTGCCGTATCGGGATCGACGGTATGATTCCCAGTCGTTCTATCATCTAAAAACACGTTATTCAATTGAACATTATCTAAACGTACTCTTATCTGGTGCGCGACGATGTTATTACAAACAATGCCGTACGCTTCGTGCGCTTGCCAAGTTCCGAGTCTTAAACAGTCACATTCCACGTTGTTCATGAACACGTTGTTAATAAGACTAGCTTTGTTTGGCTGTACAGAAACCATTCCTTTCGGTGCGATGATGTTTTCAAAAATAATATTGTTCATTGCATTAACTGAAGTTTCAATCTGTAATGCGTAGTTGCTATCGACCCATAAATTAGATACTCTGATGTTGTTATTTCCTGCTTTACGGGCTTGTGAGAAATCATGCTGATATTTGGTTGTAACCTTTGAAAAATCAACATCACTTAAACCAATACTCCCAGCAAGAGCAACATTCGTAGCATAAGGAGCTGAAGACGTACTATTTACTGTCATGTTGTCTATAACAACATTAGCTCCACCATTAGTTAACGCGACTCCAAAAGTAGTGTCTTGCTCATTGAAATAAATCTCGGTTTCTCTACCAGCACCAACAAAGCTCGTATTTGGGGGTATAACGATAGTGTAGGACAACGTATATTTTCCTTTAGGGAAAAACACAATACCGCCTGTTGAGGCTACCGTATTCTTAAGAAAATCGAATAACGCGCTATAAACATCGCCAGAATCTGGATTTATACCATACTCAGTAACGACATAGAACGGTTTGACTTTTAGTTTAGCAATGTCTTCTCTGGCGACAGCGTCTTTTACATTATAAGTAGTACCGTTTAAATTAATTTTTGTAAAATCAGCCATGATTCCTCCACTTAAGAATTATTAGAAAAATATATTTCTTCATTTGCGGCCACATAGCCAAATTTAGTCATTTGTGTCCTGATCGCAGTTCCAAGATTTGGATATACAGTACCATCAAAACCAACACGGGCGTTTACAACTTCATCTGGCTGCTGAGTTGACGGTGTTACGTATTGGTCGATTTGCGACTGAAGATTCTGGATGTTAGTCTTGTTAATATCGATCTGAGATCGTGCATCTCCAACCGTTTCTGCCCAATACTTCGAGTTGTTTGAATTCTCGCCTTCTCTTTCGCCAGTATCGCCAACCGCCCAAGATTTGGATTGAGTTCTATAATAAGAAGCGTTATCGCTGTCTTCACCCGTCCTTATTCCACTTCCACCAACAGCATATGATTTTGAAAGTTTCCAGTTGTACTCCGAGTTATTGGTTTCTTCGTCTTCTCTAAGACCAGTACCACCAACAGCGTATGACTTTGCCCAATCTCTATAACGTTCGGCTTCAGCTACTCTTGCGACAAGTGACTGAAAATCATCAGTAGATTCGATATGGTCTTCCTGTACTGCTGCTCTATGAACTCTTAATAAAAACACATGAGAAGATATCTGGTTTCCGTCATGGTCGTAGAAAACAAAATCGCAGATGACATCTCCGTAAAGAACAGTCATCTGTCTCATTAATTTAAAAGTTATTTCATTCTCTGTATAAACACAGTCATAAGAAAAACCCGTTCCGTCAGGTTTAGATCCTTCTACAACTATTTTAGTGACTTCAGAAGGAATAGTGTAAGGTTGGCTATCAATATATAAGGTAACCAAATATTCTTTAGTGTCGTCACCATCGTATTGTTTAACTTTAAGAATCGGAGGTAAAGCACCTGGCTCTACATCCAATTCGAATGTTTTAGTTAAGAATGCCGCCATTTATCTCTTCCACCTTCTTTCTTAGAGCTCTTTTAATAGTTTCAATCTGGTAATACTGGTAGCCATCGGAGCATTTACCTTCGGCGGGGCACATAGTGAGTTTTCTACAGCTAGGATACAACACGCAATCCTTGCAGCTCTCTTTTGTGTATTTTTCTCTTTCAGACCATTTGTTTAGAATATCTTGATTCTTATCTCTACTGAAAACAGATCCATAAACATGCTCACCATAGGCGTAATGTTCACACGGAACAAAATATCCTTCCGGAGTTATCGTTACCATTTGCTTCGCATCAGCCATACAGTGATTAGGAGCTGAAAAATTTGGAAAGCCATATTTTCTTTTCCCAGCAGCTTCTATCTCGTTTTCAACTTTTATAAGATTGTCGTAGTATTCTTTAGACTCGTTATGAAATACAAGCCTCGTATACATTAGCAAACTTGGATAATTCTTGAATTCTTCTATAATTTTCTTGCATGTATCAAAACCTATTTCAGGATTATAGTGAATTCGTAAATGTACTCTGATCTTTAGTCTACCGAGACGCTCAATCGTTTTCTTTAATCTATCGTAAGCGCCAGAAGGAAGAACTTTAATGTTGTCGTAATTCTTTCCTATATCATCGACCGTTAACTGAACTATGTTTAAATGCCAAATATCTTTTAATTCGCTATCAGTACACGTATCAAACAAATCACCATTAGAAGTAATCTGTGCTGTAAATTTAACATTATTATCTATAAGTTTTTGAGAAATAATGTTGATTACTTTTTTATTGCAAAGAGGTTCTCCGCCAAACCATTTGAGTCTAATAGGATTATCATTCTTTAAACGAGATCGAATAATATAGTCAGCTACTTTTTCCGCTGTTTCATCAGACATTGTTAATATCTTTGAATTTTTTTCAAAACAATACCCGCATCTAGCATTACAAGCAGTAGTTGTAAAAATAGTATAGAAAGATTTTAAATTAGAACCAGGGGCATTTTTCCCGGCAATTTTTCTTTGTCTTATGAGATACATAAGAGTAGTTACATCTGCATCTTTCGGTATTAATATCCATCTTCGGACTAGTTCTGACTCTAAATCTTTATCCTCTAGAAGAACCGCTTCGTCTGTTAGTGAATTAAAAACAGCATTTCCTTCTCTAATAAGATACGGATTTATGACGTATTTAACATTAGGATCATAAATCTGAGTTCCTAAACAAGATACGATTACTTTGTCTGGTTCTTTTAATGTTTTCATTTTAATGTTCCGCGCAATCTACAGGACTACAATCATCGATTGGGCTACAATCGTCACAACCTTCTTCGTAAGAAGGACAGTCAGCACCTTCCGGTATGCAACCGCTACCGCCATGGCCGGGACAATCGTCATCGTCACAACCTTCGTAGTTATCGCAACTACAAGCACCATAGCTAAGGCAGGAATGCTCTACAGCGTAAAGCCTTGAATCCAGCCACTGGAGTACTTCGGCTACATCCCAAAGATGACTATTTGAACGTCCATATGACGTATAAGACCAACCGCTCGATCCGCCTTCAAACCAGTCATCATCAAGCCAAAGAGCTTTAAACCCAGCAGTGCCACCGTAGCCATCGTCACCATTCGTGTTTGACGCAGTATTTGTACCACCATTCATTGCTGCGGCAGAGCCATCACCTGAAGCAGGATTTGTGTTACTATTAGAATCCCAGCCGACCCAGTTGGACTTCATGGTACGATTCCACACATCCCAGCCAGACCATCCGACTTCAACTCCGTCCTCACCATTCTCTTCAACGTAGAATTCGTCGTTAGAAGAATGGAAAGAAGTACCTCTGATAGTACCGGACATGGAGTTAATACCGTTATTATCCCAACGACCTATGACTTGACCACTTGAATTCAGAATCTCAAGTGTGCCGTTAGCATTATTAACACCGCCAAGTGTTAAATGACCGTCAAGAGTCCAAGCCTGAGCGTATGGTCCACGGAGCCCATTGGAACTGAAGCCAATACCGTTCACATTGATACGAAGGACGTTCTTAGCAAGAGCTATGTTTGCGTTATCAAGGAAGTAGATTTCATTAGCAAAACCGTCGTCATTTCTTCCTATAATAACGTGGCCTCTTCTACCGGCGTTCATGACACCAGTAGCCCTGTCAATAGAGTTCTGAGCCTGCTCTGCTGTAACCTTCTCGGAAATATCATTCATCTGATCTTCCAAGAGGTTAGTAAGACTGTCTTTAACGGTACCGATAGTAACCTTTGTATAACGCTCATTAAGAACGTCATACTCAGTCTTTGTGACTTTCTGTTCAGCAGAGACTCCTAAGTCTGGAAACTCTACAGTAACAGTATCTCCCAAGTTAACTGTCTGCAATCCACCGACGCCCGAGTACTCCATAGTCTCAGAAAGGTTTACAAAGTTCACTTCAAGAGATACTTCAGGGATTCCGATGCCCTCATTTTGAATAAACACCGTAGCCGCTTCACGAAGCTCTTCTTCCGTCGGCATCTGGTCAAATTCGGACGTCAGATCCTGTATAACGGTTCTATAAAATGGAAAATTACTGGCGTTTGACGCGTGAACCACCTTTTCAGGAAGCTCGACAACAGTTCCATCTGACTTCCAGATTGGGTAAATGCCAGTAATTGTGTTTTCAATGTTTTCTTCCTGCGTTAAGTCGATAAGGTTCTTACCATACCGAATCTTAACTCCCTTGTTCGAACCTCTATTCTCATGCAGGATTACATTGTAGTTGTCCCACTCGTACTCCCCACCGTAAATATTCTGGATAGAGTCTTCGTTTTCCATAAGGAACGACCTTACAGTCTTAGGCTCATACAGCATCCATGTGTACGTACCAATCGCACGAATAGAGATTGAGTTGTAAATACCGACATACGCCGCTTCTCCGTCAAGTGACTGTCTGTAGACAAACATAACGAGATACTCGGCGTCAGATGTCGTAGTATACTCAAACTTCCTGTCTGTAGGATGAGATACATAGTTCGCTACAAGCTGTCCTTCAGACGGAATCCGAGTCATACTACCTGCCGCAAAGCACTGTCCAGCCATCTTACTGAGAGAATATCTTTTACTCTTTTCGCATTTGATCCAGACAGAAAGGGCATTCTCTTCCTCAATAAGTCGCCCAGATGCATCGAGATACGCATTAATAATCCCAGACTCAACTGTCTCAAGACCGAAGAGATTTGGAGATACAGACTGCTTAGTGTTGTCGATAGTTGTAGTGAACGTAAATGGACAATACTCAGCTGTAGCAGTAGAAATGTTCTGCATAACCTGCTTAGCTGTTTGCCCACTAAAAGGAGAACAAGGAATGAAGTTTAACTGATAAGTAATATGTCTAGCGTAAGCCGTAACGAGATTCTTCATAGGCTTAGAGATCTTATAGACTCTAAATGGCTGAAGTTTTCCATTCTGAAACGGCTTAGCTACAATAATTGAAGAATATCCAATAGAAGAAAAGAGCCTACCTTCTTTTGGATAGGTAAGCTCTAACTCGTACTGGCCGTTAAGTTCTTCTATAACTGTACATTTGTTAGCATCAGCTAATCTCCCTAAACCATTAGTGGTAAAGGAGGTAGCAGAGGGTGCAAATAGGATTGGTACCATATTACCTCCTTAAAGTGTCCACCAACGGGGAGTAATGTCTACACTTGTAAAACCAGTAAAGGAAATGGTGTTCGTTCCAGGCTTTAATACCGGATACTCGCCATTTACAAGAGTAGTTCTGGAATTAGGAGTATAGTCAGTTCCCTTGTGAGATTCCTGCTCTTCACAGTCAAGATCTACGTAGGAACTGACCCCTGTGACAGTTACACTGACTCCATTCACAGTAACAGTACCACTGCTACCGTAGCATCGGATAAGCGGTTTAGCAGTGAAGTACGTCTTGTTGATGAGCGTTCCAGAAGATGTAAAAGACTTAACCTTCTCACCGCTCTTAAGCCATCTTTCGGGCTTACAATCAAAGTTCAACGTAAACTCAGCCGCTGTTAGATCGACGAACACATCCGGAGCGAACTCTTCATGATAAATGCCCATCCTAAATTCGTCCGGATGATGTGTGTCCTCGATCCGCACGTAACCTTCTCGGGAAAGGAGGAAGGACCTGAGAGCAGCTACGTTACGCTTGAAGTCTTTAAATATAAAACAGTCGTAAGGGACAATCACATTCTTATAAGTATCAGACTTATAGTGGAAAGTCCCATTACGACCGGGGATTGTGAACTCTTCTAAGTTCTTTTCTGCCGCTTTAAAGGTGCCATCACCAGAGAGGTAGACACCGAAATCCTTAGTCGGCTTCCCGTCAATAAGGAGCCAATGTCTCATTACATCATAGTAATTTCCACCCTCTAACATTAGGTACCTCCGTAAGCTGCTCGACGCTTCAATACGTCATGATTAAATTTCCAAGAGACTGCGTCCGCAATTTCTTCAGCAGACTGTCCTTCTGTCGGATAAATGTTAATAGTTACAGGCGGAAGGTCGTTCTCAGTCTTCATACCATTAATAGCATCGGTAAGAGAACTGGTGAGACCTGCCATAAGTTGAGCGTCATTTTGAATTCCTGAAATAGTGCCGACAGCATTAAGTGCGTACGGGTCATTAAGCCCAAGAAGCGAGCCAATCTGAGACGCACCATACTGAATGTTACTGAGGTCAAGCACAGGTCTGATAGTTGGGTCGAGATCAAGATTACCATCTACGAGATCCGCGATACGATTAAACGTATCTGTGAGCTCGTTGGTAGCAGACAAAGCGGTTGTAGCCACTGCCTGTTTAACATTCGAACCAAACTTCAAGATACCATTCACAAGACCGAGGTCGAAGAAACCGCCGTATTTCTCAGTAAGCTTAGAAGGTGAATTCATCTGCCAAACATCGCTGAGTACGTCTTTTGCACCATTTGCAACATCTTCAACAGCAGCGATAACCTCGCCTTTCTTATCAGCAAATCCGTTAATCATGCCATCACAGAAGTTAACAGCACCTTCAGCGCCGCTTTCTTCATTGACAATCTCTCCGAACTTACCGACAACCGCATTGCCTGTTGTTTCAGACGCTTCTTCGGCTTTACCGGTATCGAGATTTTCACTAAAACTCTGAGCTAATTCCTGAGCAACAGTAGCCATCATTTCAGACCTGTCACCCTGAATACTCATGCCGAATTTCTCGTACATCTTATTGAGTCCGGCTGCTGTGAAGTTCTCAAATGCTTCTTCTGCAGTCTTCGGATCAAGTCCTTCAGCAAAACCTCCTGCTGCCTTATAGCTAACGTAGCCGATAGACGCCATTAACTTGTCTGCTGTATCTGTATAGACATCGCCTGCTGCGCCGTAATACTTTTCAGCATAGCCAGCAAATTCCTTAAGCTCTTCAGCAGTCATATCAAGTACGCTGCTGAGATCGCCCATGGATGTCATTCCTTCATCAGCAAAATGACGCATTAATTCTTCAGCACCATCTAAACCAGCTACTCTTCCGGCCAACTCTTTGAAGCTTTGTTCGAAAGTCGTATTTAAGCGATCCTGAGATCTTGCCATTTCAAGAAGATCGCCGCCCTTTTTCTTCTCTCCAAAGTCGGCCATTTTGAATAAATCAATCTGACCTTTAAGAGTTTCGGCGATACCGTTTCTCATATCGAGATAGGCTTTCTTAATGTCTGCTGCAACTTCAAGCTGAGACTTCTTCATCCTCTCAGCTTTCTCTTCAGCGGTTTCGGATGCTATAGAAACTTCGTATAACTGGAACGCTAAGAGTTCCATAGCATCTTTCGACTTCTGAGTAGCCTGTGTATTCGACAGAGAATCCTGAGTCAGAGAGTATTGATTGTTGAAATATCCAACTGCTCTACCGGCGTAATCCATCAGATCGGTCAAGGTATCAATCTGTTTGGCTGCTTCCTTAGTATCTTCACCAGCTGCTTTGCTAGCTTTTCCCATTCCACCAGAAGATTTAGCAGCCGATGTGGTTGCTTTACTATATTCCTTGGTAGAATCGGTTCCGTTCTCTATGACTTTCCTTACACGTTCGAGCTCATCCTCTTCCTCACCCATTGCTTCTTTTTGACTTTTACCAAATAGCTTAGGGATATTGGCAGCATCGTTCAAACCAAGGATTTCACCGGTTAGAGGATTCATGCTAAAGCTCATTGTGCCGCTTTCTTCTAACTGTTTATGTAGATCATCAGTAATTTTAGAAACACCGGCGCCATTAACTACTTTGTCCAGATTACCATTAAACCCATCGCCAAGTGTAGATGCCATATTTTCGCCAGTCTTTTTAATTGTTTCATTATCTGTTAATGTATGTTTAACAGCACTAGCGCAATATTCACTTGCTCCAATAAACCAGTCAGCATCTGAATGAATTCCGAGAGTATCGTTAAATGCTTCACCCAAGTCTTTAGCCATTCCAACGGTAGCATCTATCGCCATATTGCTATTCTTTTCTATTCCATGCGTAAATCCAGCAACGCAGAAATATCCAGATTTAGCGAACTTCTTAGAAGGTGAAGCGTTACCAAGCTGTACATTAAATACCGATAAGACGTTTCCTGCAAAACCTTTAACTGATTCGATAGCAGTATCAACCATACTGCCGAAACCATCGATAAAACCTTGGACACAGTTAACGGCAGCTGTTTTGAAATCGTCTACCTTGTCTTTAATAGCCTGAACCATCTTGTCTACAAATTCTTTTACAGCATTAATAGCATCAGTTGCTGATTGCTGAATTCCAGAAGTAAACTGTCCAACACTTTCCTTAGCACTATTGAAGAAATCTTTAGCTTTATCGACGATTGCCTGAATAATACTGCCTAGGAATTCGCCGAAAGCAGATAAAGCATTAGTTGCCATTTCAGCAATAGCACCGGTAACGCCTTCTAAAGCTCCTCTTGCAGATGACGTAATCTTTTCTTTATTACCACTAAATGTAGCAACAATTGTTGCGAATAGTTCTTTAAGTCCTTCCCAAAGACTCTTAATAAGATTCTTAATTCCTTCGCCTAAACCGGTTCCTACAGAAGCTAATATCTTAATTATGTTATCACCAATCTGAGTCGCTTGCTCATCTGTAATACCAGCTAATCGCTCAAGAGCAGTAACGATGAGATCAATAGCAACACTAAATATCAATGCAGCTGCAGAAATACCAATAAGAGCTAAAGCAAACTGTTGTAAAGCAAACGCTACAGCAACTAAACCGGCGGCAAAGACTCCACCAGTAGCAGCACTAATGCCACCAAGCAAAGCAAATACACCAATTATTAATCCCATGGATATCATTGCTTGCTGCAATTTAGCAGAATCGAGCATCGCTAACAAAGCAATAGATCCAGCGGCTATAAGTAATGACGCAGACATAACAACCATTGCAGTTGCTCCAGCCATTGCAGCAGTAGCCATAGTAGCAGCCCCAGCCATAGCGAACATAATTAATATCATTCCGCCAATACTTGTAGCAATAGCCTCTGTACTAACGCTATTAAACGTAAACGCAAGAAGCATTAGTGCCGCTGCCATAGGAATCATAGCAAGTGCAACAACCAGTATTGCTGCAGCTCCAGGTAAAGCAGTTTCCGCTAACTTTGCAGCACCGGCTAATATCCACATAGTAGCGCCGAAAGACACAAGCACGATACCTATAGCCATAGCCGCTTCTGTAGCAGCTCCTGGGTCAAGATTCTTACTCATGTCCATGATGATTATTAATCCGCCAATAAGTGCTATTATCGCACCTGTTATTGCGAACATTGCCCCTGTGTTTGCAGCTTTAGATATGTTACCAGCAAGTAAGAAGCAAGCACCAAGTCCGGCCATGATTATAGCCATTCCTGCCGCTGTCTTCATCATTCTATCTTGATCTAAGCTCGGATCAGAAAGAACTGCCATACCAGCAATAAGAATACCTACTGCAGCCATTATAGAAATAATAGCTCCTACCTTAGCTTTACCAGTAAGAGCAGAAGCGGCCATGAGCAAACCAAATATCACGAGAAGACCTGCTAATGTAGCTACTGTTTTCTCGAATGTGCCCATTAACGTCATCGTTTTAACGACTTCGCTTAGAGACTGTATAACCCCGACGAGTAGATACATACATCCAGTTATAGCTAAGAGAGCTACAGCCGCCTTTACTGAATGTTCTCCGGCCAAGGAAGTAGTTGCCAAAAGCAGTGTTAAACCAAGGAAAAGACCGTTAAACATGTCAACGACCTTTGGCCAGTTCTCGCTACCCATCATTTCGTTAAGAGCACTCAAGCGTTCTATCACACCAACAATTAACGTCATACTAACGCCAATTGCTAATATAAACGCTGCAGCTCCAAGTGCCGCATTACCAGCAAGTCTTGCAGTAAGCATCAGTGCTCCAAGAAAGAGGAATACTGCCTGGAACTTACTGAGATTCTGTAATATCGTGTCCATGTTGATGGTCGAATCAGCAATCTTTCTCATCATTCCATAGAGAAGATCGAGCGACAATATAATACCGACAAGTCCTAAAGCTGAACCAAGTCCCATACCTTTAGCTGCGAACGCAATAGCACCAAGACCAAACATCATTACTTTTAATGTTTCAAGTGCTTGACCTGCAACTTTCGGATCGATTTCATTTACTAATTTAACAAAAGAGTTTGTAACTTTCTCCAAAGAGAATGCAAACGCAAGTAGGAAAGCAACGTTAAACGCATTCGCCTCTGAAGCAAAAGCCATTAATCTCGATACCGCAACTAAGCCTATTGCAAACACTCCAAGAATCTTTAAACTCTCTATAAGATGTTTAAACTCAATATTCTCGAGAAGGGCTAATGAAACCGCTAAGAGAAGCACTGAACCTGATAACGCAACAATACCCATTGCATTAGCAGCAAAACCGCTTGCTGACCCAAACTTACTCATAACAACAGCAATCGCTCCCATCGCTAAGCTAAGAAGCAAAAGTGCAGCCGCACAATCGGCAAGTTTATCAGACGGAATAGTGCTAAGAAGCTTTAATGACAATGCCAAGATACCGATAGCCTCCGCCACCTGTAAAATAGAGTTCGTGGCAGAAAGTCTGGTAATCTGAGTAATAGTCTTAGAAATCAGGTTAGGAATTGTGGTAATAGCAGTAAACATCTTTGCTGCACTACCAGCCGCGTTTCCGATTTCCAGCATCATTGTAGTTATCGCAACACCAAAGACAAATAAGAGAATTCTCGCAGCACCAAGCTCCTGAATTTTCTTAATAATCTCATTAAAACTCTTAATGAACTTATCTTTAAGTTCTTCTAATCCACTATTTTTAGCGAAGTCCTTAACAGTTTTAGCGAATTCGCTGATTTTGTCTTTAACCTTACCAAATATCTTTTGGAATGCTTCTAACGGAGATTCAGCTTCCCGAATAGTTCTAATAAAATTAGCAATAGCATCTCTAGCCTGGCCTAACTTTTCGCCAACCTTGGATACGATATCTCCAATCTTACCGATAATATCAATGTTTTGAAGTTTAGACGTCCCACTAGAAAACGAACTAAAGAATTCTGTTACTTTTGTTTTTGCTGTATTAAAGTATGGAAGCATTTTATTAAATGCTTTTGAAGCAAACGTTCCAAGTTGCTCAAATTTTTTACCAATTTCACTTAATGCTTTGGTAAAACCAGACTTAACATCAGCGAGACTAAATAAACTGGTAAATTTCTTAATAACGCTGTCAACAACTTTCGTGACTTTATTAAAGTATGGTGCGATTCGTGTTCCCATTGTCTTAATAAAGTTATTAAACGTCTTAATCGCTTTATTAAGATTTACAAATTTCGCTGCCTGTTTAATAAAGTTCGCTACTTTAATAATTCCTAACGAAAGAATGTTGGAAAATATCTGTACAGCATTCCTAGCAAATAATACAGCATCGGCTATTCCTCTAGAGGATTTAGTAAACGATCTAAAACCGGTAATGCTTCTTCCAATATAGCCAGCAAGCTGAAGAATATATCCGCCGAGAATGTTCAACGGTTGTAAAAGCGGTTTGAGAATATAAGCAATCGCTTTAAAACCATCAACCAAAAGTCCAATAAAGGACAATACACCTCTGAATGCATCTTTTAAATCGTTTGCAGCTCCAGATGTTAACGACAAGTTTTGGAAAAGGTTGAGAAGACTTTCAGTAGCAGCCTTTAAAGCCTCAGCTCTAATTTCAGCATCTTCCGGAATGAATTCAGCTAAAACTTCCTTAAGCGGACGAACTATCGCAAGAATATCTTCAAATCCGGTAGAGATAGCTTCAAGAAGGATCTTCCTTCCTCCAGCTTCTTTCCAGATTGCCATCATTTCGTTACGAAGTTCTCCACCAGCAGCAAACACGTTATAAAAGACTTCGGCAAGTCCACTCCAAAGCTCAGTAGCTTCTTCGTAGTTACCGAAAATATACTCAAACGTATTCATCCAGCCAGTGGATACGGCATCCTTCGTAGCATCGATAACATCTCTGAATGTTCTTGCCTGCTGAGCAGCTTTAAACGCTTTCAAACCAAATTCATCAAGCTGACCGCTCATGCCTTTCATGGCATTTGCAGCTATACCGTCGTATTCATCAACATGCTCATAAATCTGATCAACCGCGGAAGAATATTGCTTAAAAGTTTTCATCATAACATCATCAGTAAACCATTGCTGTTTGCTGAGTGCATCTGATGTAAAGAGTTCTGCCAATGAGAATTTCTGAGCTTTCTTAGCTCCTATAATCTCATAAGCATCTTCTCCAACTTTCTTAATCTTTCCAAGAGCTTCTGCTGCTTTAACAGCTTGCTGTCTGAACTCGACAGTATCCATTGAAGCATTCTGAATAGACTTCCAGTCATCGTACTTCAGAACACCCTTTCCCATTGCCTGAGAAAGCTGATACATTGCTCTGGATGCTGTGGTTGCATTCTGTCCAGACAAAGCTGCCCAGTTCGCAATACCCATCATTGCTGTAACAGACGGCTCAAGTTCCTGTCCAGAAGCTGTAAATTTACTGATGTTACTAACCATATCGGTAAAGTTATAGCTAGTTTCATCAGTAAACCAGTTAAGTCTTTTCATTTGTTCTTCAACATTGGAAAGATCATAACCCTGTGAAACAAGAGTAGCTACTGACTGAGTCTTTTCACCAAACTTATTCCAACCTGCAGCGATATTGTCTACAGAAAGAGATTTGATGAGAGATTCACCAGCAGCAATTGCTCTATTTGTAATGTTTACAAGTGCAGTAGTACCAATAACATCGAGAGCAGAAAACTTAGCATTTACAGTCTCTACTGCCGAGATAAGAGGATTCATGTTAAATTTGTTAGCGGAACTCTGAAGTTCTTCCAAACCT
>Ga0310695_10008759_pt1 | contig 15485 bp, 6 predicted proteins | sample RumenRJG_04DNA_FD_203882 | JGI IMG/M metagenome (GOLD analysis project Ga0310695, IMG submission 203882) | Bovine rumen microbial communities from Lethbridge, Alberta, Canada - RJG_04 (v2) (version 2) | ecosystem: Host-associated > Mammals > Digestive system > Stomach > Rumen | place: Canada...
TATTTTCTTCATTATTAACTTTTTTATTTTCTTCTTTATTTTCATTTTTATTTTCTTCATTATTATTTTTATTTTCTTCTTTATTAATATTTTTATTTTCTTCTTCATTTTCTTTATTATTTTCTTCATTATTAACAATTTTATTTTCTTTATTATTAATATTTTTATTTTCATTAAACAAATGAATAACATTTTTTTTAATATAATAATCATAAGTTAATTTTTCTAATAAATTCCATATTTTATCTTTAACTTCTTCATCTTTATTATCATTTTTTAACAATTCCAAAAAATAATTAATAATATTTTCATCATTTTCAATAATACTTTTAGGATTGATTTCCAATTTCAATAATTGATTTTTTTCTCTTTTAACATAAACATATTTAATATTATTTTTATTAGGAACATATTTTTCATAAGGAAACAAATCCATAAATCGATAAAAATCATACATAAAATTATATTTTTTTCCATCTAAATCAACAAAAATAACATCATTAACATTAATATCATAATAATAACCAATTCTCCATCTTACAATAAATAAATTTTCCTTTAATCCAACTTTAATTTTATATTCATGTTTTTTTCTATGTTCACAATAAAAATAATATAATTCACTCTCTGAACCTGCACTTTGAACATCTTTTTTTTCAGGAATTATCCCTTGAAAATTTGATGCATATGAATAGATATAATCAATTAAATTAATTAATGAATTTATTCCTATTTTATTATTGTTATTAATACAATTTTTTAATTTTATTGTTATGTCATTAATAAAATTTAACCAAAATTTTTCTGAAAATGAAATTGAATAATCAAATAAATACATACATAAATTTGTTAATTCTTCACATAAATTTGATAATAAATTTATATTTGAGTTATTTAATAATATTTCATATAAGACATCTAATCCTTTTATTTTATCTGATTTTACTCTATAATTTTTTCCATCAAATATTAAACTATCATCTAAATTTATTTTTATGAATATTGAAGTTATTAAATCTAATTGTTTTTCCTCATTTATTTCTTTTAGATTAATATAATTTGGATTTTTTAATATTATATTAAAAAAATATTCAAGTGTTTCCTTATTTGGGTTTAATGATACATAAATATTTAAATAATCAAATAAAAGTGTTTTTTCATTTTTATCATTTTTAAATATTATAAATAATTTTTCTAAATGTTCTTCACCTTTTAAATCTAAAGAATCTTGAATATTATCATCTTCAATAAAGAAAAATATTATATTTAATCTAGTTTTTATATTTATTGAATGAGTATAAATACCTTCATAAATTTCATTTGATTGAAATTTAAAATCAATATTATCTTTTTCAATATTTTTTACATATCTTGTTAAATCATTTACAAATAAAGTTATTATATCATATTTTTCATTTAATTTTTGTAAATATTCATTTTTTGTTTTTCTATTTTCAAAACATGTACTAAATATTTTTTTTAATAATTTTATACATTGAACAATACTTTGATGTGATTCATCTTCTTTAATATTTTGAAATATTTGGTCAAGATAATTATAAATAATAATATCATTTACTGTAAAAGGATTTGAAAGAATATATACAAAAGCATCTATAGCAATTGATAAATTATTTGAATTTAAATCTTTTTCTTTAAAATTAATAATATAATTATAAAGAATATCTAATCCATATAAATTTGGTTTATTTTCTTTTATGATTTTTTTTTCTTCTTGATTTAAATTTCTATAATTTAAAGAATTATCAGTTAAATTTTTTATAAATTCAATATTTTCATTTATTGATAAATCCATATCTTTTGTACATTCAATAAATATTTTATTTCTTTTTTCAATTGGTAATACACCTACAATATCAGATATAATATTTTGAATTAAAATTATTTTTTTATTATTTATTAATTGTTTAATTATATTATCTGGTATTTGATCAAAAATAGCTAAATAATGAAAAATTCTTATTGTTCTTTTTAATACTTCATCATGTACACTTTCACTTAATAATAATGATAATATATTTTTTTCTTTAATTAAATATTCATCAAATCTTTTATTAAAATTAATATTTTTTTTATTAAAAGAAATCATTTCATTCATAATATTAACAGAATTAATTTTTTTTTCTAAAATTTGACTATTTAAACAACGGTATATATAATCAAAATTTAATTTGTCAAAAATTTCTTCATTTTTAGTTTGAGTTTCATCATCAATTATTCTAACTAATCTTTTATGCATATCAATAATAATATTTGATTTTTTAATATTTTTTAATTCATTTTCAGTTAAATGTAAAATACTTTCACTATAAGCATTTATAATTTTATTAACATCATAACCATCAATTATTTGAGTAAACCAAGTAATATATGAATTACAAATTAAATCAAAATAATATAATGGAATATTATATTTATTATCAGTTAAACATTGAATTAACATTGAATAAGTTTTATTTCCTATTTCTTTTATTTTTTTAATTTCATTTTCATTTTCTTCATTTACTATCATTAATAAATTTTTAAAACTAGTTATTAAAATATCAAATGAATTTATTATTGAAAAAATTCTGTCAACATAAATAAATTTTCTATATTGTGGATTATTAATTATTATTTTAATTTTTTCAATATTATTTATAGTAACATTAGTTACAAAAATAATGAAATCTAAAACTAAATCAATAATTTTATTTAAATAATTTTGGTTAATTTCATCTTGAGTAAAATTACTAATTCTATTTATAATATCAATAATATCTCCAGATAAAAATTGAGTAATTTGATATGGTGTGATTTGACTATTTTCATTTTTAATAATTTCTTCTTCTTTTTTTTCTAATATTTTTAAAATTTCTTTTAAACTCATATCTTCATATTCTTCATTCAGAATAACTGAACTTAAAAAACTATTAAATGAATAAATATTATATCTGAAAGGATTCATATTAAATTTATTTCTTCTTATATCAGGAGCATTGTGAATTTTTCTATTATTTGCTAAAATATTTAATGTATATATTATTTTTTCAAATTCCCTTTCTACATAAGCAATTGTCCATTCACCTTTAAAATTAAAATCAATATATGAATTTGATTCAATTAATAAATCAATATTTAACTTATTTGATTTTTCACTTAATTCCTTTATTAAATTTTCCATTTTTTAAATTAATTTTATTTTAATATGATATTTCAATTTATAAATAATTTATTTTAAATTTATTAACTAATATTAAGTATTTTATCTTTTGTCCAAATTTATTTTTTGTTCTAAAGGAATTTTCTTAAATCTTAATGTCTGAGAATGGAGATGAAAATATTAATGATATAAGAGAAAAAATTATTCAAGAATGTACATGTGTTTCACAAATTTTTTTTAATATTACAAATTATTTAAAAGAATTTCAACAATTAAAAGAAGAATATCTTAAAGAAATTTATGGGAAAATAGGGTTAAGTCAAAATTCTTATTCAAATTCAAGTGAAAATAAAAATATGGGAATTAGAACTGAAGAAAAAAAAATAAATATGTTTTATAAAAAAAATAAAAATAATCAAAAGAAAAATAATATTAATCAAAAAGAATATAAAGACAATCAAATTGAAAAAATAAATCAAAATCAATTAAAAGTAAAAAGTATTTTTGAAGAGGATATTAATATTAATGAAAATAATAATAATATTATTAATAATAATAATAATATAGAAAAAGATAATAATTCATCATCTTTATTTAATATATTCAATGAAATTAGAGAAGATGTTTTAAATAAGCCAGAAGTAGTTAAAAAAAAAGAAAAAAGAAGAGGAAGAAAAAGTAAAAGGAAATATAATAAAAATAATAATATAAAAGAAAAAAAGGAAAATAATAATAATAAAAAATCAGAAATAAAAGACAATAATACAAATCAAAAAGAAGATAGTAAAGAAAATAAAAAAGAATTGAATAATTTAAAAAATGATGAGATTAATAATAAACAAGAAAATATAGATAAAAAAAATAAAGAAAAAGAAAATATGAATATTACTATTGATAAAAAGGAAAATTCTTCAATTTTATCATCTTCATCAATATCAAATTCAAATTCTGATTCATTTCAATTTTCAGATGTAAAATCAATAAATATAACAATTGATGATGAAAAATTATTAAATGATGATTCTTCATTTTATTATTCAGGAAATTCAAATTTATCTTCTATTCATTCAAATAAAAAAAAAATATTAAACCATAAAACAAAAAGAAAAAATAACATAAATAATAAAAAGAAACATAAGAGAAGAAATAAAAAATTTGATAATATTAAAAAATAAAATTATATTTTTTTTAAATTAAAAATATTAAATTAATATTAATTTTGTAAAATATAATAATATTTAAATATTTTAAATGGAAATAATTGTTTATTTTTAAATGTAAATTTAATATTTTTATTAAAGATATAAAATGATGAAAATATACTCATCGTGATTTTAAAATGAGTGTTTGTATTCATACACTGATAAAAAATAAATTAAAAAAATAATGTTTATTAAAAAGAAAAAATATAATTAAATTAAATAAAAAAAATTTAAATTTATTCAATATTTTCATCATATTGATAAACTATGTGAATATCTAACTCTCTATTATATGCATGAATATTACAATATAAATCAAAAGCTAGATATAAGTTTTCTTCAATTTGTAAAGATTGACAATTAAATAAAGAAATATTATCAATTTCACCTTTTTTATAAAAATTACCATCCCCTATATCAAAACAATAAATATTATTATTTAAATTTTTTTCATAATCTTCTCCACCAAATATTATAATATTCATATAATCATCAATTACACAAAGAAAATTTTTTAAATTAATTTCATTTTCATTTAATTTATATTGAATAATTTCCCAAGAATTATTTTTTTTATATTCAGGATATAATTTTAATTTTTCAATATAAATACAATTATATCCAAATATTGAATATAAATAATTATTTCCAATATTACATAAACCACAAAAAGGTTTTTCATAATTTACATTTGGAACACTTGTAACTTTCCCATTATCTAAAGAACATTTTTCACATTTTACTGTATTTTCACCTGAAATAATATATATATCATCTTTTATTATAATTGATGAACATTTATTATGTGAATGTGTTAATTTTGAAAAAAGATATAATGTATTTGAAAATGATTCATAATAATAAATTAAATTATATATTATTATAAATAAACCTTTATGTGTATTTAAAGAATTAATAGAATAATTTGGATTTGAGATAATTTGAGAAAAATTATTTTCTTTCATCATTGATGTTTTATCTATTGGATTAATTATATTAAATTTCTTTGTTGATAAATCAAAAGATATTATTCTATTATTTAAGTCTATAGAATATATTATATTTGGATTTAATTGATTGATATTTTCATTTATTACATTTGAAATATCTTCATTAATATTTTCAGTATTAATTTTTGTTTCTAAGAAATTTGATGTTTCAGTCTGAAATTGTAATATATTATTTCCATCATTAAAATCATTAAGATTTGATTGAGAATTAATTGGAATTACATTTTTTATAGAATTATCATTTCTTTCAATATATATATTTTCATTATTTACAATTGTATTATTATTTAATTTTTTTTTCATTTCATTCTTTTGAGATTCTTGTAAAAGTTGATTTACCCTTTCATAATTAACTTTTAAAGCTGATAATTCATTTTTTTTATTTTCATTTTCTCCTTCAATAAACTTTAATTTTTCCATAATTTGTTTATTTTTCATAATTAATTCTGTTAATTCTTTGTCTTTTCTATTTTTAGTAAAATCTCTTTTTAAATTGTCAATAATATTTGATTGTTCTTTATATTTTGTATAAAGTAATTGATATTCATATTTATTTTGTTCAAATTGTTTAGAATAATCATTTAAATCAGATTGATATTTATTATTTAAATTTTTTAAATCTACATTTTCTTCTTTTAATTTTTTAATTTGATTTTCTAATCCAAATATTATTTCATTATTTTGTTCAATATTTTTTTTCATTAATGATTCATCTTCATTATTATTCTTATTAACAATTTTGATTTTTAAATTATTGTCAAATGATTTTGATAAAAATGAAATACTATTTTTTAAACTCTCAATTGTTTTTTCTCTATCTTCTAATAATAATTGAAGAGATTTAATTTGAGCCTTTAATTTTTCATTATCAAATAAAACAGATTGTAAATCATTTTTATATTTAATAGAATCAATTTTATTTTGATTTATTATTTTTTCATTTTTTTCTAATTTTAAATTAAAATCTATTAATTCATTATCTTTAGTATTTATTTTATAATTTAAATTTGCAATTTCTTTTTCTCTATAATTAATAATATCCATTAATTGATAAATTTTATTATTTAATTTCTCAATATCTTTATCATAATTTTCACCATTTTTTTGTATATTTTCAATTGCTTCTTTTAAATTACTTATAATATCTAAATTATCTTTTTCAGTTTGTTTACTAGAATTTTCAATAGTTTGTAAATAATTAATTTTTTTTTCACTATTATGTAACATTTCTTCCATTTGATTCATTGAATTTTTTTGTTCATTAATAGTATAATTTAATTCTTCAATTTTCCTTTCTTTTAATAGAATAATACCTTTTAAATTTGAATTTTCATTAATTGATTTTTCTAATTCTTCTTTTGTTAATTCATAATTTCTAACTAATTCCATATTTGCTTCAGATAAATCTTCATTTGAATTTTGTAATTTTGAAATAATTTCTCTTAATTCATTATTTGACATTTGTGTATTATCTAAAGCATGTTTTAATTCTTTAATATATTTATTTAAATTTGAATCATATTGTGTAAATGGATCTTTATATACTGGATTATTTTTATAATGTTCTATTTCACTTTCTAAAATATTATTTTTATTTTTTAAATCTAAATTTGTTTTTAATAATATATCATTTGATATTTTTAATCTAGTAACTTCGTCTTCTGAAATAAATTTTTCTATTTCTTGATTTTGTTTTTCATCAATTTCTTTATCATATTCTTTAGTGTTTAGATATAAACTTTTTGATGTTTTATTTTTAAATATTGAATCATTTTCATCTTTTTCTGTTGTTAATTCTTTATTTAATAATTCACTTCTTTCTTTAATATTATCAGTTGCTTCTTTTGTTTCATTTAATAATTTTTTAAATTCACTTATTATTGCTTTTGTTTTTAATGAATTAATAGGGTTTTTTGAATTATTATTTTTTTTCTTTTTCACTAAAGTAATTTTTGAAGAATATGATTTTGGAAAATAATTAAATTCATCAATTGAATTATCATTAACATTTGAATTTTCAATACTAATATTTTTCATTTTTGACAAAATATTTTAAAAGAATTAATTCAAAAAAATAAAAATTAAAAAATTCAAATTTAAGCATTTTTGAAATATTATCAATTTTTAAGTCTTTTTTAAATTTTTATATCCAATTTAATAATAATGTAAAATTAAAATTTAAACTTCATACATATTTAAAATTAAATTCTAATAGATTAAAATATTCAAAAATATAATTAAAAAAACACAAATAAATAAACATTTTTTAAATATTATCAATATTTAAATCTTCATCTAAATACAAAGATTGACAAGTCATAATTTCTCTTAATAAAACATTTTTAGCATTAACAAATTTTTCTCCTAAAGTTGTATTACCCAAAACTTTATAAAATTCACAAAGTGAATCAAAAAAAGTACACAATCTATTTATCATAGAATAAATTTTCCCTTCATCCATATCACATTCATCTAAAATTTCATAAAAATGTTTCCCAAGCATCCAACTTTTAATTGGTTTAGATAAACCAAAACTAATTCTTCTATTATAAGTATTCTCTTCAAAATTTTCTTTTTTTTCAATTTCAATAACATTATCATAAATTAATTTAAAATCATTTATTGCATCTGTGAAAGTTTCACTTATTTCAGGATCAGTAAAATCAATTGAATTTTTATTTCCAATAAAACAACTTAAAAAAGCAATTAATTCATCAATTGATAATTTATCAATAATATTACTTAATAATAATTCTGATACTATTATACAATCTGCTGATGTTATTTCTTTTGCAGCTTTTCCTTTTATTTCTAATTGATTTTCTTCATTTACATAATTTAATTTTTTTAAAACATTTAATCTAGAATTAAATTCTCCAAAACATTTTAAATTTTCTTCACTTAATTTATCTTTATTTTTTTTTAATTCTTCTTTTATTTTTTTCATATTACCATATTGTTTAATATGTTTTTCTCTAAGAGGACAATTATGACATTGATTTGTTATTAATAATGTTTGATTTTTATTTTTTCCATTTAATAATTCATTAATTTTTAAATCATTTCTACTTATTTTTAAATAATTACAAACTTTTACTTTATCATCATTAATTTCTATTAATTCATTTAAAACATTTTCCAAATCTTTTTGTTGATAAAAATCAAATTCATCTTCATCTTTAATATATTTATAATTTTTAGAATTTTTCAAAATATAATCATAAATATCAACAATTTCTTCAATTTCAACAGTAAAATATTCATAAAATTTCCCATTAATAACTCCAGTTTTATTAAATTCTCCTTTTTTAATATTTTTATTTTCATATTCAATAACTTTTTTCTTATCATTATTAACAGAAATACACCAAATTTCCCCATCAAATTCAGTATAATAATGAACAACAAAAACAAAAATATCCTTTAAATCAACTTTACTATTAATTTTAATAAGTCTTCCATTATTTTTCAACAAATCATTAATATAATTAAACCCAAATAACTTTCCTCTAATTTTCTCTAAATTAAAATTACATTCATAATAATCTCCAATACTTTCAATATCATACATACAATCAATTTTTTCACATTGATTTAATTTTTTTTCTCCTTCTTCAATATTTTTCCTAATTAAAGGCATAGAAATATAAGTAGAATTCTCAATATAACTTTCCTTAAAAAAAGTAACAATATTTTTAATATTTCTAAATAAAAAGCAAATAATAGTTTTATAACTTAATCTAAATTTACTACTAACAGAAGTCCCACTTCCCTTACACATTTGAACAATACTATCTTTAGTAGGAATATTATATTTATCACCTAACATTAAAAAAACATGTCCTTTATCATCATGTCCTCTTCTACCTGCACGACCACACATTTGTAAATATTCACTAGATGATAAAATTTCACTTTTACCTTCATTAAATTTTGTAATATCTGTAAATACAACTGTCTTTGTTGGCATATTTAAACCAATTGAAAATGATGTTGTTGCAAATAATATTTTTATTAAACCCTTTGAATATAATATTTCTACTATTTCTTTTAATATTGGTAATAAACCTGAATGATGTACTCCTATTCCTGATGGAAGTAATTTTTTTAAAAATTGAATTTGACCTATTTTCTGATCTGATTCTGATAATTTTGATTTTATACTTTTATTGAAAAATTTTATTATTCTTTCACTTTCATTTTGGTTTATATATGTATTTTGAGATAACATTTTAGCATATTCGTCTATTTTTTTTATTGAAAATGTAAACATTACACATGGGGTTAAGTCATGTTTATTTATGTAACTTACTATTTCTTCTATTTTTAAATGTGTTCTAGTTATTGAATTTGTTGAGTTTGGTTTTTTATTGTTAAATTCTTCTAATTGTCTTTTTAGTAAAAATGAATTGTAACTTTTTATTTGATTAAATAATTTATCTAATCTTTGTTGACGTTCTTTTTTTCCTTGAGGTTTATTTTTTTTCATATTAAAATTATTTCCTTCATCTTTAATAGCTTTTAAAGCACTATGAATATTATCTTCTAATATTTTATCATCTCCAGTTTTAAAAATAAAAATATTTTTATTATTAATATAAATTTTATGTTCTAAAGGAACGACTCTTTTATAAGTAATTTCAATATAAATAGTAATACCTTTAATTCTCCCAATCCATCTAGCAAAATCAAAATAATTTGGAATAGTTGCACTTAACATAACTAAACCAATATTTGAAGGTAATAAAATTAAAATTTCTTCCCAAACATGTCCTCTTTCTTGATCATTAATATAATGTACTTCATCAAAAATAATATAATCAACACTTTTTAATTTATCATTTTCTTTATATAACCAATTTTGTAATATTTCAGTAGTCATAATTATACATTGTGCATCTTGATTAATTGATACATCTCCAGTTATAATACCAACATCATTAAATAATAATTTAAAATCACGAAATTTTTGATTTGATAATGCTTTTATTGGAGAAGTATATATAATTCTTTTTTTTAATTGTTTTGTTTTTGCAATTGCATATTCAGCAACTAAAGTTTTTCCTGATGATGTATGAGCACATATTAAAACATTTTCATGATTTTCTACTCTTATTATTCCTCTTTTTTGAAAGTCGTCTAATTCAAATGGATATTTTATTGCGAGATTTTGAATTTTTTCATATTGAGATATTGGAATTTTATCTTCTATTGCATATTCAATTTGGGATTTTTTTATTTGAGAATTTTTTTCCATTTTGGATATTGGTTTTTCTTCTTTTTGTATATTTTGAATTTTTTCTTCTTTTTGTTCTATTACTTTTATGTCATTTTTATCCTGTGGTTTTTCTATTGGAGATTCGGTTTTGTTTTCTTCATTTGTTTCTTTTTTTTTTATGTTTTGAGGCTCTTTTTCTTCTTCTTCTTCTTCTTCAGATTTAGTTTCTTCTTTTTTTTCTTCCTCTTTTTCTGGGGGATTTTTTTTTTCTTCTATATTTTCATAATCATCTAAATCAAATAGTTCCATTATTAAATTATTATTTTTTTCATTTTAAAATTAGGAAATATGGATAATGAAAAGTTAAAAAAAGAACAAAATGAAACAATAAAAAATCATTATTTAAATATATTTATTTCAACTCCAATATATATAGGATTATTTTATTCAATATTTTTTTTTTCCATGAAAATATTTTTAATATTTACAATTTTATCTGTATTAATATCATATTATTTAATTTCAAAATCAAAAAACAAAAAAAGGAAAGAAGAAATATATACAGGATTAATTTTAATATTTATATTCTCATATTCATTACTAAATTTATATAAAGGAAATGATTTTTTATATCAAATCCACATATATTATATCTCATTAGTAATATATCATTATACAGAATATTTAAGTGTTCTATTTTATCATTTTGATAATTGTTCATGGCATTCATTTTTAATTGATCAAAGTAAACAATGGATATATACAACAGGATTTAGTTTTTTAGAATATTATATTGAAAATTTTTTTTTCCATAAATTCAAATCTTTTATTATATTTACAATAATTGGATTAATTTGTTTAATTATTGGACAATATTTTAGAATTGCTGCATTATTTACTGGAAAAATTTCTTTTACTCATTTAATTTCATATAAAAAGAAAAAAGAACATATTTTAATTACTCATGGTATATATTCAATTTCAAGACATCCTTCTTATTTTGGTTTTTTTCTTTGGTCTGTTTCAACTCAAATTTTATGTATGAATCCTATTTGTATTATTACTTATATTATTGTTTTATTTAAATTTTTTAAAAATAGAATTTTAGTTGAAGAACCTTATTTAATTACTTTTTTTGGACAAGATTATATTGATTATAAGAGAAAAGTTCCTATTTTAATTCCTTTTATTGAAATGAGTGAAGAGGATGAAAAAAATTATTTAAATAAATATAAGTTAATAAAAGAAAGAGAAAAATCATTTAAAAATAATGATGAAAATTATGATGATGATGATGATTAATATTTAATTTTTTTTAATAATTATTTTATTTTAAATAAATAAATAAAAAATTATATTATTTGAAAAAAAAAAATTCAAAAATTTTACCATTCAAAAAATTAAATTAATTTACTCCCAGGAATATACTCAAAATCATCTAATAATTCATTTGCTCTTTTTTTTCTAGGTAATCTAATAAAAATATAATAAAGTGCAAAACAAAGAAAAATAATAATTAAAATAGAAATAACTAATGAAATTTTATAAGGTTTAGCATTTTCTTGATTTAAATTATTATTTGAATTATTATTTTGACTATTAATATCAAAATAAAAACCAACTTTTTCTTTAGTAATACTAAGATCAAAAGTTGTTAAATATTTTTCAAAAAATGGTTGTCCCATAGTCCAATAAGTGGATGAATGAGGATTATAATTAATAATAACTAAAAAATAATATTTATCTTCAAAATTATAAAATAAATCAGAATATTCTAAAGTAAATAATAAATCAAGTTTACTATTATAAAAAGTAATATTAGGAAAATTCTTATATTCAAAATTTTTATCACAATTAAAAGTATAAAATTTTCCTTCAATATTTTGAATAATTTTTTCATTACATTTATTATTTTTAAAAAAATCTTTAACAATATCATAAAAATAATTCCCAACTTCAATAACACCTTTTTCAAGTTCGAATTTAAAATGAAATTCAGGAAAATAATTAATTTTTTTTCCATTAAAAGTAACATTTTCAAAATAAAAATCCCAATAACCATCACAATCACTATCATAAATACCTCTTACAGTTCTTAAATTAAATTCATTATAAATATCATTATTAATTTCATGTGGATAATTCCCAATAATAATTTCTCCTTTATTTTCACTTAAATATTTAATATAATAAACAGGATAATTAATAATATGTTTTCTATATAATTGTTCAACAAAACTTTCAATATCAGAAGATTGACTTCCATCATAACAATTAATTTTCATTCCTAAACCTAAAATTCCACTATATTGTAATGGATTAGAAAAAGATTCTTTTATTCCTAAATAAAATTCGAAATTTTCATATTTTTTAGAATTAATATTAAAAGTATCTGTTGATTTATATGCAAAGAGAAAACCAGAAAAATATGTTGATTCATTTTGATTTGTTATATATGATTTAGAATTTTTTTCATTAAATTTTATAAAGTTTCCTATTGCTTCTGAACCTGCTATATATGAACTATGTTCGTTTATTTTTATTATCATTGGGATTTTTTGTTCTGGTGTTCCTAATGTCATATCCATATATATGTTATTTTCTATTAAGTTTTCCATTATGTTTTCTTTTGTTAATGGAGGGAATTTTCTTTCAAATTTTATTATTATTTCTGAAGTTGATGAATATATTAATGAAAGGAAATATAGGAAAAGGAATTTTTTATTATTTGAGAAGTTAAGTTTCATCAATTAAATAATTTTTTTTAAATATATTAAATTAGTTATGGAGTTTTCTTATTATAAAAATTTTATAGTTAAATGGTTTTTTATATATATTTATTAATATTTATTTTTTTAAAATAGAATATTAAACTTTATAAGATGAAAAATATGAATTTTTATCAAATGATATATCTTTATACCATTTAATATTATCAATATCAATTATTTTCTTTTTCATTATTCTTTTTTCATAATAAGGAATATTTTCTTTTATTTCAATATCTTTTAATGAATATTTTGTTAAATCAAAATATTTATCTTTAAATCCTTGATAAATTTGAATTTTTTCATATTTATTATTATAATGATCATTTAAGATAATTGGATTATTTTTTTCAATTAAATTAAGATTTTTCTTATATTCATTTATAAATTTAATAATTTCTTTTTTATGTTCTGGATAAAATAAATTACATATAATTGAATAAAAACCATTTTTAGGGAATAAAGAATTTAACATTTCCATTAAATTTTTGGGATATAATTTTTCATAAATATAATAAAAAAAATTACCTCTATTAATTAAAATTTTCATATATTCCTTTTTATAATTATTTACTTCATTTGAAATATCATCTGTTATATCAGTAAATAAAAATTCTTGACTATCAATAGTAATTTTTTTACTATTTATATTGATTAATTCTCCATTTTGATTAATTGAACTTTTTCTCTGAATAATATAAATTTTATTATTTTTGTCAATAGATTTTAATTCATCAATATAATAATTAGCTATCATAACATAAAAATTAACATTTAAATTTTTAATCATTTTCCTAAACATATATCTAAAAATAACAAATTCATTTAAAGAATATGAAATTTTATCTTTTTCTTCATTTGAACAATATAAAATTATAAAATCTCTTTCTTTCATATTTAATATATTTTCTTTTTTATTTAAAATATTTAATCTTTCAAAAATAGGAAGTTCCTTATCATCAGTAATAAAAGAATTATGATTTATCTTTTTAACATCACCATAAGGACTTATTGCAATATTTAAATTTTTGATTGAAAAATCAAATATTTTATTTGAATTATAAATATTATTTGAATAATATTTCATTATATTTAAAAGTGAATTTGAAATTTTAGTATCATTAACATTAAAATTATATATTTCTAAATCATTTGGTAAAAATGGATAATTAATAATTTGATTTGCAGGAATTTCTGAATTTAAAATAAATAATTTTGGTTTTTGATTTGAATATGAAAATGAATTAATATTCTTATATAATTGTCTATTATTTTTTATTAAAGAATCATTATTAATTTCTTTTGCCTTTAATTGAGATTTTATTCTAATTAATTTACTTAATAGAAATATTGAGGCATAAGTAAATAGATTTTTTTTATTTTTCATATTTTTAAATTATGTTTATAATTTATTAAAATATATTATTTATTTCATATAAATTATCATTATCTTTATTATCAATTTTTGCACTTTTGATATCAAATATAGATATATTAAATTTAGTTAAATCTGCCTTTAATTTATTTTCTTCATAATTCTCAAGTTTAACTAAATATTTTTTGTCCAACGTAATTATAGTCAAAAATAATGTATTTTTATTTGGAAAATAATCCATTCTATAAAATTTAATATAAGACAAAATATCATCATTATATTGATAACCACTATTCATTCTATTTATTTTTCTAAAGGTTAATATATCATAAGAAAAATGTATTAAAATATCATAATAATCTTGAGATTTAATAGGATTAAGATCATCATCATTATCAAAAAATAATTCACCTTTTGCTTTATGATTCATACTATCAGGATTAACAATTATTTCCAATCTTCTTCCTCTTAAATCATTAGTATTTTTAACAGGGATATTAAAAGTATCTTGTTGAGTAAAAATAACTCCTCCTTTTATATATAAATGATGATCATCAAATTTTGCAGTTAAATTTTTTTTTTTTCCATCATTATTATTTATTGTTTTATTTAATAAAATACTCCCATTCAAATAATTCCAATCTTCATTAGGAAAATAAACATGAATATTATTTTCTTCATCTTGAAAAATAGGAAAAAAAATAAAAGTATTTCCTAACATTAAACTTGAATCAATATTATTATAAGTT
>Ga0310695_10008763_pt1 | contig 15481 bp, 16 predicted proteins | sample RumenRJG_04DNA_FD_203882 | JGI IMG/M metagenome (GOLD analysis project Ga0310695, IMG submission 203882) | Bovine rumen microbial communities from Lethbridge, Alberta, Canada - RJG_04 (v2) (version 2) | ecosystem: Host-associated > Mammals > Digestive system > Stomach > Rumen | place: Canada...
GGCGCCCTTGCCACATCTCTCTTGCGGAACCCTGCAAACTCAAACCCTTGTAAATGTTGTTTTTTCCAGTTGTTCCGGTTGTTTCCTATCTCAAACCGCCTGGGTGAAAAACACAGATGCGCCCGCCTTTTTCGTTTACGTTCTTTCGGCTTGCGCCGGGCGGGGCGATTTGTTAGACTGACGGTTCTCACCACAACGGTAAGGACAAACTAACCATGGTAAAAATAAGAATGCGCCGCACCGGATGCCGGAATCACGCGGCATACCGCATCGTGGCGGCGGACGAGCGTTCTCCGCGCGACGGCAAGTTCCTTGAGATTCTCGGCTGGTACGACACGGCCATCAAGGACGACAACAACTTCAAGGTCGATCTTGAAGGCGTGGATCGCTGGCTCTCCAAGGGCGCCAAGATGAGCACCACGGTCGCGAGCCTCGTGCGCCGCGCCCGCAACCCCGAGTTGAAACCCCACCACGCCCGCAAGGCGAAGAAGGCCGAAGAGGCCAAGTAAGGCGGTCTGTCTTGTCCGAGCCGCTGCAAATCGACTTCATAACCGCATTCCCCGGAATGTTCGAGGGCTTTCTTTCCGAAAGCATCCCCGCACGCGCCGCGGCTGCGGGTCTTGTGCGCATGCGCACGGTCGACTTGCGCGATTTTTCGTCCGACAGGCGCCGCACGGTGGACGACCGCCCCTACGGCGGCGGTCCCGGCATGTTGATGAAACCCGAACCCTGGTACCAGGCTGTCGAAGCCGTACGCACCCCCGGAGCGAGGATAATACTCACATCCCCTTCCGGAAGGAGGTATGCGCAGCGCGACGCGGGTCTTTTCGCTTCCGCCACGCATCTTGTGATGCTTTGCGGGCGCTACGAAGGCTTTGACGAACGCATCAAGCGCCTGGCGACAGACGAAATCTCGATCGGGGATTTCGTCCTTTCGGGCGGCGAGATACCCGCCGCCGCGATTGCGGATTCGGTGATCAGGCTTCTCCCCGGCGCGATAGGCGGCGGCAGGGAGGCGACGGAGTCCGAGTCGTTCGGATCGTCCGGCATGCTGGAGTCCCCGCAATACACGCGGCCGCCGGAGTTCCGGGGCATGAAGGTTCCGGAGACGCTCGTTTCCGGCAACCATGCCGAAACGGCGGACTGGCGCAAGCGCCAGGCCGTGGATCTCACGGCGCGGCGGCGTCCCGAGCTTCTTGCCCAGGGCGGAACGTTCGCGGCAGGATACGATGACTTGACAAGAGAAAGCAGGTGAATGAAATGGCTATCAAACTGATTGAAAAAATCAACGCGGAGACTGCGGCCGCAAACGCCGGCAAGAAGTTTCCCGAAGTCCATGCGGGCGACACCGTGGTGGTGTCCATCCGCATCAAGGAAGGCGAAAAGACGCGCGTCCAGGATTTTGAAGGCAAGGTTCTCGCGGTCGACAACGGCCAGAAGAACGCCTCCGGCACTTTCACGGTCCGCCGCGAATCCTACGGCGTCGCGATCGAGAAGATGTTCCCCTTCTCCTCGCCCGCGATCGAGAAGATCGCCGTGAAGAAGCACGCGCCTTCGCGTCGCGCCAAACTCTACACCGAGCGCACGTTCTGCAGCCACAAGGCGGTGCGCAAGCTGGTGAAGAAGTAAGCGTCCGGCCCGCGGCGTCCGGCGCGGCGCGGTCGATGCGCGTCCGCCGGCGCCCCGTTCCGGGAAACGCCGCGCCCGGCCTGTACATGTTGCGCGGCGCCGCGGCTTTTGCGGAACCGCATGCCGCTTTCCGTCTCCGGGCGCGCCCGGAGGCTCTTCGCGCGCCGTTGCTTTCGCGCGCGCCGTGATTTGTTTTTCAGAATTCCAAGGAGACTGTCGACATGCAGAACGCGCCTTCCGAACGCAAGACATTGCTTGAACGGGTAGCGGCGAAAGTGCCGGATCCCGTGGTTTTGTTCATTTCTTTTTTTGCGATACTGTTCGCCGCGACCTGCTTTGTCGGCGGCAAGACTTTCGCCGTGAAAGGCGCCATGCGGAACGATCCGGCGGAAATAGAGAAGAAATTCTCCGTCGCGGGCGTGGCGAAATCGCAGCTTGAAACGTATTTCGGCGCGCCGCTCGAGACTGTCGCGGCGGACAAGCGCCTCTTCGCGCAGCTCGCCCCGATATACACTTCAATTTCCAAAAAAGAAAAAACCAAAGAGGACTGGTTCGGCGCAAAGGGCGAAAAACGCGCTCCCGCGCCGTCAGGCCCGGCCCCGGAAGCGGCAAAGACCCCGGACGGCAGGCCCGCCCCGGAATTCATCCAGATCGAGACGGCCCGCACGATAAAGAACATGTCGGACCGCCCGAACGTGCAGTGGCTGTTCGACAACGCCATAGTCGGCAACTGGCTTGCATACGCCAAGGGCGTCATAGGCATGATTCTCATAGCCATGTTCGGCATCGGTCTGACGGAGTCGAGCGGGCTGTTCTCCGTGCTGATGCGCCTTGCCGGGCGCCATATAAACGAGAAGCTTCTTCCGTACGTGATAGTTTTCGCGGGCGTCATATCGAACATCGCCTCCGACGCCGGATATATCGTTCTCATCCCGCTCGCCGGCGCGCTATACTGCGCGATCGGGCGCAATCCGCTGATCGGCATAGCCGCCGCCTTTGCAGGCGTCAGTGCGGGGTTCGGCGCAAACTTCGTGCCGGCAACGGTCACGGACATGCTTGTGGGCGTTCCGGCGGAGGAATTCGCCGTGTCGCAGGGCGTGCCGTGGATTTCCCGCATGGGCGAACCGCTCCAGGCGGCGACGATGGACTATTTCTACACGGCCACGCTCGTAGTGGTGTTCACGCTTCTCGGCGGATTTGTCACGAACCGCATAATCTCCCCCAAGCTCTCGCGTCTCTCCTGGACGGTGCCGGAGGATATGAAAGCCGACGCCTACAAAATAGACCCCAAAGAGGTCAAGGATCTGCGCTGGGCGCTTCTCGGACTCGTCCTTGCGCTCGGCATCGCCGCCTTCTTCGGCTGGGGGCCGCTTGAAGGGCACTTCGCGCACAACGTAATTCTTTTCGTCGGCCTGGGCTTTTTCATGACGGGCCTGTTCTACGGCATCGCGCAGGGTAGATTCCACAAGGTCGAGGACGTTATCGGCGCCATGACAAAGCAGGTGAAGGAAATGGCCTACATGATGGTGCTGACCTTCTTCTGCTACAACTTCCTTGCGATGCTCACCTATTCGGAGGTGGGCGCGTATATAACGTTCTCCGGCGCAAGGGCGCTCCTCGCGATGCATCTCGAATCGTCGCCCGTGCTGATACTTCTCGGCTTCATACTGTTCTCGTCGCTCGTGAACATCTGCATAGCCGGGCTTTCGAGCAAGTGGCTCCTCCTCGGGCCGATTTTCATCCCGATGCTCTACCAGGTCAATAACGGCCTCACCCCGGAAGTCGTCGCGGCGGCCTACCGCACCGCCGACCCTTGCACGAACGTCATCACCCCTGCCATGACTTACGCCGGCGTCATTTTGATTTTCTGCCGCCGCTACAGGAAAGAGTTTACAATCGGCGATCTCGGCCTGATGATGTTCCCGTACGCGGGGATATTCCTTTTCGTCACTACGTGTCTGTTCCTGGCCTGGTTCAAGCTCGGAATCCCGTTCGGGTTCTGAGGACGGCCGCGCCGGACGCAAAACCGCAGCATAGCGCTGCAAAAGGAGAAAGCAAGATGCATAAACAGGTTTCCACCGCGAAGGCCCCCTCGGCGCTCGGCCCGTATTCCCAGGGCATAGACACGGGACGCGCGCTTTTCATGTCCGGACAGATTCCGATCGACCCCGCTTCCGGCGAGATAAGGGAAGCCGGCATCGAAGGCCAGACGCGCCAGGCGATATCCAATCTCTCCGCAGTGCTTGCCGAGGCGGGACTTTCGCTTTCGGACGTCGTCAAGACTACGGTGTTCATGACGGATCTCGGCGAGTTCGGCGCCATGAACGCCGTCTATGCGGAACTTTTCGGCGAATCCAAGCCCGCGCGCTCCACGGTCCAGGTCGCAAAACTCCCCAAAGGCGCGAAGGTCGAAATCGAAGCGATTGCCGTGCGGCCCGGCGTTTGATGGATTGCGGCTGGATGCGGGGAGTCGAGACGCCCCGCATCCGGACATCCCGGCGGGAGGCGCGGAAAGGAGGCGGAAATGTCGATATACGTCGATCACGGCGCGAGAAAACACGAAATAATCGTGCGGTCGATAAAACTGTTCGCGAAAGTCGGCTACAAGGACGTCACGTTCCAGAAGCTTTCCGACTTCTGCGGACTTGCGCGCACCGCGCTGTACCGGTATTTCCGCAACAAGCGCCAGATATTCGACGCCGCCATACAGGAGGCCACGTCGGCCATAAACCGCAAGTACCGGGAAATCACCAAGTCCGGGCAAAGCCCGGACGCGCAGGTCAGGGCGATCTGCAACACCGTCATCGACATGCTTTTCGCCAACCGCGAATTTCTCGGCGTGATAATCGATTTCGTCCTTTCCGCGCACCGCGCCGGCCACGATCTTTCGCGCCGCATACGCCACCACACCGCGCCGCTGCCGCGCCTTCTGCACTATCTGATAACGCGCGCGGTCCGCAGCGGCGTGTACGCGCAGTCCGTGCGCCCCAAAATCGTCACCCGCATCCTTTATTCGCATTTCGAGTCCACCGTTCTGCGCCTGGCGATAACGAACAACGCGGAAATCTCGGACATCCGGCTCGACATGGACGTATATCTTTCATCGCTGTTGAACAGGTCGGCGGAAAAATGACTCCGCCCGCGGAATCGTGCGCGCCGGACGCCGCGCGTCCCGCCCCCTCCCCCTCCCCCGCACCGGCGTGGGGCGTGCCTGTCGACGGATGGAAGCCGCTTCTCGCATCGCGGGGACTTCCCGCGTGGCGCGCCGACCAGATACTGCATGCGCTCTACCGCGATTTCGTGACGTCGTGGGACGCCGTCACGACGCTCCCGAAAGAATTGCGGAGCGAGCTTGCCCGCGAATTTCCGCTGAAGCCGTGCGCGGAACTCGACCGGACTGAATCGGCGGACGGCACGGTCAAGCTTCTCCTCGGCCTCGACGACGGCAACAGCGTGGAGACCGTCCTGATCCCGGCGGCGGGCAGATTCACGCAGTGCATTTCCACCCAAGTCGGCTGCGCCATGGGTTGCGTGTTCTGCGCTTCCGGATCGCAAGGGCTCGTCCGGTCGCTCCGGGCGGACGAGATAATCGCCGAGACGATGGCCGCGCGGGCGTACGGAACCGTCACGAATATCGTTGTGATGGGCATGGGCGAGCCGTTTGCGAATTACGACGAAACCATGCGCGCGCTCAAGATACTCAACGCCGGCAAGGGCCCAAACCTCGGCGCGCGCCATATCACGCTTTCCACGTGCGGCGTGGTTCCGGGATTCGCAAGACTCGCCGCCGAAGGCATACAGTTCGAGCTTTCCGTGTCGCTGCACGCGCCGGACGACGAAACGCGCTCGGCTTTGATGCCCGTGAACAGGCGCTGGCCCATTGCGGAACTGCTCGCCGCCTGCCGCGACTACACCGCCCGCACGAAACGGATAATCACTTTCGAGTACACCGTCGTGAAAGGCGTGAACGATTCCCCGGAATGCGCGCGCCGTCTCGCCGCGCTTTTGAAAACGCTGCCGTGCAAGGTGAATCTGATTCCACTCTCACCGGTCGGGCACAGGCCGGATTTCGAAACGCCGCCCGAATCCACGATGATGATGTTTCTCGACGTCTTGATGAAGGCCCGCATACAGACCATGCTGCGTCGTTCGCGCGGCAAGGATGCGTCCGCCGCCTGCGGACAGCTGCGCCTCCGCAACTTGACACGGAGCGGGGATGACGGGAAAACGGCGCCCCTGGCAGAATGTCTTCCATGAATCCGCCGCTTCCGTCCCCCGTCCGGCCGGACTGCCTGCGAGCCGGCGCGGTGGATGCGCGACGGCAGCTTTATGAAAAACCAGGAAAGGAAAAACAAAATGAAAAAGAACCTTGGAAAGAAGAACTGGATGTTCCCGATGCCGGTACTGATGATCGGCACGTACAACGAGGACGGAACGCCGAACGCGATGAACGCCGCGTGGGGCGGAATCACGCTCGAGGACGAGATCACGATCTGCATCGACACGTCGCACAAGACCTGGGCGAACATCGCCGCGCGCAAGGCGTTCACCGTCGCTTTCGGTACGGCGGACACCGTGAAGGCCTGCGACTATCTCGGCATCGCGAGCGGCAACAAGACGCCGGAGAAGGTTGCGAAGAGCGGCCTTACCGTTACGAAGAGCGAGTTTGTCGATGCGCCGGTCGTCAACGAGCTGCCGCTCGTCCTCGAATGCAAACTCGTCTCGATGAACGGGGAGAACTGCAATGTCGTGGGAAAGATTCTCAACTGCGCGGTGGAGGAGTCCGCAATGACGGACGGAAAACCCGATGCGGAAAAGATGAAGCCCATCTGCTTCGACACCTGCCAACACGTATACCGCATTATGGGCGAAGCCGTCGCCCCAGCGTTCTCCTGCGGCAAGGAGCTGATGTGAAATACGGCCTGGCGAATGCGCTATGACGGTGTTCGCAACAGGGAACGACATGAAAAAGAAGATGTTCGGCATCGTGGGGGCGTTGTTCCCGATTGGGACAAAACCATTTATTCGCGGCTTGACGGCGCAACGACATCAGACGAACTCGCCGCCCGCGCCGATGAAATGAGGAAAGCAATTTCAAGAGCCGTGTGGAGCATAAAGCGGAGAAAGAACCGGCAATGAGGCGAGAGGTGAGAACTTGAAAAATTGCCGCGCGGAGTTGGCCTTCGCCGACCCTGAACTTGAGGACTGCAAATGATACTTGAAAGTACGATAGCCGGATCGTGGTATCCGGGAAACGAACGCGAAATCCGCTCGCTTGCCGAAAAGTGGGAGATGCGGATCGCCGCAGAGAAATCCGCACAGGCCGTTCCCGAGAGGCCGAACGTTCTGCTGATGCCCCATGCCGGCTGGGCCTATTCCGGCGAAATCGCGTGGCGGGCCGCGCGGCTCGTCCGCGGCGCGAAATACAGCCGGGTCGTCGTCCTCGCGCCGAGCCACCGCGCGTGGATCGAAAACCGGCTTGTCGCGCCTGAGGCGGAGGCCGTGTCGACGCCGCTTGGCAAAATCCCTGTCGACAAGGATTGGCTTGACAGTCTTGCGCTCATGGCGCCTGTCGCCCGCGATAACCGCATCCACGAGGCGGAGCACTCCGCGCAGATCGAATATCCGCTTCTCCAGCTCGCGCTGGAAGACGGCTTCACGCTCGTTCCGCTGGTGATGGGTTCGTTCGGACGCGACCAGATGGCCATGTGCGCGAGGGCGCTCGCGCGGCTGGCGGATGACAGGACGCTGGTCGTCGTTTCCTCCGACTTCACCCACTACGGAACGGACTTCTCCTATACGCCCTACGGCACGTCCGGCGGCGAGGACGTGCGCGCGCGCGTGGCGTCAGTCGACGGCGAAGCGTTTTCGTTTATCGCCAAGTGCGATGCGGACGGCTTTGCCGCATGCGTAGACAAGACGGGCGCGACGATATGCGGACGCATTCCGGTCGAACTCGCCTTGCGCGCGTTTCCCGGGAAGCCTGCGTTCGTGCGCCTTGCGTATGCAACGTCGTCAGACGGCGATCGGGACTTTTCGCGCTTTGTGTGCTATACGGGCGCCGCGGGTCGCGTCGAGTGGCCCGGCGCAGGAAAACAGGTTCTGGATGCAGAAGCGCGGGCGTATCTTCTGCGCATCGCCCGCGATTCGCTTGAAAGCGCAGTCAGGGGACTCTCCTATTCTCGTCCTCCGTTCCCCGATCCCCGGTCGCCCGTCTTCGCGAAGATGGGCGCATTCGTGACTTTGAACGACAGGGTTACGGGCGCATTGCGCGGTTGCATCGGGGAGATCATGCCGATGCGTCCGTTGGCCGAGGCCGTTGCCGGCCGGGCGGTTGATTCCGCCCTCCACGACCCGCGTTTCATGCCGGTCGCGGAACGCGAGCTTGGCGGGCTTCGCGTCGAAGTCTCCGCCCTGACGCCGCCCAGGCCTGTCGAATCGTGGCGCGATATCGTGCTGGGGCGCGACGGGATGACGCTTGAAAAGGACGGCGCGTTCGCCGTGTTCCTGCCGCAGGTCGCGCCGGAGCAGGGGTGGGATCTCGAGACAACGCTCTCCTATCTTTCGCAGAAGGCGGGGCTTTCGGCAGACGCCTGGCGAAGCGGCGCGAAGTTTGAGACCTTCCAGGCCGAGGTGTTCCACGAGTAGAGGGGAACGGGCAATGGAGAAAGGAGAAACGATCGCCGTTTGCGGGACGTGTCCGCGGCATTGCAGGCTCCGCGAAGGCGCGCTTGGATTCTGCCGGGCGCGGAAGGCGGAGGGCGGGAGAGTGGTTGCCGCGAACTATGGCAAGATCACGTCGCTCGCGCTCGATCCCATCGAAAAGAAGCCGATAGCGTTTTTCCATTCCGGCGAGAAGGTGCTTTCCGTGGGGAGTTTCGGGTGCAACCTGAGGTGCCCGTTCTGCCAGAACGATTCGATTTCGCAGAGCGGTGAAGCCGGCGTCTCCTGCCGGACTGTCGCTCCGGACGAACTCGCCGGCCTCGCGTTCGAGATCGGACGTGAACGCGGCAACATTGGTATTGCCTTTACATACAACGAGCCGCTTGTCGGGTGGGAGTTCGTGCGCGACTGTGCGCGAGAGGTTCGTGCTCGCGGCATGCTCAACGTGCTTGTCTCGAACGGATGCGCAGAGGAGGCGGTCGTCGAAGAACTTGCGCCGCTCGTCGACGCCGCGAACATCGACCTCAAGGGCCCGTCGCAGGAATACTACGATTGGGTCGGCGGCGATTTCGATTCCGTTTGCCGCACGATAAGGATGCTCCACGGCGCCGGATGCCATGTGGAGGTGACGACGCTCGTTGTGCCGGGGCGGAACGACACGGAAGACGACATTGAAGATATCGCGGGGTTCGTCGCGTCTGTTTCGCCGGAGATTCCCCTGCACGTCACGCGGTTTTTCCCGCGCTACCAGATGTCAGCCGCCTGGCCGACGCCCGCCGGCGTCGTCCACCGCCTTGCGGAAGTGGCCGGCAGAAGGCTCAAGCACGTCCTTGCGGGGAACTTGTAGCGCATTGCCGCCGGAGCTTGAAGCCGGGAACTGTCAACGGCTTGACGGCGCGCGGCGGGAATACGGATTTCCTCGAGGCGCGATAGAGACGTGCGGGTGCAATTGTCGCAAAGGCAAACAGGGCAATAATATGTTATAATGCCGCCCCTGACCAACATTCGGGAATTGAACGAAATGGCGCTGTCGTCGAACATGTGCGACTTGATCCATCGCGGCATGACAAGTGCCTTGAATGGATTTGCGGCTGCGCAATCGGGTTTTTTACTGAAGGAGGCAATCCGTCATGATAGACCAAAACGTACTCTACTCTGAATGTCCGTGCGGGAGCGGCAAGAAATTCAAATTCTGCTGCTATCCGTCCATCCGCGATGATCTGCCCCGCGACCCCACGCGCGCGGACATCGCGGATGCCATTCGCACGCGAAGCCGCGTGGCGCGTCTGACGGAGCTGACGGACAAGCCGGGGGGTCTTGATTTGGACCGCTTCCGCGAGCTCATCGGGCGCGGTCTCCGCCATCTGCACGGCGGACGTTTCAGGGAAGCCGAAAGCGTATTGCTGCAGGCGAAAGACGAATTTGGAATGTTGCCGACCCCCTACAACAACCTGGCGCTCTGCGCTTTCGTTCAAGGGAACCTGAAGGAGGCCGAGAAATGGGCGAAGGAAGCCGTCCGGAAGTTTCCGGCCGAGAATCCTTTCGGCTTGGCCATGTGCGCCGACATCCGGTATCTCAAAGGAGATGTTGCCGGCGCTCTTGACCTCGTCAGCCGTGCCGGGCAGATTGCGCCGCCGTCCGTCGACCAGGCAGTCCGCGTGTGCGAGTCAATGGCGCATTTCAAGGGTCATGGGCGGATCGCGCGATATGCCGAGAAGTCGGGATATGCCAACGATCCGAATATGGCGCTCTTCCGGGGCATCGCCCTTGCGAATCTCGGCAGATATGACGAAGCCGCATGGTCCTTGCGCTTTGCCGTCCGCGGCACGCAGCCGGACTATGCCGCGCGCATCTTGGACGATGTGACCGCCAGGCGACGGCCGCAGACCATTTGCGGCGACTGGATGTATTTCACGCCGGAATCCTTCACATTGCTCCCCATCCTGATGAAAAGTGTCGAGGATGGTGACGGACAACAGGTCGATCTGTCGTCCGAGGCCATAGCCGAAATGGTTGAAGTCGAATCCAACGCCGGTCTCATCAGCGTCTCCGAGGCGATCAAAATCCTTTCCAAATCTTTATCCAAGCGGGCGGAGCAAATGCTGAATGCGTTGCGTTCGGATGCGTCGCGTCCGGAGAGTGTCCGAAAAGCCGCGGAAAAAGCATACGCGGCACTGTTCGGCGGCAACGATCTGGGCAAGCGTCTCCGCAGCATGCGCGACGGTCAGCTTCAGAACATGATCATCACGGAAGAAGCCGCGACTCATGCACCGCTGGATCCCGCATACGAGGAGAGCTATGTCAAGGCCGTCCGCATCTGCCTTGACCTTTCAAGCAAAAAGTCCAAGCTAAAGGAGGCGCTGCGCCTGCTGGAAGACCTGCACGCCAAGGTCCCGGACAACCCTGCGGTGTCCAACAACTATGCATCCGCTCTGGCCCGCCTTGGCCGCGTAGAAGAGGCGGAGGCCGTCATCCGGGAGTGTTTCGCCCACCATCCCGAATACGTGTTCGGCGCCGCGAACTACCTGGGACATTTGATGGCTGCCGGCAAGATGGACGAGGCGAAGGCCATGATCGAAAATTACATCCTTCCGCAGCGGATACATCCGGACGCTTATTTGGCCTGGCTCCGGACCGAAATGCGGTATTGCGACATGATTGGGGACGAGGAGCGGTATAGGAATGTGAAGCAAACCCGGGATGCCGTTTCAAGGGAGTTCAAGCGATGAAATGCCTGAGGGGTGGCGAGCGTCAACAATGAAAAAGATACGCTGCCCGTATTTCGAGCTGAACGACCTGGAGCGCGCGTACCACGACAAGGAGTGGGGGACGCCGTGCCGGAACGACCGCAAGCTGTTTGAATATCTGATGTACGAGGTTTTGCAGTGCGGCCTGAGCTGGGACACGATCATCCAGAAACGAAAGGCGATCCTTGCCGCGTTCGAGCGGTTCGACTTCGAGAAAATCGCCCGCTACGGCGAGCGCGACATTGCGCGCATCCTCGACGTGCCGGGCATGATCCGCTCGCGGCGCAAAATAGAGGCCGTCATCCACGATGCGCAGCGTTTCATCGCGCTTCGTCGCGAATGCGGCACGTTCTCGAAGTGGCTCTGGGCGTTCACGGACGGCAAGACGCTGCACAATCCCGACAGCGCGAAGTCCGGCGAATGGACCCCGCCGGCGCGCACGGAGCTTTCAGACCGGATCGCCGCCGAGCTCAAGGCGCGCGGTTTCAAGTTCCTCGGCCCGGTGACGGTATATGCATTCATGCAGTCCGTGGGCCTCGTCAACGACCACGCCCGCTTCTGTTTCCGCTACAAAGAGCTGCGAGATGATTCCCCTTGCATTGCGAGGGGAAACATGGTTTAATGTGCCCGGTTTGGCGAATTGTGGTTGGATGATGCCATTAACTCGCCAGAAAGGAAGAATTATGAAATACAATGTAGCGATGACTGAAGATGAGGCGTTGCGCGAGTCGGGCAGGCGGCTCGCGCAGATTCGACTCAGCCGGAACCTGACGCAGGCAGAGTTGGCACAGCGTGCAGGCGTGTCCAAGCGCACGCTTGAGAGGCTTGAAATGGGGGCGGGTGGCGTAAGAATTGATGCTTTTTTTGCCGTCTGCGGTGCATTGGGCCTGACAGTCGGATTCGAGACGCTGCTGCCTGAAGTGCAGTTGTCGCCGCAGGATATTCTTGCAAAACGTACATTGCCAAAGCGCGCACACAGGAGAAGCGGGGCGGCAAAAGAATGGGGGAACGCATGAGCGAAGCGGTGGAAGTATTGCTGTGGGGGCGGCGGATAGGAGTTGCCTCCCGCGTGGACGGCGCGCCCTGTGCGTCTTTTGCATACGACAGGGAATTCCAAGATGCCGGGATCGAGCCTTCGCCGTTGATGATGCCTGTCGGCATTGCTGCGTATTCCTTTCCTGCGCTTCCGCAGGGGTCTTTTCACGGTCTTCCCGGAATGCTGTCCGATTCCGTCCCGGACAAGTTCGGAAACGCGGTGATCCGTGCATGGCTGAATACCCAGGGCAGGCTTCCCGAGAGCCTTACGCCGATAGAGCGGCTGTGCTATACCGGTGTACGCGGCATGGGCGCACTCGAATACAAGCCGACCATGTTCGATGATGAGGACAAGTCGGAGGAGATACATGTGGATGCGCTGGCGGAACTTGCCGACGAGGTGTTGAAATCCCGCACAGAGGCCGTGGCAAAGCTTGTGCCGGACATGAAGCGGTATTCGTCGATTCTCAAGGTCGGCTCGTCAGCCGGCGGCGCGCGCGCGAAGGCGCTCATCGGATGGAACGAGGCGACGGGCGAGGTGAGATCCGGGCAAGTCGCGCTTCCCGAGGGATTCGGCTACTGGCTCATCAAGTTCAACGGGCTCACGGGTAACGGCGACAAGGAAGGCGACGACAAATGGGGCTACGGGCGTGTCGAATACGCCTACCATCTGATGGCCCGCGCAGCGGGAATCGAGATGACCGAGTGCCGACTCTGGAACAAGCGCCACTTCATGACGCGCCGTTTCGACAGGCTCCCGGACGGCGGCAAGCTGCATGCGCAGACGCTCGGAGCGCTTGCGCACATGGATTTCAACGATCCCGCCGCCTATTCTTACGAACAGGCGTTTCGTGTTACGCGCCGCGTCGTGAACGATGCGCGCGCCAACGAGCAGCTCTTCAGGCGTATGGCGTTCAACGTGCTGGCGTGGAACTGCGACGACCACGTGAAGAACATCGCGTATCTCATGGACCGGCGCGGCGAGTGGTCGCTCGCCCCTGCGTACGACGAGTGCTATGCGCACAATCCGGAAGGGGACTGGACTTCGCGCCACCAGATGTCCGTGAATGGAAAGCGCATCGGCATAACGGACGACGACATCCTCTCCTGCGCGCGCTTCGCGAACATGCGCGAACGCAAGGCGCGCGCGGTGCTGGACGAAGTCAAAAGCGCCGTCCGCGACTGGCCGCGCTTCGCCGCCGAGGCGGAAGTCCGTGAAGATTTTGTTGACGCCATCTCCCGCCAGTTGGGAACTACAAGGAGCTGAGGATGAAAATCGAGGAGCTTATTGACAGGGGCGACGAGACGGGGCAGCGCATCCGCGAGACGCTGAACGTCCTTCTCGAGTCGCCGTACTTCTACAAGACGGACGACGAACGTCTGTTTCTCGTCCTGACGCGCTACAAGCGGGCGTTCGAGGCGTTCTTCGAGAAGTTCTTCGGATGGACGCTCGTGATGGACTCGAAATGCGCGCGCCTCTACAAGCCGAAATGGTTCAACGAGAAGATCACGCCGCCGAACCGCGACATGTTCGGCTTCACGAAGCGCGACGAGTGCATTGCGTTTCTCGTTCTCATCGAGTTCTTCGAGCGCGAATGCCGCGAGCAGGGCGTGACGGCGGACGACCGCGAGAACCTGCGCTTCCGCTTCGGCGATTTGCTCGAATATGCCGCGGCGCGCTTCCGCGCGCTTTTGCCGGGCAAGGAGGAGAATTACGCGGACGAGCGCGTGCGGCAGATTCTGCGCGACGTCATGCCGGATCTCGTGCGCTACCGCTTTTTGCAGAAAGTGAAGCCGTCTGCCGACGACAGCGTAAGCGAGGCGGAGACGATTTACGAATGCCTTCCCGCCCTCTGGCACTACCAGGCCGCACAGCTCAACCAGCCGGTCGAACCGGACGGCGAGGTAGGAACGGGATCCCGCTGACATCATGGGGAATGAAGGGATGAAAGGGATAAAAGCGATGGAAGGGATAGAAGGGATAAAAGCGATAGAAGGGGTTATGGACGGCTCACTGTATTCCTTAAATCTCTTTTATCCCTTCAATCCCTGCAATCCCGCGTCACAGCAAGGAGAAGCTGCATGACCAAGATTGTTTTGCCGCATTCAGGTTACAAGAAGCTTATCGTTTACAAGAAGAGCGACGTAATCTACCAGGGGACTGTCGTTTTCTGCCGGAGGTTTCTGCCACTGTATGGCGACCGTACCGTTGATCAAATGACGCAGGCCGCCCGGAGCTGCAAGCAGAATATCGCGGAGGGAAGCGCGACAGCGGACGAACTTGCCGCCCGCGCCGATGAAATGAGACAAGCTATTTCGCGAGCCGTGTGGAGCATAAAGCGGAGAAAGAACTGGCAATGAGGCGAGACGAGAACCAGAATGTCGAATACAAGGAATCGTGGCCCGACAAGTGCCCTGAATGGATTTGCGGCTACGCGAATGCCAAGGGCGGCACTTTGTAAATCGGCGATTGATAGTAGAATGTTTGCGTGAAAGCGAGGGATCAAAAACAATGAAAAATATACGCTGCCCATACTTCGAGCTGAACGATCTGGAGCGCGCGTACCACGACAAGGAGTGGGGAACGCCGTGCCGGAACGACCGCAAGCTCTTCGAGTATTTTATGTACGAGGTGCTGCAGTGCGGCCTGAGCTGGGACACGATCATCCAGAAGCGCGCGGCGTTCCGCATCGCGTTCGAGCGGTTCGACGGAAGATTTCAAGGTAGAAGATGATGCAGACATGACAAGAAGGTAGAGACATGAGCAAAGAAAGACCAACCGCGATAGAGGTGCGCGGAGCGAAGAAGAACAACCTCAAGAACATCGACGTCGACATTCCGCTCGGGAAGATCGTCGGCGTCGCGGGCGTTTCGGGGAGCGGCAAGTCGTCTCTCGCGCTGGGCATCGTCTATGCCGAGGGATCGCGACGCTACCTCGAATCGCTCTCCACCTACACCCGCCGGCGCATGACGCAGGCGGAGCGCGCGGAAGTGGACGACGTGCGCTACGTGCCGGCCGCGCTTGCCCTCCGGCAGCGTCCAGGCGTCCCCGGCATCCGCTCCACGTTCGGCACCTCGACGGAGCTCCTCAACTCGCTCCGTCTCATGTACTCGCGCCTCGCGTCGCACCGCTGCCCGAACGGACACTATCTCGCGCCGTCCCTGGACGTCGCGGCGGAACGCGAGCTCGTCTGCCCCGCATGCGGTGCGCGCTTCTTCGCGCCCGGCGCGGAGGAGCTCGCCTTCAATTCGCAGGGCGCGTGCAAGCGCTGCGACGGAACGGGCGTCGTGCGGGAAGTCGACATGGATACGATCATCCCGGACGATTCGCTCACGATCGACGAAGGCGCCGTCGCGCCGTGGCAGTCGCTCATGTGGTCGCTCATGAAGGACATCGCGCGCGACCA
>Ga0310695_10008764_pt1 | contig 15480 bp, 14 predicted proteins | sample RumenRJG_04DNA_FD_203882 | JGI IMG/M metagenome (GOLD analysis project Ga0310695, IMG submission 203882) | Bovine rumen microbial communities from Lethbridge, Alberta, Canada - RJG_04 (v2) (version 2) | ecosystem: Host-associated > Mammals > Digestive system > Stomach > Rumen | place: Canada...
GCATTCGAACTTCCGGTACTTACGCAATTGGATGGATTACTACGGCATCGAGCAGATAGACGGACTGTTAGCGGATTTGGGTGTCAGTTTTCACCATTTCGACTGCCCGGAACGAGGATTCAGTTTTCGCTTCTCCGCACCGCTCGATATGCGCATGAACCAAACCGCCAAGCGCACCGCAGCGGATATCGTGAATACCTACAGCGAAGAGCAGTTGGCGAACATCTTCCGGTTGTACGGAGAACTGAAGAACGGTCGCGGCATCGCGCGTAATATATGTAAGGTACGTGCGCAGAAACCCATTGAACGCACGGAAGACTTGGTAGCCGCATCCCGTATTCCGGCGGAGATGAGTAAAGAGTTAGCGCGTTTGTTCCAAGCCCTGCGTATCGAAGTGAACGATGAGATGGGTGCATTACGGGAGATGCTGGTAGCAGCACGGGATCTGCTGAAACCCGGAGGAAGAATAGCGGTACTCACCTACCACTCTCTGGAAGACCGGATGGTAAAGAACTTCCTGAGAAGCGGAAACCTGGAAGGAACTATCGAAAAAGATTTTTACGGCAACAACCTGTCGCCGTTCGAGATTATAGAGAAGGGGCGTACGGCTTGCGAAGAGGAGATTGAGAAAAATCCTCGCAGCCGTAGCGCAAAACTGAGAATAGCAGAGAAGCGATAAGATGGCAAAGGCACAAGACATACAATCCTGGCTAAACGGAGACAAGCTGCGTAACAAACGATTCAGGAACCAATATCCCTTAATCGGACTTATCATCGCCTTGATCTTCCTGTATATCCTGACCGGTTACCAGGCCGTCAAGCAGCAACACCGGTTAACCGACGCCAAGAAAGAGATGATGGATGCCAAGTACCGGTACATGACCATTCACGCGGAACTGACCAAAACCACGCGTTTGTCGCAAATCCTGGAAGCGTTAAAAGAAAAAGGAAGTACGCTTCACGAAAATACCAAACCAACTATTAAAATTTTGAAGTAATGTCTAACGAACAACGAAACACGATCTGGCGTTTCGCCATCATCTTCATCATCATCCTTATTGGATTTATTGCCGTCATCGGACGCATCGTGTACATCCAAACGGTGGAACGTGACAAATGGCTTCAAGCTGCCGAGTATCAGGAACCGACACACAAGGTTATTCCGGCCATCCGGGGAAACATCTTGGACTGCAAAGGTCAGTTATTGGCTTCCAGCATGCCGCGGTATGACGTTTTCATGGACACCAAAGCGCAGGCATTGGTCAAAGACTCCGGCAAACTATTCTACCAATACGTGGACACCCTGGCGCATGACCTATCCGTTATCTTGAAAGCGCACTCCAAGGCGGAGTACAAACAGATGCTTACCAAGGAGTTCAAAAAAGGCAACACGCGGTATAAACTGCACAATGGACCTATCAACTATATCCAGCGCAAGCAGTTGGACCAAAATCCGCTGGTGAAGAAAGGAAAATTCAAAAGCGGTGTCTATTACGAAGACCGTCATGAGCGTATCAATCCCTACGGAAACCTTGCCAAGCGAACCATTGGAGACATCTACGCCAACAGTGGAGAAGGAAACGTAGGACTGGAAAAACGCTTTGAGAAAGAACTGCGTGGAGAAGACGGTATCGGTCGCGTAGAGCGTATTGGCGGACGGGAGGAAATGATCACCATTCAGGAAGCACAAGACGGAATGGATGTGGTCACCACGCTGGACATGAACCTGCAGGATATCGTGGACAAGGCGCTGAAAGAGAAAGTCAAAGAGCGCAATGCACAATGGGGATGCTGCATCCTCATGGAGACGCAGACGGGGTACATACGCGCTATTTCCAATGTAGACCGAACAGGAGAGGACAGTTTCAAAGAACGTCTCAACCATGCCGTGCTACGTGTGGATCCGGGTTCTACGTTCAAAACCGTTTCCTTGGCCGCGATGATGAACGACGGTCTGGTAACTTTGGATGACACCGTCAGCACCACCGAAAAACCATGGTGGTACCCCGACAACAAGAATAGAAAAGGAGCCAGACATACCGACTCCCACCCCAAAGACACGATATACACCGTACGTAGCGCGTTGGCTGTGTCCAGTAACATAGCGTTCGCCAAACTGGTGACAGACCGATATGACCATTCGGCAACCAAGTTCGTTAAGTCGATCCAGAAATTAGGCGTCCGGGATAGTGTCTATTGCGAGATTCCGGGTGCCCAGATACCTCGCATCAACCCGCCGGTCAACGATACCGTGACGATCAGTAAGATGGCGTACGGTTATGCCGTAGAAGTGACACCCATGACTTTAGTCATGTTCTACAACGCGATCGCCAATAACGGTAAGATGATGCGACCAATGTTAGTGACCGCCATCCGGAAGGACGGGAAAGATATCCGAACCTTCAAACCCGAAGTGGTCAAATCGTCTATCTGCAGTAAGAAAGTGATTGCCGACCTCAAACTGGCCCTGCACGATGTGGTATGGGATAACAAATTAGGTACGGCGTCTATCAACAAATGGAAACAACCCAAGGCGCAATCCAAATTGGTCTCTATTGCCGGCAAAACCGGTACGGCGCAGATCCGTAATCCCAAAGCTACCAAGCGGTCCAAGAGTGACTACGACGGTTTGCACCACCGCATCACGTTCGTGGGTTATTTCCCCGAAGAAAACCCGCAATACACCTGCATCTGTATGATCGAAGACCCGCAACCGCCGCGTACCTACGATGCCGGTATGGACTGCGGCTCAACGGTGCGTAAGATTGCAGAGAAAACCATGGCGTACACCGGTTGCTACGTGTACGAAGAAGGGGAACAACGATTAGAAAAAAGATAAACTATGATACTTAGCGAATTAATCAGTGTACTGAACCCCCTTGAGGTCATCGGTACCACGGACAAAGAGATACACGATCTGCATTTTGACAGCCGCAAGATCGGTGAAAATGACTTGTTTGTCGCCCAGGTAGGCACAGCAGTAGATGGGCATACGTTCATTGATGGTTGTGTCGCCAAAGGCGCGGCAGCAGTGGTGTTGAGTAAGCGAGAATACATCAGCCAACAGCCAACAGCAAATAGCCAACAGCCGACTTATATCCTCGTCGACAACACCGACAAGGCCTTGGGACTCTTAGCCTCCAAGTGGTTCGGAGAACCGAGCAAACAACTGACTTTGGTAGGCGTCACCGGTACAAACGGAAAGACCACCATCGCTACCTTATTATATAAACTCGTGCGTGCGTTAGGCCACAAAGCCGGTTTACTGTCCACCGTGGTCAATTATATCGAAGACGAAGCCGTTCCTGCCACGCATACCACCCCCGATGCGATTGAATTAAACGGTTTGTTGCGTCGCATGGTGGATGCCGGTTGCACCTACGCGTTCATGGAAGTATCTTCTCATGCCATCGCTCAGGAACGTATCGCCGGTCTGGACTTCAACGGTGCACTGTTCACCAACCTTACCCGCGATCATATCGACTATCACAAGACCTTCGATAACTACCGCGACACCAAGAAACGGCTCTTTGACAACCTGCCCAAAACCGCTTTTGCCGTTACGAACAAAGATGACAAAAACGGTCTGGTCATGACGCAGAACTGCAAAGCGGCCGTACACACCTACTCCACCCGTTCATTAGCCGATTTCAAGGCGCAGATTCTCGAAGAAGGTTTTGACGGAATGATGCTGAATATCAACGGAAAAGAGGTGTTTGTGCCCCTTGTAGGTCGGTTCAACGTCTCCAACCTGCTCTGTATCTACGGTGCCGCATTATGTCTCGGTTTTGACGAACTGGAGGTACTGCGTGTACTCTCAACCCTCACCCCCGTCAACGGTCGGTTTGAAACCATCCACAGCCCTAAAGGTTGGACGGCCATTGTGGACTATGCCCACACCCCCGATGCGGTGGATAACGTCATACAAACCATCCGTGAGATCAAGAAAGAAGGTGCCAAACTGATCACCGTTATCGGTTGCGGTGGCAACCGCGACAAAGGTAAACGACCCATGATGGCGAAGATCGCCAAAGCCGGCAGCGAACAACTCATCCTGACCTCCGACAACCCTCGTGACGAGGAACCGCAGGATATCCTCAACGACATGAAAGCCGGACTCACGGAAGACGAACTGCGTACCACTTTGGTCATTGAAGACCGTGCCGCAGCCATCCAAACGGCTTGTATGCTCGCGCAAGCGAATGATGTCATTCTCGTTGCCGGAAAAGGACACGAAGACTACCAGATCATCAAAGGTGTCAAGCACCATTTTGACGACCACGAGCAAGTAAAGAAATATATTTGAAATCTAAAATTTGAAATCTAAAATATAAAATAAAAATGATATATCATTTTTTTGAACATTTCAACGACCTGTTAGGTGCCCGTCTGTTCACCTACATCTCCTTCCGAGCCATCATCGCCGGTGTCATCGCTTTGTGCGTAAGCATCTGGTTCGGTAACTGGTTCATCAACTTCATGAAACGCCGGAACATCACCGAGACGCAACGTGATGCCAAGATCGATCCGTTCAACGTAGGTAAAGTAGGTGTTCCGACCATGGGGGGACTTATCGTCATCGCAGCCATTCTCATCCCGAGTCTGCTGCTGGGCAAACTGAACAACGTCTATATGTTGCTCATGATCATCACCACCCTCATGATGGGTGCGCTGGGTTTTGCCGATGACTATATCAAGACTTTCAAAAAACGCAAAGACGGTTTGAACGGTTGGATAAAAATCGGCGGTCAGGTAGCATTAGGCCTTATCGTCGGTCTGACCCTGCGTTTCTGTCCGGCTGTCACGATGCACGAACATGTGACCACCACGGTGGAGAACAACATCGTTGTAGTGGATCAGTCCACTCAGGAACCCGTCAAATCAACCCAAACCACCATTCCGTTTGTCAAGCATCATAACTTCAACTACGCTGACCTCTTCTCCTGGACGGGAGAAAACAACAAATACCGTTTCGGATGGATCTTCTTCGTGATCCTCACCATCATCGTGGTCGCTGCTGTCAGCAACGGAGCCAACCTCAACGACGGTATGGACGGTATGTGTGCCGGAAACTCAGCCATCATCGGCATCGCCTTGCTCATCTTGGCCTACACAAGCGGTAGTTTTGTGTGGGCGGAGTATTTCGATGTCATGTACATACCCGGTTCCGAAGAACTGGTAGTCTTCCTTGCCTCCTTCGTCGGTGCGTTGGTCGGTTACCTCTGGTTCAACGGTTTCCCGGCACAGGTCTTCCTGGGTGACACCGGTAGTCTCACCATCGGTGGTATCATCGGTGTTTGCGCCATGATGATCCATAAAGAGTTGCTCATCCCCATCCTTTGCGGTGTGTTCCTGATGGAAAGCGTTTCCGTCATCCTGCAGACCCAGGTGTACAAGTTCGCCAAGAAAAGAGGGCAACATATCCGCGTATGGAAACGGGCGCCGTTACATGACCATTTCCGCACCTCCGTTGATCAGGTGCTTAAGAACGACCCGACGTGCCGGATCCTCTTCAAAGGCAGTTCCAACCTGCATCATGAGACCAAGATCGTGCTCCGTTTCTGCATCGTCACCCTCATCCTGGCAGCCTTTACTATCCTAACCCTTAAAATACGTTAACTATGCAAAAGAGAATTGTTGTTTTAGGTGCAGGCGAGTCCGGTAGCGGTGCCGCTATCCTCGCCAAAGAGAAAGGATTCGATGTCTTCGTTTCCGACTGCGGTACGATATCCGAACCGTACCGTGCCCTTTTGGACCAGAACGGTGTCCGTTGGGAAGACGGTCAGCATACCGAAGACCTCATCCTCAATGCCGACGAGATCGTCAAATCACCCGGCATCCCCTTGACCGCACCGCTCATCCAAAAACTGCAGGCACAAGGAACTCCCATCATCTCGGAGATCGAATTCGCTTCCCGATACACCAAAGCCAAGATGATCTGCATCACCGGTTCAAACGGAAAGACAACCACCACCTCCCTCATCTATTATATCCTGCGTCAGGCAGGTCTCAATGTGGGTCTGGCGGGAAACATCGGTAACTCCCTGGCTCTCCAGGTGGCACACGAAGATCATGACTACTATGTCATCGAACTCAGTTCTTTCCAACTCGATAACATGTACGATTTCAAAGCGGACATCGCCATCTTGCTGAACATCACACCCGATCACCTTGACCGGTATGATTATAAGTTCCAGAACTATATCGATGCCAAGTTCCGTATCACGCGTAACCAGACCAAAGAGGACTCGTTCATCTATTGGGCGGAAGATCCCGTCATCGACCGGGAGATGAAGAAAATCCAATTAGGTGCGACGCTTTACCCCTACGGTTTCTCCCAGCCTAACCCGCTGCCCGTTTCCGAAGAAGAACTGGCACTCAAAGGTCGGCATAATGTTCTCAACTCCATGGCCGCCACCATCGCAGCTAATGTATTGAACATCAAAAAAGACATCATCCGGGAAAGTCTGATGACCTTCCAAGGTGTCGAACATCGTCTTCAGTATGTAGCAACGGTCAAAGGCGTGCGCTATATCAATGACTCCAAAGCCACTAACGTCAATTCATGCTGGTACGCTCTGGAGTCCATGACCACTCCCACCGTCCTCATCTTAGGCGGAAAAGACAAAGGTAATGACTACTCCGAGATCGACGAACTCGTGCGTGAGAAATGTCACACCCTCATCTTCATGGGTCTGCATAACGAGAAGTTAAGAGAGCACTTCGGAGAATTAAATAAACAGCTAATAGCCAATAGCCAAAAGCCAATAGCCATTATTGACACGGACAACCTCCACGACGCCGTGCAAGGAGCCTACCATGCAGCGCAAGACGGAGACACCGTGCTCCTCTCTCCCTGCTGCGCATCCTTCGACCTGTTCAAATCCTACGAAGACCGCGGTGAACAATTCATGGCCGCTGTAAGAGCCTTATGAAACTGAATTTCAAAAATACGGATAAGACCTTCTGGGTGCTGTTCATGCTCCTCATCGGAGTAGCGATCATCGCCTTGTTCTCGGCATCCTCCACCCTGGTCTATTCGAACCATTCGGTGCTGGGACCGATCGGTCAGCAGATGATCTATATCTTCTTAGGCATCGCTGCCGCGTATGGTATCCAGTTTGTACCCACTTACTGGGTGCGGTTCTTCGGTTACATCCTTTTGGGCATCAGCGCCCTACTCGTCTATACGACGCTCATACCGGGAAACCCCTTGGTGGTCACTATCAACGGTGCCGCCCGATGGATACGCATCGCCGGCATCACGTTCCAGCCTTCCGAACTGGCAAAACTGTCCCTTATCATCGTCGTGGCGGATCAGTTGGCGCGCATACGCAGTGAAGCGGATAAGCGGAAGTATTTCTACCGCACGCTGGGCATCACCGCCGCAGTCACACTGCCCATTATGCTTTCCAACCTCTCCACCGCCATCCTCATCGCCATGATCGTCTTCTTCCTCTGGATCCTGGCACGTATCCCGTGGAAATATACGATGTCCGTGGCAGGCATCGCCATCCTCGCCTTGGTTCTCGGATATATCATCGTGGAGTTTGCTTTTGTGCGGCAGGGAAGAGAACTGGGTGGACCGTTCAAACGGGCTACCACCTGGGTCAGCCGTGTCGATGGAAACGGTGGTTCGGAAGCCACATCCAAGTATCAGTTGACCGATAAGAACTATCAGGAATACTATGCCTCCATCGCCATCGCTCGTGGAGGAAAATCGCCGGTCGGTGTACTACCGGGAAACAGTAAGGAACGGGATTACCTGCCGCTGGCATTCGCCGATTATATCTTCGCCATCATCGTCGAAGAATCCGGTGTCATCGGTGCAGGATTCCTCATCTTCCTCTATCTGGCTATCCTCTTCCGCGCCTGCTATGTCTCCAGCCGTTACACCGACATGCCGGCTATGATGATGACCATGGGACTGGCGCTCATGCTCACCTGCCAGGCACTCATATCCATGCTTGTTGCGGTCGGTCTCGGACCCGTTACAGGACAACCGCTACCGCTCATCTCCCGGGGTGGAACATCCGTGCTCATCACCTCGTTCTACTTCGGCATCATGATGGCGGTCAGCAAAGAACAACTCGAACTCTCCAGACGCGTCAACGAGACCAAAAAAGAGAGTATCGACGAAGTACCCGAAATAACCGTTGAATAATATGAAATATTTAATCTCCGGAGGGGGAACCGGTGGACATATATTCCCCGCTGTCAGCATTGCCAATGCATTGAAAGAGTTGGACCCGCAAGCCGAGATCCTCTTCGTAGGAGCACTGGGTCGTATGGAGATGGAACGTGTTCCGCAAGCCGGTTACAACATCGTCGGTTTACCCGTTCGCGGTTTTAACCGTGCCCAACCATGGAAGAACGTGTCCGTACTCATGGACCTCTTCAAGTCCCTCAAACAAGTCAAACGCATCATCCGTGATTTCCGGCCTGACGTAGGTGTCGGTGTTGGCGGTTACGCCTCCGGTGCAGCGATGTGGCAGGCGTCCAAAATGGGTATCCCTATCCTTCTGCAGGAACAAAACGGTTTCGCCGGAGTCACCAATAAGATCCTCAAAGACAAAGCCGCTAAGATCTGCGTCGCCTACGAAGGTATGGAGCGCTTCTTCCCTGCCGACAAGATCATCCTCACCGGTAATCCTGTTCGCCAGAACCTGCTTAACGGTGTCAAACAACCTCAAACGACATCAAACAACGTCAAACATCTCTTGATCATCGGCGGTTCTCTCGGTGCTCGCACCATCAACGAAGCCATCCTCGCTGGTCTGCCCGAGTTGCAGAAAGCCGGCATCCACGTCGTCTGGCAAACAGGTAAGATCTATTACGATAAAATTCAATCGTCAATCAATCGTACCTCGTCAATCGTCCATTCGTCAATCGAGGAATGGTTGGAAGTCCAACCTTTCCTCAGTGATATGCCCGACCGTTACGCCAATGCCGATCTCGTCATCAGCCGTGCCGGTGCCTCGTCGATCAGCGAACTCTGTCTGCTCGGCAAACCCGCTATCCTCGTGCCTTCACCCAATGTAGCCGAAGATCATCAGACCCATAACGCAATGGCACTCGTTCGCAAAGATGCCGCCGTACTCGTCAAAGATATCGAAGCGGCAGAAAAACTGGTACCTACGGCTTTGGAACTCATCAAGGACGATGCCAAACTGCAATCCCTGCATACGAACATCCTTACACTCGCACAAACGGATTCCGCCCGCCGCATAGCCGAAGAAGTCATCAAACTGGCACGTAATTAATCAAGTCTCCGTTCAGGAAACTGTCATACGCGGTCATATCAATCAGACCGTGTCCACTGAGACAGAAGAGCAACACTTTCGCTTCTCCTGTCTCTTTGCATTTCTGTGCCTCACGGATCGTCGCTGCTATCGCATGACAACTCTCCGGTGCCGGGATGATACCCTCCGTACGGGCAAAGAGCAGACCGGCATCGAACGACTCCAACTGCGGGATATCGACACCACGCATGTATCCGTCTTTGAGCAACTGACTCACGATCACGCCTGCACCGTGGTAACGCAGACCACCGGCATGAATATTGGCGGGTTTGAAATCATGTCCCAAGGTGTACATCGGTAAGAGCGGTGTATAACCGGCCGAGTCACCGAAATCATATTCAAACTTACCCTTCGTTAACTTCGGGCAACTGGCAGGCTCGGCGGCAATGAAATCAATCTTCTTATCCCCACGCAACTGGTGACGCATGAAGGGGAACGCCAGACCACCGAAGTTACTGCCGCCGCCGAAGCATGCGATCACGGCATCGGGATATTCGCCCGCCATCTCCATCTGTTTCTCTGCTTCCAGACCGATGATCGTCTGATGGAGCGTCACGTGACTCATGACCGAGCCGAGGGTGTACTTGCAGTTGGGGGTAGTGGTGGCCAACTCGACTGCCTCGGAGATAGCGGTGCCTAACGAACCTGGATGGTTCGGGTCAGCGGTGATGATATCTTTTCCGGCACGCGTACTCATGGACGGTGAACCGGTTACGGTAGCACCGAAGGTACGCATGATGGAACTGCGGTAGGGTTTCTGTTGCATCGAGATCTTGACCTGATATACGGCGCACTCGAGTCCGAAGGTCTTGGCGGCATAACTGAGCGCGGCGCCCCATTGACCGGCACCGGTCTCTGTCGTCACGTTCGTTACACCTTCCTGCTTGCAGTAATAGCACTGCGGGATAGCGGAGTTCAGCTTGTGCGAACCCAAGGGGTTCACACTCTCGTTCTTAAAATAAATATGCGCGGGTGTACCCAAAGCCTCTTCTAACGCGTATGCACGCACCAACGGGGTCGAACGGTAGTATTTGTACCGCTCAAAAACCTCCTCCGGGATATCGATCCATGCGTGCTCCTGATCCAATTCCTGTTTGGCGCATTCGGATGCAAAGATACCACTCAGATCGGCGGCGTTCAACGGTTCCTTGGTCTGCGGATTCAACAGCGGCATGGGTTTGTTCACCATCTCTGCCTGGATATTGTACCATTGACGCGGAAGGTCTTTTTCTTCCAACAAAAAACGTTTCTGTTTGCTCATTGTAGTAGTCATTTTTCAAAAAAACGCTGCAAAATTACAAAAATATTTGCACATATCAAAAAAAAGTTGTACTTTTGCACGATTTTTTGCGGATTAGGCTCGATAAGTAGCGTTTCGTATAACGCTCGCCGCACCGCCCTAACAGCTATCAGCCATCAGCCATCAGCCGTCAGACAATATTTCTGAAAGCTGAATCCTGAAAGCTGAAAGCCCAAATATTAAAAGTACACATGTACGCAATTGTAGAAATGAAAGGCCGGCAGTTTAAGGTAGAAGCTGGCAAGAAACTGTTCATCAACCGTATGAACGAGCTCGAGAAAGGCGCAACCGTTGAGTTTGAGAACGTGCTGCTCCTGGACAACGAGGGTAAAGTAAAAGTTGGTGCTCCTTATGTAAAGGGTGCAAAAGTAGTTTGCGAAGTGCTCGACAACGAGTGCCGCGGCGACAAAGTGCTTGTTTTCCACAAGAAACGTCGTAAAGGTTTCCGCAAACTGAACGGTCACCGTCAGGACCTCACTAACGTAGTAGTTAAAGAAATTGTTATTGCTTAAAAGAAAGGACAACCAGTATGGCTCACAAGAAAGGTGTCGGTAGTTCTAAGAACGGCCGTGAATCAGAAAGCAAACGTCTTGGCGTGAAGATCTTCGGTGGTCAATTCGCAAAGGCAGGTAACATCATCGTACGTCAACGTGGTACCGTGCACAACCCGGGTGAAAACATGGGTATGGGTTCCGACCACACGCTGTTCGCTCTCTGCGACGGAATCGTAAGCTTCCGCAAGAAACGCGACAACAAATCGTACGTTTCCATTCAACCGGTAGAGGCGTAAATATGTTAACTTTAAAACAAATTTACGACGACAAGGCGAAAGTCATTGCCGGTCTCAACAAGAAGCACTTCTCAGGCGCCGAAGAGGCAATCGACGAAGTGCTTCGTCTTGATGGAGAGCGCAAGTCGGCTCAGCAACTCAAAGATGCGGCTGCTGCGCAGATGAACCAGATCAGCAAGTCCATCGGTATGCTCATGGCCAAAGGTCAGCGTGCGGAAGCCGAAGAAGCTAAGGCACAAACCGGTGCCCTCAAAGCACAGATTGCTGAGTACGACGAGAAGATGGCCGCAGCAGAAGAGGCACAAACCAAGTTGCTGCTTACCATCCCGAACGTACCCTACGACATCGTGCCCGAAGGTGCGGCTGCAGAGGATAATCTCGTCGTTAAATCCAACGTACCCCACCACGGTGGTGACACCGTAGGTACCTGGGTAGGTGAGGTGAACAACGACGAAGCAAAGCTTCCTCACTGGGAACTCGCCAAGAAGTACAACCTCATTGATTTTGACCTTGGTGTCAAGATCTCGGGTGCAGGTTTCCCTGTCTATATCGGTCAAGGTGCACGTCTTCAACGGGCCCTCATCAATTTCTTCCTTGCGGAAGCGAACAAAGCCGGTTACACGGAGATCATGCCGCCTACCGTAGTCAACGCCGCTTCGGGTTACGGAACAGGTCAGTTGCCGGATAAAGAGGGTCAGATGTACCACTGCGAAGTGGATGATCTCTACCTCATTCCGACAGCCGAAGTGCCTGTCACCAACCTCTATCGCGACGTCATCATCGACGAGGCTCAACTGCCGATTAAGAACTGCGCTTACACGGAGTGTTTCCGTCGTGAAGCCGGTAGTTACGGTAAGGATGTACGCGGACTCAACCGCCTGCACGAGTTCTCGAAAATCGAGATCGTACGCATCGACACGCCCGAACATTCGGACGCAAGTCACAAAGAGATGCTGGACCACGTAGAGGGTCTGCTCCAGAAACTGGAACTCCCTTATCGTATCCTCCGCCTCTCCGGTGGCGATATGTCGTTTACGGCAGCGCTCTGCTATGACTTTGAGGTTTATTCCGAAGCACAACACCGTTGGCTCGAGGTTTCCTCCACGTCGAACTTCGACACCTACCAGGCGAACCGTCTGAAATGTCGTTACCGCCGTGCCGAGGATAAGAAAGTGCAACTCTGTCACACCCTCAACGGCTCTGCTTTGGCATTACCGCGTATCGTGGCGGCGCTCCTCGAGAACAACCAATGCGAAGAAGGAATTCGTATCCCGAAGGCATTGCAACCGTATTTCGGAGATGACATGATCCGCTAATTTACGGGAAAATTCAAAAATTTTGGCATACACTCTTGTGTATGTCATTTTTTTTTTGTAATTTTGCAGCCAAATTGAAAAAACAAACAGAATTATGTCATTTCCACTTTTTATTCTTACCGGAGTTGTACTCCTTTTGTTACTTTTCACGTACATCGCAGCGCGTGTGCGGATGAGTAAAGGAAAACTGGTGCTGACCGCAGGTCGTGCCGATGTTACGTTTTTGATGATCACCCCGTTGTTTGCCGTGATCGGTACGCTGGTGTATTACATGTTACCGCTCTCCACCCTGGCTTGGATCCTCTGGATCATTGCCTTCGCTTGTGCGGCTTTGTCGGTGATGTACTCCATCATCGAGAACAAAGACTCCGGCTGGGACATGGCGCTCTCTATCGGTGCCAAGGGTTTCATCATCACCACCACCCTCTTCATCATCGTACTCTCGCTGGTGTATTACTTGGGCTACCTGATCTTCTTCCTCGTTAAGGAACATAACAAGTCCGACGAAGAGGCTAAGGATGCGGACAAAGTGGCCCTGCCGAACTATCGTAAGTTCATGAACGCGTACGTAGGTCTCAAAGACCCGAAGAAAGAGAAGAAGGACGAGAAGAAAGACGAACCCAAAAAGATCGAGGATAAGAAATAATTACAATGATAACGGTTGTTCCCTACATATTACTCGTGGTAGTGATGTTCCTCGGTTTCTGGGCATTGCTGCACTTGTTGTACCGCAACGAGCAGAAGAAACGGCAGTGGGAACTCAAGAAAGAATCGCAGAAAGCGATCTCTCCCATCCGCCTGCGTGCCTACGAGCGCCTGGCGTTACTCATGGAGCGCACCAAACCCGAACATATGCTCATGGAGTTACGTGGCAAGCAGCCGGAAGCGTTCACCACTTGGAACGTGGCGCAGATGCAACAGTACCTGCTGCAGACGATCCGCTTGGAGTTTGACCATAACCAGAGCCAGCAGGTCTATGTGAGCGATGAGGTATGGGATGCCATCATTAGTTCCCGTGACCAGACCGGTTCGTTCATCATCTCCATTGCCGGACAACTGCCGCCGGAAGCCAACGCACAGATGTACGCCGCCGCACTCATCACGGCCTATAACGAGAACGGTACGACACCTACCGACAAAGCCCTTGAGATGCTCAAAGATGAAGCGAAATCGTTGATGTAAAGGTGAAAGGTGAAAGGTGAAAAGTGAAAGGTTAAAAATGAGAGGTGAAAGGTTAAAGGTGAAAGGTATTCTCCTTTCAATTTTCATTTTTCAATTTTCATTTTGCCTTGCGCACAACGACAGTATCTACATGGGTACGCAGGTGAAGTTGGACATTGCCTCTCCCATTCTCGTACCGGCCACACACCATTGGACGATGCAACATTATGAGGTAGCGGTGAACGTGCGATTAGCCCAACGCTTCTACCCTACTGCCGAACTCGGTTACGCCGGTGGACAAACCGCTAAAGACACCCTTACCTACAACGGTCACGGAGGATTCTTACGCATCGGTTGCGACATCAATCCGCTCAAGCGGCATCCCGAAGCACCGCATGCCTTACTGGTAGGTGTACGACTCGGTACCGCCGTACAGACGAAAGGCGAAACCGACTGCTGGGGAGAAATCGTAGCCGGCTGCCAAGTGGAGATTGCCAAAGTCAAAAAAACGGCTTTTTACATGGGGTGGATGGGACGATTCAAATGCCTCTTCACTCGGGATAACTCCGGACTGAATGTGCGCCCGATTTACATCCCCGGTTTCGGAAATCGCGATAATATCGGATGGGGATTGAACTATTACTTAGGCTGGAAATTTTAACAACCTCAAACAATATCAAACTACGTCAAACAATTAAACCATATACATCATGAACAAAACACAGTTATTAAACCGTGCAGCGGATAACATTCGTATCCTGGCTGCCGCAGCAGTAGAGAAAGCAAAGAGTGGTCACCCGGGTGGTGCCATGGGTGGCGCTGATTTCATCAACGTACTCTTCAGTGAGTTCCTCGAATATGATCCGGAGAATCCGGGTTGGGAAGCTCGTGACCGTTTCTTCCTCGATCCGGGTCACATGGCTCCCATGCTCTACGGCCAATTGTGTTTAGCAGGTAAGTTTACGCTCGAAGACCTGCAGAACCTCCGTCAATGGGGTTCGGTCACACCGGGTCACCCGGAACGTGAGATCGAGCGAATGATCGAGAACACCTCTGGTCCGCTCGGTCAAGGTCATACCTTCGCTGTCGGTGCAGCCATCGCTGCCAAATGGTTCAACACCCGTTACGGAGAGATCCATAACCCGACGATCTATGCCTTCATCTCTGACGGCGGCGTACAGGAAGAGATCTCGCAGGGTGCAGGTCGTCTGGCTGGACACCTCGGCCTCGATAACCTCGTTATGTTCTATGACTCCAACACCATCCAGCTCTCCACCGGTTGCGGTGAAGTGACATCGGAAGATGTGGCTGCCAAATATGCTGCTTGGGGTTGGTACGTACAGGAGATCCCGGGTAATGATCCGGATGCCATTCGTGAGGCCCTCATCAAAGCCAAAGCCCATAAAGGACAACCGTCTATCATCATCGGTCATACCACCATGGGTAAAGGCTGCGTCACCGCAGAAGGTGCTAACTGGGAAGGCAAGTGCTCCACCCACGGTGCGCCGCTCAGCAAAGCCGGTGCATCCTTCGAGAAGACGATCGAGCATCTTGGAGGTGATCCTACCAACCCGTTCGTCATCTTCCCGGAAGTAAAGAAACTATACGATG
>Ga0310695_10008768_pt1 | contig 15478 bp, 11 predicted proteins | sample RumenRJG_04DNA_FD_203882 | JGI IMG/M metagenome (GOLD analysis project Ga0310695, IMG submission 203882) | Bovine rumen microbial communities from Lethbridge, Alberta, Canada - RJG_04 (v2) (version 2) | ecosystem: Host-associated > Mammals > Digestive system > Stomach > Rumen | place: Canada...
TGTATTGGCATTAGGAGCTGCATTGGAAAGACCGCTAAAATCGATGTTTGCCAGAGTATCTCGTGCCACCATAGCTCTAGTGGAAGTCACAACCTCATACTTGGCAGCGGCAGTATCTCCTGAATAGGAATAGAGAGCTAAGCCAAGGGCCAGTGCAATAGCACTAAACTTAGTGTATTTAACCATCAGTTCCTCCCTGGCTTAACGTTATTTTTTTAATTATAGAACATATACACAAAGGCAAATTCTCAGATCACTCTGAAAACCTGCGCAACTCTTGTCCCATATTTATTTACGGCAGAATAAAAAAAAAATTTAGAATAAAAAAGGCGATACTTTATTTTTTTAAGTATCGCCCTTATAAATCTGTCTTTAATGATTACAGATTACTTGTTCTCTGATAACCACTTCTGAGCAAAATCAACACCCTTCTTGATGTTGGTTGCTAACTGAGGAGCAGCCTCGTCGATTAACTTCTGCTCGTAAGCTGAAACGGTACCGTAGTCGATAACCTCATCCCAGCCGTTCTTACCGAAACGAACTGCCTGAGCGAAGAATGGAGCAACCTTTGAGCCACCCTCAACATAAGCGTACTCGTTAACGCCTGGCTCACCCATTAAGCCCTTAACAACCTTAAGAGCAAAACGTGCACCAGCGGTAGCCATTGATAGAGTTGCTGAACCAGCACCAGCCTTAGCCTCAACAACCTCAGTACCAGCGTTCTGGATACGAGCGGTTAAAGCCTCAATACGGTCGTCAGCAATCTTCTCGTGACCGATAACCTTTGATAATAGAGGGATAATGGTGGTGCCTGAGTGACCGCCGATTACTGGAACTAAGATTCTCTGGTTAGAGATGCCTAGCTCAGCAGCTAAGAAGGTCTCTGAACGGATAACGTCTAGAACAGAAACACCGAACAGACGGTGCTTGTCATATACACCCTCAGCCTTTAGAACTTCAGCTGCTAGAGGTACAGTTGAGTTAACTGGGTTGGTGATGATGCAGATGCATGCCTTTGGACATACACGAGCACAGTTGCGAACTAAGTTTGCAATGATGCCAGCATTGATGTTGAACAGGTCATCACGGGTCATTCCTGGCTTACGAGCAACACCAGCTGGAATTACAACAACGTCTGCACCTTCTAAAGCCTTTGGAAGGTCGTCGCCAGTGTAACCCTGAACCTCAACGTCTGTTGGGATGTGGCTTAGATCAACTGCAACACCAGGGGTAAATGGTGCAACGTCAAATAAACCTAGCTTTGAACCTGCTGGTAATGAATTCTTTAAAATCATTGATAAAGGCTGGCCAATACCGCCTGCTGCACCTAAAACTGCAACTTTCATGTGTTACTCCTAACAAAATGAAAAAAGTAGAACCTACGTCTACATCATAAATAAAAATTTTTGTGTATTCCGTGATTATACCAAACACAGAATAGTCTTTGTTTAATCTGCACAGTATACAACGTGATTATGTGATATTAATAGAAAAATGCAGAGATATAGAGCATACCTCTGCATTTTGTATAATATGTTGCACTAAAAACTACAGATTATTCGCCCTTGGAGAAATCCAACAGAGAATATATTGAATCTTCCTTTCCTTCAAGGCATCTGGTGTTTTCAAAATACTCTTCAACAGAAGGCAGTCTTCCAAGTTTTGCAGTTACAGAAGCAAGCTCTGCACTTCCGAGGAACACGTTTGCACCATTACCGAGTCTGTTAGGGAAATTTCTGGTTGAGGTAGAAATCACAGTAGCGTTATCAGCGACACGAGCCTGATTACCCATACACAGAGAGCATCCAGGGATCTCAATACGTGCACCAGCCTTTCCAAGGATTGACAACAGTCCCTCATTAGATAACTGCTGTCTGTCCATACGGGTTGGAGGAGCCATCCACAGTCTTACCTTTGCCTCGGACTTCAGGTCTCTGAAGATTTCAGCTGCAGCACGATAATGACCGATATTGGTCATGCAGGAACCGATGAATACTTCATCAATTTTTGTGTTTGCAACATCTGAAAGCAGTCTGGCATCATCAGGATCGTTAGGAGCACATAGAATTGGCTCACTAATCTCATCTAAATTAATCTCCAGAACCTCAGCATAGGTGCAGTCCTTGTCAGCCTCAATCAGAGATGGGTTATCAAGCCACTGCTGCATTGCATCAGCTCGTTTTAAAAGAGCATCCTTTGACTCGTAGCCATCCTTTGCCATCTGTCTTAACAGTGCAATGTTTGATTTCAGATACTTCTCAACTGAAGACTGTGACAGCTTTATAGCACAGGCTGCAGCTGAACGCTCTGCTGAAGCATCAGCAAGCTCAAACGCATGTTCTACGCTTAAATCCTCTAGCCCCTCAATCTCAATAATCTTGCCTGAGAAAACATTCTTTTTGCCCTTCTTCTCAACGGTTAGAAGACCTTTTTTGATAGCAAAGTAAGGAATGGCATGTACCAGATCTCTAAGTGTGATACCCGCCTTGCGCTTACCTGTAAATTTAACCAGAACAGACTCTGGCATATCCAGAGGCATAATTCCGGTTGCAGCAGCGAAGGCTACAAGACCAGAACCTGCAGCAAAGGAAATACCCAGAGGCATACGGGTGTGAGAATCACCACCGGTACCAACTGTATCAGGCAGACACATTCTGTTAAGCCAGGTATGAATTACGCCATCACCTGGATTTAAGGCAACACCGCCACGGGAGTGAATAAACTTAGGCAGAGTTGAGTGAGTCTTAACATCAACACTCTTTGGATAGGCTGCAGTATGACAGAATGACTGCATAACCATTGGAGCTGTGAACTTCAGACAGGCTAAATCAACCAGCTCATCACGTGTCATAGGACCAGTGGTATCCTGAGAACCGACTGTGGTGATTACAGGCTGACAGTACTGACCAGGACGGATACCTTCAACGCCGCAGGCACGACCAACAATCTTCTGAGCACGGGTAAAGCCACCTGTAGCTTTAACCTCTGAGGCCTTGGCAAACACATCAGATGGACCAAGTTTCAGATAAGCTCTGGCTCTGTCAGTCAGATCCTTACCGATAATCAGAGGAATTCTACCGCCGGCACGAACCTCATCCAGTAGAGTTGGTGTCTTAAGAGAGAAACGGCATAATACCTCACCGCTCTCATGGCTGGTGATGGTACCGTCGTAAACGTTAAGATCAACCACATCACCGCGATTAAGTTTTGAAACATCAGCCTCCAGAGGAAGTGCACCTGAATCTTCTAGAGTATTGTAGAAAATAGGAGCAATCTTGCCACCGACAACTACACCACCGGCTCTTTTATTAGGAACACCTTCGATATCATGACCGATGTGCCATAAAAGAGAGTTGGCAGCTGATTTTCTTGAGGAACCGGTTCCAACCACATCACCTACGAAAATCAGAGGATAGCCTTTGTTTTTTAAAGCTTCAATAGTAGAGATAGGGCCTTTAACACCTTCAACATCAGCTTTCAGATCATCACGGGACATCTTGTACATAGCAAGTGCATGCAGAGGAATGTCAGGACGAGACCAGGCATCAGGTGCTGGAGAAAAATCATCAGTATTGGTTTCACCTGCTACCTTGAAAACAGTCAGGGTTACCTTTGAAGGAAAACTATTCTTTGAAGTAAACCAGGTGGCATCTGCCCATTTTTTAATTAAGCTTAAGGCATTGCCGTTGCCCTTGTCTGCAAGCTTGGCAATCTCGTCAAAAGCATTGTAGATAAGCAGAGTATGTTCAAGTGCAGTCTCAGCCTCAGAGGCCATAGCAGAATCTTCAAGCAGACTAATCAGATATCCTACGTTGAAGCCGCCCTTCATGGTGCCTAACAGCTTTACGGCGAGAGACTTATCGACAACGGGACTTACAGTCCTGCCTGAAGCAATGTTATAGAGGAACTCTGCCTTGACTGCAGATGATTCATCTACACCAGGATTGATTCTGTCCTTAAGAAGATGCAGCAGCTCTTCTTCTGAGCCTACTGGAGGATTCTTTAAAAGCTCACAGAGCTCTCTGGTAAAATCTGCATTCAGAGGCAGAGGCTCAACACCAAGACGAGCACGCTCTTTAGCCTGCTCAAAATACTCAGTTAAATACTTTTCCATATAAGCGGTACACCTGTGGTAATTATCGTATCTGGCTCCAGTCAAAGAACTTACCCGGATCGGTTTTTCTGCCTGGTGCTACTTCATTATGTCCGGCAATATTGTTGCCAATCTCCGGATAGTTTTTCTTAAGGACTGCGATAACTTCCTTAAGAGTTGAATACTGCTCTATAGTGTATTCAAGATCATCACAGCCCTCAAGTTCGATACCAATTGAGTAGTCATTGCACTCTTTGTGCCCATTATATGATGATCTGCCAGCGTGCCAGGCTCTATCCAGGAAGGATACATACTGGGTGATTACGCCCTGACGATTGATGAACAGGTGGGTAGAAACCTCAAGATGAGCCACTTCCTTAAAATAAGGATGAGCATTTGGATCCAGAGTACCCTTGAATATATCATCAACGTAAGGTCCGCCGAACTGGCGAGGAGGAAGAGAAATACAGTGAATTACAATAAGAGAGATTTTAGTCCCCTCAGGTCTTTTACCAAACCTGTCAACAGGGACTTTACGGATGTTTATATCGTCAGAATATAGCCATCCTGACTTGATTTGAAACACGGATACCTCCTTTTAGAAGGCAGTTAAGGTCTTTTTGGTGTCAAGAAAGTTAATAACATTTGACTTGGACTTCTGAGTATCAGCAAACTGGATTACTTCGTAGTTTGATGAATCAGACAGTAAAGCTCTGAGCAGACGATTGTTCAGATCATGACCGGTCTTGTAAGCCTTGAAGTTTGCAAGAATGCTGTGACCGTCCATGTACAGATCACCGATAGCATCTAAAAGCTTATGCTTAACAAACTCATCCTCGTAACGCAGACCTTCTGGATTGATTACTCTGTGATCATCAAGAACAACGGCATTCTCAAGTGAACCTCCTAATGCAAGATTGTGAGCATGCATATACTCAACATCTCTCATAAAACAGAAGGTTCTTGCTCTTGAAACGTCACGGGCGAAAGCCTCACCGGTAAAGCTCATGGCATAGTGCTGCTTATCCTTATCCATTGCAGGATGGTTAAAATCAATCTGAAGATCAAGATTGAAACCGCTCTCTGAAGGAGTAAGCTCTGCCCACTTTCCTTCGTTCTCAACACGAACCTTACGTACTACACGCAGGAATTTCTTTGGAGCAGACAGTTCCTGAATGCCTACTGAAGCAAACAGGTAGATGAATGGCTGAGCAGAACCATCCATTACAGGAATCTCTGGGGCATTAACATCAATAAACAGATTATCAATACCTAAGGCTGAAAGCGCAGCGGTAAGATGTTCAACAGTAGAAATACGGACACCGGTTTCATTAACCAGAGCGGTACACAGCTGTGTATCCTTTACATTGTCCGCAGTACATTTCATTGTAACACTAGGATTCAGATCGGTTCTTGTATACACAATACCGGTATCTGCAGGAGCTGGACGGAAAGCCACCTCTACCTTTGCACCTGAATGTAAACCGATACCAGTCATGGATACTGGCTTTAGAATTGTACGCTGATTGATCATCAAAATACCTCACAATTTTCTGAGTGTAATTATAGTACATCTTTCAGATATGTGAAACTCGTCAAAAATAATTTTAATTTACGAGCTTCATTTGTATCTCATCTTAAGATGCATTTCTTAGCGATACCTTAGCTGTATTTACAACCTTTCGTTAACATTCAATTTTTCTAAATCTATATGTTTCTATACTTCCGTATATGAGAATATTCTCCAAAAATTAAGGTCAGCAGTTGCTGACCTTATAGACTAGAATTCATTTTTTGAGTTTAGGATTGGAGGAAGATTCCACGCATCAGAGCTCTGACCCTGATTGCTCATAGAATTAAATCCACCGTTATCAAAAATCTTGGTATTGGATGTCTGAGCAATGGTCTGACTGTTTTCTGTATTGTCGGAAAACATCGCTGCCTTGTTAGCCTCTCGCTCATTCAGATTTCTAAGCTCGCGCTTTGCCATATTGGCAGGCTTCTTTGGATCTACGGCACTGATACCAGCAATCAGCAGAGTCAAAGAAACCTCATCCTCGGCAAGATTCTCATCAAAGAAGATACCGGTCTTGCAGTCAGCATCCTCATCAGCATAAGCCTGAATTGCTGAACATACATTGTCCAGCTGAATAATCGGGAAGTTTGGATTGATCTTTACATAAGCCATAACACCTGAGGCTGATCTGATATCCACCTGATCTACCAGAGGGGAATTGATAGCCTTATCAACCGCATCCTCAACCATGTTTGGACCTTTACCGAAACCGTTGCAGATAACGGCATGGCCTCTGCCACGCATAATGGTAACCACGTCAGCAAAATCAAGGTTGATAAAGGCTGGTACGGTGATAGCGTCTGTAATGCCTCTTACAGCATTGAGCAGCACATCATTTGCACATTCAAAGGCCTTGATGATGGCAATGTTGGCTCCAAGATTACGCAGAAGCTTGTCATTATCAATAACAATCAGTGAATCCACATGCTTTGACAGCTCAGTAATACCTGACTCGGCATTTACAGCATGACGTTTACCCTCAAAGGTAAATGGCTTGGTTACCACAGCTACAGTCAGAGCACCAACTTCCTTTGCAATCTGAGCAATGATTGGAGCTGCACCGGTTCCTGTACCACCACCCATACCTGCGGTAATAAAGATCATATCAGCGCCCTGCAGAAGTTTTTTAATATCTTCAGCGGACTCTTCGGCTGCCTTTCTACCCTTGTTTGGATCACAGCCAGAACCAAGTCCGGCGGTCAGCTTAACGCCGATCTGAACCTTGATATCAGAAGTTGATCTGGTCAGAGAATTGGCATCGGTATTAACCGCAATAAACTCCACATTCTTCAGATTATTGTCAATCATGTGCTGAATGGTATTGCAGCCACCGCCACCTACACCAACAACGATAATTTTTGCGTTATATATTTTATTAGTTTCAGTAGAACCAATTACTGAATAATCGTCGCTCATGTCTATCTCCAAAAAAATCTATACACACTTATCTTAATAGTAGCACCCAAGTCTTAAAACAAACATAGAACACTTGCGAAAAAATTGAGTAATATCATAATTTTGTTAAAAAATTTCGAAAAACAGCCGTTTCCATATCAACTTAGATGACAAAATTCTGAAAATTACACAGACCAGAAACGAAACCACCACTTGTATTAAGTGGTGGTAATAGGTTAAAGCTGCTCAAAATATTTCTTGGCAAGCTTTATATATTCACTGTTTATGTATTTCTGGGACTTGATTCGGTTGCTTATCTGAATATCACTGGTATCAAGAGACTTGAGCACAACCAGAGTATTGCTGGTCAGATCTTTTTCAAGATTCTGAATCCAGCTTCTGCGGTGGCCCTGCTGCTCAAAGAGTTTTATCTGCTCATCTAAAGAGGTAACATGATGTTTCTTCAGATCATCAAGACATTCCTCTTTGGTATATTCCTTTGAGGCAAGCTGTCTGTAGAACTGCTGGTAGGAGTCAACCAGAGAGTCAATATCATCAAGCTGGATCTGCAGAGCCTTAAAATACATGGCCAGGAACTTTGCGACAAGTTCTGGATTTTCATGTGCAAATTTTTCATCAACCTTGATTGTACAAGGAATAACTTCTCCTAGCTGTTCGGCTGAGACAACCTCTTTATAGCCAAGCTTCAGGGCATCATTCAGATCAGGTGACCATAAAGCCAGTGCATGATATTTGTTTTTCTGAAGTTCACCGGAAATATCTGAGTCTGGAAATTTAATAAGTTTTACATCATTCAGATCAAGACCAAAGATATCAAGCCATCTTGCAAGGGTATAAATTGCTGAAGATACTCCTTTGAATGCAAACGTCTTTCCTTTGATAGCCTCAGGAGAACCGTAAACCTTTGGAAAATACTCATCATATCCCTGTGTTTTGAAGATATCGCTGTTCTCCATGGCAAGAACAGATGTCGCTGCAGATTCATCGTTAGCAATGGCGATAACTTCCACAAACACATCCTTACCGCCCATAATAAATGGCACATGACTGGTACAGGATATATTCCAGGAGGTAGGATCTTTACGATACTGGTTCATTAGTGCAAGACCATTGTAACTGGAGATAGTCAGATCCAGCTCAAAGCCAAGTTTCTTATCCCAGCCCTGCTGCTCTGCATACCACAGCAGAAAACCTTCATGCTCCATGAGGAAGGTAGCCTTTACCTTTGGAAGTTCTGCCGCACTGCAGATAAAACTAAACATCAGAGCACAGACACAGACTAACTTTGAAATAAAACTATTCATTTTCTGTTCTCCAAACTATTTCTTTATGTTAGACAGGATTCGGCGAGCCTGCTTTAGATATTTGTCTGTTACAAATCTAGGATTCTTAACCTGCTTTGAGGTCATAGTGAAATCAGAGGTATTGCTGTCATAAAGTATCAGCATCAGACTACTTGCAATAGTGGATTCAAGTCTCTGAATTGAACTCTTGCCATGAGCTTTCTTTTCAAAGAGTTTTAGCTGTGATTCCATAGGAAGTACAGAATGACGGAGAATATCATACTCACAGAACTCCTTGGAGAATTCAAGATTTGAATATTTTCTGAGGAATTTCTGATAGTCTTTAGTCAGCGAACGAGGATTCTCAATCTGTGTCTCAACTGCCATCATATATGCTGCCAGCATCTTTGCAATTACATCCTCGTGATCCTCGGTATATTCTTTATCAACCAGGAACATCATAGGAATTTCAGCATCAACATCATCAGCGGTTGAAACCAGCTTTAAGCCTTTTTGCTCTGCAAGATAGGTATCTGGCGACCAGATGGCAATACCATCGACTTCACCTTTCTCCAATGCGAGAATACTGTCCTTACCTGCCAGATCAACTATATTCACATCTGAAAAGTCCATGTCAAAGATTTCAAGATACTTAACCAGCATATAGGCTCCTGAGGTAAGAGTCTTGATGGCAAATGTCTTTCCTTTGATGGTCTCAGGAGAACCATACACATCGGGATAGTCTTCATTCCAGCCCTTTTCTTTTAAAATATCGCTGTCTGGTTTTACATAGATTCCGGTAGTATTTGACTCATCATTAGCAATGCCGACAATCTCCAGAGGCATCTGATTCGTGCCTACTATCAGAGGAATACTGGTAACACAGGTAACATTCCAGCTTGATGGATCCTTGCGATGGCGATCCATCATATCAATACCGTTGGTATCCAGAATTGTGAGATCAATATTCACACCTACTTTTTTATCAAATCCTTGTTTTTTGGCATACCACATCAGAAAGCCCTCATGCTCCATCAGCATGGTGACCTTGATTCTTGGCAGGTCGAAAGCCATAACCTGCATCGTACTAAAAAACAGCAGAATAACGCCAAAAAAAATCCTTAACAGACAGGAAACCATGACGCCCCCTAGAAACTAAATGTATTTATTGAAGATATGCTTATAGGTCGGAAAAATCTCCCGCATCTAACTAAGTATAGAAATAAAGAAAAGATGAAATATTTATAAGTTATGACTTTTGCAGAAAAGATCAAAAAACTAGGAAAGGAAATTTCAGAAATGGGAGAAAAAAGGGAGCAGATCTGAAATTAATACAGTTCAAAAACAAAAGTTCCCAAACCTGAACGGAAAGGGAACCTTTTAACCAGGTTAAGTTCTGGTTATTTATTATTCTGACTTAGAACGAAGGATTGGAGGAAGATTCCATAAATCATCCTTTGAATCCTCTACTGGGCTCTTACCAAAGGTATCAACTGGAACCTCAGCAATTTCGTTAACATTTCTAAAGGTTGGTTCCTGATTTGCTGAACCAAAACCAGTGAAACTGCTCTGCTGGTGCTGACGTGAGAATCCAGAATTATCCATCTGCTGATTCATCTGAGGCTGAGAAGCCTGATTCTGCATTGGCTGCTGATTCTGACGCTGGAAACCAAAGTTGTTATTGTTTACGTTACCAAAGAAATTTGGCTTGGCAACTTCTGCTGCCCCCTTGGCAATCTGAGAACGAGCCTTGTTGGCTGGGTTGTTGGTATCAGTTGCGCTGATGCCGGTGATCAGAATGGTAATTGATACCTGATCCTCTGAGATTGACTCATCAAAGCTCATACCAAATTTGCAGTCTGCTTCCTCATCAGCATATGACTGAATTGCGTTACAGATTTCCTCCCACTTGGTGATTGGGAAGTTTGGATTTACACGAACGTTAGCCAACAGACCTGCTGCTGACTTAATATCAACCTGTTCAATCAGAGGAGAGTGAATTGCTCTATCAACTGCATCCTCAACGAAGTTTGCACCCTGACCAACACCGTTACCGATCATTGCATGACCACGACCACGCATTACGGTTACAACGTCAGCAAAGTCAAGGTTAATAAAGCCAGGGTTGGTAATTGCATCGGTAATGCCCTTAACAGCATTTAACAGAATATCGTTTGCAGCATTGAAAGCATTAACGATTGAAATGTTTGCACCAAGATTCTTTAACAGCTTGTCATTATCAATAACAATCAGTGAATCTACGTGTTTTGAAAGCTCAGTAATACCGGACTCGGCATTTACCATGTGACGCTTGCCTTCAAACTTGAATGGCTTGGTTACAACTGCAACAGTTAAGGCACCAGTCTCCTTTGCAATCTCAGCAATGATAGGAGCTGCACCTGTACCGGTACCACCGCCCATACCTGCAGTAATGAATACCATATCAGAGCCCTGGATCAGTTTCTTAATATCTTCCTTAGACTCTTCAGCAGCCTTGCGTCCTTTGTTAGGATCACAGCCTGCACCTAAACCGTTGGTTAATTTAACACCAATCTGAACCTTTAATGGTGAAGTTGAGTTAACCAGAGCCTGTGAATCGGTATTCACAGCAATAAATTCAACTCCAGACAAGCTTTCATTGATCATATGCTGCAGTGAGTTACCACCGCCACCGCCGATACCTAATACACGAATAACGCAAGAACCTGATGGTGTAATAGTGGTTCCTGTACCTGCATTTGCTACTGACTCAACACGAAAATCGCTCATTTTTATTCTCTCTGCAAAAATCTTTTCTAAATCATACCAATAAATATGGCTTAGTGTATAAATTAAACCCTAATTTTTTGTAGTAGCTCACGCACTACTTAATACCGCCAGAACAGGCTTACAGCTCTCGGGATATCCATTCAAGAGCTGCACCTAATATGCCCTTGCCCTTTTTACCTTTCTCATTACGTTCATCATCGGTATACTGCTTAAGATCATCAAATCTTGCGGATCTTAATAATCCTATTGCAACGGCCTTATCTGAATCTGAAATAATTGCTGGTTCTCCGGCATTTTCAAAAAGGCTGATACCGATAGGATGACCGACTCTTACCTTGGTATTGCACTTTAAGAAAGTATTATCCTGGAAATTGTAATCACGAACCCACTCTGAGAATACCTGCTCAATACCAGGAAGTTTTGAAGTACCACCGGTAAGAACAATACCACCGCCTATTTCCAGGCTCTTTAAAGTTGAGCTGCCGTAGAAATTGATACGCTGGAAAATCAGTTCACACATGCTTCTGATACCACGGTTGATAACATCTGCAAGAGTGCCGTTGCGAACTGCAACCTCACTGGAGCTTACCTGAGTGGTATTTGACTCGGTGTCAGGAATTCTGATGGAGATGTTGGCATTGTCCTCAGAAAGGAATCTTGAATCAGCACATCCGTAATTACACTTGATGAACTCGGCATTCTTCATAGAGATGGAGAATTCCTTGGCAATCATCTTGGTAATGTAGTTGCCGCCGTCATCAATACCGAAGGATAAAAGCTGACGCTTGCCCTCATAAACAGTCACGTTAACGGTACCGCCACCGATATCCACATGAATTACACCGATTTCCTTCTCCGCATCAGTTAAAACTGCGCTTGATGCGGCATTTCCTGCATAAATAATTGAGCAGACGTCCAAATCAGGATTAGTCATGCGAATAGCTTTTTCGATATTGTTCTTGTACATAAAGCTGCAGCCAATTACATGTACACTGGCAGAAAGACGCTTTGCATACATGCCGATAGGATTGGTTACCTGCTCGGAGCTTTCGGTTACATACTGCTGAGGGATTGCATGAATAATTGAATAATCTGCAGCATTGAACTGTACACCGGCCATTGCCATTCTTACAGCCTTATTACGGTCTGATTTCTCGATGGTACCAGACTGAATGGTGGAATGCCCCTGCTGGTTTTCTGCAACAATAAAACAACCTGGCACACCGGTTACTATTTTCTCAATAGTGACACCGTAGGTTTTCTGATAATCCTGAATTAAATAGGCAATCTGACTTGCTAGACTGTTGATATCGGAAATGTGTCCCTGAACCATACCGTGACTGACACATTCTCTCATGCCCTGTATCTTGATCTGCTTGTTTGGTTCAACTATGCCTGATACCAGACGAATAAAAGAACTTCCAATGTCCAGAGCATAGATCTGCTGTTCTGAATCACTGATAGTTACAGGACTGCTCCCTTTCTTTTTCATGATTGCCATAAAACAAAAAAGTCCCCTTAATTATTCTTATTCTGTTCTGATGCGGATTTCTTTCCTACAGCAAATCCGACATCATATCGTAAATCCACATACTCTACGTCATTTATATCAAGACCGGAGTGCTTAAATGAACGTATGAATCTTTTTAGTCTTTCAATACCTTCTTTCTGACCGCGCCCTAAAATAAGCTTGGTTCCATTATCAAGTGTTATTGTATAACAACGGACATTATCAAGATATAACTCAATCATCTGATATGGGGAGTCCGTCATAACTCTAATAAAAGAAACAGCGCTGTCATAAACATCTGTACACAGATTGTCTCTGTATGCCCCAAGTTTGACCAGAGGAAGAGCAAAATTAGTCAGATCCGGATAAAAGATGCTTCTGGTTTTGGCATCATATATTCCGTTGTCATTCCAGTATGCAGCAGGAACATGCTCAATCACTGAAAGCACCAGGGTATCAGGCATTTTCTTCTGAATAGCCACCTGAGCAATCCAGGGTTCCTTCAGCAGTTCCTGCTTCAGAACCTTAACATCTAAAGTGGCAATATTCTGACCTGCGCAAACCCTGCCGGTAATATCTGCAATCTTCTTTTTGGTTAGATTCTTGAAAACTCCGTCAATCTGAACCGCCTTCACCGGCAGAGCATTTGACTGAGACAAAAAGTGCTTGATTAAAAGATCACCTTTGACAACAAGAGCTACCAGCAGCATCACAAAAATGATGCCTGCGATAAAATAACCGCGGCTGTGTCTTGTCTTCGACATAGTGGTCCTTAAACTTTTTCAAATATTGTAGAAAGATTTCTTGCAACCTGAACTACGTTACCTGCACCCTGGGTTAACAGCAGAGCTCCGTCATCCAGAAGATTCTCAAGGATCTCCGGAACCTCATTTACTGTCTCTACAAAATGAGGTTCAAGCTTACCCTTAAGTCTTATAGACATGCACAGATGTCTGCCGTCAGCACCGGCAATAGGCTCTTCTCCTGCAGGATATACATCTACCAGTACCAGCTTATCCACAAGCTGAAGAACTCTTACGAAATCCTCATAGCAGTCACGGGTTCTGGTATAGCGGTGAGGCTGGAATACCATAACCAGTTCCTTATCAGGATATGCAAGTCTTGCGGCTTTAATTGTAGCCTCAACCTCTGTTGGGTGATGACCATAATCATCAACAAGAGTAATAATCTTGCCTGACTTGGTCTTAAAGTTACCGTAATTCTGGAATCTGCGACCCACGCCCTTGAAGTTCTTCAGAGCTTCAACAATTACTGACTCCTCGATTCCCGCTTCAATAGCGACCGCAACAGCAGCAGCGGCATTCTTGGCCATATGAATTCCAGGAACAGGCAGATCGATGCAGATAGGTGCATGGTCACGTCTTACAACCTTGAACTCACATCTAGGACCGACTTCCTTAAAGTCTACAACTCTGAAATCAGCCTTCTCAGACTCGCCGTAGGTAAGCACAGTACGACCGATCTTAGGAATAATCTCCTTAACATTAGGATCATCCAGGCAAACAACAGCTACACCGTAGAAAGGAAGATTGTGAAGAAACTCCACAAAAGTCTTCTTGAGGCAGTTGAAATCGCCGCCATAGGTGTCAAGATGATCAGGCTCAATATTGGTGACCACAGTCATCATTGGCAGAAGATGCAGGAATGATGCATCTGATTCGTCTGCCTCGGCAATCAGATAGTTACCGGTACCCAGTCTTGCATTTGTACCTGCACTGTTTAACAGTCCGCCGATAACAAAGGTTGGATCAAGCTTTGCCTGAGCAAAGATTGAAGCAATAAGAGAAGTGGTGGTGGTTTTTCCGTGAGTTCCAGAAACAGCAATACCGTTTCTGTAGCGCATCAGCTCACCAAGCATCTCTGCACGACGAACTACAGGAATATGCAGTTCTCTGGCTTTCTGAATCTCTGGATTGTCCTCATGAATAGCTGAAGATACAACAACGACAGAGGAGCCGTTGACGTTTTCTGCGGCATGACCGATAAATACGGTAATACCAAGCTTTTCTAATCTTTCAGTAACCTTAGACTTTGCAATATCAGAACCGGAGATGGTATAACCGCGGTTTAAAAGCACTTCTGCAATGCCGCACATACCGGCACCGCCGATACCGATGAAATGAATCCTCTTGACCTTATGCATCAGAGGAACAGTGTGGATATTATTTGTTGTGGTCATTTTATCTTTGTTTACTTATTTTTGTTTTTAATATGTTTTAATTCTTTACAACGCTGTCAATAATGGCAACGGCTTTCTCTGTAGAATCAATGCTTGCAGCATTTCTGGCTGCATCGGACATGGCCTTCAGTTTTGCACGATGATCGATTAAATCTTTTATTGTCTCATATAACCTGTCAGCAGATAAATCCTTTTGAGCAAATACAAAAGCAGCACCGGCATCTTTCAGGAACTGGGCATTCTTGGTCTGATGGTCATCTACTGCAGTTGGAAGAGGGACAAAGATTGCAGGAAGACAGGCAGTACAGGTCTCGGCAACAGTCAGGGCTCCTGCTCTGCAGATAATCAGATCTGTATTCTTATATAAAGAATTCATGTCATCAATAAAATCAGTTGCCTCATACTCAAAGACAGCGCCTTCATACAGTTTTCTTACAGATTCACTGTTGCCCTTACCGCACTGATGAACAACCTTGATTGAATTTTCAGTAAATTTCTTTAATGCTACTGGAACAAGCTCATTCAAAGCTCTGGCACCTAAAGAGCCCCCAACAATAGAGATTCTGATTTTGCCAGAAGTGTAATCACGAGGGAAATCGTGAAGTTCGATAATCTCTTTACGTACAGGATT